>Ga0302320_10000916_pt1 | contig 70357 bp, 65 predicted proteins | sample Bog_T0_3_FD_202130 | JGI IMG/M metagenome (GOLD analysis project Ga0302320, IMG submission 202130) | Peat permafrost microbial communities from Stordalen Mire near Abisko, Sweden - Bog_T0_3 | ecosystem: Environmental > Terrestrial > Soil > Wetlands > Peat | place: Sweden: Abisko, Stordalen Mire... | reverse complement strand
GTTTCGGCACAACCGGAGCTATACGCGGTGTTTGCCGCGATCCGAATGACGATATGGTCCTTGAGTGCGCGGCGCGGTCGCATGCGGACGTGATCGTCTCCGGCGACAAAGATCTGTTGGCGGTGGGGGAATACGAAGGGATTCGCATCCTGACGCCGCGGACATTCCTCGACGAATTCGTCCGGCCGGCCAAGGCCTGATCGCTAATCCTCCGGCTTCCACACATACGCGCCGGGCTGCGGCAAGCCGATGTGCGCCAGCACGCGGTAGGCGAATTGCCGAGCCATCTCTTCTGAGCCTGCCGGGTGATTGTAGAACGCGGGAATGCAGGGGAAAATGGTGGCGCCGGCTTCGGCGGCCAGCGTCATGTTGCGCAGGTGAATGCGATTGAAGGGCGTTTCGCGCACGCAGAGGATGAGCGGGCGACGCTCCTTGAGCGTGACGTCGGCGGCGCGGGCGATGAGCGAGTTAGCCAGGCCGTGTGCGATGGTGGCGAGCGTGCCCATGGAGCATGGGAGGACGATCATGCCGTCGGAGGGATGGCTGCCGCTGGCGATGGGCGCGCCGATGTCGGCGTCGGCGTGCTGAACTATTTTCCTGGTTTTGGACGAGAGTAGTTTCTCGATAAGATCGTTGCGGCCGGAGACGCCGAGCTCTTCGGCGAGGACGCGGAGAGAGTTTTCCGACGCGACGAAATGCACGCGAGCGACGCGTTCATCGGCTTCCAGCGCGCGCAGCAGTTCGCGGGCGAGGATAGCGCCGGAGGCTCCGGTGATTGCGAGGGTGAGATGCATGGCTTCCGCCGTGTGGCTCCTCTTCTGTAACTCTATTGATGGGCCAGGTGAGCAATGTAAAGAATTGTGTAGCCTCTGCTTTCTGCGCGAAAGTATCCTCGGTTAGGCATCGCCCCACGACAGACGTAAACAACTTGCTCGCCGTTTTTTAGCTGCCGTCCGCATTCCACACAGGCATATGGGGCAAACTGATCTTTCAGCGGAAATTCGTGAAAACATTCCGGATGCCAATTGCGCGTTTCTTCCGGGGAAAGATGCGGGGTAATGAAGCCATAAGCGTACTTGCCGGTCGTAAGTTGAATCACAGTTTCTCCCGGTTTAAGTACTTTGCCGCAGTCGTCCAACGCGCATCTATCTTGCATTGCAATTTCCGCTTTTCCTTCTAGTCGTTCCCATTTGCCACGTTTAGAGCGTCATCCACCTTTGCCATCAGTTGCCTCCCTGAATCCAGAGAGAGCGATAGGCTGATGTAACCTGGGTTCGCATCATTTGGTGAGAGCGACAGAGTAAAGAAGGCCGCATTTCCGGTGTCGGACGAAACAGCAATTCCAAGCCCTTCCGCGCTCCGCCAGATCATATCTCCCTGATGCTTTGGGGGGCTCTTCATACATACCAGCGCATAGTCGATCTCTTGCTGCACGGCCTTCTTAAATTCCAGCGCCTCGTCAGCGTCCATTTCCAAAGTTGAAATCTTTCGGCTCTTTTTTTCTTCTGGCGATGTGGAATCAGATAATCCGAGCACGACACCGACAGTCCTTTTACTCCCCTCCATAATCCTAATCCCACTCACGTCTATGAACCCAGGAATAGAAGTGCTCTGGTTATAGATATCAGGCAGCGCGTCTACGCGACCGCCTCCGAGGTTCGCGGTGACAATCCTAGGCCCACCTTTTCCTGTCAGGAGCTCCTGAATTTGCGAAGTCTTGGATGAGTGATCCTGAAGTGCAGGCTGCTGCATAGTGTGGCATCCAGACAAACCCTCAATGACGATCAAAAGCGCAAATAATCGAGACACGTGCCGCCCCTTTCTGTTTTCACTCAATGCCCGAAATGCCGGGTGCCCCTATCCTTGCGACGTTCCTGTTCTGTCGCATGGCGGGAATCCACGAACCATCTCGGCCCTACTCTCCCAAAACGCGCCGAAAGATTGCATCGACGTTGCCGAGTTGGCGCGTGTAGTCGAATGTCTTCTCTAATTTCTCCGGCGAGAGCAGCTTCGTAATCGCCGGGTCGCGGGCTACTTCTTCGCGGAAGTTCAGGTCTTCTTTCCAGGCGCGCATGGCGTGGGACTGGACGAGACGATACGCATCTTCGCGCATCATGCCGGCTTCGGCTAGATCGAGGAGCAGCCGGCCGGAGAAGATTAAGCCGCCGGTTAATTCCAGGTTCTTCTTCATGCGCTCGGGGTAGACGAGCAGGCGGTCGATCAGGTCCGTGGTTTTGGCGAGCAGGTGGTCGGCGAGAATCGTTGAATCGGGAAAGATGACGCGCTCTACGGAAGAATGGGAGATGTCGCGCTCGTGCCAGAGCGGAATATCTTCAAGCGCGGCTTGCGCATTGCCGCGAAGGACGCGCGCCAGGCCGCTGATTTGTTCGCTGGTGATGGGGTTCTTCTTGTGCGGCATCGCCGAGGAACCCTTCTGCTTCTCGCTGAAATACTCCTGCGCCTCGCGTACCTCGGTCCGCTGCAAGTGGCGCACTTCGACAGCAATCTTGTCGAGCGTGCTGCCCAGAATGGCGAGCGTGGCAATGTACGCGGCGTGCCGGTCGCGCTGGATGACCTGCGTGGCTACTGGTGCAGCCTTGAGGCTCAGCCGCGCGCAGATTTTTTCCTCGTGCTCTGGCTTCAAATGTCCGAACGTGCCCACGGCTCCCGACAACTTGCCGACGCGCATGTCCTCGGCCGCGGCGGCAAAGCGGATGGCGTTGCGCTCCATCTCGGCGAACCAGTTGAGGAGCTTGAGGCCGAAGGTGGTCGGTTCCGCGTGAATGCCGTGCGTGCGGCCGATGGTGGGTGTGTGCTTGAACTCGACGGCGCGGCGCCGGAGCACCGCGAGCAGCGCGGCAATTCCTTCCTTGATGAGCGCGGACGCTTCCTTCACTTGCAGCGCCTGCGCGGTGTCTACGATGTCGTTCGACGTAAGCCCGTAGTGCAGCCACCGGGACTCGGCGTCGAGGCCTTGGCTCTTGAGGCTTTCGGCGACCGCCGTGGTGAAGGCGATGACGTCGTGCTTCACCTCCGCCTCGATCTCGGCGACGCGCGCGGCCGACACCGTCGCTTTGGCCGCGATGGCTTCGGCAGCGGCCAGCGGAATCACGCCGTCTTCGGCCAGCACCGTGCTCGCCGCGGCTTCGACTTGAAGCCAGCAGCGGTACTTGTTCTCGTCTGTCCAGATGCCGCCCATCGCCGGGCGCGTGTAGCGTTCGATCAAGGGAGAGCTCCTCGTAGCCTGTAGCCGGTAGCTTGTAGCTGGAAGCCGTTTTGCCAGCGGCACCAACTACAAGCTACCGGCTACAGGCTACTTATAAATTGTACGAGGGTAGGCGTTTATTCGCGAGGAATTCCGAGGCGCTGGTGCAGTTCTTCCACCAACAGGCCGCGGCCGGGCGTGTAGGGCTGGAACCACTCGCCATCGATCACCAGTTGCGGAACCGCGCGCTTGCCCACATGCGCAATCACCTCGGCCGAGGCGGCGGGGTTCGCGTCCACGTCGATCTCGGTGTACGGAATGCCATGCGCGTTCAGGAACTGCTTGGCGGCTCGGCAATCGCGGCACCAGCTTGTGGCATACAACTGCACTGTCATAGGCAAATTTTACCGCCGGCTCGCTGCTATGCTCTGTGATGAAGACCACTCAGAACGGTACCCGTGATCGTCGCGCAGCTTGTGCGGGCGTGGACGCCCACACTACCGCCGGTCTGGAGACCGGCGGTACATTTCTCAGGAGAGCGATGACCGCAGCAGAAATTAAGGCCCTGCTCAAGCTCGAGCCGCACCCGGTCGAGGGCGGATGGTACCGCCGCACCTACACGTCGCAATGCAATGTGGAACTCGAGCGCGGCGTGCGGGCCGCGAGCACGGCGATTTATTACCTTCTCGAACCCGGAACTTTCTCTGAAATGCACCTCCTCCAATCGGACGAGATCTTTCATTTCTATCTCGGCGATCCGGTGGAGATGTTGCAGTTGTTGCCCGATGGGCGCTCCGCGCTGTTCACTCTTGGACACGATTTGCAGGCGGGGCAAAATGTCCAACTTATGGTTCCGGCGGGCGTGTGGCAAGGAACGCGCTTGATCGGCGACGGCAACGCGGCTCTGCTGGGCTGCACCGTGACCCCGGGCTTCGATTTCGCCGATTACCGGAGCGGAAGTTACGCGGAATTGGCGGCGAAGTGGCCGGCGGAAGCGGAGAGGATCAGGAAGCTGACGAGAGACCAGCGGGGTTAGCGGAGTTAGCGAGGTTAGCGTTGCTAGTAGAGCTACCGCCGGTCGCGGAAGAAACTACGCAGCAATTCGGCGGACTCCTCAGCGCCAATTCCCTGCTCCATCTGCATCTGGTGGTTGAGCTGCGGATGATTCAAAACTTCGAGCACCGACCCGCAGGCTCCGGCCTTGGGATCGGCTGCGGCGAAGACCAGGCGGTCAATGCGGGCGTGAATCATGGCTCCGGCGCACATGGCGCAGGGCTCGAGCGTGATGTAGAGTGTGCATCCGGCGAGCCGATAGTTGCCCAGCGCCAAGGCGGCCGCGCGCAAAGCGACGATTTCCGCGTGGGCCGTGGGATCGACACCGCGCAACACGCGATTCTGCCCACGGGCGACGATCGCACCTTCGCGCACTAACACCGCGCCGATGGGGACTTCGCCGGCTTCGGCGGCGAGGCGGGCCTCGGCGAGAGCGGCCTGCATGGCTTCGCGGTCAGTCGTTTCCATGGAGCCGGAGCTTGCGAAGATCGTCAAAGTTGAGAACCGGAAGGCCACGGCTCTTCAGGACGCCGGAGAGGCGATGGTCCTCCGTCACGACAAGTGCTTCGGATGACAGTTGGGTTAAGGCGGTGTCTGCAATGCCAAACGGCAGGAACTCGGGCAGCTCCGAGAGTTCGGCCGCGGATGTCCACTTTTCTCGTACGCCAATGCGCGTTTTTTCGGATCTCACCAGAGCAGCAAAGTTCACATCCCAGTCACGCTTATAGGACCCGGTCAAACTGTCCGCCAGATTGCTCACTTCCGTGAGAATATGAGGCGTGGTCATCAAGATCGAAAAGGAGCCCAACAACCGCACAAGCAATTCATAGTCGCTGAATTCGTAGCTACTGACTCTCTTAAATGATTTGAAAGCCCGAGCCCCTAAGAATCCCGAAAGAAAAACGAGCAACAGATTTGCGTCGAGCAAGACCGCTTTGCCCTTGAAACGTAGAAACAGCTGTTCCTCGCTTACCATAGGGCCTCAAAAGGGCGGTGCGTTCTCAATCGCGATAAGAGATCCATCGTCGGGAGCGACGGATACAACCTTTTCAATTCGTTGGCGTCTTACCAAATCCGCAAGTGAATTAGGCTCGCCATTCTTGTCCGAATACGCGTAAAAGGTAATCCTCCACCTGGAGTTTCCAAATACATCCGGTCCAAGCTTTATCTCTTCGACTTTAGGATCGAGCTTTGCGAACTCAGGAATGAGATCGACCAGGTATTTCTCAGCCTTGCCAAGTACATCCTTCGGTTCAAGCATCTCGAATCTCCGTGAAGGAGATTATACCCCCGCCTTGTCTGCCGCGGGCTGCTGCTGGGTCATGCAGTGCAGCGCGCCCAGGCCCCAGATCAGGTCCATGGAGTGCACGCCGATCACTTCGCGGTCAGGAAAAACTTCGGCCAGCAGGTTGAGCGCCACGCGGTCGTTGGGGTCGTGAAACGTGGGAACCAGCACCAGCCCGTTGGCGACGTAGAAATTGGCGTAGCTGGCCGGAAGGCGCTGGCCGCGAAACACCACTGGGCGCGGCATGGGCAATTCGACCACGGTGAATTGCTTTCCGCCGGGCGTGCGCGCTGCCTTGAGCAGCGCTAGATTTTCTTTGAGCGGCGCGTGATTGGGATCGCTCGTATCGGGCTCGACAGCGGCAACAATCGTCGCTGGGCCGGCGAAGCGCGCAATGTCGTCCACATGGCCGTGGGTGTCGTCGCCGGCAATGCCGCGGCCGAGCCAAATCACCTGATCGATGCCGAGATAATCGGAGAAAACGCGCTCCAGCTTCTCACGGCTCAGGCCGGGATTGCGCTGCTGCACTTCGCTCAGCAGGCATTCTTCGGTGGTGAGCAAAGCGCCCTGGCCGTCTACGTCGATTGACCCGCCTTCAAGCACTACGGGATGCTTGGTGCCGTTCTGGTTTTGGACAAGCGGTTGCCATGCCGGGCAGCCGAGCAGCTTGGTCACGCGGCCGGGCAGCTTGTCGTCGAGATGCCAGTCGTCGTACTTGGCCCAACCGTTGAAGCGCCAGCTGGTGAGGGCTACCCGCCCCTTTGCGTTTCGAACAAAGATCGGGCCGGAATCGCGCGTCCATCCGCGATCGGTGGGCCAGCGATGAAAGTTCACTCGATCGAGGTTCGCGCCGGCGCGGCTGAGCATGCTTTTCACGCGCCGCTCCGTCGCAGCGTCTTCGACGATCAGATGCACGCGCTCGCGCGCGGCGAGGAGGCGCACGATCTCCGCATAAAGCCACGGAATCGCCGCAAACTTGCCCGGCCAATCCTCAGGATTATGCGGCCACGCCAGCCAGGTGGCCTCGTGGGGCTCCCATTCGGCGGGCATGCGGTAGCCAAGCTGGCGCGGGGTTTTTGTGGGTTCGATCAAGTCGGGCTTCCCTCACATCTTATCCCCGGCCCCCAAAAGCAAGGGACCGGGGGCACCCGTTATTTGGTGTTTTTGGGCTCAGTGCCAGCGGTGTCAAGAAAACGTTGTGAAATCCCGGCGTACGCGTCCACGCGGCGGTCGCGCAGGAAGGGCCAGTTGCGCCGCGTCTCCTCAATCAGCGCCCGGTCGACCTCGCCGACCACAATTTCTTCGGCGTCGTGTCCGGCCTCGGCCACGATGCGGCCGAAGGGATCGGCAATGAAGCTGCCGCCCCAGAACTCGAGCCCCGGTCCCGATGTGCGATTGCCCAGCACGTCGCCCTGCTCGTGACCGACGCGGTTTACGGCAGCCACGTAGACGCCGTTGGCGATGGCATGCGCCCGCTGGATGGTCCGCCACGCGTCGAACTGCGCGGCGCCAAACTCATCCTTTTCCGCCGGGTGCCAGCCGATAGCCGTGGGAAAGAACAGCACCTCGGCGCCTTGCAGCGCGGTGATGCGCGCGCTCTCGGGATACCACTGGTCCCAGCAGACCAAAGTGCCCACGCGGCCAGCGCTCGTATCCACAGCCTGAAAACCGAGATCGCCCAGCGTGAAGTAGTACTTCTCGTGGTAGAGCGGATCGTCGGGGACATGCATCTTGCGATAGACGCCGGCAATTTGTCCGTCGGAATTCAGCGTGACCGCAGTGTTGTGATATAGCCCCGGCGCACGACGCTCAAACAGCGAGGCCACAATCGACACGCTCAGTTCGCGGGCCAGCGCCGAGAGAGCTTTCGTCGTGGGGCCTGGAATCGGCTCCGCCAGATTGAACAGCTTCAGATCTTCACGCTGGCAGAAGTATTGGGTGCGGAACAGTTCCGGCAGACAGACGATTTGCGCGCCCCGCCGCGCCGCTTCACGAATGTGCTTGACGGCGGATGCAAAGTTCGCCTCCGGGTCAGCGCCCATGCGCATCTGCACTAGAGCAACGGTAAATTTAGACGCCGTGGTCATGCTTTGTCTTTCGATCCTCCCTAACGGTAGCGGCCCAGACGACAAGGCCAACCCCGCGTCGGCGGAATTGGCCTCCGATTGCTCTCGATCATTGCGTGGACTGCTCTACCCTACGCGCAACTCTCTTCCAAAAGACTGCTGCATGCAATGCCTATTCTTCCAGAATCAGCACCGCCGCGGCGATGGCTGTAGTCCACTTGCCGCGTTTGTCGCCTACGGCCGACTGGGTCACGTTGCTGGTGCGGACGATCTTGTTGGAGATGCGGTAAATCTCCTTTTTCTCGTCCCAGCTCGTATCGGGATCGAATTCCACGTCGAGCGTGGTGGCCAGCATTTCGGCAGCCAGTTCCTCGGCATACTCGCCCGCCTGCTCTTCGGTCTCACCAAAGCTGTGGTGCTCGCTCAGGTAGCCGTAGGTATTGCGGTCGGCAGGAATGGCTACGCCAATGCTGGAAGCGACGAGCCGGTGCGGCTCGCGCGTGGAGTTTTCCGCAATCACTGCGAAGACGACCTCGCCGTCATGCAGATACTTGAGGCCTTCCCGGCGCGCAATCATCTTGCACTGCGGCGGAAAGATGGAAGAGACGCGCACCAAGTTCTGTGAGGCGATGCCCGCATCCCGAAGGGCCAGCTCAAATGATGTCAACCGCTCCTTGTGTTTGCCGACGCCTTTGGTGAAGAAAAGTTTCTTCGGGACCATGCTTTTTCCCAATTTCTATGTGCCCTCCGTGGGGTTGAAATTTGTGACAGATTTCGAACGTACCCGCATGAGTCTATCGCATCCGAGTGGGCGCAAACTAAAATTCCCGCAAATTTTTCGGCGGTTCGTCACAGAGAGCCAGATTTGGAACACACCTGGACGCTTGGCGCCGAAAAACCGCGCCGGGTGCCCGCACATCGGCTTCGAGACCCGGCAAAACGAAGATGCTATAGTCGGGCGTAGATTTCAACCGGAGTTGTTGATCGATGCCGACTGGCAAGTTGACCTCAATCCTTCTCGTCATCACGGCGTTTGGGGCGGCTGGGTGCGCCACACAGGCGCGTGCCAAGATCATTGAAGATCCAAGCGGATCTCTCGCCATCCTCACCAGCATTGGCGATGCGCTGGATGCGCCGGACCACCACCCGGTGCACATTCTCTACGTGCACGGCATCAATCAGGCTGGAGCCGGCGATTCGGCGCTGCTGCGCGAGTCGATTTGCAAGCGGCTCAAGCTCTGCGACGTTAAGGATTGGAAGAACGCCGGCGTGGAGTTTCCCGATCGCGGCGAGTTTGCCGGCGGGGTCAATCCGCCCACGCTCGACTACCTGGGCAGCCCGGTGTGGAAGAACGCCGACGAATGGCGTGCGGCCGCGCCGTTTGTTGTGCACTGGGTGGTGCATCTCCGCGGGCATGCCTCCGTGCTGGTGGTGGACGAGATCAACTGGTGGCCGCTGGTGCTTTCGCTCAAGTGCCGTCGCGTGATGGTCCCTGAGGCACACCTTGCCGGGCCCCACCGCGATCTGCTTGAATTCTGCTCGAACGCGAAGGCGCAGAATCCGGATGGGACGCTGCGGTATTTTCCCTGGATTACGCCTGAAGAGGCCGCGCAGCTTGAGGCCATCAAGCCGCAAGGCGCCTGGCTCAATCGGAATCTGAAGGTCAACCTTGTCGACTGGGGACTGGCCGATGTACTGCTCGCCACCGGGCCGCTCGACGGCATTTTGCGGGACGGCATAAGGCAACTCATGGCCAAATCTGCCGCCTTCGATCCCATGCAGGCCGCTGCGACGCCGGGCGCGGGCCAGGCGAACGAGCACTACAACTGGAAGGCGCAACTGGGCAACAGCAAGTCCATGGACCAGGAGTTCGTCGGCGTCACGCACAGCCTGGGCGCCTATCTTTTTTTTAACGCGCTCAATCCTGATGCCGGCGGCGCGTCCGCGCCGGAGCCCAAGCCGCAGCAGACCACAGTAGCTGACGACAAAGATGCCGCCTTGCGCTATATCTTAGAGCGAACCTCGCTGGTCTATTTCTTCGCCAACCAAATCGAGCCGCTGGAGATCGCGAATCTCGAAATTACACCAGCGCCGGCTGCATCTGTCTTCCAGTCGAGGGGGCTTGATGCGCCGCCGGCTCCGGTTGCGCCTGCCGAGAATTTCCGGGCGCTCGTGAACCGCTGGAAACAGATGCAGACGAGTTTTCAGACCACCCTGCATCCGGACGACGCGGCGGCACGGAAGAAGGTCCAGGTGGTGGCGTGGAGCGATCCCAGCGACGTGATCACCTTCCGCGTTCCTAAAATCGGCGATGTGGACGTGGTGAATCTCTACGTAAGGAACGCACCGCGCTGGTTTGGGTTCTTTGAGGGGCCGGCCGCGGCACACGCCGACTACGCCAAAAACAAAGAGGTGCTGCGCGTGATGTTTAAAAGTTCGAAGCCACCGGGGATCCACTGAATCGGGCGCCTGCCCGCACGCCATTGCCACTCCTAAATTGCAGATGTTAGCCTCAATTCTGGACCAATCTCAGAAGGGGCTTCCCCGAAAGACATGCAAAGCACCTATAACGGCCTCGAGCTGCCCAAAAACGGCCAGCCGATCGACTACAAGGACGGGCAGTTTTCCGTTCCCGACCATCCCATCATTCCCTTCATCGAAGGCGACGGCACCGGGCGTGACATCTGGAAGGCCTCGCAACGGGTTTTTGACGCCGCGGTGGAAAAAGCCTACGGCGGCAAGCGCGCCATTCGCTGGTTTGAGATCTTTGCCGGCGAGAAAGCCTTCCGGCAGTTCTCCAACTGGCTGCCCGACGACTCCGTGGCCGCGGCCCGCGACCTGCGCGTCTCGATCAAGGGACCGTTGACTACGCCGGTGGGCGGCGGGATTCGTTCGCTGAATGTCGCGCTGCGCCAGATTCTCGATCTCTACTCCTGCGTGCGGCCGGTGAAGTATTACCAGGGCGTGCCCAGCCCGGTGAAGCATCCCGAACAGGTCGACATCGTGATCTTTCGCGAGAACACCGAAGATGTGTACGCGGGCATTGAGTTCAAAGAAGGCTCGGAAGACGCCGCGCGGTTGATCGCTTTTCTGAACGACGACCTCCTGGCCAAAACTAAGAAGAGGGTGCGGGCCGATTCCGGCGTGGGCATCAAGCCTATTTCCATCTTTGGCACCAAGCGGCTGGTGCGCGCCGCGATCCGTCATGCGCTTGAGTCTGGCCGCAAGACGGTAACGCTGGTGCATAAGGGCAACATTCAGAAGTTTACCGAGGGCGCATTTCGCGAGTGGGGCTACGAGGTGGCGACGCAGGAATTCCGCGACCAGACCGTGACCGAGCGTGAGAGCTGGATCCTCGGCAACGTGGATTCTAAACCCGGCATCACCATCGAGGAAAACGCCGCGCTCATCGAGCCGGGGCTCGAATTCGGCAACCAGGCCTTCCGCGATTCGGTGTACGCGGAGATTAAATCCGTTCTTGATTCCATCGGGAAGACCCACGGCAACGGAGCGTGGAAATCGAAGATTCTGGTCAACGATCGCATCGCCGATTCCATCTTCCAGCAGATCATCATTCGCCCGTCGGACTACAGCATTCTGGCCACGCCCAACCTCAACGGCGATTACATCTCCGACGCAGCGGCCGCACAAGTGGGCGGCCTCGGCATCGCGCCCGGCGCCAACATCGGCGACGGATACGCGGTCTTCGAGGCCACGCACGGCACCGCGCCCAAGTACGCCGACAAGGACGTCATCAATCCCGGCTCGGTGATTTTGTCGGGCGTGATGCTGCTCGAGTTCATCGGCTGGAAGGAAGCGGCGCAGATGATCGAAAGTGCGATGGAGAAGACCATCCAGCAGAAATTCGTAACCTACGACTTCGAGCGGCAACTTTCCGGCGCGACGAAGGTCGGCACCAGCGAGTTTGCTACGCGGATTATCGGCAATATGTAGCGGAGCTAGCGGTGCTAGCGGCGCTTCGCGCGAGTTAGCGGAGTTAAATGGGCCTTTTTCTAACTCCGCTAGCTCCGCTAACGCCGCTGACTCCGCTCACAGATCACCAAGGAGAACTCATGCGAAAGAAAATCTCAATCGTCGGCGCGGGCAACGTGGGCGCCAGTTGCGCGCACTGGATCATGGCCAAGGAATTGGCCGATGTGGTGCTTATCGATGTCGTCGAAGGCATTCCGCAGGGCAAGGCGCTCGACCTCAGCCAGGCCATTCCTATCGAACGATCCGACGTTCACATCACCGGCACCAACGACTACGCCGATACCGCCGACAGCGACATTGTGATTATCACGGCGGGCATTCCCCGCAAGCCGGGCATGAGCCGCGACGATTTGCTGCACACCAACTTCAAGATCATGTCCGACGTGGTCTCGAAGGTGGTCACGTATTCGCCTGAGACGGTTCTCATTGTTGTCTCCAATCCGCTGGACGCGATGGTGCAAACCGCCTATCGCCAGTCGGGCTTTAACCGCGAGCGGGTACTGGGCATGGCCGGGATCCTGGACTCGGGGCGCTTCAAGAGCTTCATCGCCCAGGAGTTGAACGTGAGCGTGCACAACATGAGCTGCCTGGTGCTGGGTGGCCATGGCGACACCATGGTGCCGCTTGTGGGCCACACCACGGTGGCCGGCATTCCCATTACCGAATTGCTTTCGAAGGAACGGATCGACGCAATTGTGCAGCGCACCCGCGACGGCGGCGCCGAGATTGTGAAGCACCTCAAGACCGGCAGCGCCTACTACGCGCCTTCAGCAGCCGCGGTAGAGATGGCCGAGGCCATACTCAAAGACAAGAAAAAAATTCTGCCCTGCGCGGCGTATCTCGAAGGCGAGTACGGCATTTCGGGCTACTACATCGGCGTGCCCTGCAAGTTGGGCGCCGGGGGCCTCGAGCAGATCATCGAGATCAAGCTCTCGCCGGAAGAAGATGCCGCGCTGAAGAGGAGCGCTGCGGCGGTGAAGGAGCTTTGCGCGGTGATCGGGGTTTAAGTACGGCAATGCTGAAATGAAAATGCGGCGCGCACATTGCGTTTTGTGCGCGCCGCAATCATTTGCAAAGCCAGAAGCCAAGAGCTAGAAGCTGCTCTCGTCAGTCGATCACCAGGCTCAATTCGTGGCGCAGGTCGGCGCCGCGGACCCAGAAAATCACGTCGGTAGCGATATTCGCCGCATGGTCGGCAATTCGTTCTAAATTTTTCGCCACGAGGATGCCGTTCATCGCCTGCTGCGTGAACTGCGGCCTTTCCTCGATCACCTTGAGCAGATCGCTATGCGCGCGGCGATTCATGCGGTCGATTTCGTCGTCCATGCCGCGCACGGTTTCGGCCAGGTGCGCGTCGCCTTCCAGCAAGGCTTGCAGCGCGGTGCGGATCATCTCTCCGGCAAATTCGCCCATGGCGGCAAAATCCGCGGGCAACTCGACCGCGTCGAGCGGCAGAATCTCCTTGGTCCGGCGCGTGATGCTCATGGACTGATCGCCGATGCGCTCCAGGTCGCCGTTGATCTTGATTACGGCCAGAATAAATCTCAAATCGATGGCCATCGGCTGTTCCTTGGCGAGCAGCTCGTAGGCCATCTCGTCCAGCTCGCGCTGCGCGGTGTCGATGGCCCTTTCGTTCTGCTTTACAAACTTGCACAGGCCCTTGTCGCGCCGCAAATAGGCTTCCAGCGCGGACTCGACGGCCTGCTGCGCCAGCGCGGCCATGGCCAGAAGCTTGTCCTTGAGTTCAGCCAACTGCTGTTGAAAGTGAATACGCGGCACTACAGTCTTTCCTCCATCTCCCCATTGTGCATCAAGCAAGATTACAGGAGTACAAATTTCCGTGAATGCACCAGAAGTGGTATTACCGGCGGAATGGGTCCTGATTTGAACTTAGCGGCGGGCGCGGCACCTCGATCTTGCCCAGCAGGAACAGATACCCTGCGATGCCGACGGCCAGGTATGCGCCCGCAACGGCAAACGCCCACGCGTAGGAGTGAAACGCCGTCACCAGGTAACCGGTCAAAATCGAGGCGGTAATTCCGGAAATCTGCCCGCAGAAATTGATGATTCCGCCCACTTTTCCCACATCTCCGCGCGAGGCGATGAGCGAGGGCAGCGACCAGGCCACCGGCGCGGCGGCAGCTAGCCCCCCGAGAGAAACGCTGATCCAAACCAGGGCCTGGGTAGCATTGTGCGCGCGGGCCGCGCCCAGAATGCCCAGCCCGAATGCCGTTCCACCAATCAGCACCACGCGGCGCACCGCGCTCGAATTGCAACCGCGCTTCACCAGAAAGTCCACCAGCCAGCCGCCGATCGCGAGGTCGGTCGCGGTGGCGAAGAGCCAGGGCACGCTGGTGTAAGCAAACGAATGCAGCAGATCGATGTGCAAGGTCGAAGACAAATAGGTCGGCAGCCAATAGAGCAGCAGATAAAACACGTAGTTATACGCGCCAAACCCCAGCGCGAGCCCCAGCACCTTGCGCTGCGCAATTAGCTGACCCAGCGAAGACGATTTTTGTTCCTCATGTTCCCGCGCGCTCTGCGCACTGTTGCCGTCTGCAATGTAACGGCGCTCGATCTCCGTCAATTCCGGGTCGTCGCCGGGATCCCGATAGACGCGCGAGAAATAAATAAAGTAGCCGAGGCTGATGGCGCCGGTAAACGCGAAGCTCCAGCGCCATCCGGCGTGGATCAGCACGATCCCGATGATTGGAACCCCAATTGCCGAGGCAAACTTTGCCGCCGCATCGTTGAGCGCTGTGGCAAGACTGCGTTCGCGCGCCGGAAACCACAGGCCGATGGCCTTGGCATTGGCGGGAAATGCCGGCGCTTCGCCCACGCCGAGCAGAAAACGCGCTCCGAAGAAGCCGCCCAGGGTCGGCGTGACCGAAGCTGCAAACGAGGCCGCGCTCCAGAGAAAAGTCCCAACGCGCCCCACCCGCCGCACGCCGAATTTGTCGAGAATCACGCCGATGGGAAGCTGGCACGCGGCGTAGGTCCAGTTATACGCGCTCGAAAGATAGCCAAAAACCACATCGGAGATGCCGAAGGCGCCGATCAGCGCATTATGCGACACCGAAAGATTGACGCGGTCGAAGTAGTTGACCAGAATGCCGACGCCGAGCAGCCACGCGATGCGCCAGCGCCGCCCGGGAATCGCCGCTGGCGGATGAGAATCGTGGTTCGCGAGGATTTGGTCATTTTGCACGACCGGAGACGTCCCTCAGGGGCTAAAGCCCCAATGTTTATGCGCCTTTTTCGGCACGACTAAAGTCGTGCCCTTTCAAAACCGGCATCGCGAGGCGGCCTCTAATCTCTCGTGAGGGGGCCGCTCTGCACTACGTCGTTTTCCAGTGTGCCGATGGGATCGATGGTGATGCGAATCCTGTCGCCCGCGGCCAACGAGAATTCGTCCGGCGGCACAATGCCCGTTCCGGTCATCAGAAACACGCCGCGAGGAAAGCTGTTTTCGCGGAAAAGATACTCAGCCAGTTCGGTGATCGGGCGCTTGAGCTCTGCCAGGTTTGTCGAACCGCTGAAGACCGTCGCTCCCCGCCGCTCAATTTCCACACCGAGGGGTGTTTCCTTGGGCAGCGGCTCGCTTGCTACAAGAATGCACGGGCCCAGCGCACAACTGCGGTCGTAGACCTTGGCCTGGGGAAGATAGAGCGGGTTCTCGCCTTCGATGTCGCGCGAGCTCATGTCGTTGCCCACGGTGTAGCCGACAATCCGGCCACGCGCGTCAAGAAGCACAGTCAACTCGGGCTCTGGAACCGACCACTTTGCGTCCCGGCGAATGTGCACGGGCTGGCCCGGTCCCGCTACATGTTCAGGGCTGGATTTGAAGAAAAGTTCCGGGCGCTTCGCCGTGTACACGCGATCGTAAAAATCGCCGCCTCCTGCATCCTTTGCCTCGGCCATGCGCGCGCTACGGCTGCGATAGTAGGTGACGCCCGCGGCCCACACGCTCTGGCTTTCGACCGGCGCAATTATTTTTTGCGGATCGAATTTCTCAGCCGGCTTGGCGCCGGCAACCAGCGACACCAGATAGCCCGCGAGATCTTCATGGTTCACAATCGCGTTCCAGCTCTCCAACGGGATGCGATAGTAGCGTCCCTCGTGCTCCATGTAGCTCACATTCGCGATGCGGCCTTGGGTCTGTGCGGTTCGATAAAGCTTCACGTGCGTTTCTCCAGTCTTGCAACAATTTCATCCACATCATAGACGCAGCCGGCCCAAACCCCGCCGCTGGCCTCGACCAGGGCCGCCCAAAGTCTCGTGTCTTCGGGCAGTTCGGGATGCGGCGCAAGGTCGGCTCGCGGACTGCGCTGCGCCAGCCGCCGCGCGCCTTCCTTGGCGTCAAAAATTTCACCGGCTTCTCCCACAAGATTGACCGATCCGGCAAGGGCCACGCGGTCAATTACAATTTCGATCTGGTCCCGATCGCGCACTTTGCCGATGGCGCCGCCGGCCAGCGCCTCGGGCGAGATGTGGCCGATGCATGCGCCTGTGGAAACGCCGCTGAAGCGCCCGTCGGTGAGCACCGCCACGTGCTTGCAATGCGGCAGTTGCTTGAGCGCCGCGGTGATCTGGTAAATCTCCTGCATGCCCGCGCCCGCGGGCCCGCTACAGATGAGGACAATCACGTCGCCCTCAATAATATCGCCGGTTTTGATGGCTTGGATGGCCGCGGCTTCGGTCACAAACACCCGCGCCGGACCGATGTGCCGGTAGACATGATCCGCGCCGACGAGCGACGGATCGATGGCGGTGCTTTTTACCACCGATCCCTCCGGGGCCAGATTGCCGATGGGAAAACAAACTGCCGACGTAAGGCCGCGTGAATGCGCGCGATCGGCCGACATGATCACGTCGCCGGGATCGATGCCGTCCTTCTGCTGCAAGCGGCGTCGCAGCGCTGCCCGGCGCGGGCTTTCGCGCCACCAGTCAAGGCACGTGTCCAGGGTATCGCCGCTTACCGTTTTGACCTTTACATCCAAAAGCCCATGGGCGCGCAGTTCCAGCATCACCTCAGGCACGCCGCCGGCCAGAAACACTTGCACGGTAGCGAAGTTGCGCGGGCCGTTGGGCAGCGCGTCCACCAAGCGCGGAACCAGGCGATTGACCTCGACCCAATCTGAAACCGTGGGTTGCGGCAAGCCCGCCGCATGCGCAATGGCCGGCAGGTGAATGAGAAGGTTTGTCGATCCGCCGAAGGCAGCTTTCACGATCATGGCGTTGTAGATGGACGCAGGCGTGAGGATGTTGGCGACGCCCATGCCCAGCGAATGGAGGCGCAGAATCGCGCGGGCGGAACGGCGCGCGGCATCCAGCCAGATGGGTTGCCCCGAGGGCGCAAGCGCGGTATGCGGCAGAGACAGTCCCAGGGCCTCGCCCACCACTTGCGACGTGGCCGCGGTGCCCAGAAACTGGCACCCGCCGCCGGGCGAAGCGCATGCCCGGCAGCCCACCTCCGCGGCATGTTCCAGCGTGATGTGGTTCTGCGCAAAGCGCGCACCGATGGTCTGCACCTTGGCCGCGTCCTCGCCTTGCTCGGGCAGTAACGTGACCCCGCCGGGAACCAGCACCGCGGGCTTCGACCCCAACGATGCCAGCGCCATCATCATCGCCGGCAGCCCTTTGTCGCATGTGGCCACGCCGATTACGCCTTTGCCCGTGGGCAGCGAGCGCATCAATCTGCGAAAAACTGTTGCCGCATCGTTGCGATACGGCAGCGAGTCCATCATGCCGGTGGTGCCTTGAGTGCGGCCGTCGCAGGGATCGGTGCATGCGCCCGCGAAAGGTATGGCACGCAACGATTTCAGCTCGCGCGCGGCCTCGGCGACAAGCAGACCCACTTCCCAGTGGCCGGTGTGAAAGCCGAGTGCGATGGCTTCGCCGCTTTCCGCGCGCAAGCCGCCGTGCGTGCTCAGGATCAGGAATTCCGGGTCAAGCAGTCGCGCGGGATCCCATCCCATGCCGGCATCCTGCGTCAGCCCGAAGAGATTCCCGGAGGGCTCGGTGAGCAGCATCTCGGCAGTCAGCGGCAGCGCTCCGGCAGGACCCGGCGCGTGCGTGGCCACCTCGAGTAAATCTGCGCCGGTCGACTCCAATACCGAACTTAACGGAATGTCTTTGATGGGGAAGCCCTTTCCGCGTTCAGTATAGTGGACACGGGCGGGCGCGTTCTCCCACCCATTCGTCCCCAAAACGGGCGAATGGATGGGGCACGGAAGGATTTATTTTCAAGCGGTCAGGCCCTAATACGCCGTCAGGCCTCCGTCGATTGCAAGCGCAACGCCGTTGATGAACGCGGCTTCGTCGCTGGCGAGATAGACGAACGCATTGGCAACGTCGGCGGTGCTCGCCAGCCTTCCCAGCGGAATCTCGCCCAGTCTCTCCGCCCTGCGCTCCGGGTCCTTCAACATGGTCTGCACCAGGGCCGTCTCCACCGTGCTGGCGTGGATGGAGTTGCAGCGAATATTGTCTTTCGCGTAACGAACCGCCACCGACTTGGTGAGCATGGTGAGTGCGCCCTTGGTCGTGGTGTAGGTTTCGTTGGTGAACTTGTGGCCCACCAGGCCGCATATCGAGGACATGTTGAGAATGACCCCGCCGCCGCCGGTTCTCATGATGGGCAGGGCGTGCTTGATGCCGACGAACGGCCCACGCACGTTGACCGCGATCATGGCGTCAAAGGACGCCACGTCCATCTCCTCAATGTTTTTCCTGATATTGATGCCCGCGTTGTTCACGAGAATGTCGAGCCTTCCGGAGCGCTCAAGTACGTTCGCAAGCGCTGCGAGCCAGCTCTCCTCGGAAGTCACGTCGAGGAGAACGAAGGTTGCGCCAATCGATGCGGCCGTTTTTTCTCCCTCGACCTGATTCGTGTCGGCCACAAACACCGATGCGCCTTCCTCCTGGAACTTCCGGGCAATCTCCGCGCCGATTCCTCCGGCAGCGCCGGTGATCAGGGCGATCTTGCCGGAAAGATGTGCCGCGCTCACTGCGCGCCTCCCTTGCGGACCTTGACCGCGGCGAGCTTTTCATAGAATTGAATGATGCCGCCGTGGTCGTCGCTCTGCTTTCCATCGACCTTGAGGGCCTGCATGATCTCCATGATCTGTGCGGTGAGCGGGATGGGGGTTCCGTTTTCGTGGGCCGTATCGAGAGCGTTCTGAAGGTCCTTGATGTGCAGCTCGATTCTGAATCCGGGCTTGTAGTTTCCTTCGAGGACCATGGGAGCCTTGGCGTTGAGAACGGTGCTTCCAGCCAGGCCGCCTTTGATGGCGTTGAAGACCCGCTCCGGATCCACTCCGGCCTTGGTGGCGAGAACAAAAGCTTCAGACATCGCGGCGATGTTCAGCGCGACAATGATCTGGTTTGCAAGCTTGGTCACGTTGCCCGCACCAATATCTCCGCAGAGAACCGCGCTCGCTCCCATCTTCAGCAATACGTCCTTGACGCCCTCGAAAATGGCTTCCTTGCCGCCCACCATGATGGCGAGCGTGCCGTCGATGGCCTTTGGCTCGCCGCCTGAGACCGGGGCGTCAAGCATTTCCACGCCCTTCTTTGCGAGTTCGGCGGCCACTTCGCGGCTGGCAAGGGGCGCTATAGAGCTCATGTCGACGAGCACGCTTCCTGGCTTGGCTCCCTCGATCACGCCGCCTTCGCCCAACACGGCCTTCTTCACGTGGGGCGAATTCGGCAGCATGGTGATGATGAGGTCGTTCCGCGAGGCCACATCCTTGGGTGACGTGCCTGCCGTCGCGCCTGCTTCAACCAGTTCCTTCACCGGCGCCGCGACGACGTCGTACACAACCAGCGTGTGGCCGGCCTTGAGCAGATTCTTCGCCATGGGCTTGCCCATGATGCCCAGTCCAATAAATCCGATGTTCATTTCTTGCCTCCTTTGAGCAACGTCTTAATGGTACTGGCAATGGCATCCGAGGTGAGCCCGAAGTGCAGCAACAATTCGGGATAGCCCTCTGCCGAGATGCCGAAGCTGTCGGGTATGCCGACGAATTCGACGGGCGCGTGATGGACGCCGCGCAGCGCCTCGACCACGGCCGAACCGATTCCGCCGATGATCGAATGCTCTTCGGCAGTAACAATGGCATCCACGCCGCCGGCGTAGCGGATGATCGCTTCGCGGTCCAGCGGCTTGATGGTGCCGATGTCGAGCACTCGCACCGAGATGCCCTCCGTGGCCAGCGCCGTTGCTGCCTCAAGAGAACGCGAAACCATGACGCCCGCGGCAAAAACTGCGGCGTGGCTTCCGTCGCGAAGCTTGGTCACTTTACCGATGGAGTAAGGCTCATCGGCCGGATACACGAAAGGAAGATCGTTCCTGTTAATCCTTAGGTACACTGGCCCCGGCCAATCCAGGAGGCAGTCCATCATTTTCTCCACTTCGACGGAGTCGGCAGGACAGAGCACCGTCATATTGGGAAGCGCCCGCATGAGCGCGACGTCCTCGATGCCCTGGTGGGTCTTGCCGTCGCCAAAGTCCGAAAGCCCGGCACTCGACCCGCAGATGCGCACGGGCAGATTCGGAATGCAGATGGAATTGCGGAGTTGATCGTAGTCCCTTCCGGTGGCGAACACCGCAAACGAGTGAATAAACGGAATCATCCCGGTAAGAGCAAATCCCGCGGCGGTGGACGCCATGTTCTGTTCCGCGATTCCCATCTGGAAGTACCGGTCGGGGAATTCCGCCTGGAACATTGCGGACTGCGTGGACTTGCCGAGGTCCGCCTCAAGGGCTACCACTCGCTTATCCTTCGTTCCCAGCCGGACAAGGCTGGCGCCGTACGCGCTTCTCAGGTTCGGTGAAGTCATGCGACCATCCTCCCGGATTCTGCGATCTCGGCGAGCGCCTTGTCGTATTGCTCCTGCGTCATAACGCCGTTGTGGAATGCCGCTGTATTCTCAGCGAAGCTGACGCCCTTGCCTTTGATCGTGTCCGCCACGATCACCGTGGGAGCACCCTTGATCGCGGCCGCCTTGTCCAGAACCTCCAGGATCGCGCCCACGTCGTGTCCGTCCACATTCAGCACGTTCCACCCGAACGCCCGCCATTTGTCTTCGAGGTTGGGGATGTCGAAGATCTCCTTGGTCGGGCCCGTGGCCTGGATGCGGTTGCGATCCAGGATGGCGGTAATCGAATCGAGTTTGTAGCGTGCGGCGGCCATGGCCGCTTCCCAAAGTTGGCCTTCGGCAAGCTCTCCGTCGCCCATGATCACGTACACCCTGGAAGGACTCTTCTCGAGCCGCAGGGCAAGCGCCATGCCCACGCTGATGGAAAGTCCCTGGCCCAGAGAGCCGGTGACTGCCTCCATCCCCGGCGTCATCATGTCCGGATGGCCTTGCAGCTTGCCCGCCAGCGTCTTCACTTTTCCCAACTCGTCCCTCGGGATGACGCCCAGCTCCACCAGGGCCGCGTATTGGATCAGAACGGAATGTCCCTTGCTGAGAAGGAAACGGTCCCGGGAGGGATCGTGAATAGCCTTGGGATCGAAGTGCATCTTGGCGAAGTACAAAGTCGCCACAATTTCGGCCAGTGAACACGAACCGCCCAGATGTCCCGCCTTGCCGACGCCGATCATTTTCACGACGTCGGCCCTCAAGTCCCATGCGATTTTTTTGATTCTCTGAATTTCTTCGGGCCTTGCCATCCATCTTCCTCCGGCGAAGAAGTTCCGCCCCCAGCCATCCCTCCGGTTCAGCTTCTATTGCCGCATACGATGCTCTCGATACCGGTATGGATTGACTCTGAGAGACGGACAAGTGTAGTTCCGCGATTCGGCCCCGAGGCGTGATTCTGGTCACAAGTGAATCGATTTTCCGGCGCTCTGAAGAACGCCACCCAAGGAATCATCGCCCTATGAGCGGGTTGCCCATACTGGAATCGCCTGCCCGACCGGCGGAATGCTATAAAGTGATGTGCTCGGCGACCCATTGGACAAATCGGCGCAAGTTCAGGCGGGCCTGCGTCGCCGCTGGCTCTACCTGATGCCGGTGGTTTTCGTCACCTACAGCCTCGCCTACCTGGGCCGTTCCAACTTCGGTTTTGGCGCGGCGGCCGGTCTGGCAGCCTCTCTGCACATTACCGAGTCGCGCGCGGCCTTTCTCGGCTCGGTCTTCTTTCTCGGCTACTTTCTCTTCCAGGTCCCCGCGGCATCCTACGCGGTGCGCCGGAGCGCCACGCGACTGGTGTTCTTCGCGCTCATCAGTTGGGGAGTTCTCTCCGGGCTGACGGGAATCATTCGCAATTACTGGCTGCTGGTTGCGGACCGGCTTCTGCTGGGCGTGGCCGAGAGCCTCATCTTCCCCTCGATGCTGATTCTGCTCACGCACTGGTTCACGCGCACCGAGCGCTCGCGGGCCAACGCCATTCTGATTCTCGGCAATCCGGTGACGGTCACCTGGATGGCCGCTGTCACGGGTTACCTGATCCGTGCGGTGGGATGGCAGACGACGTTTGTCATCGAAGGCATACCTTCGGTATTGTGGGCCATTGTGTGGGTAGCGGTGGCGCGCGACCATCCACGCCAGGTTGGCTGGCTGCCGGAAAAATCGAGCGCGCAACTTACCGAGGCCCTGGAGCGGGAACAGGCTGCGCTGCCCGCATACACGAGTTTCCGCGCGGCGCTGCGCGTGCGCGGCGTGCTCCTGCTGTGCTTCCAATACTTCTGCTGGAGTTTCGGCGTCTACGGACTCACGCTCTGGATTCCTGAGATGATTCACTCTGGATTAAAGCGCGGCATCGAGCAGGTGGGAATGTTGAGCGCGGCGCCGTTTCTGCTGGGCGTTTTTCTCATGCTGGTGGTCGCGCATTTCTCCGATCGCGCGCAGCATCGCAAGATGTTTGTGTGGCCCTTCCTGATGCTCTCGGGCGCGGGCCTGTTTTGCTCATTCGCCACGGCCGGCAGCCACTTCTGGGTTGCCTACGCGGCTTTAATCGTGGCCGGCGGCGCCATGTATGCGCCGTACGGACCGTTCTTCGCCATCGTGCCGGAGATGCTGCCCAGCACCGTGGCCGGCAAGGTGATGGCGCTGATCAATACCTTTGGCGCTCTGGGCGGCTTTGCCGGCACCTGGCTCGTGGGATGGCTGCAAGCGCTCACCGGAAGCGCGCGCCCCGGCTACCTTTCCATGTCGATGGCGCTAATTGCTGCCGGAGCGATTACGCTGTGCCTGCCTTCGACCCGGCGCTCACCGCGTCTCGCGTAAACTCGCCATCAACCAGCCGCCAGATGCCGAGAGGATTCTGGTTTTTCAGCTCGTCGGGCAGAGCGGACTGCGGAAAATCCTGATAGCAGACGGGGCGCGCGAAACGGTAGATCGAATACGTGCCCACCGAGGTCGCACGGCTGTCGCTGGTGGCCGGGTAGGGCCCGCCGTGCACCATCGCATGACAGACCTCGACGCCTGTGGGGAAACCATTCACGACAAGCCTTCCCGCCTTGCGCTCCAGAATGGCAATCAGATCGGCAAAAGCGGCCAGATCGCGCTCCGATCCGTGCAGGGTCGCGGTGAGTTGACCTTCAAGCGAGCGCGCCAGCTCGAGCAGTTCTTCGCGGCTGTCGTACCAAATCACCAGGGCGCTCGGTCCAAAGATCTCCGTCGCGAGTTCCGGCTCGCGCAACAAATCCCTGGCCCCGATCTGCATCACAACCGGCGCGGCATAGGTGCTGCCCGCTCCGCCAGAAGGCGCCTGCGCCACCGTTTCCACACTGGATTGCCGCCCGGCCACGCCGGAGCGATAGCTCTTTGCGATTCCCTCGGTGAGCATCGCTGCTGCACCGGCCTTTTCCACCTGCGCTTTTAGTTCGTCGACGAAGATGGTCCCGGTGACATCGCGGGGCAGAAAAATCAGCCCCGGCTTGGTGCAGAACTGGCCCACGCCGAGCGTGAATGAGCCAAACAGTCCGCGCGCTATCTCCTCGCCGCGCGAGTACAGCGCTTCAGGCAGCACAAAGAAGGGATTCACGCTGCTCATCTCCATAAAGCATGGAATGGGCTCGAGACGCGCGGCTGCCCGCTGCATCAGCGCCTTGCCCGCTGCGAGCGAGCCGGTAAATCCAACAGCTTTCACCTTGGGATGGTCAACGAGCGCTGCGCCAATCTCCGCGCCCGCTCCGAAGAGCAGAGCAAAGACGCCTGGCGGCAGGCCGCACTCCTTCACGCTGCGCGCTACGACCTGGCCGACAAGTTCGCTGGTGCCGGGGTGCGCGTGGTGCGCCTTCACAATCACGGGATTGCCTGCGGCAAACGCGGCTGCCGTATCGCCGCCGGCCACGGAAAACGCCAAAGGAAAGTTACTGGCGCCGAAGACCGCGACCGGGCCCAGCGGCCGCATCATGGAGCGAATGTCGGAACGCGGCAGTGGCTTGCGATCAGGCTCGGCGGGATCGATGCGCGCATTCACCCACGAGCCTTCTTCCACCACCTGCGCGAAGAGCCGAAGCTGATTGATGGTGCGCGCCGACTCGCCTTTCAGCCGCGCTTCCGGCAGCGCCGTCTCGCGGTGCGCGCGTTCCACAATCGCGGGCACAATGGCTTCAATGCCGTCTGCAATGTGGCGCAGGAAGCGCGCTTTTTCACGGCCCGGCAACTTGCCGTAAGTGGCAAACGCTTCCTCAGCCAGATCGGCTGCGAGGTTTAGGTCCTCGATCGACGCACAATGATAGACGGGCTCAAGCTGCGCGCCCGCCGCGGGATCGAAGCCGTGAAATGCGGCCCCGCTCCCAAGCCGGGATTCGCCATTCACAATTGAGCCGCCCTGCAAGCTCAAGTTCGTCTCCATCTGCGCCATGAATCACCTTTATTCGGGAGCTTCTAGCCGCGAGCCCGCATGAATTCGCACTTACGGCTTTGGTGGTTTCCCACCCATTCGCCCCAAAAAGGCAAATGGATGGGGCACGGGAATGTTCTTCTTCGATCGGCCCGAGCGAAAATCATCGCCCGCATCGAAAAGCTGCAGCCGGCAGCTAATAGCTGCTTACGCCAATATCCTCGTTCCAAACATCAGGATGCGCGGCGATGTAACCCGCGAGCAGCTCCTGGCATGCGAGGTTGTCGAGATCGATCACTTCCACGCCGTTTTCGCGCAGCCAGTCAATGCCTCCGGAGAAGGTGCGGCTTTCGCCCACCACCACCTTGCCGATGCGGAATTGCCGCACCAGGCCGCTGCAATACCAGCAGGGCGCGAGGGTGGTCACCATCACCAGGTTGCTATAGCTGCGTTGGCGGCCGGCCCGGCGAAAGGCATCCGTCTCAGCGTGCATGCCGGGATCGCCCTGTTGCACGCGGCGATTGTGGCCGCGGCTCACCAGCTCGCCGGTGCGCGTGAACATTGCCGCGCCAATGGGAATGCCGCCTTCGACAAGGCCATGCCGAGCCTCTTCAAAAGCCACGGCAAGCATTTTCTCGTAAAGTTCGTTCACAGAACTACTCTATCGCAGCGGGGTTAGCGGAGCTAGCGGAGTTAGCGGAGCTAGCGGAGTTGGAGGAGCTAGGGTCTTCCGCAGCCCCGGTTACCGGCGCCGCTCTCTGAACCTTAAATGCAGCCAGTCCTGCAGGTTCAATTCTTCACCACTTGGCTAACACCATTTCACTTCTTCACTCGTTGACGTGCTGGGCCACCGCGTTTCTAGCTCCGCTAACCCCGCCAACTACGCTAACCCCGCTGTCTCAATTCACCGTCAACACCATCTTGCCGAAGTGGCTGCCCTCTTCCATGCGCTCCAACACTTCGCGCGCCTGGCTCCAGTCGAACTCCTCGCCCACGGGCCGCAACTCTGCCAGACTGATAGCGCGATTCATCTCCACAAAATCCTTGCGCGAGCCCACATAGATGCCGTGAATCCGCGACCATTTGTGGAGGATCAGGCCCAGAGGAATGCCTTCAGTTCCCGCAGCCAGCACGCCAATCTGGGCGATGGTTCCGCCCATGCGAATGGCCCGGAGGGAGCGCGTCAGCGTTCCCAGGCCGCCCACTTCCACCACCAGGTCCACGCCGTCGCCGCCGGTCTGGTCGAACGCCCAGCGATCCCAGTCGGGATTATCGCGGTAGTTCAGTCCCGCATCCAGACCTATGGCGCTGGCCCGCTCCAGCTTCTCGTAGCTCGAGCTGATACCCAGCACCCGCGCTCCCTTCAGCCGCGCAAACTGGAGTGCAAATATGGACACGCCGCCCGTTCCCTGAATCAGCACCGTCGATCCCGGCTTGATCTCGACCGTGTTGAGGGCGTTCCACGCCGTCACTGCGGCGCAGGGCAGGGTTGCCGCTTCCTGAAAGCTCAAGTGGTCGGGAATCGCCACCAATCCCTGCTCTTTGAGCAGCACATAATCGGCCAGCACGCCGTCGATGTCGCCGCCCAGAGCGCCCCGGGCTTTGTTTGGGGTCAGAGGCCCTTCCAGCCAGTTCTGCATAAAGATGCCGGCTACGCGGTCGCCCGGCTTCCACGCCGTGACGCCCGCGCCCACTGCCGCCACCTCGCCGGCCGCGTCGGAACAAGGAATGCGCGGCAGCTTCATCTTCGGGTTGTAGAGCCCCTTGACCACCATCAAGTCGCGACGGTTGAACGAAACCGCGCGCACCGCTATCAAAACTTCGCCGGGACCCGGCGCGGGCGTGGGTCGCTCCACAAACTCCAGTGAATCAATGCCAAAGGCCGAAACCTGCCAAACTCGCATGGCAAATCTTATCCTTTCGTGGTTCTCATCCGTCATTCTGCGGGACGCAATCGGTCAACTGCCCCGTAGAATGAAGATATGGCTCGTGGATGGGAAAGTAAATCGGTGGAGGAGCAGATGGCAAATGTCATGGAGGCCCCGGTGGCCGATTCCAGCAACAGAATGGTCACTGAGGAAGAGCGGCGGGGCGCCGAACTTCAACGCACCACACGCGAACGCCAACTCCAGGCGCTCAACCTGCAACGCGAAAACATCCTGTCGCAGAGGACTTCGAATCCAGGCCGCCGCGCGGCCCTCGAATCCGCTTTGGCGCACATCGAAGCGCAGATTCAGGCTATGGGGTAAGGTCGCCGCGATCGCTCTATTATTGTTCTCTATGGATGAGGAGCGTGTTGGCCTGATTGATTGAGGTCAGCGACACGCGGGCGATGTTTACATGCTCGGGCCGCGTCACGGCCCAAAGAATTACATCCGCAATATCTTCGCCGGTCAGCGGCGTAATGCCTTTGTAGACCTTGGCGGCCTTCCCCTTGTCGCCGTGGAATCGCACCATACTGAATTCCGTCTCCACGAGGCCTGGGTCGACGCTGGTGACGCGCACCGGCGTACCCAGCAAATCCTCGCGCAGTCCGTCATTGATGGCCCGCGCCGCGGCCTTGGTGCCGCAATAGACCGCACCGTTGGGATAAACGATCTCGCCGGCCATCGATCCCAGGTTCACCACGTGGCCGCGCCTGCGCACCACCATCCCAGGGACCACGGCGCGCGCTACGTACAGCAACCCCTTGATGTTGGTGTCAATCATCTCTTCCCAGTCTTCAATGCGACCGGTGTAGAGCTTCTCCATGCCCCGGCTCAAGCCAGCATTGTTCACCAGGATGTCGATCTCGGCCCACTCTGGCGGCAGCTCGTCAATGGCGTGCTGCACGGCATGGCGGCTCCGCACATCCAAATCAATGGAGTGCACGGCGGCGGCGCCGCGGTCCAGGGCGCGCGAAGCAATTTCAGCCAGTTTTCCGGCGCGCCGGGCGGCCAGCAGCAGGCGCGCTCCCTCGCCCGCAAAAGCCATGGCGGTGGCCGCGCCAATGCCGGCGCTGGCCCCTGTAATGAGGGCAATCTTGCCTTTCAGTCGCATCTCAATTCTTATCTTACAGGCAGGCTTCTTTTCCGGGCCATTTTGTATTGGCCCACGGCCCAATCTTCCTGAGCCAGTCCGTCGATGCGCGCCTCGCGAAAGACCTCGGCCATCAAATCGGCCAGGCTCAAACGGGTGTCGCGGCTGGCGGCGGCCTCGCGCAGCAGCCGCAAATCCTTCTCGCCCAGTTCCATCGTCGCGCCGGGCCGTTCCGGAGGATGCAAAATCACCTTGCTGTACGCCTCATAAAACGGCGACTGAAAGAGCGCGCTGTTCACGGCCTCGAAGAATGTCCCCGGATCTATTCCCTGCTTCTCCGCATACACAAACGACTCGCTCAGAGACTGCACCATCATGGTGATGAGAAAATTGCCCCCGAGCTTGACGGCGTGCGCCTGCCGCGGCTCCGTGCCCACTACGGAGATGCCGCGCGAAAGTGGCTCCAGCAGTGGCAGGGCTTTGGCGACTGCCTGTTCCGCGCCTGCCACCACGATCCACAGGCGTCCTGCTTCGGCCACATTGGGACGTCCAAACACCGGCGCAGCCACAAATTCCTGCCCGCGCCGTGCGTGCTCTTGCGTCAGCCGCTCGCTCAGCGCCACGCTGATGGTGCTGCATGAGATGTGCAGCGCGCCGGGGCTCAACGCATCCACCAGTCCGTTGGGACCAAACAGCACTTCCTCGTTGGCCGCATCGTCAAACAGCATGGTGAAGACGGCGTCGGCGCCCAGCTCGGCCTCGGCCGGCGTGGCTGCGGCAATCGCGCCCTCGCGCAGCAGCGGCTCGGTGCGCCCTTCGGTACGGTTCCACACCCGCAATTCATGTCCGGCGGCAATCAGGTGCATCGCCATCGGCGTGCCCATCTTGCCAAGACCAAGAAATCCAATCTTCATGAGGAGACTCCCCTGCAATTTTCGCTGATTACTGCGAAACCGAAATAGTTCGATGATAGACAGCCGGTGTACATTGGGCACATGAGCGACGCCTCCAAGCATTTCGAACCACGCTGGCCTGCCATGGTCGCGCTACTTTCCGTGGGATTATTATTCCTCGCTCTTCCAGAGCCCCTTTCGCCAGGACCCAGTTGGTTGCTGATCGCTGTCGTGGGAGTGTTGCTCATTCCCACAGCATGGGCGCGGAGTCGCGGATTCCATCGTCTTAACACGATTATGGGGCATGTGCTGTCCTCCGTCGTGACGGCTGACATGATCTGGTCGCTTGGCCTGCTGGTATCGGCTTTGCTGTCGCACCGCATCGCGCCGCCAGACCTGTTGCGGGCCTCGGCTGCTTTATGGATCTCGAACATTCTCGTCTTCGCGTCCTGGTACTGGCGGCTCGACGCGGGCGGACCACACGCCCGCGAGGCGCGCGGCGCCCATACCGACGGAGCCTTTCTGTTTCCGCAAATGACCCTGATCCGCCAGACCAAAATTGACCTGCACGAACAAGGCTGGAGTCCCGGTTTTGTGGATTACCTGTTTCTGGCTTTTAACACCAGCACAGCATTCTCTCCGACCGACTGCCCGGTTCTTACGCGCTGGGCCAAAGTCCTAATGATGATGCAGTCGCTGATCTCCCTCGCGACCGTGGTGCTGCTGGCGGCGCGGGCGGTCAATATTCTTTAGGATGCCGGGCTGGTTGCTCAGTTCGGCGTGCCGGTGGTCTCTTCCGCCGCAAATGTGCATTCGCGGCACTGGCACACGCGGCGCAGATAGTCCCACGAATAGATGCCGCCGGAGTGGCCGTCGGCCCAGTTGAACTGGATGGCGTAGCGGCCGACCGGGTGCACGCTGGCCGGTTTCGGCGGCGGCGCGTACATGGGCAGCAGAGCGGCAGGCTTCGGCTTGGGCTGGCCGGCCTTGCGGCGTTCGGCGTTGCGCTCGTCCACGCAGGTGGCGCACGGACAGGCCTCGCGCAGCCACTCAAAGCCCCACGCGCTCCTGTGGCCATCGGCCCAGTCAATCTCCAGGCCCTTGCCCTCGGTGACCAGCACGCGCACTTTTTCCGGAGTGATGGCGATCTTAGGCAGCGGGTGATTGCGCGCCTCCTGCTGGCCTTGATCCTCTTTTGGCGCGAAGCGGATGCCTTCGTGGGTCATAAAGACAGTTTACAGGGGTCAGGTTTCAGGGGGTCAGTTCTTAGTGGTTAGTTGTTAGTGGTTAGTGGTTGATGGCGGCAGCCGGCGCCGATCTCTGACCCCTTAGAACTTATCACTAACTACTAAACACTCTTCACTGCCTCACAAAGAACCACGCCGCCATCGACAGCCCGATCACGACCACGAGCCCGCGCAGCACCGGCTGCGGAACCCGCCGCGCCAGGCTCGCCGAAGTGTATCCGCCGATCGCCGCCGCCACCATCGCCGCCAGGCAGAAGCGCCACACCACCTGCCCATCGGCAATGAAGATGACAAAGGCGATGCCGTTGGCCAGCAGATTGGCCACCACCTTCAGCGCGTTGATGGCATGAATGTCCTCGTAGCCTAAAAGCGCGAGCATCGTCATAAAAAGGAAGCCCGCTCCGGCGCCAAAGTAGCCCACGTAAAAGCTCACCACCGTGGTAGCCACAAAAAGCGACAGGCGGTGCGGCGCATGAGGCTCGCCGGAACCGGCGCTTGCTTGGCGCTTGAACTTCAGCCGGTCGAGATTCAGCCGCTCGATGGCTCGCGTCACTGGCCCGCTCACGGCAAAAGTGGACGCGGCAAACAGCAGCAGCCACGGCACCAGGCGCATGAACGTTTTCTGCGGCGTGTTCAAGAGCACCACCGCTCCGGCCGTGCCGCCCACCAGTCCTGCAAGACCCATCAGCAAGGCCGCGCGCAGGTTTTTCCTCACATCCTCGCGGTAGGCGGCAACCGACGTCAACTGGCCGGGCCAGATGGCCACCGTATTTGTGGCGTTGGCCTGCACCGGCAGCACATTCATGCCCAGCAGCGCAGGAAACGACAGAAACGAACCGCCACCGGCCACGGCGTTCAGCACGCCGGCCAGAAATGCGGCCACCACCAGCCACACCCAGTGCCAGTTGATGGTTGCCAATATGCCATGAAGATCGGACATGAGATTTTTATTGTAGAGTGCCCGGGGCGCTGCCCTGTTATCCCGGTGACGCCGCGGAACCGCTCGCCCGAATCAACCGCAAATTTTGCTTTTTTGAATCACATCGGCAAGGTATTCTCATGCCATGCTTCCCCCGGCGCTTCCCCAATACCGCAGTGAGATTTGCGCTTCTGACCCGGCTGGCGATGGGCGAAAAACGATGACGCACCTGTCGGCTCTGGATCTGACCAGGGCGTAAGAGCTGCACGGGTTGCAGAGTTGTGTGCCAGAGTTGTGCGAGAGGTCAACCATGCGCAAGGCGATTGCGACATTTTTCGTGCTGTTTTGCTCGACGGCTGCATTCGTCCAGTTCGCCGAAGCAATCGCCGGCGCGGCACAGCATTTCGGCCAGGAAGACGACATTACCGTGCTCACCCCGACGCTCGCTCCAGCGGAGGTTCTGCATGCGTAAGACACTTCTGCTTCTGCTGCTCTTGCCCTGGCCTCTTGCCGCGCAAACGGCGCTGAGCATTGCGCCGCAGCAGTGCGTCTGGAAGCAGGGCGACGACATGCGATGGGCGGCTCCGAATCTCGACGAAGCGGACTGGCAGCCGGTGGCTACGTGGGTGCCACTCGCTACTTCGACGCCTTATTTCTGGCTGCGCTGCCGCTTCGATCCTGGCCAACTCGCGGCAGCCGTCAAACCTCAACTCCAGGTCTCCGGCGATCTCGCATGGCAGGTATTCGCCAACGGCCGCCGCATCGGTGTCTCCGGCAACATCGTCACCGGCGCCCACACCGTCGGACTTGTCGTCGACTACTCAGCTGCCGAATTCTCCCAGCGCAGCCTTCCCGTCGTCGTCGCCGTCCGCATGACCTTCACGCCTGAGATCAATGGCCGGGAGCAGCTGCCCAGTCTCTCACTGGGAGATGCGGAGCTGGAACGAAATGCTTACTGGAGCCAGGTGTACGAGCGCACGCAATCGCAGTCGGTCACCTGGGCCTGTTACGCGCTCATTGCTTCCGCCGGCCTGTTTTTCATGGCGCTTTTTTGGTTCGACCGCACCCAGCGCTACATCCTCTGGATCAGCCTCACCTGGCTCGATCTTGCCGATCTCCGCATCAACGAATTCCTGGTTACTGCGTCGGTTCACTACTCCTCGCACCTGGAATTCCTGTTGTACGCGCTGGGACAAAGCCTGCCGATCTTCGCCATCCTGTTCTTCTTTGCCGTGAATCGCAAGCCCGTGCCCGCCTTCTTTCGCATCGCCCTTGGCGTCAATTTCTTTTACCCGACCGGGCTCCTCGTGGCTGCCCTTCTGCCAATCCGCGCCAGCGTTGCTCTTCGCTGGTTCGTTGAAGTCCAGCCCACCATGACCACCATCGAAGTGGTTGCGACCATCGTGCCCGCATTTGCTATCCCTTTCGCGTTTCTGCCGCTGCGATCCGTACGCCGGGGACAGACTGCGCTTGCCATCGTGTGTTTCGTCTGGATGCTGATGGACTTGCTGTATATGGTGGTGCAGTTCCCCTTCCTGAATCTCGATATCGAGTCCTTGTTCCTCAGGATTCAGCCATTCCGTTCCATGGCCATCGCTGCCGTCGTGGTTGCCATGACCATTCTGCTCGTACAGCAGCTGCGCACCACGAACCAGGAACGCGCAGAGTTGCACGGCGAAATGGCTTCGGCGCGCGAGATCCAGCAATACCTGATCCCCGAAAAGCTGCCTCCCACTCCTGGACTAAGCATTCACAGCGTCTATCAGCCTTCGCGCGAGGTGGGCGGAGATTTCTTCCAGGTGCTTCCCGACCCGCGCGATGGAAGCACGTTGATCGTGATCGGCGATGTGGCAGGAAAAGGACTGAAGGCCGGAATGCTTGCAGCGCTCATCGTCGGCTCCATCCGCACCGCATTCAAATTCACCTCCGCTCCCGGCAGCCTTCTGACGCTGCTGAACGAAAGGCTGCAAGGCCGCGGCCTGGTTACATGCCTGGCCATGCGCATCGATCGCGACGGAAACGTCGAGCTGGCCAATGCCGGACATCTGCCGCCCTACATCAATGGCAAAGAGCTGGCACTCGATGGCGCTTTTCCACTCGGGGCGATGCCGGAAATCTCTTTCCCGCCGCAGAGCTTTCAGCTCCGCGAGGGCGAATCGCTGCTGCTCATCTCCGACGGAGTCATTGAGGCCCGCAACACTCAGGGTGAACTCTTCGGCTTCGAGCGGACGGCCGCAATTGCCACTGAATCCGCCCAGAACATTGCTGACGCGGCGCTGCGTTTCGGCCAGGAGGACGACATTACCGTGCTGACTCTGACCAGACTGGCCGTACCTGCCCTGGCCTCTGAAATGCGTCCTGAGTCCTTCACCACCCCAGCATGAAGCAGCCCACACATGGGTTCCACCCTTACGGCCCACCAAATCCGCCCAAACTACGCCTGTTAAGTTTTTTAGAACCAGCGTATTGCGTGTGGCTTTCATGGCATTAGTGCTATACGCTCATATTTTATGAATCATTTATGCTATAGTTTCATCAGATTTTTGAGCGGCGGTTAGCCTATGCTCCCGCCTACCTGCAATCACTAGAATCTTAAGGAGCGACTAGCCGCTGGCTCACGGGAGAATCAAGCCAGGAGCTAGAAGCTAGAAGCTTAGGAGCCGTTATTTATGGCCATTCGTTTTGACAAATTCACCGTGAAAGCGCAGCAGGCAATCCAGCATGCGCAGACGCTCGCTGCCGAGCTGGGCAACCCCGAGTTGCAGCCCGTGCACCTGTTGCTGGCGCTCATTGAGGACCGCGAGGGCGTGATCCCCGCCGTTCTCGAAAAGATCGGTGTGCCCACCGAGCGGCTTGAAAGCGACCTGCACGGCATCGAGGAAAAACTGCCTCGCGTGGCCGGAGCCGCCACGCAGCCGGGCATGAGCCAGTCGCTCAACAAGGCGCTGGAGCAGGCCTTTCGTGAAGCCACCAGCTTCAAAGACGAGTACGTGTCGACGGAGCATTTGTTGCTGGGCATCGCAGGCCTCAAAAGCGATCCCACGCGTGATGCATTGGTCGCAGTCGGCGCTGCCAGAGATGCCATTCTCAAAGCGCTCACCGTGGTGCGCGGCTCGCAACGCGTCACCGACCAGAATCCCGAAGCCAAGTTCCAGGCGCTGGAAAAATACGCCAAGGATCTCACCGATCTGGCGCGCCGCGGCAGGCTCGATCCCGTGATCGGCCGCGACGAGGAGATTCGCCGCGTGATCCAGGTGCTGAGCCGCCGCACCAAGAACAATCCTGTCCTCATCGGCGAGCCCGGCGTGGGCAAAACCGCCATCGTTGAAGGCCTCGCCCGCCGCATTGTCTCTGGCGACGTGCCAGAGAGCCTGCGCGACAAGAGAGTGATCTCCCTCGACCTCGGGTCAATGCTCGCGGGAGCGAAATACCGTGGCGAATTTGAGGACCGGCTCAAGGCAGTGCTCAAGGAAATCGAGGAAGCGAGCGGCCAGATCGTGCTGTTTATTGACGAGTTGCACACGATCGTCGGCGCGGGCGCGGCCGAGGGCGCCATCGACGCCTCGAACATGCTCAAGCCGGCTCTGGCGCGCGGTGAGTTGCGCGCTATCGGCGCAACCACATTGAACGAATACCGCAAATACATTGAGAAGGACGCGGCCCTCGAGCGCCGTTTCCAGATCGTCTACGTGGGCGAGCCCAACGTCGAGGACACGATCGCAATTCTGCGCGGCCTGAAAGACCGCTACGAGCAGCACCACAATGTGCGCATCAAGGATGCCGCGATTGTGGCCGCGGCCACGCTCTCGCACCGCTACATCTCGGACCGCTTCCTGCCGGACAAGGCTATCGATTTGGTAGATGAGGCGGCCGCGTCGCTCGCCATACAGATCGGCTCTGTTCCCACCGAGATCGATCAGCTCGAGCGCCAGGCCACGTCGCTTGAAATCGAGCGCGCCGCGCTGAAGCGCGAAACCGACTCCAACAGCAGGGAGCGGCTCGAGGCTGTTGAACACGAGGTCGGCAACCTGCGCGAACAGATTACGGCGCTGCGCGCGCGCTGGACCAAAGAGCGCGAGGCCATCAACCGTGTTGGCGAGTTGAAAAAGAAGATCGAGGCCCTGCGCTTCGAAATGGAGGAGCAGACGCGCAAGGGCATGCTCGATCGCGCCGCGCAGATCCAGTATGGCGAGCTGCCCAAGCTCGAAGCCGAGCTGAAGCGCCTGGATGCCGTCCAAGACGGCAAGGGCGGAGCCCCGCGCATGTTGAAGGAAGAGGTCGACGAGGAGGACATCGCCAAAATCGTTTCAAAATGGACTGGCATTCCTGTCACGCGCATGTTGGAAGGCGAAGTGAAGAAGCTCGTCCAGATGGAAGACCGTCTGCGCGAGCGCGTCATTGGTCAGGATGCGGCGCTCAGCGTGGTGGCAAACGCCATTCGCCGTTCGCGCGCTGGACTGAGCGACCCCAAGCGGCCGATCGGGTCTTTCATTTTCCTGGGGCCGACGGGCGTGGGCAAGACGGAAACCGCCCGCGCGCTCGCCGAGTTTCTCTTCGACGACGAGCAGGCCTTGGTGCGCATCGACATGAGCGAGTATATGGAAAAACATGCCGTGGCTCGCTTGATCGGCGCGCCGCCGGGATACGTGGGCTACGACGAGGGCGGCCAGTTGACCGAAGCCATCCATCGCCGTCCTTACGCGGTCATCCTCTTCGACGAAATCGAAAAGGCGCATCCGGATGTCTTCAATGTGCTGTTGCAGGTGATGGACGACGGCCGGTTGACCGACTCCAAGGGCCGGACAGTTGATTTTAAGAACACTGTGCTCATCATGACCTCGAACCTGGGTGCGGCTATGCTCGCCGGCGAGACGATCAAGAATGAACACGATCTCGACATGGCGCGCGAAAGCGTGATGCGCGTCCTGCGCGAGCATTTCCGGCCGGAATTTTTGAACCGCGTGGACGACATCGTGATTTTCAAGTCGCTGGGCAACGCGCAGTTGAGCAAGATTCTCGATCTGCGCCTGAACGAAGTGCGCAAGCTGCTTGAAGACCGGGCCATCTCGCTCGAACTGACGGAAGCGGCGCGGCAGTTGATCCTCGCTGGAGGCTCCGATACGGCCTACGGTGCGCGTCCGCTCAAGCGTGCGCTGCAACGCATGGTTCAGGATCCGCTGGCCATCAAGATTCTCGATGGCGAAGTTCTGCACGGCGCGCACGTGAGGATCGATGTCGACCGCAAGTCGAATCAATTGAAGTTCGAGCCCATGGGCCGCGAAGCCATGGCGTAAGGGAAGCGAGGAGATTGCCGCATAAGCAACAGGCCCGAATGGTTACGCTCTTCGGGCCTTCTTGTTTTCCAGATTGAACTCGCTAAGAGCGGTCGAGCTTGCGTTTCCTGGGATCCAAAATTTCTCGATGCAAGCCCAGACGATCCCCGCCCTGCCAAGGAGGGACGTACTGCTCATTTTTGCCTTTCAATACTGCTCCCAGCGGCGCGTCAGGTCGCTTCTTGAAGCTTTTCCGCTTTGCCTGGATTAACGCGCTGTCAACGTTGAACTCCGCGCTGCTCGCGCAATCCTCATCGACGAACGACTCTGCGTGGAACAGCGGATTCTTCGCAGCGCGGCGTGTTGCCTGGTGGCTTTGCTGCTTGCTAAGCGGGATCCTCTTTCGGCTGGCCTTGTCATTTTCCCCATAGACATTGCGCCCATCCAGGGCCAGGCTCGCGAGTTTCTTCTGCCGCGGAGTTTTCAATCTGCTCATAGCCACCACCTCTCAGACCTGCACATCACTCTGCGCCCAGCCAAGACAAGTCGCGCCTCTACATTGCCGCTGTCTGACGCACTGCCTTTGCCGCCTCGAGCGCTTCGTGAATGATCATCTTGAGATAGGTCTGATAGCGGAGCCCACGCCTGGCGGCTTGCACGCGCGCCTCTGCAATGTCGTCCGGATCGAGTCGAATGGTCGTTGTGGGCGTGGGCTTCGGCTCCGGAAATGGAATCCCGCGCTCCGCGAAGAGACGCCTTACCCCGCCCTGTTTCAGCCGGCCCTCCTTCGCGGCCTTTTGAAACTCCTCGGAAACCAACTCCCGGTTTTCATACCACCACTTGGCCTCTTCATCTTCGTTTGCGAACTTGGGAAGTTTGAGATCGCTCATTGCTGTTCCGCCTTGTATTCGAGATAGGTCAACTCGTCGCGCTTCGTTGGCTCAAACGCCGTCACAATCCTGATTTTCTCGCCGCGCATCGTAATCACCACCTGAAGCACACAACCCAGGGACGTTTCACCAACATAGGACCACCGGTTCTCGCCAAAAGCACTTTTCTCGAAACCAATTTCTAACGGATCGCCGAGGACAACCTCCTCAGCTTCCTCCGGATTCACATCGTGTTCGGCGATGTGGCGAATGTTGGCGTCATCCCAATCAAAAAGCTCGTGGTTCATCGGCCCAACCTTCGAGGCGATACAATTATTGTAGCTACATCGTAGCTATTTTGCAACTACTGCCGCAGCTCTACAAGCGTCGCTCCCTGGCCGCCCTCGTTCTGCGGAGCCTCTTCAATTCCCGCCACGTGTGGATGCTTCTTGAGAAACTCGCGGACGCCGCGCCGCAAAATCCCCGCCCCGTGCCCGTGAATTACGCGCACTTTCGGCAGCCCGGCAAGAAATGCGCGGTCGAGATACTTTTCAAGCTCGTCGGTCGCTTCATCCACGGTGCGCCCGATCAAATTGATCTCCATCCGCATCGCGTCCGTGTTGGCGCTGGTTACAGAAACATGCACCCCGATTTGTTTCCGCGCGGCACCAAGTGGATCTGCCTTCGCCGCAACCGCGCCTGATGCTTCAGCAAGCTCATCTCTCTTCGCGCGCATCTTGATCGGACCGAGAGCAACTTCAAAGAGATCCTTCTCCACTTCGCGCTGCACGATTCCAATTTTGCCCATTGACTTGATGAGCACGCGATCGCCGGGCGCGATGTGCCGCAACACATGCGGCTGCGCGTTGGCGTCGCCCTGGTCCGCGCCCGTGCGATGCGCAACGACGGTTTGATTGAAGCTCTCCTGGAATTCGCGCCGCAGCCGCTGCATGCGCCGCTCCGCTTCTTTGGATAACTTCTGCTGAGCCACGCGATCCTCGACGGCGCGCACGTTCTCGCGCATCTGGTACTCGAACTCCTTCATCAGCGAGGCCAGCTTGCCCTCCAGTTCGCGCACGCGGTTGCGCACCTCCGCGTCGCCCTCGCGCTCCAGCTTCTTGCGCTCCTGGTTGAGCGCGTATTGCTGCTCGCGAGCCGCCTTGCGCTCCACTTCGATTGCGGCCAGCTCGTTGTGCAGTTTGTCGAGGAAGCGCGCCACGTCGGCCTGCTGCGAGCCCAGCCGCTCCCGCGCCGCCGCAATGATCGCCGCATTCAGCCCCAGCCGTTCCGCCGTCTGGATGCCCGCCGACGCGCCCGGCACGCCCAGATGAAACTGGTAATTCGGAACCAGCGTCGTTTCGTCCACGCCCGCGGCCGCATTCAGCACGCCGGGCGTATTCGCCGCGTAGACCTTGAGCGAAGTGTGGTGCGTGGAAATCAGCGTCCATGCGCCGGCCGCAAGAAAATACGCCGCCACGGCCACGGCCAGCGCTGCACCCTCTTCGGGATCGGTGGCCGAGCCCAATTCATCTAGTAGCACCAGCGAGCGAGCGCCAGCCAGCCGCGAAAGCCGGTCGAGATTCACGATGTGCGCGGAAAATGTCGAGAGCGCCGCCTCGATCGACTGCGCATCGCCGATGTCGGCGAGGAACGCCGTGAACACCGGAAAACTCGCAACCGTGGCCGGCACCGGAATCCCCGCCTGCGCCATCAAGGCCAGCAGTGCCGTGGTCTTCAGCGCCACAGTCTTGCCACCGGTGTTCGGCCCGCTGATGATCAGTTGCCGCTCTTCCGCCGTCAGCTCCAGATCGAGCGGAACAATGGTTCCTCCCGTTGCCCGCAAACGCTTCTCAAGCAGCGGGTGGCGGCCGCCCTCGACCTGCATCAGCTCTGGTCCAAAACCAGGAGAAACGCAGTTGAAGTCACGTGCGAAGCGCGCCCGCGCCAGCAAGCTATCCACCAGCGCCAGCACGCGCGCGCCCTCGACCAGACTATGCGCGTAACCGGCCACCTGCCGCGTGAGCGCGACAAAGATGCGGTGAATCTCTTCCTGCTCCTCCTCGATGAGGCGCACCAGTTCGTTGTTCTGCTCGATGGTCTCGAGCGGTTCTACATAAACCGTCTGCCCCGAGGAACTGGCTCCGTGAATCACGCCCGTCACGCGCCGCTTCAGCTCCGCGCGCACCGGTATCACGAAGCGCTCGCCGCGAATCGTAATCAGTTCTTCCTGTGTTGCGCCTTCACCCGTAAGTTTGCGCAGCGCCGAGCGCAGGCTTTCCTCAATCACTCTCTGTTGGCGCTCCTGCTCGCGACGGATGCGGTTGAGCTCCGGCGAGGCGTCGTCAGCGAGCGACCCGTCGGGCTGAATCGTGCGCTCGATCGCCTCCGCGAGCGGACGTAAGCTCGTCGTCAGCTCCGCCGACAACTCCGAAAGCCCCGGCAGTTTGCCCACCAGCCGCATCGGCGGTTCGCGCAAGAGAGACTGCCACGAGGCCACGTCGTTGGCAAGCCGCGCCACACTCTGTAGCTCCGCCGCTTCCAGCGCCGCGCCTGCAATCTGCGCCTTGGCGGCCAATTGCGTGGGATCGAGCAGGCCGCCGAGCGGAATCGAAACCTGCTCCTCAAGCAGCAGCCTCACCTCGCTGACCAGCCGATGCTGGCGGCCGATCCACTCCTCATCGGTCGAGGGTTGCAACGTGAGAATCGCCGCGCGGCCGACCGGCGATGCGGCATACCCAGCGACCAGCGCGAGCAGCGGCTCCCACTCGAGAGCGGCATAGTCGGCGTGTTCCACCGGCGACGGAATGGGATCGAGAAGCATCTTCAGAAACTATGGTAGCGGTTCGGGGACAGCTCAACTCCCACCCTTAACGCAAAAAACGCGTTTAGGATGGGGCAACCTACCTCACCGCAGCTTGCGTGGCCTTCCGCAGAGCCGCACGTGCCAGCAGCCGCGTGGAGTCGAGCGTGGGCAGCGGCGAGTTCTGGTCGTTCATCAGCAGTGGAATCTCGGTGCAGCCCAGAACCACGGCGTCGCATCCCTCCGCCTTCATGCGCCCAATGATGCGCTGGAACGCCACAATCGCCTCGGGCTTGACGATGCCGTACGTCAGTTCATCCATAATGATGCGGTTGATCTCTTCGCGCTCTTCGGCGTTGGGGCGCTGAGCTTCGATGCCCCGCGCTGCCAGCTTCTCGGGATAAACTTCGCTCTCGACCAGCCAGCGCGTTCCGGTAATCGCCAGCCGCCGGAAGCCGCGCTCGGCAGCCGTCGCGGCAACCACCTGTGCAATGTGCAGCCACGGCAGCGGCGACCGCGCCTCGATCAACGGCAGCGCCTGGTGGATCGTATTGTCCGGGCAGATAAGGAAATCGGCCCCCGCCCCCGCCAATACGCGCGCCGACTCAAGCATCATCTCGCCCACGCCCTGCCAGTCGCCGCGCTCGATGCGTTCCATATAGCCGGCGAACGACGGCGTGTGCATGGTGATCTCAGGGTGCGCATGGTCCCCGAGAATCTCCGCGCCTTCCGCGCAAATCGTCCGATAGCAAAGCGCCGCGCCCTCCGCGGAGCACGCGGCAATTCCGATGTGTGCTGGCCCCATGTGTTGCGTCAAATCGGCTCCCCTTCCCATTTCGCGACCACGGCCGCGGCCATGCAATTGCCGATGACATTCATGGCGGTGCGGCCCATATCCAGCAAGGTATCTACGCCAAGCAGCAGCAGGATCGCCGCCGTGGGAATGTGAAACGAAGCCGCGGTGCCCATCAGAATCACCAGCACCGAGCGGGGCACGCCGGCCACGCCTTTGCTGGTCAGCATCAGCGTGAACACCATGATCAGTTGCTCGCCTACGGTCAAGTGCATGCCCGCTGCCTGTGCCGCAAAAATCGCGGCCATAGAGAGATACAGGCTCGATCCGGTCATATTGAAGCTGTAGCCCGTGGGAATCACGAAGGAAACGATCCAGCGCGGCACGCCGAACTCTTCCATGCACTCCATCGCCAATGGCAATGCGGCCTCAGAGGTAGTGGTGGCAAATCCAATGGCCGCCGGCTCGCCCACCGCGGCGCAGAATCGGCCCATGGGAATGCGCGCCAGAAAAATGATCGGCACCAGCACCAGGAGCACGAACAATCCCAGCGCCGTGTAGTACGTTGCCACCAGCTTGGCCAGCGGCACCAGCGTCAGCAATCCCATGCTGCCCACCGCGTAGGCCAGCGCGGCTCCCGCGGCCACCGGCGCCATCAGCATTACGATCTTCGTGATACGGAACATTACGTCGGTGAGCGACTGAAGCACCGTGACCAGCGGCGTGCGGCGCGGCTCAGGAAGCATGGCCAGCGCCACGCCAAAGAGCAGCGCGAAAACTGCAACCTGCAACACCTGGTTCTGCGCCACGGCTTGCGCAATGTTCTCAGGGAATACGTTGAGAATGACGTCCTGCCATCCTGGCGCATGCGCCGGCGTCGCGGCAACCTGTGCCGAGGCGGGCAGCACAACGCCCCATCCTGCTCCGGAAAGATTGATGGCAATGGCTCCAAGAAAGATGCCGAGCGTGGTGACCACTTCAAAAAAGATCAGCGCCTTGACGGCCACGCGGCCCACTCCGCGCAATTCGCCGTGGCCGGCGATTCCCGTCACCAGCCCGCCAAAGATGAGCGGCGCCACGATCATGCGGATCAGGCGCAGAAAAATGTCGCTCAGGAATCTGGATTGCACGGCGAATTGCGGCGCGTCCACGCCGAGCTCCGCTCCCGCAACCATAGCGAAGAAGGTCCACACCAGCAGGGAGCGTCGATTCACGGCAACGGGGACGAAGAGTGCGAGGCCCGCCCAGCGCAGGAATAAAGCAACGTCTGCACTGACGTGCAACGAGCCGGCCACGATGCCCGCCGCAAACAACACCAGGGCCGCCGCGGTGAGCGCACGCAGCGCCAATGGAAATTTTCGAATGCGCCCGGCTTTGCCGGGAGCCGTGGCAGTTTGTGGCGGAAGTTTGGAACTCATGCCGAGCCTTGCGTTGCAGGAATTCAATTATTCTACGGTGGCGCAGCCCGGTGTCATTTCGCTGCTGGCTTGGAAGCCTTGGCAGGCGCGGATGTTGTGGAACTGGCTGAACCAGACTCGCCGCCGCTTGCGCTCTTCGACTCGGCCTTCGATTCGGTTTTGGCCTCGGCTCCGGTCTTCTTTTCCGCCGGCGCGGACTCTGTGGCAGAGCTGCTGGCCTCGGAGGAACTGCTCTTGGCCGCGTAGTCGTTCACATACCATCCCGCGCCCTTGAAGTTGAGGGCCGGCGCCGTGAGCGGGCGCTCCAGTACGCCGCCGCACTTGGGGCAAACCTTTTCCTGCTTGGCGCCGAACTTCTGGATTTTTTCAAATTTATGGCCGCATGCCGTGCAACGATACGCATATAAGGGCAAGTGTCTTACCTCTCCGCAGGGTGATCTCCCACATCTTCAATTCTAGCGGGAAGACGGCAATTTTCGAGCAAAAGCCGCCTTCCCTTTGGATGCCGGAGATCCCGGAAAGTTCCGGCCCGAGAGTGCGCTCGCAGGACTGCGAGCGTTCCTCACTGCACCATGACGGGCACCGACGCGCTCACGTCTTCCCACGCCAAAGTCAGCGTGCCCTTGCCGCCGCCACCGTCGGTCAAGGTGTAAGTCAAGTCCTCCACCATCGCCGGCGGCTTCGACATCGTCATCGGCGTCTTGCCCAGATCCTTCGCGGGATCGTAGGCCAGTCCCCATTCGCCGGTGGCGTTGCTCACAATCAGCACCCAATTCGCCGGATCGGAGATGTCGACGAACAAAGTATACGTCCCTGCGGGAACGTGCAGATTGCCGATGTTGAGATCGCCATCTGTCGTGAGCGTCGTGGCCGCATTCGCACCCGCGCGCCATACGGGATAGTGAGGATCGTGGCTGATGAGGCCGTCCGCAGTGAAGATCTTGCCCTCGCGGCCTTTCACGCGGGGCGAGCTGTAAGTAATGGTGATGGTCTTGCCGTTGACGGTCGCCGACGCCGTGGCCGGCGGGCTGGCAGGCGGCTTCTTGGGCGCGGCCTGCTGGGCCAGAAGCGTGGTTGCGGCAAAAAGCAAACCCGTACAGATCAATGCGCGTTTCATGCGATGTTCTCCTCCGGGCGGAGCCTTTTTTTGAATTGATCCGGCGTCGAGATCCTGCGACCGTGCGCAATAGTGCGACCGTGCCCCATGCTTTTCCACGCACTTTGCCGAAAAGGGTGGGAGTGAAGGACGCTGTCGATGGGCCGGATCAATAGGGAAGGCCCCGACGCGATGATTGTCGCACCCCGCGGTGCCTTTGCGAAAGCCGTCTTTGCGGCCATCCTGTTATGATGCGCCAAGGAAAGGCGATGGCGGACACTCCTATTCACGAAACGCCCGGTGCACGTTTTCGCGCGGCGCTCACGGCCGAGAAGCCGCTTCAGGTGGTGGGCGCCATCAATGCCTACGTGGCGCGGCTGGCCGAGGCCACGGGGTTTCGCGCCATTTATCTCTCTGGCGGAGGCGTGGCCGCCAACTCGCTCGGCATTCCCGACCTCGGCATCAGCACCATGGAGGACGTCCTCACCGACGTCCGCCGCATTACCGAGGCCTGCCCCTTGCCACTGCTCGTCGATATCGATACCGGCTGGGGCGGAGCCTTCAACATCGCGCGCACCATCCGACAGATGATCAAGGCCGGCGCGGCCGCCGTGCACATCGAAGATCAGGTGAGCGCGAAGCGTTGCGGCCATCGTCCCGGCAAGGAACTCGTTCCGACCGAAGAAATGGCCGATCGTATCAAGGCGGCTGTGGACGCCCGCACCGATCCTCACTTTGTCATCATGGCCCGCACCGACGCGCTGGCCAGCGAGGGCCTGGCTCACGCCATCGAGCGCGCACAAGCTTACGTCGCCGCCGGCGCCGACATGATCTTTGCCGAGGCCGTGACGGAGCTTGCCCAGTACAAACAGTTTCGCGAAGCCGTCGGCGTGCCCATCCTCGCCAACATCACGGAGTTCGGCAAGACCCCGCTGTTCACGCGCGAGGAGCTTGCAGTAGCTGGCGTCGACATCATTTTGTATTGCTGCGCGGCCTATCGCGCCATGAATGCCGCCGCGCTCAAGGTCTACGAAGCCATCCGCACCGAGGGCACGCAGAAAGGCGCGCTGCCGCTGATGCAAACCCGCGACGAACTCTACAAACACCTCGATTACCACGCCTACGAACAGAAACTCGACGAGCTGTTCGCCAAAGACAGGGAGCAAGGGAGCAATGGAGCGAGGGAGCAAGACAACGGGCCGGCAAGCGGGCGAACCCGGAAATCCGAGTAGACATTCCCTGCTTTTATCCGCTAATTTAGTGCTTTCCCTGGGGGTCAAAATGAGTGTTCAAGAAGCGAGCCACGCGTCCGCCGCTTTCAAACCCAAAAAGTCGGTTGCGCTGTCGGGCACGCCCGCGGGCAACACTGCTGTCTGCACCGTTGGCCAAAGCGGCAACGACCTGCACTATCGCGGCTACGACATTGCCGACCTGGCGGAGCACTGCGAATTTGCCGAGGTGGCGCACCTGCTCATTCATGGCAAGCTGCCCACCGCCGCAGAGCTGGCCGCATACAAGAAGCGCTTGCTCGGCTTGCGCAGTTTGCCGCCCGAAGTGAAGCACGCTCTCGAGCAACTCCCCCCGCACGCGCACCCCATGGACGTTTTGCGCACGGGAGTCTCGGTGATGGGCTGCATACATCCCGAGGCCGACGACCACAACGAAGCAGGCGCGCGCGAAATCGCCGATGCACTCCTGGCCTCGCAGCCGTCCATGCTTCTCTACTGGCACCACTACGCGCGCCACGGCAAAAGAATCGAGACAGCCGCCGACAGCGAGCCGCTCGCGGAACACTTTCTCCATCTGCTGCACGAAAAGCCGCCGAGCAAAGCGTGGACCCACGCATTGCAGGTCTCGCTCATTCTCTACGCCGAGCACGAGTTCAACGCCTCAACGTTCACCGCGCGCGTCATCGCCGGCACTGGCTCCGATCTCTACTCCTGCATCTGCGGCGCTATTGGTGCGCTCAAGGGGCCCAAGCACGGCGGCGCCAATGAAGTGGCGCTCGTCATCCAGCAGCGCTACGCTTCGCCCGCCGAGGCCGACACCGATATCCGTCGCCGCGTCGCCAATCATGAGGTCGTCATCGGCTTCGGCCATCCGGTTTACACCATCAGCGATCCGCGCAGCGACGTCATCAAAAAACTGGCGCGCGGCCTGGCTGTCGACGCCGAAGGCCAGCGTCTCTTCTCCATCGCCGAGCGCATCGAGACCACCATGCACGACGCCAAGCGCATGTTTCCCAACCTCGACTGGTTCTCCGCCGTGGCCTATCACCTCATGGGCATTCCCGTTGAACTCTTCACGCCGATTTTTGTAATGGCGCGCACTGCCGGCTGGGCCGCGCACATCATCGAGCAGCGCCAGGATGGGAAGATCATCCGCCCGTCAGCGGTTTACACTGGCCCGGAGAATCTCGAGTTTGTGCCGATTGCGGCGCGAACTTAGAACGCAAGGAGTCCGTTTGTCCTCGCACATCAGCAAAGAACGCCCCGCGCCCGACCAGGTCCTCACTGACATCGCCGACTACGCGCTGAACTACACGATCTCGAGCGACCTCGCCTATAGCACCGCGCAGCACTGCCTCATCGACACGCTCGGCTGCGGCCTTGAAGCCCTCGAATACTCCGCCTGCACCAAACTTCTCGGCCCCATCGTGCCCGGGACCGTGGTCCCCAACGGCGCGCGCGTGCCCGGCACCAATTTTGAGCTCGATCCCGTGCAGGCCGCCTTCAACATCGGCGCCATCATTCGCTGGCTCGACTTTAACGACACGTGGCTCGCTGCCGAATGGGGCCATCCCTCCGACAATCTCGGCGCCATTCTCGCCGTCGCCGACTGGCTTTCGCGTTCGGCCATAGCTCAAGGCCGCCTGCCGCTCACCATGCGCGATGTATTGACCGCGATGATCAGGGCCCACGAGATCCAGGGCTGCATCGCGCTCGAAAACTCCTTCAACAAGGTCGGCCTCGATCATGTCGTCCTCGTCAAGGTCGCCTCTACGGCGGTCGTCTGCCAGTTGCTCGGCCTCACCCGCGAACAGACCATCGATGCCATCTCCAACGCGTGGGTCGACGGCCAGAGCCTGCGCACGTATCGTCACGCGCCCAACACCGGCTCGCGCAAGAGCTGGGCCGCGGGCGACGCCACCAGTCGGGCGGTGCGATTGGCTTTGATGGCTCGCGCCGGCGAAATGGGTTACCCGTCGGCACTCACTGCAGAAACCTGGGGTTTCTACGACGTCAGCTTCCGCGGCCAGGCGTTCAAATTCCAGCGGCCTTACGGCTCCTACGTGATGGAAAACGTGCTCTTCAAGATCAGCTACCCGGCCGAGTTCCACGCGCAAACCGCTGTCGAAGCCGCTATGAAGCTGCACACGCAATTGGCCGCACGCGGTCTGAACGCCTCTGCAATTCGCGGCATCACGGTGCGCACGCATGAAGCCTGCCTGCGCATCATCGATAAGAAAGGCCCGCTCTCGAACCCCGCCGATCGCGACCATTGCGAGCAATACATGATCGCCGTGCCGCTCATTTTCGGCCGCCTCACCGCCGCTGACTACGAAGATGCCGTCGCGTCCGATCCAATATTTGGCCCTCGCATCGACGAACTCCGCGCCCGCATCGCATGCATCGAAGAACCGCAGTTCACGCGCGACTACCACGATCCCGACAAGCGTTCCATCCCGAATTCACTCCGCGTGGAGCTAAACAACGGCGAGGTTCTCGAAGAAACCGTCGAATACCCTATCGGCCATCGCCGCCGCCGCAGCGAAGGCCTGCCGCTGCTGGTGGAAAAATTCAAAACCAACCTGCGCCGCCGCTTTCCCGAACCGCAGCAGCAGCGTATCCTCGAAGCCTCGCTCGACCGCGCGCGCCTCGAGTCCATGCCCGTCAACGAGTACGTGGACCTCTACGTTCCTTAGAACGGATTGCATAGATGCTCGAAGCCGGTTGAAAAGCGTCCCTCAGGTGTTAAAACCCCTTGTTTTTCGCGGCTTTTGCGGCACGACTAAAGCCGTGCCCTTTCAAAACCGGATTTATGCAACCAGTCCCAGAGCCTATTCGCGCGATTGCGACCGTGGTGACGGAAGGAAATTTTCTCCCCGCGCAAAACTCATTTCTGCACTATAGTGGTCGCACAACTCTTTTCCGCACGTGGGGCCCGGTCTATGAACTTTCGTGTTCGTCCGTCTTTTTTTGTCCCTCTTCTGGTTTTCACGGTCTGCATCCATCCGCTCTGGGCGCAACGCGCGCCCAACGCCAACGCGTATTACCAGCAGTTGCGCGGGTTGCTTCCGGCCGGCGAAGTCATCACCATCAAGGATTTCGTGCTCAAGCGCGATGCCGCCACCTTCACCTTCCGCAGCGGCAGTGTCGAGTTTTACGGCCAGGTCAACGGCAAAGTTACGGGAGCGATTTTTCGCGGTGAAGGCCATCTCCACATCACGCCTCCCACGGCCGAGGAGCGGCACAATCTTTCGATCCAGACGCACAACGAGCAGTTCGATGAGGACTTCGACGAGGTGGTGCTGCGCTTCACCGATTCCACCGCCGGCGAGTTGCGCAAGGCTTCAACCGGCGCGGGCCAGCCCGACAACTCCTTTGCGAAAGCCGCGCAGGAATTGCAGAGCTTTCTGCGTCATCACGCAGAGGGCTCGGTTATGGGCCAGGGGGGCACGTTCTACTTCAGCAGGCTCTACGGCAACCTCGATCTGCGCCTGCTTGAAGACGTCCTCAGTCCCGCTGCGGGCGAGTATTTCTTCGCCGCGATACATGGCAGCAAGAGCCCTCACCTCTATTTCATCTTTGACCCGCACGGCGTCGCGGACGTGGCCCCGGAAGAAGTCGCGCTCATCCGGTTTGACACGATAAACGAGTCGGAAACCATCCCACTCGCCTTCCACCGCGCGGCGGAGTACGCAAAGGGTACCCCCAGCGGCAATGAGCACAACGCGACCTACAAGATTCTCCATCAGGATCTCGACGTGTCCATCGAGAAGAACGGATTCCTCTCGAGCCTAGCCACCGTCAACGTGCGCGCCGAAGAGGATGGCGTATCCGTGATCCCGCTCGATCTCTATCCCTCGTTGCGCGTCAGCCAGGTCGACTCTGCCGCAGGCGGCGCACTCGACTGGGTGCAGGAAAACAAGGACCTGGATCCAGATTTCGGCGTCATCCTCGCCGCTCCCCTCAAGAAAGGCGAAACGACCACGATCAAAATTGCCTATGGCGGCAAAGATGTCGTCATCAACAAAGGCGGCGACAACTACTACCCCGTGGCGCGAGAAGATTGGTTTCCCAACTCCAGCCAGGGACTCGGTGACTACTCCACCTACCACATGCTCTTTCATGTGCCCAAGGGCCTCGAGCTCATCGCCACGGGCACCATGGTCAGCCAGACCAACGAGGGCAAACTCACCATCTCAGAATGGAAGACTGAAACGCCTCTGCCTGTCGTCGGCTTCAGCCTGGGCGACTTTAAGACCAAGGAAGCAACCATCGGCACTCCCCTCTCGGGGCAATTGACTGTGGATGCTTACGCAAACAAGGGGCGTCCCGATTTCGTTTCTGCGTTCGTTCAGCAGCTTTCCGATGCGGGGCCAGCCGCGGAGGCAGCCCTCGGCACGCTAGACACCACACCCATGCTGGCCAACGAACTTAGCCAGGGACAGGTCGCCGCGCAAATCTATACGGACTATTTCGGCCCGCTCCCCTTTCCGCACATTGCTCTTACGCAGCAGTCGGCATGTGACTACGGACAAAGCTGGCCCATGCTGGTTTATCTGCCCATCTGCGGCTTCTTCGATAAGACGCAGCGGCATTTTCTCGGCCTCAGCGACTTCTCTGCGGCAACATATTGGGACGTCGTCACTCCCCACGAAGTCGCGCATCAATGGTGGGGGCATACCGTTGGTTTCCGGGGCTATCGCGATCAATGGATGAGCGAAGGTTTCGCCAACACTTCGGCCTCCATCTTTCTCCAGCTCACGCGCTCCAAGCCTGGCGACTATCTCAATTTCTGGCACGAACAACATCGCATGCTCGTCGAGAAGAACGCCTTCGGCTTCCGGCCCATTGACGTCGGTCCCGTCACCATGGGTGTCCGATTGAGTTCTCCGAAAACCGGCTTTGACATCTACCAGGACCTGGTTTATCCCAAGGGCGCATTCATCCTGCACATGATCCGCATGATGATGTGGAGCCCCCGGGACGGCGACGCGCTCTTCAAGGTCACCATGCGCGACTTCGTGAACACTTACCGCCTACAGGCCGCCACCACTGAGGACTTCAAGGCCATCGTGGAAAAACACATGAGCCCCGCCATGGACCTCGAAAGCAACCACACCATGGATTGGTTCTTTCGCGAGTACGTCTACGGCACGGATCTGCCTGCCTATCACTTTGAAGGCGATGCCACGCCCAGCGGCGACGGATGGAACCTGCACTTGAAGTTGACGCAGTCCGGCGTGCCGGCGGAATTCAAAATGCTGGTCCCGATCTATCTGGAGCTTGCCGATGGCAGAGTGATGCGCCTCGGCTCCGCCAACGTCACCGGCGACAACACGATCGAAAAGACCGTGCAGTTGCCCAAGCTTCCCGCGGCCATCAAGCGCGTCTTGATCAACTACAACTACGACGTGCTGTGCACGGAGAATTGAGCGGCGAACGGCGCTACGCGGCGCGGGGAAAGGCCTGAATTTTAGGTCTGCGGCTGCGTGACGCGTGCCACGGATCGTATTGCTGCTGCAGGTCGAGCCACCGTTCGGGACGGCTTCCAAACGCATCGGAAAAACGCAGCGACATCGCGGCGGTGATGGAGGCGCGGCCGCTGAGAATGCGGGAGAGCGTAGAGCGAGCCACCTTAAGCCGGACGGCGGTCTCGCCTACGGTCATTGAGCCCAGGTACTCGCGCAGGAGTTCGCCAGGGTGAGGAGGGTTGTACATCGTTCGCATGAGGAACCAGCTACCGGCCGCGATAGTCCTGGTAGTCCTCGGCCGCCTTCGGCTATGCCGCTTTCTTCACTTGCATCGTCACCCGCAGACCGGCGTTCACCGCCATCCTGGTCAAAAGGTCAAGACTGAATGCGTCGATCTTGCCGTGAATCAGATTGGAAATGCGGGGTTGGGTGATGCAGAGCAGTTTTGCCGCCTGGGCCTGGGTTAGGCCTCTGCTCCGGATGTGCCGAGTCAATTCCGACATCAGAACCGAGCGAAGCTTGAGATTCTCTCTCTTCGCAGGATCGGGCTCAATGGCATCCCATACGTTTGCGTACACTTTCATCCGTTTCATGACTGAAGCTCCCGAATAAGTTCCTTGTAACGACGCTTGGCCAATTCAATGTCATCCTTGCGTGTCTTCTGTGTCTTCTTTTGGAAACAGTGAAGCACATAGACAGCCGCTTCCAGCGTGGCGGCATACATCACGCGAAACGCTCCATCGCTCTCGCGAATCCGGATCTCACAGACTCCCGGACCAACACTGCTCATTGGCTTCCACGACTCAGGATCATTCCCTTCTTGCACGAGAAAGAGCTGAAAACCGGCCTTTCGGCGAGCAGGCGGCGGAAATCGATATAAATCCTCCAAAGAACTACCGCGAAACTCGAGAGGCTTAAGAGGTAGAGCCACGAGATGATTATACGGATTTTTGCATAATTGCGCTATGAGACAACAATCGACTCACTCAAAGAAGCAGCTTTCAGACTTAGAATGTCATGATCCCTTGAATCGCTGGTCGGCGCAGCCGTCTTCCTGGACTATGGACGAAGCGCGAATTTGCGGTCTGCGCTTCGTCCATAGCGATTGGGTCTAGGGTTACGCTTTCGTCAGCACCGGTTTTCCCAGCTTCTCGGCGATCATTTCGTGGGCGTGGGCGAAGAACTCTTCCTTTGCGATCTTGCCCGCTTCGAGGTCGGCGAGAATCGCTTTCTGCGCCTGGTACTCGCGGTTTACGATGCCGGCTTTCGACTGCAACATGCGCCACGCCTTCCGCCGCTCTACGCAGAACATCACGAGTTGCCGCGAGAGCGCGTAGTAGACACTCTTTCCATCCTGATCCTGCTGAATGTAGACGCCGAAGTCGGGAATGAAGCTGCGGTGCTCGGGCAACAGGTAGTAGCGATAGACCACGTCCTGCTGCGTGATGCGCACCAGCATGTTGTCGAGCGGGATCATCGTCTCCGCCTGCTCGGGCTTGATCTTTTTGAGGTGATTGCGGAAGCGCGCTTCAGTGGTGCACCAGTGCGCGACCGTGTAGCGATAAGTATCGCCCGTCGCCTTCGACTTGGTCTCGTACCAATCCAAATCGATCGACGGATTGCCCTTCACATCGAGCGCTTCCTGGTAGGTCTCGCCGAGGCGCGGATTGAAGACGAACTCCGGCACGCCGCGCGAGTCGCGCACGCGCTGCGCCTGGTGCAGAGCCATGTCGTCGGCCACGCCGTGCTCCGGCTGGCAGGTGGTAAACGCCTGCAGGAACATGGTGCCGCGGTATTCCAGGCCGTCGAGAATCGCGCGGTAGAGTTTGGGCGCGTTGGCCATTGAAACCTGCGCCACGAAAGGCGATCCGTGTCCGGCGAGGAAGGTCTCGGCCACGGTCTTCTTCTCGGTGTTCTTGCCCTGCGTAGCCGCGCCGAATGTGTTCATGTCGCCGCCGCCCAGCATTGGCGTGGAGTCGGAGTTCTGGCCGCCGGTGTTGGAGTAGACTTGCGTGTCGAGCATGAGCACCTTCACGTTGGGCCGGTTCTGCAGCATTACCTTCGACGTGTTCTGATAGCCGATGTCGCCAATGCCGCCGTCTCCGCCAACCACCCAGACCTTGGGCAGTTCCACGATCTCCTGATCGGTCATCAGCGCATCAGTAAAGTGCGTGAAACGGTAATACTCTTCCTCGCTCAAGCAATTGCCTTCGCGCATGAGCACGACGTCCGCGAGGCGCTCGGGAATGACCGAGCGGCGTGCGTGATCCACGATGAAGCTCTCACCCATGAGCCAGCCCACGGTGACGCCGTCCTGGAAGAGCGAGTTCATCCACGGATAAGGATGCGGATTGTTGGGCGCGGTCGAACCGTACACGGTGTTGCAACCGGTGTGCGCAGCCATGGCCATCACGCTCATGCCGTTCGCAAGCCTGCCATCGATGGGCTGGAGGTTCTTGTGATTGAAGGCTTCGGTGAGCAGGACCGCGGCGATGGCCTCGACGAGTTGCGCGTCGGTGATTTCGCCGTGCACCTTCTCATACTCCGCGATGCGCGATTTGGTGTCGGCGGTGGTCTCGCCGCCGAGGCCCATCACAAGATGAGCGATAGCCTGACGCAGGCGCGTGTAGTCCTCTTCGTCCGCCGCTTTCAGCGCAGCCAATCTGGCGGCGCCGTTCTTCTCGAGTTCGCCCGCTTTAGCCACAAAGCGGTCGCTCTTGGCGTGGTAGACCGGACGCATATACGCTTCGGTGACAGCGGCAATGGAGCGCAGCACGCTCTTTTCGCCGCAGCCGGCGCAGGCGCCGTCGCCGGCAACCAGCGCGTCGTAGTTGGTGCGCACCATGAGCATGTTGCGCAGAGTTGCGGTCTTTGAGTCGGCCGGATTCGCGCCGTTGTAGAGACCCAGGAACTTCTGAGATGTATCGGGCAGCAGATCCAAGAACGCCGTGCCGGTAGTGTGCTCGGCGTTTACTTCTGTAGTTTCCTGCACCATCTTCAGCGCCTGGTGATCGCCGCAAGCTGTGACGCAGGCCGCGCAGCCCTTGCACAAGTCGCTCACAAAAATCGAGAAGATGCCGCCAGTTCCGGGGGCCTTGCGCTCCGGCGACGAGAAGATGGCATTCACCTTCTGGTAAGCCATCGGAACTTTTTCAATAATGCTGAAAAACTGCGCCTTGGCCTGGGCCGAGAATCCGTCGACTGTTTCGGTGACCTCGCGAACGATCTGCGGCAGCGGCGTTCCCGTCTTGATGTCGGCCAACATGCGCTGGCGGGTGAGCTTTTCGATTTCCGGCAGCTTCAAGAGCATCTTGCGGCGCTCGGCCGGATCGGCCACGTAACGTGAAACCGCCGTGCTCAGAAGCGTGCCAAGGTCCTGCGAGCAGTTGGGCAGCGCCGTATCGGGGCAAACTGAAATGCACTCCATGCACTGCGTGCAATTCTCGGGAATGTAGAGCGGCGTCTCGCGGCGTGCGACGTACTTCGATGCGGTATCGCCGGTGGCGGCGGCAATCACGCCCATGGCGGAGAGCGGCGTGGATGGCTGGTTATAGCCATAGTTCGAGCGGAACTCCGCATCGAATGTGGCGACGCTCGAAACCGGCGTGCGCGGGCCCTGGCCTTCAGGAATGGCGTGCGAACGGCAGCCGGCGCCGGTGGTGCAGGCTGCTTCAGCGAATTCGGGGATGTCTACTGCCTCGAAGATCGGCAGCAGAGCCTGGCCGCGAAGGCTGGAGTGATCGGCCGCGGCAATGGCGCCGATTGTGATCTCTTTCACGCGTTCGAAGCCCTGGAGCATGACTTCCATATTCGACTGCACAACAGCATCGCCTAGCTTGCCGAACTTTTTCACGTACTGCTTGAAGACGACGTCGCGGAACTGCTCCTGCGTGATGCCGAACTCCTGCAACATGGGGCTGACGGCGAAGAACGCGCCGAGAAAGGCATTGCCCTGCATGCGCAATTGCAGATCGGCGCGGTCGGTGGCTTTGCGCGCGATTTCGAAACCGGGCAGCGTGAATACGCGAATCTTCTTTTCGATAATCTGCTTGCGCGCCCAGATGGGCAGGTTCTGCCATGCGTGCTCGCCGTCCACGTCCGATTCCCACACCAGGCAGCCGCCCTCCTGCATGCCGTCGAGCGGGTTGGTGTGCGTAAAGGCCTTGGGGTCGCAGCAAAGCACCACGGTCACGTGGCGCAAATCGCAGTTGACGCGAATACGATCCTTGGCCGCGACCATGAAGTAGCTGGTGGGCGCGCCCTTCTTTTCAGATCCATATTTCGGATTGGCGCTGACGTGAATCACTTCCTTGGGATTGCCCAGCGCGTCCACTTCGTGATCGCGCTCGTAGAGCAAATCGTTCAGGTCGCCGAGAATGGCGCCGAGATTCTTGCCGGTGGTGATCGCGCCCCATCCGCCGATGGAATGGAAACGCACGGCCACTGCGCCTTCGGGGAGCAGCGAGGGCATTTCGTCGGCGATGACGGAGTAGGGGTGATCGATGCCGAGAACTACAAAGTTCGCGCCCTCCGCGACGCTCTTGCCATCCTTGCGCTTGCGGCCTGCAGTCGCATATTCAAATGCGCCGATGATGTGCTCGGGGCGGAAGTCGCGCGAGCCGAGACCGTAGCTGCCGCCGATAAACCGCGGAACCTGGGCCAGCTCAACCTTGGGCAGACCTTCGGTTCCCTGCACCGCTTTCGAAAATGCGGTACGGATGTCGCGACCCAGTGGATTGTCGCCGGCCAGCGCTTCGTCGGTACGCTCCAATATGATGACGTTCTTCTTGCCTTTGAGGGCGTTCACAAGCGCGGCTTCGGGGAAGGGGCGAATCACGTTCACGTGAATCGATCCCACGCTCGAATTGCGCGTCTGGCGCAGATAATCGACAGCGGCTTCGATGTTTTCGGCCGCCGAGCCAAGCGAAACAAAGACCGTTTCGGCGTCCGCGGTCTTGTACTCGCTGATGAGCCCGTATCGCCGGCCGGTGAGCTCGGCAAACTTCTCGAACGCGGCTTCAAGAAAATGCAGAATCGGCTCCGCGAAGTTATTGCGCCTCGCCACCACGCCCTGCATGTAGTGTTCCTGGTTCTGTACCGGCCCGAGCAGGACGGGATTGGTCAGGTCCATCATCTTGGGCACGCGGCGGCGCGTGGGTCCGAATAGAACGCGCTGCGCCTCGGTGGGACAGTCAATGATGTCGTCGGGCGCGCCCAGGAACTCGCGGATCAGCTCGGACTCGTGCTTGTAGAAAGTGCGCTCGAGGTGCGTGGTCAGGAACCCGTCCATGATGTTCATGCCGGGCGTAAGAGAAAGTTCCGTCACGCTGCGCAGAATCAGCGCCTGATCGGCGGCTTGCTGCGCGTCCTTGCCGAAGAGCATGATCCAGCCGGTGTCGAGAGCTCCATAAATATCGTCGTGGCCGCAATGCACATTCAGCGCGTGCTTGGTCAGCGCGCGTGCGCCCACTTCCAGCACCATGGTCGATGCCTTGCCCGGCGCGTGGTAGTACTGCTCCACACCGTAGACAACGCCCTGACCGGAGGTGAAGTTGACTACGCGTTTGCCGCACACTGAGTGCGCAATGGCGCCACCCTGGGCCGCATGCTCACCTTCCGTCTCGATCGCAATCGTGTTGGCGCCGAACACGTTTAGTTTGCCTTCAGCATAGGCCTGCTGGAACAGCTCGCCGCCTTCAGTGGAAGGCGTGATGGGATAAAACACGCCGGCATCGGCAATGCGGGTTTCGGTGTGGTAAGAAACCAGTTGATTTCCGTTGGCGGTAACGCGGATGCCTGGATAGCGAGCAGCCTTCATAGATCCCTCACAGTGAACGGTGATTTTCAAGTTGGTCAGACCACGTTGTGTACATCGGAGCACGGAGGCGGGAACATGACTAGCTTTCCCAACCGGCATCCAAGCCGAAGATGTGCGGTGCGTGTGCCTCTGCTCGTAAGTCCAGCAGCCGATCAAAAATCCCTATCGAAGAATTGCAAACAGAACGGCTGGAGCGGCAATCAGGAGACCTCAGGGGAAGGTTACTCCACCACACAGGGACAGCCCTCCTAAGTATGCGCCTAGTATAGAGACGGTGTTTCATCATTCGGTACGGGGGTTTGATGCGGTGGGGACGCGAAAAGACGCATGTTTTCGCGGCGCGCAGCCATTGCGCTACCATAATGTCAAGATTGAGGTTCCACATGTTTGTTGTGGTTTGGCAGTTTGAGATTGCCGAGGATAAAGTGGCCGCTTTTGAGGCCGCTTATGGGCCCGAAGGCGCCTGGGCGGAGCTTTTCCGCACAACGCCCGACTACAAGGGCACTGAACTGCTCCGGGACGCTTATATTCCAGGCAGTTACCTCACCATCGACCGCTGGACCAGCGAGGAGGCCTTTCGCGCCTTCCGCAAGGACCACGATGGCGAATATGAGGTTCTGGACCGCCAGTGCGACGCCTTGACCAGCCGCGAGACGCGGGTGGGGGCGTATACGGTTTGAGGTTTCCGAGCCGGTGCTATTCGAGCACTAGCAGATTGCGGCTGAATTGCGGTCCGGCCAGGTATTTGAGACCGCGATCAAATGTGACCAGCACGCCGTCTTCTTTGATGGCCAGTCCCAGCAAATAGGCATCTGTGATTTGTTGGGGGCCGAAGATGCGGTCTCGAAAGTACGCAGTCAATGAAATCCATGAATCGGCGATCGACCAATATCGGTAGCCTTTCCGTTGGGCAAGATCTGCGAGTATTGCAGCAGCCTGAGCAAAAGTCCGCACAATCGGCCCACTTGCTGGATTCGTGACGATCCGCACATATCCAGCCTCAGTCAAGGGGCAGATTCCCCAATCCTCGTTGGCTAACGAATCGAACCATCGTTGTGCGGCCGCGTACTGCGGATGCTCGATGCTGGTAAGCGCAATCAAAACGTTCACATCAAGCAAATTTCTTCGGATCAAACTCGTCCTCCTCTAGCTGCTTCACCATTTCAGCGGTTATAGTTCGGCCGGTTCTTGGAAGCAGGGGAAGGCCATTGGGAGAGCGCTCGAATTCGAAACGCTCCGGGGCGGTGGCGGGCTTGGGCTCGGCTTTTCGGACGAGCTCGTTCATCGCAGCGCTCAGGGTGATCCCTTTGGCATTGGCGTAATACGTCGCGAACTCGTGGACGTCGTCATCGAGCGTGATCGTGGTTCTCATGGTGTAATTCTACATCATTTTCTAATTTGATGCATATTGCTAACAGTGATGCAATATAAGCTGTTTGATGCGTTCGCGAATTTGTGATGCGAGATACGCAGGATCGTCAGCGATCTCAAATATTCTCTCTTTCTTCGCCGTTTTTCCTGTCCTTCGTTGTCTCATCCTGCTACAATCCCTTCGAAATCCAATTCATGCCCCTCGCCGTTTCCTGCAAGGAAAGCACGAGATGCGCAGGGCGAGCATTCTTGAGGAGCCCTCCCAAATGGCCATCGTTGACGACCGCGCCAAAGCCGTAGAACTAGCCCTGGCACAGATTGAGAAGCAGTTCGGAAAAGGGTCGATTGTCCGGCTCGGCTCCCGTGAGGCGTTGCTGCCGATCGCCGTGATCTCCACCGGTTCCATCAGCTTTGACGCGGCGCTGGGCGTCGGCGGCGTCCCGAGAGGGCGCGTTTCAGAGATTTTTGGGCCTGAGTCCTCAGGCAAAACCACCATTACTTTGCAGATCATCGCCGAAGCGCAAAAGGCCGGCGGTCTGGCGGCGTTTGTCGACGCCGAACACGCACTTGATCCCGGGTACGCTAAGAAGCTGGGCGTCGATGTCGACAATCTGCTGGTTTCGCAGCCCGACTCCGGCGAACAGGCTCTGGAAATTACGGAAGCCCTGGTCCGCTCCGGTGCCATCGATGTTCTCGTTGTCGATTCCGTCGCCGCGCTGGTTCCCAAGGCCGAGCTCGACGGCGAGATGGGCGACAGCCACATGGGCTTGCAGGCGCGCTTGATGTCGCAGGCGCTGCGCAAGCTCACCGGCACCGTTTCCAAGTCGCGCACGGCGCTCATTTTTATTAATCAGATCCGCGAAAAGATCGGCGTGATGTTCGGCAACCCTGAGACCACCACCGGCGGCCGCGCGCTCAAGTTTTACTCGTCAGTCCGCATCGATATCCGCCGCATTGCCGCCGTCAAGGAAGGCGATGTTGTGGTCGGTTCGCACACCAAAGTCAAGATCGTGAAGAACAAGGTCGCCGCGCCGTTCCGCGAAGCCGAGTTCGACATTCTCTACGGCGAGGGCATCAGCAAAGAGGGCGACGTGCTCGACCTGGCCGTGACCCACAATATTGTGGAGAAGTCGGGCGCCTGGTACAGCTACGCAGGCGAGCGCATTGGACAAGGCCGCGAAAACACCCGCACCTTCCTCAAAGAGAACAAGGAAGTCTTCGCGAAGATGGACGCTCAGTTGCGCAAGCAGCTCGGCATTGGCGTTGCCAAGGCTGACGTGCCTGAGGTTCCCGCAGGCGGCGAAGTCCAGGCCAAGGAAGCCGTTCGCGGGCGCAAGGGATAGCACCCGATCGGAATCAACTAGAATTCTCTCGCAGCCCCGATTCCAAGGAGGGTGGGATGAAAGCCTTTTCACGCCGAGAAATGCTCAAAGGCAGTCTGCTGGCGCCAGCCATGGCTGCCGCGGCCAGCGGCATGAGCCCCGTTGCAGCCGCGATGCAAGTTGCCGGAGAGACTACCGGCCCCCTTCCTGCAAATAAATCGGGCACTGCGCAAAAACCGGCGCAGCACAATGCGGCGCGCGAGCGCCTGCTGCTCGATTTCGGCTGGCGCTTCCACTTCGGCGACGCGTGCGATGCGGCCAAGGACTTCGGATTCGGCAGCGGCAGAGGCGGCAACTTTCAAAAGACCGGCGGTTTTCTCGCCGCGAGTTCCCTCGCCTTCGACGACAGCGACTGGAAGGCGGTCGATCTGCCGCACGATTGGGCCATCGAACTGCCTTTTACGAACGATCCTGCGCTTCAGAGCAAAGGTTTCTATCCGCTGGGCCGCGACTACCCTACCACCAGCGTCGGCTGGTACCGGCGTGTCTTCGAGATGCCCGACTCGGACAAGGGCAAGCGGATTTCTCTCGAGTTCGAGGGCGCCTACCGCGAAACCACGGTGGTCTTCAACGGTTTCTACATTGGCCAGCACAGCGGCGGATACGATCCTTTCCGTTTCGATGTCACCGACTTCGCGAACCCCGGCGGAAGAAACGTCCTGCTGGTGCGCGTGGATGCGACGGAGAGCGACGGGTGGTTCTACGAGGGCGCGGGAATCTATCGCCACGTTTGGCTCGTCAAAACCCATCCCGTCCATGTGAAGCAATGGGGAACGTTCGTCCGCTCAGAGATTGAGCCGGGCGCGGCTACACTCTCCATCCGGACTGAAGTGAAAAACGACGGGCAAGCCAGTGCCGGCGCACGCGTGGTTTCCACCATTCTCGATCCCAGAAGCAAGACTGTGGGCAAGATGGTGACAGCGACGATGGCCATTCCCGCTGGCTCCGAGCAGACCTACGAGCAGAAGATGACCTTCGGCCAGCCGAAGCTTTGGTCGCTCGAAGACCGGAACCAGTACCTGCTGGTGACGGAAGTGCGCGTGGGCGGCGATGTGGTCGATCGGTATGAAACGATTTTTGGCATTCGCTCCATCCGGTTCGACGCGCAGAAAGGGTTCTTTCTCAATGGCAAGCCGGTGAAGGTGAAGGGCACCTGCAATCACCAGGACCATGCGGGCCTGGGCGCGGCGCTGCCCGATGCAGTGCAGTACTACCGCATCCGCAAGCTCCAGGAGATGGGCAGCAATGCATTGAGGACCTCGCACAATCCGCCGACGCCGGCGCTGCTCGATGCCTGCGACGACCTGGGAATGCTGGTGTTTGACGAGACGCGCATGATGTCGTCGAATCCCGAGGGCCTGAGTCAATTCGAGAATCTGATCCGCCGCGACCGCAACCGTCCCAGCGTCTTCATGTGGTCGATGGGCAACGAAGAGGGCACAGCCAACACCGAACGCGGCGTGCAGATTCTCACGGCCATGAAGGAAGTCGCCACGCGGCACGATGGATCGCGCCCTGTCTCCATTGCGCCTACGGGCGCCATCGGCACCGGCGGCCTTGCGGTGTGCGACGTCATTGGCTACAACTACGCCGATCCCGGCGCCGAGGCCTATCACGATGCGCATCCCGGCAAGCCCGTCATCGGCACGGAAACGGTGAGCGCCGTGGGCACGCGAGGCATTTATGTAACCGACTACGACAAGGGCTACGTGGGCTCCTACGATCCCTACACCACAACGGGCCGCGCCTCGGCCGAAGGCTGGTGGAGCTTCTGCAATGCGCGCCCATGGCTCGCCGGCGGCTTTGTGTGGACGGGCTTCGACTATCGCGGCGAACCCTCGCCCAATGGCTGGCCCAACATCAGTTCGCAATACGGCATCATCGACACCTGCGGATTTCGCAAAGACACTTTCTACTACTACCAGGCGTGGTGGACCCAACATCCAGTGCTGCACCTCTTCCCGCACTGGAACTGGGAGGGGATGGAGGGCAAGGAGATCGCGGTCTGGGTACACTCGAACGTCGAGAGGGTTGAGCTCTTCTTGAACGATAAGAGCCTGGGAGCGAAAGAGATGCAGAAGGATTCGCACCTGGCCTGGAATGTGCCCTACGTACCCGGAGTCATCGAGGCGCGCGGCTTTAAGGATGGCGAAATCGTGATGACGACCCGGCGCGAGACTACGGGCGCTCCGGCCGCGCTCGCCATCTATGCGGACCGTGCCGAAATCGCCGCCGATGGCGAAGATGTGGCCATGTTCACCGTTGAAGTGCGCGATGCGCGGGGCCGCGTCGTGCCCATCACCGAGAATCTGATCACATTCAAAGTCATGGGCGCGGGAAAACTGATTGGCGTGGGCAATGGCGATCCTACCGATCAGGAATCCGACAAGGCCACGTCGCGCAAGGCATTCAGTGGCTTGTGCATGGCGATTGTCCAGTCCACCAAGTTGGCCGATAGCATCACGGTAGAAGCCACGTCGCCGGGTCTCACTCCGGCGCAGACGACCGTCTGGGCAGGCGCGGTCACGCTGCGTCCGCAAGTGGCCACATGGGAGCGCGTAGCGCCGAGGGGCTCGGGCATTACCGGCCTGTGGAGGCCTGCTCAGGACGGCGGAACGCAGATCTTCTTGCTGCGCCAGGATGGAAACGCGATCACCGGCGTGCTGGAGGCCGTTGGCGTGGGCTGGGCGGGAGGATACGACGCCCCCACCCCGATTACAGACGGCCTTGTGGATGGAACCAATGTCAGCTTCAAAGCTGGAAACAGCGCGTTTTCAGGCCACATCAACGGCGACACCATCGAGTTGGAGCGTGCCCCGAGCTTCGGCCCGCGTCGGCCGCAGCCCCCGGCTCAGGCTGGAACTTCGCGCCCGGCTGTCGGTCCACCGCCCGACGGCTCGGATCCGTCGGGGAGCCCGTTGCGCCGTCCGCCGGCACCGGTTGCGATGGTTTTGCATCGCGCCGAACGTTAAGCGAAGGCCAGAACGGGTCACTGCTAGAATTTGGTTTGAGCCCATGCCCCAGACAGCCATCTATCCCGGCACCTTCGATCCGCCCACCAACGGTCATGTCGACCTGATCCAGCGCGGATCCAAGCTTTTTGACCACCTCACCGTGGCCGTTCTCTTGAATCCCGTCAAGGATCCGCTGTTCACCGTCGATGAACGCGTTGAAATGCTCACAGAGGTTACGGCCGCTATTGGCAATGTCTCCGTGGCTACCTTTGACGGCCTCATGGTGGAATTCGCCCGTCAACAGGGCGCCTCGGCTGTGCTGCGCGGCATCCGCGCCATCTCAGACTACGAGCACGAGTTCCAGATGGCTCTCATGAATCGCCGCCTCGCTCCCGAGGTCGAGACCGTGTTTTTGCAGCCCGCCGGCCGCTACTCCTTTGTCAGTTCGCGGATGGTCAAGGAGGTCTTCAGTTTCGGCGGCGACGTAAGCGGTCTGGTGCCGCCCAACGTGCTCAAGCGGCTGCGCGAACGCATCCACAACGGCGCGAACTAGCGCAGCACGGGGCTCACGCTTCGAGTCCCTCTACGCTTTTGCTCCAGCGCCCACATCGATACCTGCAAGCCTCACGCCGCCCGTGGGAACTTCTCCACCTTGGGCCGCTTGCGTTGCGACGCGTGCCATAGATCGTACTGCTGCTGCAAGTCCAGCCACATGGCCGGTTCAGTTCCTAAGGCGTCAGATAGCCGTAGCGCCATCGCCGCCGTAAATGACGCCCGTCCGTTCAACAGCCGAGAGAGCGTCGATCGTGCAACGCGCAGCTTCTTTGCCGCCACGCCAACCTGAATCGTACCCAGGTATTCACGAAGGATTTCGCCGGGATGGGCGGGGTTGTACATCGTCATCGCCATAGTGATTCTCCTCAGCCGTTAGTGGTAGTCCTGGTAATCCACCAAGATTGCATTCTCGTTCTCAAATGCGAAGGTCACGCGCCAGTTCCCATTGACCTTGATCGACCAATGATCCGCGAGAGACCCCTTGAGCGGGTGCAGGTCCCAGCCTGGAATATTCATGCGATTCGCGTTCTTGGCTGTATTGAGCAGCGTAAGCTGCCTGCGGAGCTTTTTGGCGTGCGCCGGTTGAATGCCCGCCTTGCTTCCCGTCAGGTAGAACTTCTCCAGCCCCTCGTGCCGGAACGACCGGATCATGTCTCAATGTAGCGCGTAGCGCCTCACGCGTCAAGGACATGACTTCCGGGGCACGCGCGGCAGGCGACCGCCGGAGGTTCATTAGACGGGCATTTTGCGACCAACCCAAAATCTGTCAAGATAGAAGTGTCATGACCGTTACAGCTCCCGCAAAAGTTTTTGCCGATCGCATTGGCCGGATCGAAGTATCCGCGACCATGGCTGTGGCCGCCGAGGCGGCCAAACTGCGCGCCCAGGGCGCCAACCTGGTGGATTTCGGGGCCGGCGAGCCTCACTTCCCCACTCCGCGGCACATCAAGGATGCCGCGATTGCCGCCATCGAGGCCAATTTCACCCGTTACACCGTGGTTCCGGGCATTCCCGACGTACGCAAAGCCATTGTCGAGCGCCACGCCTGCGACTTCGGCTCGGACTACTCGATTGACGAGGCCATTTTCACGGCCGGCGGCAAGCTGGCGCTGTTCAACACGCTGCAAATCCTTGTCGACCACGGGGACGAGGTCATTCTGCCGGTTCCCTACTGGGTCAGCTTCAAGGACATCATCCAGTACGCGGGCGGCAAAGTGGTCTATCTCGAAACCAGCGAGGCCGAAAGCTTCCGCATCACCGCGGACGCCATCGAGCGCGCCATTACGCCGCGCACCAAGGCCATCATTCTGAATTCGCCGTCGAATCCGGCGGGGTCGGTGGTCTCGGCCGAGGATCTGGAGCGCATCGTCCACCTCGCCCACGAGCGCGGGATTTACCTGCTGCTGGACGAGTGCTATGTGTACCTGAACTACGCTGGAAAGCCTGTCTCCGGCGGTTCATTTACCTGGGCCAAGGAGCACATGGTCATTCTCGGGTCACTCTCGAAAACTTACTCGATGACCGGCTGGCGCGCAGGCTTTGCGCTGGCTTCTAAAGCCGTGACCGCCAACCTGAGCAAGCTGCAATCGCAATCCACCTCGAATGCCACCAGCTTCGTGCAGAAGGGGGCGATCGCGGCACTAACCGGCTCGCAGGAGTGCGTGGCCGAGTTTCGCGCCGAGTTCATCGATTTGCGCGACTACATGCTGGCTGCGCTGGCTAAGATTCCCGGCGTCACCTGCACCAAGCCGGAAGGGGCGTTCTACGTGTATCCCAACATTTCGGCTTACCTGGGCAAGGGCGGCGTTAAGACGGCGACAGAATTGGCCACGCGCCTGCTCCACGAGGCCCACGTAGTCACCGTGCCCGGCGAGGCCTTCGGGACCGGCGAGCACATCCGCATCTCGTACCCGGTAACCAAGCAGAACATCGACGAAGGCACGCGCCGGATGGGCGAGTTCCTGACCAGCCTGAAATAGCTCCGATCTTTGCGGGCCTCCAGCATAGCGCCGGTCTCCAGACCCGCACTCGTCAGAGGGTCGCTTGAAATTACGCGAGCGGTGCACTGCATGCCGCATCCCGGGCAGGCTGTCCTGGCCGGCGGCTTTCCTCCTTGAAAATAATTCGCTTTACCCTGTGCAAACGTTGTCTTTGTCCGATAGGATGTTTCTTCAATGTTGAACGCCATCGATTTCCGTCCCGTGATACTGGCCGGGGGCAGCGGCACCCGGTTCTGGCCCCGTTCCCGGCGCGCCCGCGCCAAGCAGGTTCTCGCGCTCGACGGTGAGCGCTCCATGATTCAGCAAACCGTGGAGCGTCTCAAGCCGCTTACGACTCTCGAAAAAACCTGGATTATCACCAACGAGTATTTGGCTCAGGAGATTGCCGACCAGTTGCCCGGCATGCCCGCCGCGCAGATCGTGCAGGAGCCCGTGGCCCGCAACACCGCGCCTGCGTGCGGCCTCGCCGCCTTCCTCATTGAGCGCGATAACCCTGACGCTGTGCTCGGCGTTTTTCCCTCGGATCATGTCATCAGCGACGAGCCGCGTTTCCTCAAGGCCCTGCAAAAAGGCATTGCCGCGGCCGCGGCCGGCGAAAACATCGTGGTGCTGGGCATCGAGCCCTCCCGCGCGGAAACCGGCTACGGCTACATCGAAACCGGCGACCTGACCAGCGACGACGCCGCTCTCCACGTGCGCCGTTTCATCGAAAAGCCCAATCAGAACCGTGCTGACGAGTTTGTTGCCGCCGGCAACTACTACTGGAATTCCGGCATTTTCCTGTGGTCGGCCCGCACCCTGGCCAACGCCGTTCGCGAGCACCTGCCTGAAACCGCTCCATTGCTCGAGTCCATCGCCGCCGCATGGGGCACGCCGCACTTTGATGAGATCTTCCATAGCGCGTATCCCAAGTGCGAAAACATCTCCGTCGACTACGCGGTCCTCGAGCCGCGCAGCGCCAAGGGCGAGCACCTGTCGAATCTGTATTGCATTCCCGCCGAATTCAGTTGGAACGACCTCGGCTCATGGGCCTCGCTCTACGAGTACCAGTTGGAGACGCGCATGCGCGGCGACGCCGAAGGCAATGTGACCGACACCGGAGGCCACATGGCCATCGAGGCCAACGACAACTACATCTTCAGCCCCAAGAAGTTCGTAGCGCTGGTGGGCGTGAAGAACCTGGTCGTCGTCGACACCGAAGACGCGCTGCTGATTGCTCACCGCAACCACTCGCAGGATGTGGGCAAGATCGTGAAGGAGTTGGGCGTCAGCGGGCACTCAGAGCTGATCTGAGGTTGGCCGGGCGGAAAATTCAAGACGAAAGCGACGCCCGCCCTACGCCGCCACCACTTCCACGCGCCCCACGACTTTTTTCCCCTCCGGCCCAACAACGATTTTCACGCCTCGCCCGAGCCGCACCAGGCATTCCATCATCTTAATCTCGCTGATGCCGCGGAATTGCCCGCGCAGCATCCCGGAGAGCTTGGGCTGCGTCATTCCCAGCACTTTTGCCGCCTGCTGCTGGCTCCAGCCCCGCTTACGCAGAGTCTCGGCAATCTTCATCGCCAGTTGCGCCTTGAGGAGCATCTCATCAGCGTCTCGAAAGCCTAGCTCTTCGTATGCAGTCTTCACTGCCTTCACTTTGCTCATCGCACAACCCCCAATGCTTGTGCCTCGGCCTCTTTGAGCCGTACACGGATCAGATCCATCTCCCGCTTCGGTGTCTCGATTCCGCGTTTCGATTTCTTTCCGAAACAGTGCAGAATATACACCGCCCCAGCGAATCGCACCGTATACACGGCACGGTACGCGTTGCCGCGCCAATCCTCGACGATCTCCACAACCGCGGCCGAACCGAATCCCTTCAGCGGTTTCGCCGCCGGGTGCATCTGGCCAATCTGCGCCTGAAAGAGCGCAAACCCGAAGACCTGCTGCACCTCCTGCGGCATGGCCAGCAAATCTTTCTTCGTCGATCCGATCCAGCGCAGCGGCTTGAGTACTTCTGGCACGATTCCATTATACCCAATTGGGAATAATGCGAAGCGAAGAGTTCACCGCTGTACAATTCATGCGTATCTCAGTGCGCACAAATCGCCTGAGTGGGGGGACTTATGCCCGAAACCATCGATTGGCCTCCGCAGCCAAAGCCGCGGCGCCGGAACCTGGCAATTTATCTTCCGATTGCTCTCGTGGTCCTTGTCATTATTGGCGGCCGTGCCGCCATTTCTTACTGGGTTGACCTCCTCTGGTTCGACTCGCTCGGTTATGTTCCCGTCTTTTGGAAGACCTTTGGCCTTCAGTGGGGGACCTTCGCGGCCTTTGCCGTCCTCACCTTCCTCGTCCTCTTCGGCGCTTTCCTCGCCTTCCGCCACAGTCACGCCGGCGATTTGCCTGAGACGCATACCATCTACTTCGCCGGCCGTCCCGTCGAGCTGCCGGTGGCAAAGTTCCTGCACTCGGTCGGCGTCATCGCCGCGCTGGTCATTTCCGTCGGCACTGGCTTCGCGATGGAATCGCAGTGGCCCACGCTGGCGCTTTATTGGTATGCGCCCGCCACGGCCACGAGTCCAGTCGACCCCATTCTCGGCCGTCCGCTGGGCTTCTATCTCTTTACCTTGCCCGCCTGGGAACTCATCGCCGGCTGGTTGCTCACCATGGCGGTACTAATCTCGATTCTCGCAGTGCTCTTCCTGATCGCCGCGGGCGGCGGACGGTTGCGTGGCGGCCACTTCGAGGGTTCCACTTCGTCGATCTGGCGCGGCGTTTCCATCGCTGCGGGCTTTTTGCTTTTCACGCTGGCCATTCGCGAATATGTCGGCCGCTTCGATCTCTTCTTCGACCAGCACCCGATCTTTTCCGGAGTCTCCTGGACAGACGCACACGTCACGATCCTCGGCATGTCGTTCATCAGCGCGGCGCTCGCCGTTGGCGCGGTGATTGCCTTCGCCTGCGGCCTGCTAAAGCTACGCGTGCGCTGGCTGGCAGCGGCCATCGTTCCGGCGGTGGTTTGTTTTGTAGTGGCCAGTTTGGCCGGATGGTACGCGTCGACCTTCATCGTCAATCCCAACCGGCTCGACAAAGAGCGGCCCTACATTGTTGACAACATCGCCCTGACGCGCCAGGCCTATGGCCTCGACCTCTTTGCCCAGCAGGAATTCCCCGCTGAGACCACAGTTGCCGCAGCCGATCCGGAACACAACCAGGCGACGCTTCAAAACATCCGCCTCTGGGACGTGGGCGCACTCCAGGCCACGTTAACCCAGTTGCAGGAAATTCGCACTTACTATGCATTCCCCGGCATCGATATCGATCGCTACCAGATCAACGGATCGTTACGGCAGGTGATGCTCGCGGTTCGCGAGCTGGATGTGGACAAACTGCCCGACACCAGCCGCAACTGGATCAGCGACAAGCTAATCTACACGCACGGCTACGGCATCACGATGAATCCCGTCAACGGATTTTCAACCGAGGGCCTGCCTACGCTTTATCTCTCGAATATGCCCGTGCAAAGCACCGTGCCCGGCCTCAAAGTGACGCGCCCCGAAATCTACTTCGGCGAGAAGACCGATACCGATGTCTACGTCAAGACCGGCCAGCAGGAGTTCAACTACTCGCAGGGCCAGAACGACAGTTACTCCACCTACGAAGGCACAGGCGGCATTGTGATGGGCGGCTTCATGCGCCGCGTGCTGCTGGCCTTCGATCGCGGCGACCTGACCAAGGTTCCTTTCAGCGACGACATCAAGGCCGACAGCCGTCTGCTGATGCGGCGCAACGTGCTGGCGCGCGTTAACGCATTGGCGCCGTTCCTCACCTTCGATCACGACCCCTACATCGTCGTTGGCGACGATGGACGCCTTTCCTGGATTATTGACGCCTACACTTCCTCATCCACCTATCCTTATTCCGCAGCGAACGATCTCTATGGGCAATCGGTCAATTACGTTCGCAACAGCGTGAAAGCGGTGGTAGACACCTACGATGGCACCGTCACGTTCTACGTCTTCGATGCTTCCGACCCCATCCTCGCAGCATGGCGCGGCATCTATCCGGGACTGTTCAAGGACGCCTCAACCATGCCCTCGTGGCTGCGCGCCCACGTGCGTTATCCCGAAGCGCTGCTGAGCCTTCAGGCCGATGTGTACGGTCTCTATCACATGACCAACCCCGAGGTCTTTTACAACCGCGGAGATCAGTGGACCGTAGCTACCGAAAATGGCTCAAGCCAGGGTGGCGACCAGGCCGCGCAGCCCATGCAACCCAACTTCGTGCTCATGACGCTTCCCGGAGAATCGGGTGGCCTGGAGTTCGTCGAGATCCTGCCCTTCACGCCTATCAGCCGCAATAACATGATTGGCTGGATTGCGGCGCGCAGCGACGGCGCGCATTACGGAACTGCCGTGGTGTTCAACTTCCCCAAGACGCGCCTCGTCGATGGGCCGCAGCAAATTGAATCGCGTATCGATCAAAACGGGGAACTCTCAGGACAGCTCACGCTCTGGAATCAGAATGGCTCGAAGGTGATTCGCGGCAGCCTGCTGGTGATTCCCTGCGGGCAGGCGCTGCTCTATGCGGAGCCGATTTACTTGCAGGCCAACCAGAGCCCGATGCCGGAATTGCGGCTGGTGGTTCTGGCTTTACAGGATCGCCTCGCCTATGGGCCGACCTTCGAGGCAGCGCTGGCTTCGCTCTTTGGATCGCAGACGCCATCGCTCACGGGTTCGGAATCGCAGCAATCGGCACCTACGGCTGCGCCCGCCGGTGCGCCGCCACCTTCAACTGACGTCAACGCGCTCATCAGTCAAGCGAGTCGCGACTTCGCCGACTATCAGCGTCTGACGTCGCAGGGGAAACTAGCCGAAGCCGGACAGAAACTCGACGACCTGAAGCGCGTGCTCGCTCAGCTCAGCACTCACGGGAAATAATTCCGGCGGCTCAACGCAGCTCACACTTTGATAGCGGAGTCCATGCCATGCCTCGCTTTGCCGCCAACCTTACCATGATGTATCAGGAACACACATTCCTCGACCGCTTTGCCGCGGCTGCGCGCGATGGCTTCACGGCTGTCGAGTATCTGTCCCCGTATGAGCATCCGGCCGCCACACTGGCCGCTCTGCTCAAGGAGCACGGACTGCGCCAGGTCCTCTTCAACTCTCCGGCCGGCGACTGGAAGGCCGGCGAACGCGGCATCGCGGCGCTGCCCGGCCGGGAAAAGGAATTTCGCGACGGCTTTTTGCAGGCTCTGGAGTACGCACTGGTGTTGCCATGTCCCCGCATCCATTCCATGGCCGGAATCTCACCGGCGGGAGCGGATCGCGCGCATTTGCTCGGCGTCTACACCGAGAATCTCGCCTGGGCCGCGGATCAGGCGCGAGTTGCAGGGATCCAATTGCTGATCGAGCCTATAGCATTGCGCAACATGCCGGGCTTCTTCCTGAATCGCCAGGAAGAAGCGCACGCTATCATCGCGGAGATTGGCGCGCGCAATCTCAAAATTCTCTTGGACCTCTTTCATTGCCAAGTGGAGGAGGGCGATCTGGCGATCAGGATTCGCAAGTATCTTGCCGACCCGAAGCAGACGCGCGTGGGCCACATCCAAATTGCAGGCGTGCCAGAGCGGCACGAGCCTGACACGGGCGAAGTTCGCTACGAGTATCTCTTCGACCTGATCGATCAATTGGGCTACGAAGGCTGGATCGGCTGCGAATATATTCCGGCCGGGGGGACGTCAGAGGGGTTGGGATGGTTTGGGAAGTGGAAGGGCGCGGAGGAATAGAAGATCGCCATCGTTTCTGCGGGGTGCAATCCCCGGTCCCCAAATGCGAGGGACCGGGGGCACCCATTTTCTCGATGAGAATTGAGGGCTACTTCTCAACGCCAAACGTGAACGTCGTCGTCGAGTGCATTGTCTCGCCGGGCTTCAGTTCCGTGCTCGGGAAGTCCGGATGGTTCGGTGAATCCGGAAAATGCTGCGTCTCCAGGCAGAAACCCGAGTGCTTCTCGTATTTCACGCCGCTCCAACCCGTCAAAGTTCCATCGAGGAAATTGCCGGAATAAAACTGCACGCCCGGCTCGGTTGTCTCCACCGTGAGCTTGCGGCCGCTCACGGGATCGGTGACGATGGCAGCCAGGCGCAGCGTTCCCGCCTTGCCGTTCAGCACGAAATTGTGGTCGTACCCGCCGGCCAGCTTCAGTTGCTCGTTGTCGGCATCGATGCGCGCGCCAATCACTTCGGACTTGCGAAAATCGAGCGGCGTGCCGGCAACCGGCGCCAACTCACCGGTCGGAATCAGTCCTGCGTCCACCGGCGTGTAACGATCGGCGTTGATTTCAATCCGCTGGTCGAGATTGTTACCCTTGTCGTCGCCATGCAGGTTGAAGTACGCATGGTTGGTCAGGTTCACCACCGTCGCCTTGTCGGTGGTTGCGGTGTAGTCGATGCGCAGCGTATTCCCTTTCAGCGTGTAGCGCACCGTTGCGGTCATTGTTCCCGGAAATCCCATGTCGCCATCGGGGCTCACATGCGTAAACTCGACACCCTCGGGCACTTCCTTGGCTTGCCACACGTACTGGTCGAATCCCTTCGGACCGCCATGCAGCGCGTTAGCGCCGTTATTGATGGGAATCTGGTAAGTCTTTCCATCCAGAGTGAACTTGCCCAGCGCAATGCGATTGCCATAGCGCCCCACCACGGCTCCCAGATAGCCGTTCGGAATGGTTGTGTAACCCTCCAGTCCGCCGAAGCCCAGCACCACATCCGCCATTTTGCCCGTGCGGTCCGGAGTTTTTACGCTCACCAGATGCGCTCCGTACGCCGTCACTCTCACTTCAATCTGCCCGCCGGTCA
>Ga0302320_10000914_pt1 | contig 70375 bp, 53 predicted proteins | sample Bog_T0_3_FD_202130 | JGI IMG/M metagenome (GOLD analysis project Ga0302320, IMG submission 202130) | Peat permafrost microbial communities from Stordalen Mire near Abisko, Sweden - Bog_T0_3 | ecosystem: Environmental > Terrestrial > Soil > Wetlands > Peat | place: Sweden: Abisko, Stordalen Mire... | reverse complement strand
GCGTTGTTTACTCATGAGTACCCCTCCCCCCACCCCCACCCGTATTCTGTAAGGAAATTCCTTATTTTCAATGAGATAGAGTAGGGGTTTCGCTGCAAATTCTTGATTCGGTTTGGGTTATGTGCAGATTCTTGTGAACAAATGAGTTAGGGCTCGCTTTCGTGGTTTTGACAGACTTTTGTACCACTTTGTGGGATGCAGGCCATTGTCTCCGCGCCTGGCGAGGATCGATTTCATTAGATCGCGGGTGTCTCAATTCATAGGGTGCGCCATGAGGCCCTAATTTTCTGCAAATGGGCGGGGAATGTCTGGATGGCCAGAGAGCATATGAAGGATCGAGGTACCCCACCCTTGCGCGGTGAAACTGCGAAAGGACGGGCCACCCAGTTTCCTCGAAGAGCAAGCTTCCAAAGTTTTTGGTTCCTCCCCGGACGATCCGATGAACTTCTCAAGTCAGCTTGATGACCACTGCGTCGTCGGAGGGCCGCGTCTCCGGCATGTCGATGACGAGGCCGCCGGAGGTCCACTCCCAGTGCAGGGGCTGCGGGACGCCGAGCATCTGCGCGGTGCGGAGCGGGCCGCCAGGCAAAGCGGTGTCGCGGTTGAGCGTGGCGACGCGGACCTGCTTGCCGGGCGCGCCGAGAACGTGGACATAAAAGGCATGATCGGTGGTGGTGAAGCGGATGTCTTCGGCGACAAAGTCGTGGATGTGGTCGGCGACGTAGGAACCGGGCTTGATTTTGGTGGGGCCTTCGCCGAAGTGGGCAGCGGGGCGGGTGCCGTAGATGGCTTCGCCGTTGATCTTGAGCCAGGCGCCGATGGTGCGGAGGCGGGCCACGATCTCGTCGGGGATGGTGCCGTCGGGGCGTGGGCCGACATCGAGCAGCAGGTTGCCGTTCTTGGCGACCACGTCAATGAGTTGGTGAAGAATGCGGCCGGCGGTCTTGTAGTTGGGAGTTTTGGTGTAGCCCCAAGAGTCCCAGTCCAGAACATCATCCGTCTGCCAGACGAAGCTGGCCTTGTCCGTGAGCTGGCCGGCTTCAATATCGATTTGCCCGGAGCCGAGGGCGAAGTCCTGATCCTTGTAGGTGAGCACGGCGTCGCGGCCGGCGCTGGCGGAGGCGTTGTAGTAGTGGGCCAGCATCTGCTGGCGGTAGGTCTCGGGAATGATCTGGACGCGGTTATCGAAGTAAATGACGTCGGGGTGGTAGCGGTCGACGACCTCGACGACCTTGTCGCGCCAGATCTCGCAGAAGCGGGTAGTTGGCGCGGGATCGGGATGGGCAAAGTTGAATGCGCCGGGTGAGTCTGCGTTGTAGTCCTTCGGCGCGGGGGTGAACTTCTGCGCCCAATAGAAGTCGGCGTAGCGGGGATCGTAGATGTCGGCGTCGGCTCTGGGGCTGGTGAACCATCCCCAGAGCCACTGGTGATGAAACGAGCAGTAAAACTTGAGGCCCTGCTTGCGCACGGCGCGCTCCATCTCGCCAACGACGTCGCGGCGCGGGCCCATGCGAGCGGCGTTCCAGCGGTTGACGCGGCTGTTCCACATGGCAAAGCCATCGGCGTGCTCGGCGACGGGCCCAATGTAGCGCGCTCCTGCTTCTTTGAAGAGCGTGACCCAGGCGTCGGGGTTCCAGTGTTCGGCGGTGAAGGAGGGGGCAAAGTCCTTGTAGCCGAATTTGCTGACCGGGCCGTAGGTGGCCACCTGGTGGTCGTACTCGGGGCGGCCGGGCAGGTACATCCAGTGGGGATACCACTCGTTGGCGAAGGCGGGAACGGAGTAGAGGCCCCAATGAAAGTAGATGCCGAACTTGGCGTCGCGATACCAGTCGGGGCAGGTGTGCTGCTGAAGCGAGTCCCAGGTGGGCTGGTATTGCTTCGACGCAAGCGCGTGAGCGGCGGGCTGCAAAGGTAGAGTGGAGCTGGCGGCGAGCAACTTGAGTGCGGTGCGGCGGGTGATGGGCATGGAACGCGACTCCTTGGGCTGCGGCTGGAAGAGTTTATTCCAGGTGAAAGACTTCGGTCATGGGCGACCAGATTTCGTCTGGCTTGCGGTCGGGCAGCAGGTCAAGACAGGGAACGCACTGGGCCCACCAGCGCTGGGTAGCCGGCTCGGCGGCGACGCGGGCCATGTCGGCGGCGTAGTCCGAGCCGGTGTACTCGAGGTAGCTGAAGAGATAAGGCCGCCCGTCGGCCAGCTTGCGCAGAAAGATGGAGTAGTTGGAGACGTGGCTGCGCTGAAGGATAGCGAGCACGTCCGGCCAGACGGCAGCGTGCAGTTCGCAGTAGCGGGCAACCATGGCAGATTTGACGCCGACCACTGCGCCATAGCGCTGGGGCAGATTGCGGTTCTCCATGCGAGTTCCCTTCCCTTCACAGTTTTTCGAGGGCCTGGGCGACTTCTGCTGTGCCGTCGAGGACGCGGAGTTCGAGCTGGAACTCCTCTTTTTCGCCGGGTTCGAGGATTCGCAAGGTTCCGGCCTCGCGCTCGCGCTTCCGGCCGTCGACCTTGCAGTTGCCGGGCTCGATGCCGAGAACAAAGTGGCCCTCGCCGGTCATCTTCCACTCGATGAGCTGAGGCAGCGTGTCGGCACGGTAGGTCATTTCCACGGCGAAGTCGCGGGTGGCGTCGTCGCTGACGAGCACCACGCGGACCAGGCCTTCGAGGCCGGGCGTCATCTGGTGGTAGTAGACGCGCTCCTCAATGCTGGCGGTGGGCGGTTCGAAGTGGTCCCAGTTCTCGATCCGGTTGGTGGCAAAGCTGGTGCGGCCTTCCACCTTGTGCGCGGGGGCGTAGAGGCGGCTTCGGTCGGTGAGCAGCGGGAAACCGAAGTTGCAGTGATAAAGCATCATCAGCGGCGTCTGCCAACTGGCCTGGTTCTCGACCGTGTCGTGGATGCGCACGAAGCGGCCGGAGAGCGCGGCCTGGAGGTTGCGATGCAAGACCAGGTTGGGGCCGAAGACCTGGGCCTCGCGGACCTTGCCGCTGATGGTGAGCAGCAGCTCGTCGTCTTTCCACTCTTCCCACCAGTTGACCTGCTCGGCGGGCGTGTTCGAGATGGCGCCGTGCTGGCCGAGCTGCTGGCCCTGATCCTCTGAAGGAGATCCGGCGGTGGAGAGGCCGCAGGTGGCGACCAGGCCGCCAGCGAAGGTCTTGAGCCATTCCAACTTGTCAGGATCGTAGTAGGCAGGGTGCACAACGCCGACCGGCGAGTGCCAGCAGAGGGAGCGGCCGTTATAGCTGGCCTCGACGATGTCGAGGCCTTTTTCCGGCAGCACGAGAAATTCGAAGCCGGTGGCGGTTTTGACGCGCAGGGCGGTGACGCCTTTGGATTTTCCGTCGCAGTATTCGAAGCGGCTGATGCCGCCGAGCTGCGAGAGCGAGCCGATGCGCTTGAGCAGTTCAGCCTTCGTCCATTCCTTGCCCCATAAAAGCATTTCATCCTCCACAGATTGCGAAAAAACAGCCGCGCGAGTTGCGAACCGATTGTAGGGGTTAGGGTCTGGCCGCGCCAGTTCCGATTTCGTGGGCGTAGACTTGCCAGCCGAGATATTTGCGCAGGGCTTCGACAACGCCTGGGGCTACGGTGCTGAGGCTGACTGAGACGTGGTGTTCGAAGTTCTGCTCGCAGATATAGCGGAGCAGGTCTTGCAGCCGTGGGATGCGGACCACGCCGATGCCGCCCCATGTGGGCGCCGGGTCGGGGATGGATTCGCCCTGGGCCACATAAGAGGTCAGTTTGCCAACCACATCGTCGGTGTTGAGGCGCAGAAAGGTCATGGGGCCGGTCTTGATGCGGCCCTGCAAGGTGCCCCAGGTGTTGCCCTGGCCGGAGACAATCTTGAGCATCTCGTGGGTGTCCATCTTGGTGGGCTCGGAGTAGAAGTACTGCGGGAAGTTGGAGCAGTGGAAGATGACGCACTTGTCGTCATCGTCTTCGTAGTTGTTGTTCCAGTCGACGATGGCGGAGGGGGTTCCGGAGGCGAGCTGGAGAACATACATGGCGATGGCGCCGGCCATGTCCACTTCGCAGGCGCTGGGCAGCAGGCCGTTGCTCATCATGCTCATCACCGTGCAGGGGACGACGCCGAGCAGGTCCTGCAGGGAGTTCCAGCACTGGACGGCGCTGCCGACGAGCTGGTTCTCGGTGATCCAGCTCTCGACAACGTGGGCGAACTTGGCCATGTTCAGCAGGTTGGCGAGCGGAGCCTGGCCCACATCGGTATAACTCTGGATGGCCTTCAGACGAGTCTGTACTTGCGGGTCTTCGTCTTTGAGCTTGGAGATGCGGCCCATCACGTCGGCCATGTCGAGCGTGTCGATGGAGATGCCTGCGTATTCGAGCAGCTTCTCGCTGTAGCGGACCGAGTTGAAGGGGCCGGGACGCGCGCCGATCTGGCCGAAGCGGACATTTTTCATGCCGCGGACGACGCGGCAGGTTGCGCCGAAGTTGGCCAGGTCCTGCAAGAAGATGGGCGAGTTGGGAGAGGCGGTGTGCTTGGTGGTCAGCGTGAAGGGGATGTTGTATTGCGAGAGGTTGGAGCAAACGCTGAACTTGCCGCAGAAGGCGTCGCGGCGCGAGGTCATGGCCAGGCGGTCGACCGAATCCGGGAAGGCATGGACCAGCACCGGGACTTTGAGGCCGGAGAAGCGGATGGCGTTGGCGACGCCGCGCTCATCGCCAAAGTTGGGCAGAGTGACGAGGATGCCGTCGATCTTGTCTGCGTTGCGCTTGAAGAGCTCGGCGCAGGCGTTGGAGTCGGGGAAGGTTTCCACCGTGCCGAATTTGGTGTCTTCCGGGGTGAGGCAGACGGTGTCAAAGCCCTGGTTCTTGAGCAGGGCGAGGATTTCTTCACGGCCGTCGCGGGCCACGCTGTCAGGGAAGATTCCCCGGTTGCCGACGATGACGCCAAGGGTAGTACGGCTCATAAGTTAGCTCCTGTCTTTCGAGTTCGGCGCTTGCGGCGCGGATGAATGGCCGTAGAGGCGGTGTGCGAGTTCTTTGTAGTGCGCGAAGAGATCGCGGTATTGGCTCTGGCGCTCGGAGCGCGGCTCAAAGACGCGGCCGGACGGGACCATGGCGTCGATGGCGGCCTGCCAGGATGGATAGGCATTGACGCCCATGCCGGCGCAGATGGCCGCGCCGCGGGAGCTGGCCTCGCCGGGGACGGCGACGACGGGGCGCTGGTAGATGTCGGCCTTCAGTTGCAGCCAGACGTCGGAGCGTGCGCCGCCGCCCATGGCAAGAATGCGCTCGACGGGTTTGCCGACGGATTCGAGGATTTCGAGGTTCCAGCGCATCTCGTAGCAGACGCCTTCAATGGCCGCCTTGACGAGGTCAGCATGGGTGGTGGAGCTGGTGAGGCCGTGGATGGACGCGCGCGCTTCGCTCTCGAGCCAGGGCGTGCCCGTGCCGAGGAAATACGGGAAGAAGAAGAGGCCAGTGGGCGTGTCGGGCAGGTTGGAGAGCATGAGCTCGTAGGCGGAGCTGCCGGTTTTGGCGGCCTGGGCGGCGTGATGGAGGCTGCAGTTGTCGCGGAGCCACTTGAGGGCGATGCCGCCGGGGCCGTAGGCGAGGGTGAGGAACTGGCCGGCGATGGCGTGGCGCTCGCAGGGCAAATTGGAGGCGAGGCCGGCCTCAGAGAGCAGCGGCTCGGCGGAGGGTGCGCTGATGCACTCAAACGTCCCGGTCCCGTCGGCAACGGTGCCGGCCTGCTGGGCTCCTGCGCCGAGCGAGGCGCAGGCCTGGTCGTGGCCGCCGGTGGACCAGACCATCCCCGGAGACAGGCCGAGTTCGGAGGCGATGGCGGGGGTTGCGACGCCGACGGGTGTGCCGGACGGCTGGACGCGAGAGAGCTGGCTGGCGGTGATGCCGGCGAAGGTCAACAGCTCTTCGGCCCATTGGTTTCTGTGGATGTCGAGGGCCATGGTGCGCGAGGCGAGCGGGCTGCTGATGGCGGGCTCAATGCCGAGGCGATGGTAGACGTAATCCTCAAGGCAGACAAAGCGCGCGGCCTGCGCGAAGAGTCGCGGCTGATTGTTGCGCAGCCAGGCAATCTTGGGCAGGGTGTACATGGGATGCGGGGGAAGGCCGGTCTGGCGGTAAATCGCACTCTTGCCGAAGGCGGCGGAGAACTCGTCCATCTCGGCGCCAGCGCGGGAATCGATGTTGAGCAGGATGTTGCCGAGGGGGTCGCCATTGCGGTCCAGGGCCAGGAAGCTTTCACCCTGGCTGGAGATGGAGGCGCCGAGAAGCGGTGTGCGGTGGGGACGGCAGATTTGGGAGATTGCGTTGCAGACCGAGCGCCAGAAGAGTTCCGGATCAAGCTCGGCGCGGCCGGCGTTGACCAGGGCGCCCTGGACCTCTGTGGTGACAGAGGACAGGCATTGGCCGTCCATGCCGTAGAGGACGACTTTGAGTTCCGACGAACCGATATCGAGGGTCAAGAAGGCCAAGGGATCAGGTCTCGTTTTGTAAACGTTAACATTATGAGCGGCCGGCGAAGTTTGTCAAGAGAAACTCTGCGTTGCGGTTCAGGCGTGGCGGCTGCCGCGGAGTCCGTAATAGACGATGAAGACATAGCAGAGGGCGGGAATGACAAACGCGTAGTGGATGCCGATGCGGTCAGCCAGCGCTCCCTGGAGAACCGGCAGCAGCGCCGGCCCGATGACGCCGAGGAAGAGGATGCCGGAGCCCTGGCTGGTGTACTTGCCGAGGCCGTCAATGGCCAGGGTGAAGATGGTGGGAAACATGATGGAGTTGAACAAGCCGACGAGGATGATGCTGCCCATGGCGAGTGCGCCGGTGGAGGCGATGGTGATGCAGACCAGCAGCGAGGCAACCACCGCGCAAAAGCCGAGCAGCGTGCCGGGACGGATGCGGCGCAGCAGAGCGGAGCCGATGAAGCGGCCGACCATGGCGCCGGTCCAGTAGTAAGTGGCGAAACGCGCGGCGCGGACTGGAGGCAAACCGCCGATGTCGGGCTGGCCAAAGAAGTTGACGAGGAAGCTGCCGATGCAGACTTCGGCTCCGCAGTAGAGGCCGAGGGCGACGACGCCCAGGACGAGGTGGCGGTAATGCCAGGCGCTGCGCGCGAGGCGGCCATTGATAAAGCGGTCGGCGAGCTGATCCTGAACTTCAGCAACGGCGGGCAGATGGAAGCGCCAGACGATGAAGGCGGAGATAAAAAGGAGGGAGGCAAAGCCGAGATAGGGGAGCTTGACGGTGGAGAGCTCGGCGAGACGCCAGGCGGCATGCTGCTGCGCATTGAGCGGGGGCGCGCCGGCGAGCTGGTGTTGGGTAATGGAGAGAATCAGCAGGCCGCCGAGCCAGGGACCAAGGGCTGCGCCCAGGGCGTTGAAAGCCTGGGCAAGGTTGAGGCGGCTGGACGCGGTTTGTGGGGGGCCGAGGACCGCCATGTAAGGGTTGCAGGAAACCTGAAGCAGAGTGATGCCGGAGGCAAGCACAAACAGGGCGAGCAGGAAGAGCGGGTAAGAGGCGGCGGCGGCAGCGGGATAAAACAGCAGCGCGCCGGCCCCGGCGACGACCAAGGCGACCACCATGGCCGCCTGGTAGCCGATGCGGCTTAAAAGCCGGCCGGAGGGCAGCGCCATGACGACGTAGCCTCCAAAAAAAGCGAACTGGATGAGCATCGCCTGGGCATAGTTGAGCGTGAAGGCGTTGCGGAAGTGAGGGACGAGGACGTCATTGAGGACGGTGAGAAATCCCCAGAGGAAAAACAGAGACGTGACCATGCCGAGGGCCGCCCGGTTGGCTACCGTGTTGCCGGGCGCGACGGGCCCGGTTTGGGCTGCGGGGAAGGACATGGGAAGTCTCTCTCTAATTCAGGAGCCGCGGGCGCTTTCAGGCGGTCGCGGGCTCTGTTCATGCCGCCGCTGGAGAAGATGCGGGGGCTGCGTCCATGAAGCCGTAAGCAATCATATGGCATACGATGAGGTGGGCGTCTTCAATGCGGCCCATGTGGGGGTGACCGACGGCGATGTTGAGGTCGGCCAGGGGGGCGAGCTTGCCGCCGTCGCGGCCGGTGAGGGCGATGATGCGGCAGCCGAGCTGGCGGGCTGTCTGCGCGGCGGCCAGCACGTTGGGCGAGTTGCCGGAGCCGCTGATGCAGAGGACGAGGTCGCCGGGAGCGGCGTGGTTCTTGAGCTGCTCGGCAAAAATCGCATCGAAAGAAACATCGTTAGCGTAGGCGGTAATCGTGGAGAGCGAATCGGTGAGCGCCTGGATGCGAAAGCGGCGATCGCGGCCATAGCTGGCGCCCTTGACCAGGTCGGTAACGAAATGGGAGGCGGTGGAGGCGCTGCCGCCATTGCCGCAGGTGAACACTTGGCGGTTCTCGTCGCGCGCCTGGCGCAACCAAGCGGTGGCCTGCTCCACTTGAGAGAGGTCGAGGCTCTCGATTACGCCGAGCAGTTCGGTACGATATTGTTCGCAGTAAGTCATGGGCCTCCCGGATTCGGTTGCAGAATCAGGATAGGGGTCAGAGAGCGGTAAGGACAAGCGCGGGCTGGGGCCCAGCGCAGTTCGGGGATGATCGGATGAATACACTGGCAATCGATATTGGCGGGACCAAATTCTCATTGGCACTGTTTGAGGGCGAGCGGATCGCGCAGCGCGAGAGCCGCCTGACGCACCGCGAGGGCGGGCGCACGTGGATGATGGAGCAGATTCTGCCCATTGCGCAGCGCTGGCGCGCGGAGGCGGGGTTTGGCCGGTGCGGCATTGGCTTCGGCGGGCCGGTGGACTTTGCGACGCAACTGACGACGGTTTCGAACATGGTGGCCGACTGGCAGGAGTTCCCGCTGAGCCGCTGGCTGGAAGACGAACTGGGCGTGCCGGCGATCATGGACAACGACGCCAACGTGGGCGCGCTGGGCGAGGCGCGGTATGGCGCGGGGGTGGGCTGCGATCCGCTGGTGTATATGACCATTTCCACGGGCATTGGCGGCGGGGTGATTGCGGGCGGGAAGATCTTTCGCGGCGCGGATTCTTACGCCGGAGAAATCGGCCACATGACGGTGCGGCCCGGCGGTGCGCGCTGCCTCTGCGGCGGCGAGGGGTGCATGGAGCGGATTTGCTGCGGGACGTGGATCGAGGCAGACAACGGAAAACCAGCGACGCAACTGCTGGCCGATCCGGAATTTGTTGCCCGCTACGTGGTGGATTTGGCCGTGGGGCTGCGGAACGTAATCATGCTGCTGAATCCGGCGCGGATTGTGATTGGCGGCGGCATCAGCAAGGCGGGGGATGCGCTGTTTGTTCCGCTGCGGGCCGAACTCAAGCGCACGATGTCCGGCTGGCCGCACACGCGCATCGACGTGGCGCAAGCGGCGCTGGGGGACGACAGCGTGCTGTTTGGGGCGCTGGCGCTGGCCGAGGACGCGGCGGAATGAATCAAGGCTTCAGCGGCTCCCGCGTGTAGCGAATCACTTCTACGCGCGACATGGCAATGAGGCCTTCCTCGACCATGGTGTCGAGGTGAGGCAGCAGCTTCTCAATCTGCTCCTCGCGGTCGATGACGGTGAGCTGGATGGGCGCATCGTGGGAGAAGGTGAAGTGGCTGGCGTGGTGGATGCGGGTGCTGGCGCCGAAGCCCTCGATGCCGCGATAGACAGTTGCGCCGGCGATGCCCAGCTCCAGGCACTTGGCCACGATAGCTTCATGCAGCGGCTTGCCCTGCCACTTGTCGCCCTCCCCGAAATGAATGCGCAACATGCGCGCCGCGAACTGGTCTTTCATGATTGCGCCTCCGCGGCAGTGGAGCCGGTTGCTTGCGATTTGCCGTCGACGTCGAGGGCGCGGTAGGAGTACTTGATGATGTCGACGTCGGAGAGCACGACCAGGCCCTCTTCCACCATCTGCTCGACCAGGGGAAGAAAGGCGCGCAGCTTCTCTTCCCTGTCGACGGCCGAGATCATGACCGAGCTGTCGTGCGAGAGATGCAGCGGCTTGTCCTTGTGGATGCGGCGATGAGCGCCGTAGCCGAGGATGCCGCGATAGACGGTGGCGCCGGCGATGTCGTTGGCGCGCATGGCCTCGATGAGCGCTTTGTAGAGGGGCTTGTCCTTCCAGCGGTCGGCCTCGCCGATGTAAATGCGCATCATCTTGGCCTTGCCTTCGATTTTGAGGTGCGCGGGAGGGATGGGACTCTTCGGCTTTGAAACCTGCGCGGGCTTGGCGACGGTGGTCTCCTGGATCTCGATCATGCCGCTGCCGGCCAGCTCTTCCAGCTTGCCGAGCAGCTCGTCGACTTTTTCGCGCGACTCGATGAACTCGATCTTGAGCGGGAGGTGGTCGGAGATTTCAACGAGGGCGGCCGAATGCATGTGGTGATCTGCGCCGAAGCCGGCGATGCCCTTGAGGACGGTTGCGCCGGCAACGCCGCGATAGAAGAGGAAGTCGAGGATGCTGGAGTAGACCGGGACGCCGTGATGGGTTGCGCCCTCGCTCAAATAGATGGAGACTTTTACGGCCTTGCCGGGAGTCAGCATACTTCCTCCGTTGGAAGTGGATCGCGCGTTACAGCAGAATCACGATAGGTGTACCCAAGGCCCGGAAAGCAAAGTGTTGATTTCCTTAAGAAATCAACACCCTGCACGATGCTTTTCAGGGCACGGGAATCGTGATTCTGCTCTAGAGAGCGGGGAATAGAGAGCGAGAAGTCCGGCTGCCGCGCGATGAGCAGGGGGCGCGGAGGGCCAACGCTTTGTGGTTGTGGGCGCATCAGAGGATCTCCGCCAGCAGCGAGCCGCCCCAGACGGCGGCGAGGCCCAGGATGAGACTGCCGACAGCGTATAGGGCGGCTATGGCAAAGGCCCCCGACCGGATGGTCGAAAGCGTCTCCCACTCGTACGTCGAGAAGGTGCTGTACGCGCCGATGAAGCCGATGGGAATAAGGAATCTCCAGCCGGGATTGAGGTTGGCGCGGCGAGCCATGAAGGAGAGCGAGAAGCCGATGATGACGCAGGCGGTGACGTTGATGACGAAGGTGCCGTAGGGGAATTTGGTTCCCATGCGGTTGGCGATGGCGGAGCCGACCCAATAGCGGGCGATGGAGCCCAATGCCCCGCCCACCGCGATCAGAAGGTATTTCTGCAACGCTATTCCCCTCCCCGAATCAGTGCACGATCATAACCGGGCAACTGGCGTACTTGAGAACCCGCTCTGAGTTTGAGCCTAGCATCCAGCGATGAAGAATAGTGTGGCTGCGCTTGCCCATGACGATGAGGCTAGCCTGGATGGTGTCGGCCTTGTGAATGATCTGCTCGGCCGGATGCCCGACGGCAATCTCCGTCTCCAGCTCAATCCCCTTGAGTTTAGCGCGTTCGCGAACGGGGGCGAAGCTGCGCTCGAAGCGTTCGCGGCCGTCTTCGAGGACGGCATTGAACTCCGCGCTCTCGGCGGGCTCCGGGGGACGGATGACGGCCACGACGAAGAGCTTAGCATTCATGTCCGCAGCCATGGACAAGGCGACATCGAGGGCACGCTCGGCATGCGGAGAGGCATCGAAGGCGACGAGAATTTTTTGAAAACCTACAAAAACCGCGCTTCCCATGGCGAACCTCTAGCTTTCTTCCGCGGCCACCGGCCGCTGGACTGACTGCTCCGTTTTCTTGCTTGTCTGGGCGTGGGGCAAGAGATGACGGGGCAGGAAGAACGAGTTGGCGATGATGGTGGGGATCACGGCGCTGGCAATGACCGTGCCCACCAGGTAAGAGTACTGAGCCTGCGTGATGATCTGGTGATTGAGCCCAAAAAGCGCGGAGATGGTGCCGAAGGTGAGGCCGGTGGACATCATCAGAGTGTAGTATGCTCCGGAGTTTCCCTCGTAGCGGTGCAGACGGACGGCCGGGTAGACCACAGCCGCTTTGAAGGTGGATTTGGCGAGGAACAGGACAAGCAGCGTGAGGGGAGCAGCGACGATGGCCGGCACAGAGACAAAGGAGCCGGCGCGAATGAAGTAGAAGGGCGTGAGCAGGCCGAAGGTGAGCGTGCGCAGGCGGCGAATCAGCGAGTGGTCCTTGCCCACCGTGCCAGCCAGCACCATGCCGATCATGTAGGCGGGCAGCACGGCCTCACTGCCGGCCCACAAGGCCAGTCCGCCCATGGCAAAGAGGAAGAAGAGGATGTATTTGGCTTCGAGCTCGGAGACGCGGCCGCCGTATTTGCGGAAGAACCACGGCGTGAGGAAAGGCAGAGCGGCAAAGACCGCGATGGAGACCACAACGAAGATCAGGGTCTTGAAGGTGAACGGAGAGAAGATGAGTCCGAGGGCGATGACGGTTCCCAGGTCGTTGATGAAGCAGGCGGCGAGGATGGATTTGCCGTACTCCGTGACGTTGAATCCGAGCTCGAGCATCACCGCGTAGACCACGGCGACCGAGGTGGTGGAGAGCGCGACGCCGCAGAGCCAACTGGGCATCATGGCCCAGTGCAGCACGTAATGGGCAATGGCCGCGCAGCCGAAGAAGGGGCCGAAGAAGCCGGCCAGTCCGATGACGGAGGCCTCGCGCCACTTGGTCTTGAAGATGACCGGATCGAGTTCCGCGCCGGCTAGAAAGGTGAGCACGATGGCCCCGGTGCCGGCGAGAAAGGCGATCCATTGCGTGTTGCCCAGCAGACCGCCCGGCGCGAGAAATGCGCCGATGACTAGTTGGGCCACGGTGCCTACCACAATTTCAGAGAGGGCCGTGGAGATTTTGAACCAGATGGCCAGCAGCGTGGCAGCCAGCGCCAGGCCGACCCAGAGCGCGGACAGAGCCCAGGTGTTCATCATGAGCAATCACTCCTAAATTGTCATTCAGGGACCGGGCCGGGACATGACGCCGCAACAGGGTTCCCTGTCAGGAGTCATCATCTGTCCGGCAATCTGGAAGGGACAGCGCTTAAGGGTGAACTCCTTCACCACAACTAACAGGTCAGTAGACACCGTTTCCGCGGTGGTGTCAAGAAACCAAACGCGCCGGAGGTGGTGCAGTTTGGTTTTCAACCATGATGGATATGGAAGAGGTTCCCGTCCAGATCCTGCACGGTGAACTGCCGTAATCCCCAAGGCTTTTCTTCCAGAGGTTCCACAATGTTCGCACCGATCGACTTCAGTTCCTGATACGACGCATCGATATCCTCGGCGAACACCCAGTGCACGGCAGGCTCGAACGGCGACTTCCTCTTGCGAAAGAAGATGACAACCTTGCCGCGTTGCACGGATCCAATCTCTTTGCCTGGGTAGAGCCATCCAATCTCAAAGCCGAGTGCGTCTCTGTAATGCTGCTGCGCGCGTTCGACATCGGCAACCGGCAACTCCGGCACTGGCGGGCCTAATGAGGTCATTTTCTCTTTTGCGCCCAAAGAACCCTTCTCTTGCTCTCCTTTATGCAACAAGACCATGCGCAGGTCAAGTTACAACACTACCAATTCGGCGGTCGAGCCGCCACGGAAGCCCTGCCGTGCGCGTTCCTCTCCATTGGCGATAAACTGGGAGTACCGCGTCGGGATCCGCGCCATTGAATTCAAGTTCAAGGGAGTTTAGCTTCAAGGTTCCAGATGAGTAGAAACGGTTGCATGAACATAAAAATCAAGCTCGTGCTCGTTGCCTTGTTCTTCCTGTTCCACGCTCTCCCGGTTCTTCCTCAAGCCGCTACCCAACAGAACCACACGCAGTCTGTCCCACGGGCAAGAGTGATTGTGTTTGTGCACGGCCTGCACGGGAGCCACGAGTCTTGGCGTGCCGCGAACGGCGCCTATTGGCCGGATATGGTTCGCACCGACCCGCGCTTTGCCTATTCCGACGTTGAAGTAGCGGAGTATCCCACGCCTGCGTCGAATGGCAAAATGTCCAGCGTGCAGTTGGCCGAGGCGCTCTTCGCTCACCTCAAGCAGGACCACGTCTGGGAACATCGCGAGGTGGTTTTCATCGCGCATAGCCTGGGCGGAATCCTGGTTGAGGAGATGCTGTTGAAGCATCCCGCAGAGGCGGCGAAAGTCAGGTTCATCGTCTCGTATGGAACCCCGCACGAGGGCTCGCTGATTGCCCGGATCGCTTCTCTCTACGACAAGGACCCGCTGCTCAACGATCTGAGCGATGCGGGCGATAACGCCCTGCTCACCCAACTGGAAAGCAATTGGCGCGGGCACGCCTCCGTGAATGGCATTCACCGGTTCTGCGCGTATGAATCGGAAGACACGGCGCCGGAGAGCAGGTTTGGCCACTATCTCCGGACCCATGCCCGCGTGGTGAGCTACTTCAGCGCGACCTATGGATGCGATGTGACCACGCCGCCGCAGGAGATCCATACCGATCACGTGAACATGATCCGGCCTCTGGACCGGAGGGCGACGGCCTACGATTTTTTCTACCGCGTTTACCGCGACAACCCGATCCTGGAAGAGCAGATGGTCATGCGCGACAACGTGATCGCGGGCCTCAAAGCCGACTGCGGCCGAACCAGCGCGAATAGCGACTTGCAGGTTCCCGTAGCCGTGGATAGCGCATTGCACGAACGAGTGGTTGCGGCGGCTGCCTCGTTGATCGATGCCGCGAATCTTCACGACGTGGATCCAGACCCGCCGGTGGTCACGCGGGTCGACGCGAACGGCGTAGCCCATGTGTCCTACGGCTTCAGCGGGCCAGGCAGAAAAGTTTTTGTTTGCCTCGGCGCCGCGCACGCATCGCTGAAGGTCGAGTTCACCATCGACCAGCAGGTACCGGTTCGCGAACCAGGCAATTAAGCCCGCGCCTACTGCTGCATCGTGGTCTCCGCCCGCGCCGGCTTCGCCGTGATCTGCGCGGGAGTGGGCAGTTGCGAGCGGTCCCATCCGCCGCCGAGGGCTTGAATGAGCTGGACAGAGTAGGCCATCTGCTGGATCTGCAACTCGGCGAGTAGTTCCTGGTTGGTAAGCAGAGTGGCTTGCGCGGAAGCAACATCGATGTAGGGATCGAGGCCGGTGTCGTAGCGGGTCTGTTCGAGTTTCAGAGACTCCGCGGCGGAGTCGACGGCCTGCTGCTGGCGCTGGATCTGCTGGGAGAGAATGCGCACGGCGGCCAGGGCGTCTTCAACCTGCTGGAAGGCGGTGAGGACGGATTGGCGGTAAGCGGCGAGGTCGGCGTTGTAGACGGCGATGTACTGATTGACGGTGGCGCGGCGCAGACCGCCGTCGTAGACGGTCTCAGAGAGCGACGGGCCGACGGACCAGTAGCGGCTGGCCGCGTCGAGCAGGTTTTTGATGGCGGAGCTTTCCACGCCGCCGCCGGCTGAAAGCGTGAGAGCGGGATAGTAAGCCGCATAGGCAATGCCGATCTGGGCATTGGCGGAGGCCATATTACGCTCAGCGGCGGCAACGTCGGGACGGCGCTCCAGCAATTGCGAGGGCAGGCCGACGGGGATGGGTGGCGGCGCGCTGGTTTTGGCTAGGACAGGGATCGAGAAGTCCGATGCTTGCTTGCCGACCAGCGTGGCGATGGCGTGCTCATATTGGGCGCGCGCAACGCCGAGATTGATGGCGGCCGATTGGGCGTTTTCGAGCGTTGTATGGGCCTCGGTGAGAACGATCTGGTCGTCGACGCCGGTGTCGTAGCGGGCCTGTTCGCTGTCGAGAGCTTTCTTGTCGGATTCGACGATGCTGTCGAGAATCTGCTTGAGCGCGTCCTGGCCGCGAATCTCGAAGAAGTATTCGGCCAGGCTGGACTGCTCGATGAGGCGCTCGCTCTCAAGGTCGGCGGCGCTGAGCTGGGCGGTGTATTGCGCGGAACGGACCGCGTTGCGCACCTTGCCCCAGAGATCGGGCTCCCAGGAGACTTCAGCGGGAAGGGCGAAGATCTGGGACTGCTGACCGCTGCCCGAGCCGACGGTGGAGGAGGACTGGGAGCGGGTGTAGGAAGAGCCGATGGCGACCGTGGGAAAGAACTGCGAACGAGCCTCGCGCACCAGGGCGCGGGCCTGCATGAAATTCTCGAAAGCCTGACGGATGTTCTGGTTCCCGACGTTGAGCTGTTCTTCGAGGGCGTTCAACTCGGGCTCGTTGTAGATTTCCCACCACTTGCCGCGCAAGGCTGCGTCCTGCGGCACGGCGACGGTCCAGGCGCCGGACTCCTTGAACTGGGCGGGCGACTCTTTGTAAGCTGCGGGCGCGGTGGCCGTGGGCGGCACGTACCTGGGGCCGACGTTGCAACCGGCGAGCAGCAGGGAGAGCGCGGCGAATGCGGATGCGGCGACGGGCGCGGCCAGGTTGCGGGTTTGCAGGATCGACTTAATCATAACCAACACTCCAATGGTACGAGGCCGCGGCGGTTGCTAGGAGGCCTCGGCGGTTCCTGGCTGAAGCGCAGCATGACGCTTGCCCTGGAACCAGAGACGCATGCGATCGAAGAAGAGATAAACGACGGGCGTGGTGTAGAGCGTGAGCACCTGGCTGACGATCAACCCGCCGACGATGGTGATGCCCAGGGGGCGGCGGAGTTCGGAGCCGGTTCCGGTGCCGAAGGCCAGCGGCAAGGCGCCAAACATCGCCGCCATTGTAGTCATTAAAATGGGGCGGAAGCGAAGCATGCAGGCTTCAAAGATGGCGTCGGACGTGGACTTGCCGTGTTCGCGCTCGGCGACGAGGGCAAAGTCGATCATCATGATGGCGTTCTTTTTGACGATGCCGATCAGCAGGATGATGCCGATGATGGAGATGACGTTGAGATCGACCTTGAAGAGCATGAGAGCCAGCATGGCGCCGGCACTGGCTGAAAACACCGTGGAGATGATGGTCAGCGGATGGACCAGGCTTTCGTAGAGGATGCCGAGGACGATGTAGACAGCGGCCAGGGCGGTAAGCACGAGGACGGGTTCGCTGGCCAGCGAGGTTTGGTACGCCGCCGCGGTTCCGGCAAAGGCGCCGCGCACGGTGGCGGGCATATTCAGGCGCTGCTGCATCTCGCCCACCTCTCGTACGGCGTCGCTCATGGACAAGCCGGTGGCCAGGTTGAACGAGACCGTGACGGAGGGGAAGGAACTGGTGTGGTTGAGCACCAGGGGCGTGGTGGTGGCGCGCGCGGAACTGACTGCGGTGAGCGGAGTGAGGCCGTGGCCCTTGGTGTTGAGGTAGATGTTGTTGAGGCCCGCGGGAGTCTGCCAGAATGGCGGCGCTACTTCAAGCACGACGTAGTACTGATTCAACTGGGTGTAGATGATGGAGACCTGCGACTGGCCGAATGCGCCGTAAATGGAGCTGTTGAGCGAGACCGGCGTGATGCCCAGGCGCGAGGCGGTGGCGCGATCGTAGGTGATCAGTTCCTGGAGTCCGGCATTCTGGGCGTCGGTGTTGACATCTTGAAAGCCGGGGAGTTTTTTCATTTCGGCGAGCAGGATGGGACCCCACTGGGAGAGATCGGCCACATTGTCGGACGAGATGGTGTATTGGTAGAGCGCACTGCTGCCTCGGCCGCCGATGCGCAGGTCTTGCGCGGCCTGCAGAAAAGTCTGGGCGCCAGGCAGCCGGTTGAGTTTGGGGCGCAGGCGATTGATAATCTCCGGCGCGGTCACCTTGCGGACATTGAGCGGCTTGAGGGCGATGTAAATGAATCCGCCGTTGCCGGAACCGGTGTAGGCATTGACGTTCGCGACGGCGGGATCGGCCTTGATGACGTTGACCAGTTGCAGGACCGAGCTGTTCATCACCGGAAAGGATGCGTCCTGCGGTCCCTGCACGCCACCGACGAGGGCGCCGGTATCCTGCTGCGGGAAGAAGCCCTTGGGGATGATGCCGATGAGGTAGAAGTTCAACCCGATGGTGAGCAGCAGGATGGTGAGCATGGGGCCGGGATGCTTCAGAACCCAAGTCAGGCTTCGGCTGTAGCCGGAGAGCAGCCCGGAAAAGACCCTTTCGCTGGCCCGGAAGGCGCGGCCGTGCTGGATATCCTTCTCGTCCTTGAGTAGATAGGCGCACATCATGGGCGTGGTGGTGAGGGAGATGACCATCGACACTAGGATGGCGGTGGCCAGGGTGACGGCAAACTCGCGGAACAGCCTGCCGACAATGCCGCTCATGAGCAGGATGGGAATGAAGACGGCGATGAGCGACATGCTGATGGAGAAGACAGTAAAGCCGATTTCCCTTGAGCCGAGAAGGGCGGCCTGGAAGGGGTTCATGCCGGCTTCGCGATGGCGCGAGATGTTCTCCATCACCACGATGGCATCGTCAACCACGAAACCGGTGGCAATGGTAAGGGCCATGAGGGAGAGATTGTCGATGCTGAAGCCGAGCAGGTACATGACGGCGAAGGTACCGACCAGCGAAACGGGAACAGCGACGAAAGGAATAAGGGTGGCGCGGCCATTGCGGAGAAAGAGGAAGACCACCAGGATGACCAGGACGACGGAGCCGATGAGGGAGAGCTCGACATCGGTCACCGAGGCGCGGATGGTGGTGGTGCGGTCAAGAACGATGGTGGTTTTGATGCCCTGAGGGATGGAGGCTTGGATGGAAGGCAGCTCGGCGCGGATGCGATCGACCGTATCGATGATGTTGGCGCCGGGCTGGCGGAAGATCATCACGGTGATGGAGGGGATGCCGTTGAGGTAGCCGGCGGTGCGAATGTTCGACGCTCCGTTGTAGACGTCGGCCACGTCGGAGAGCTTGACGGCGACCCCGTTGTGATAACCGATGACCAGGGGCTTGTATTGCTCGGCCTGGTGCATCTGATCGTCGACGACGATGTCGGCGGTGGTGGTTCCGTCCAGGATCTGGCCGACGGGCTCGTGGGCATTCTCGGTGGTCAGCATGGACTGAATGTTCTGCATGGTGAGCCCGTAGCTGTTGAGCAGGGTGGGATTGACTTCAACGCGGACGGAGGGTCCGGCCCCGCCGCCGACCGAGACCTGGCCTACGCCGGAAAGCTGGGAAAGCTTCTGGGCAATGACGGAAGAGGCTTCGTCGTAAAGGGTGGGCTTGTCGTACTTGTCGGAGGTCAGCCCCAGGATCATGATGGGCGCGTCGGCGGGGTTGACCTTGCGGTAGGTGGGATTGGCGGGCAGGTTGGCGGGCAGGTAAGTGCGCGCGGAGTTGATGGCGGCCTCGACATCGCGCGCGGCGCCGTCGATGTCGCGGCTGAGGTCGAATTGCAGGGTGATGCTGGTGCTGCCCAGGGAGCTGGACGAGGTCATCTCAGTAACGCCGGCGATATGGCCGAACTCACGCTCGAGGGGCGTGGCGATGGAAGAGGCGGTGATCTCCGGGCTGCCGCCGGGCAAGCTGGCGGAGACCGAGATGGTGGGGAAATCGACCTGTGGCAGGGGCGAGACCGGCAGGACCTTGAAGGCAATGGCGCCCACCAGCAGCACGCCCGCCGTCAGCAGGGTGGTGGCAACCGGCCGGCGGATGAAGGGAGCGGAGATGTTCACGATGCCTCCGCCGGCTGTGCCGGGCCGCCGTTCTCGTCGGTTTTGGATGTGCCGGTGAAGCGATGGCCGATACGGTCAAAAAAGATATAGATAACCGGGGTGGTGTAGAGCGTGAGGATTTGGCTGAGGATCAGCCCGCCGACCATCGAAATACCAAGAGGCCGGCGGAGTTCCGAACCCATCCCGGTTCCCAGCGCAAGGGGGATACCGGCCAGCAGGGCAGCCATGGTGGTCATCATGATGGGGCGGAAACGAAGCAGGCAGGCCTGATAGATGGCGTCGGTGGAGTTGAGGCCGCGTTCTCGCTCGCCTTCCAAGGCAAAGTCCACCATCATGATGCCGTTCTTTTTGACAATGCCGATGAGCAGGATGATGCCGATGATGGCGACGACGCTGAGGTCCTGCTTGAAGAGGATGAGGGCGAGCAATGCGCCCACGCCGGCCGAGGGCAGCGTGGAGAGAATGGTGATGGGATGGATGAAGCTCTCGTAGAGGACGCCGAGGACTATGTAGACGGCGGCCAGGGCGGCGAGGATGAGCAGGCCCTCGTTGGCAAGAGAGCCCTGGAAGGATGCGGCGGTGCCTTGAAAGCCATGCTGCACGCTGATGGGCATGTTGAGGCTGGTTTGCGCCTTTTCAATGGACGAGATGGCGTCGCCCAGCGCGGCGCTGGGGGCGAGGTTGAAGGAGACGGTGACGGCCGGGAACTGGCCCTGGTGATTGATGGAGAGCGGCTCGGTGGTTTGCTGGATGCTGGCGAATGCGCCGAGAGGCACGGCGTTGGATGGCGTGGAGCTGGCGGCGGCACGCGCGGTTCCGTTGGAGGCTGAACCGCTGGTGGTGGCGCCGATGCCCGAGATGACGGCATTGGAAGGCGCGGTGAGGACGCCCGCCGAGGGCGTATATTGCACCGAGCCGGTGGTGGCGTTGGAGCCGGCCGACGACGAGCCGGAAGACGCGTAGCTGGACGAAGCGCCGGGACCGGATGCGCCCGAAGACGCGTTGGACTGAATGTAGAGATCCTGAAGGCGGTTGGGATTTAGCTGAAACGCGGGATCGGATTCAAGCACCACGTGGTACTGGTTCAACTGCGTGTACATGGTGTTGATCTGGCGCTGCCCGAAGGCATCGTAGAGGGTGTTGTCGATGGTAGTGGGAGCGATGCCCATGCGCGAGGCGGTGACGCGGTCGATCATGAGCGAGACGGCCAGGCCGCCGGTCTGCTGATCGGTGGCCACATCGGCCAGCTCGGGCAACTGCTTCATCTTGTCGACCAGCTTGCCGGTCCAAAGATTCAACTCGTTAGCATCTGGATCTTCGAGCGTGTACTGGTACTGGGTGCGGCTGACGCGATCGTCGACGGTGATGTTCTGCACCGGGCTCATGAAAAGCTGGATGCCATCGACCTGGGCGAGTTTTGTCTGCAATCGGCGAATCAGATCGGAGGCGCTGATCTTGCGCTCTTCAATGGGCTTGAGGTTGATGGACATGCGTCCGCTGTTGAGCGTGGTGTTGGTGCCGTCGGCGCCGATGAACGAAGACAGGCTCTCGACGGCTGGGTCCTGGAGGACGACATCGGCGAGCTGCTGCTGCTTCTGCTTCATGGCTTCAAAGGACGTAGTAACCGGAGCCTGCGAGATGCCCTGGATGACGCCCGTGTCCTGCGTGGGGAAGAAGCCCTTGGGGATGACAATGTAAAGAAAAATGGTGAGCACGAGCGTGCCCACGGCGATCAGCAGCGTGATGGTCTGGTAGCCGAGAACAAACTTGAGGGTGCGCGCGTAAAACGCGATCATGCCGTCGAAGGCGCGCTCGGTGATCTTGTAGAAGCGGCCGTGTTCCGCGTCGGACTGATGGCGCAGAATCCGCGAGCACATCATGGGCGTGAGCGTCAGGGAAACGACCGCCGAGAGCACGATGGTGACCGCCAGAGTGACGGCGAACTCGCGGAAGAGCCGGCCCACCACGTCGCCCATGAACAAGAGTGGAATGAGCACGGCAATCAGCGAGACGGTGAGCGAAATGATGGTGAAGCCGATCTGTTCTGCGCCCTTGAGGGCAGCCTGCATCGGCGAGTCTCCCGCTTCGAGATAGCGGGAGATATTCTCGATCATCACGATGGCGTCATCGACCACAAAGCCGGTCGAGATGGTGAGCGCCATCAGGGAGAGATTGTCGAGGCTGTAGCCCAGCGCATACATGGCGCCGAAGGTGCCGATCAGCGAGACCGGGACGGCGATGCTGGGGATGATGGTGGCGTAGACGTTGCGCAGGAAGACGAAGATGATCATCACCACCAGGCCAACGGTGAGCATCAGCTCGAATTCGACGTCGGCGACGGAGGCGTTGATGGAGGTGGTCAGATCGGTGAGCGGGGTGACTTGGACGGAGGCCGGCAGATTGATTTCAAGCAGCGGCAGCACGGCCTTGATGGCCTTGACGACCTTGATGGTGTTGGCGCCCGGCTGCCTTTGAATGTTGAGGATGACCGCCGGCGTCTGGTTCATCCACGCGGCCTGCTTGTTGTTTTCGATGCCGTCGACCACCTTGGCGACATCCTTGAGCATGACGGGCGCGCCGCTGCGGTAGGCGATGACAACTTTTCGATAGTCCCCGCTGGTGACCAACTGATCGTTCGAGTTGATCTGGTAGTCCTGGTGGGGGCCGTCAAAGTTGCCCAGGGCCTGATTGACGCTGGCGCTGGTGAGCGCGGTGCGCAGATCTTCGAGATTGAGACCGTAGGAAGAGAGCGCGGTGGGATTGGCCTGGATGCGCACCGCGGGTTTTTGTCCGCCGCTGATGCTGACCAGGCCGACGCCGCTCAACTGCGACAGCTTGGGCGCAAGGCGCGTATCGACGAGGTCTTCAACCTGGGAGAGCGGGATAGTGTTCGAGGTGATGGCCAGCGTCAGCACCGGCGCATCGGCGGGATTGGTCTTGCTGTAAACAGGCGGCGAGGGAAGGTTCGAGGGCAGATAACTCTGCGAGGCATTGATGGCCGACTGCACCTCTTCCTCGGCGATGTCGATGTTGAGGCTGAGGGCAAACTGGAGGACGATGACCGAGGAGCCGCCGGAACTGGTGGAGGTCATCTGGCTCAGGCCCTGGAGCTGGCCGAACTGGCGCTCCAGCGGAGCGGTGACGGTGGTGGCCATCACGTCGGGGCTGGCGCCGGGATAGAAGGTGAGCACCTGGATGGTGGGGTAATCGACCTGCGGCAACGCAGAGACCGGCAACTGCGTATAGGCAACGATGCCCACCAGCAGGATGGCGGCCATGAGCAGCGAGGTGGCAACAGGACGCTGGATGAAAGGCCCGGAGGGACTCACGGGGTGTTTCCCTCCGCGGGGTTGGCTGCCGGCGCCTGTTTGGCCACGTTCACCTTGCTCCCGCTCTGCAACTTTTCAAAGCTGCTGGTGGCCACCCACTCGCCGGGCTTGACGCCCTGCACCGCGGTGAGGCCGCCGTCGGTCACGCCCGTCTTGACGTTGCGCACCGCCGCGGCCCCGCCCGCGACGATATAGACGAAGGCCAGTTGCCCGTTGTGTTGCACCGCGCCGCTGGGAACCAGCACCACGTTATCGAGCGTGTTGACCAGCAGCCGCGTGTTGACGAACTGGTTGGGATAGAGCGCGCCGTTGCGGTTGTCGAATTGGGCGCGCAGCTTGACGGTTCCGGTGGTGGTATCAATCTGGTTGTCGATGCTTTGCAACTTGCCGGTGGCGAGCTTGTTGAGCTGGGCGCGGTCCCAGGCCTCGACGGGGAGCGAATGCATCTTGCGCATGCGCGCCTGCACCTGGCCCAGGCTGTCTTCAGCCATGGTGAAGATCACGGTGGTGGGTTGCTCCTGGGTGATGACCACCAGTGGCGTGGAAGAACTGGCCTGGACCACGTTGCCGGGATCGACGAGGCGAAGGCCGGCACGGCCGGAGATGGGCGAAGTGATATGGCAGTAGCTGAGCTGGACCTGGTCGTAGTTGACCGTTCCCTGGTCGTTCTTGACCGCGCCCTGATCCTGCAGCACGATCTTCTCCTGGTCGTCGAGCAGTTGCTTGTTGATGCCGTTGCGTGCCCACGCGGTGCGATAGCGGTCCAGATCCATCTGGGCCTGGCCGAGGATGTTGGTGTCGCGCTCAAGAGTGCCCTGGGCGGCGAGCAACTGCGCCTGATAGGGGCGCGGATCGATATCGATCAGCGGCGCGCCCTTCTGCACGTATTGGCCTTCGCTGTAGTGGACGGCGGCGAGCACGCCGCTGGCCTGCGCGGTGATGGTGGCGGTGTAGACCGGGGTGACGGTGCCGATGGCATCGAGATAGACGCCGATGCTGCCCTGGGTGGCCGTGGCGACGGTAGCGGTCACCGGGCCGCCTATGCGGCCGCGCCCGCCGGCGCCGGCCGTCGCTGGCGCGCTGTCAGAGGCGCTGCGGCTACGGACGATGAAAAAGGCAATGACAACCAGGGCCAGCAGGCCGGTCCACAAGATCCATCGTTTGCGATGGTGAGGCGCAGACAACTGATGGCCGGCGCCAATGTGCCGATCATCGGGTTGGTCTTCGATTCCAGGCATTCATGACTCCGCGATTCAATTGCTTCTTTTGAGGTGCACTTGCGCTGCGTCGCAGGGATTCCACTCCTCAAAAACGGGTGGAAGGGGCGTGACGTCTTCAGGCTTGTATTTGAAGAGACGGAACGGTGCCCCATTTGGTTACTTGCGTCCTCATTCTCCGCGAAAGGCGCGGCCAGCGTCAATGGAACGGGTTGCAACCTAAGCCCTGTGGTTGTGAACGCTTGCGACCATGCATCGCAATGAGAGTTCACCCATTATACAAAGACTCACGCAGGATAGAGTGAGCAGTTGAAGACACAGGCCCTCAAGTTCGATTCTGGAGTTCAATTCAACTCCAGCACCGGCTGCGCCTCCCGATTGGCCGAGCTTGCGCGTCCAACCATTTGGTGCTGTGCTCAGCGAAGCAGTATACTCAGTTGCCGTGCAGCGCCGGGTGCGGCCGGGGGGCGCGAGCGGCTTCCCTTCGGGGCAGGAGCAGGACTGATGTCAGGGATTACGCCGATCCAGGAATCGGATATCGAATTCGACAACGGCACGTTTGACGCGGCAGCCTTTGCGGCGCGGGCGCTGGCGAGTTGGCAGGCGCTGGCCGCCATGATCGATCACACGCTGCTGAAGCCCGAGGCCACCCGCGAGCAGATTGAGAACCTGTGCGACGAGGCCATTCGCTACCGGTTTGCGTGCGCGATGGTGAATCCGGTCTGGGCCTCGACGGCGGTGAACCTGCTTTCGGGAACGGGAGTTCCGGTGGGCGTGGCGATCGGGTTTCCGCTGGGGGCTTCGCTGGTGTCCACGCTGCGCCAGGAAGCGGTTGCCCTGACGCGGCTGGGGGTGCGGGAACTGGATATGGTGATGCCCGTGGGCCAGCTCAAGAGCGGCAACTATCAGGCCGTGCAGCACACGATTCACGCGGTAGCCACCGTGGCGCACCATCATGGCGCTCTGCTGAAGGTGATTCTGGAGACCTGTTTGCTGAGCGTGGAAGAGAAGCTGCGCGCCTCGGAGATTGCGATCCAGGCGGGCGCGGATTTTATCAAGACCTCAACAGGCTTTGCGGCCGCGGGCGCCAACCCGGCGGACGTGGCGCTGATGCGCGGCGTGGCGGGCGCGCGCGCGGGCGTGAAAGCGGCGGGCGGCATCCGCACGCTGGCCGATGTGAAGGCGCTGCTGGAAGCCGGAGCAAACCGCATTGGCGCATCCGCCTCGGTGGCGATGGTGCGGGAGCTGGGAGCGGAGTGAAGCAGGTTACAGATGACAGATTACAGATGACAGTGGACAGTGGACGGCAGACGTCTATCAGGGAACGCGGAACAGTTTCTAAAGGCTTAAGCCGGCTGCGGAGTCGCTAACACCTCGCCACGGACCGATGACCACTGACCACTGGCACCTGTCATCTGCCCGTTGTCATCTGTAATCTGTCATCTGGAATCTGTAATCTGTCATCTGTAATCTGCCATCTGTAATCTGCCCGTTGCGGTATCATTCCCTTCAATACGTATGACGGATTCTTCCTCATTCCCGCGCGAAATACACGAGTTCGAGGGCGACTATCGCCCGGCGGACCCTGAGAACCCGCAGGCGCATCTGGATCCGATGAATATCCGGGTGGAAACGGCGGATGTGGCCTATTTGACGCAACTGGCCGACGCGCTGAATACCACGCTGGACCTGCAAACGCTGCTGGTGCGCACCTCGGAACTGGTGCGGGCGGTGATTCACTACCGCATCTTTGCCATCCTGCTGCTGAACGACCGCACGCACGAGCTGCGCATGCGCTTCCAGATCGGGCACACGGCGGAGGTGGAGCGGGCGCGCGTGCCCGTCGGCAAAGGCATCATCGGGCAGGTGGCGCTGACGCGGGAGCCGATTTTGATCAACGATATCTCGACCGCGGAGAGCTACATCTCTGTGAACCCCGATGTGCGCTCGGAGCTTGCAGTGCCGCTGATCGCCAAGAACCGGCTGATCGGCGTGATGGACCTGGAGAGCGAAGAAGCAGGCTACTTCCAGCCCGAGCACCTGCGGCTGCTGACGCTGACCGCGTCGCGGATTGCGCAGGCGATTGAGAATGCGCGGCTCTATGCGCGGGTTACGCGGCAGGCGCAGACGCTGGAGGTGCTGAACGAGATTGCGACGGAGCTGGGCTCGATCCTGGAACTGGACCCGCTGCTGGAGCGGGTCGGTCAACTGCTGCGCCGCCTGATCGACTACCAGATGTTCACCGTGATGCTGCTGGACGAGAAAGGCGAGACGCTGATTACGCGCTACGCGTGGCGGTTCGGTTTTGCGCACGCGCCGCTGCGGCGCTTCTCCGTGACCAGTGGCCTGGTGGGCGCGGCGGTGCGCGAGTGGCGGCTGATCAACGTGCCCGACGTGCGCAAGGACTTGCGTTATTTGCCCATGAACCCGGAGACGCGCTCGGAGCTGATTGTGCCGCTGTTCTACAAGGGACGCATCATCGGCGTGCTGGATTTGGAACACACGCGGACCGGCTTCTTTAACGAGGAGCACGAGCGGGTGCTGACCACGCTGGCGGCGCAGGTGGCTATTTCAATCGAGAATGCCCGGCTCTACCAGGCGGTCCGCCGCCAGGAGCGGCAACTGGAGAAAGACATCACCATGGCGCGCGAAGTACAACTGCGGCTGCTGCCATCGGAGTCGCCGGTACACGCCCATGCGGAGATGGCGGTGAGGTTTTTGCCGGCGCGGGCCATCGGCGGCGACTTGTATGATTTCGTCGACTACGGGCCGGGGCGGACCGCGGTCGTGCTGGGCGACGTCAGCGGCAAGGCCGCCCCGGCGGCGCTGTTTGCGGCGCTGGTGAGCGGCATCATGCGCTCGGCGGCGCTCCACCGGCCGGAGCCGGCGCGGATGCTGGAGTTGCTGAACGACGCGCTGCAGGAACGCAAGCTGGAGTCGCAATACGTGACCATGCTGTTTGCGGTCTGGGACGACGAGAGCCGGACCCTGCAGGTGGCCAACTCCGGCGCGGTGCAGCCGGTATTTTGCCGCGAAGGCCAGTCGCACACGATTCAGGCGGAGGGGTTTCCGCTGGGACTGTTTCCCAACGTGACCTACGACGAGCTGAAGGTGGAGACGCAACCGGGAGACGCCATTGTCTTTGTCTCCGACGGCATCCTGGATGCCGAGAATGCGCAGGGCGAGATGTATGGGCAGGAGGTGCTGTCTGGGTTGCTGTGCAGCCATCGCGACCAGCCGGCCCAGGAGATTGCCGACGCCATCCTGGCCGATGTGACGCGCTTCCAGGGCGGCCACGACCGGTTCGATGACGAGACAATCATTGTGCTAAGGGTGCGGTGAGAAAAGCAGGGGTTCGGGGTTAGTTTTTTGTGCTGCGGCGGGAAGCCACGGCACAGCTGGTGCCCACGCGGCAGTCGAAGTCAGTCGGACGCAAGTAGAAGGTTCTTGTCGCCAATCGAGATTCGCCGCGAGGGTCTCTGATTCCCTGCTCCCCGCTGATCTGCTAACCCCGCGAGCATAGTCAACGCCAACACAGAAACCCAAGCCTTTTCAATGCCTTACGCCCTTAACCCTCCGCCTTTCAGCGCCACCAGCGCGCAACCCATGTAATCTCAGGCAACCCTTTGCTCAAATCCGGCACCATGCGTGGTTCCAATTTGCGAAATCACGCACCTGGAAAGGTTATTTTTGTACAAAAACACAACCACCTGAACGAACCTTTGACCCTCAAATAGAACCTTGCAAGCAAACCTTTGGCAGGTAAATAGCACCTTCCGTACCAACCTTTGGCGCCTCCTGTTCCCTATTCCCTGTTCCCTGCCCTCCTTACGCTTCATGCGCAGTGGGCACGTGGGGCTGGGGAAACAGCTCGGTGAGCGCGATGCCGGCGAGGATCGCGAGCGCGCCGCAGGCGGGCCGCAGGCCGAGCCGCTCCCCCATCACGACAAACGAAGTGATCCAGGCAAAGACCGGCTCCATGGTCAGCAGCAGAGCCATATGCGTGGGCGGCAAGATGGATTGGGCCCAGCTCTGGATCGAGAAGGCCGCGGCCGTGGCGAGAACGGCGGCGAGAGTCAGAGCGATGGCCAGACGGGGCGTCCAGGTGATATGCGGACGCTCGATGAGAGGCAGGCTGAAGGCCATAAATACGGCGCAAAAGCCGACTTGCAAAAGCGCCAACTGCTGGAAGCCGATGCGCGGCGAGACGTGGCTGAGAGCGATGCAGTGGAAAGCGAAGCCGAGGGCGCAGCCAAGCGTAAGCACGTCGCCGAGGTTGATGGACGTGAGGTCGGGCAGCAGGCCTGCGAGTGGGCCCGCGCCGGATGCGGTAGCCTGCGCGGTTGAAGCAGCGGGCGCGGTGAGCAGGACGATGCCGGCAAAGGCGATGGCGGCGCCGAGAAAGGCGTTCCAGCGCGGCGGGCGGGCGCCGGGAACGCGCAGGCCGGGAATCACCGACAGAAGCGGCACCATGACCACGAGCAGGCCTGTGATGAAGGCGGATTTGGAAGGAGTGGTGCGGGCGAGGCCGGTGGTCTGGAACTGGTAGCCTGTGGCGAGGCAGAGGCCCACCACAGCGCCCGCGCCCACTTGCCAGAGCCGTATGCCGCGCCAGTAGCGGTGATAGGCCACAGCCAACACGGCAAAGGCCAGCGTCATGCGAACCAGGTTGAAGGCGGCAGGCGTGGAGTCGGCCAGGGCGCCTTTGACCACGACAAACGTCGAGCCCCAGATCGCGACCACAAACAGCATGAGCAGATAGGCGCGCAGTTTCATCTGCTTTGGATTATGCCAGCCGGGACGTTGCGGCCGCTGTGAGGTGTCTATTGGCCGGGCGGGAAGGCCGTCTGGCCGGCGACGACAGTTTGCAAGACGTTGGCGTAGAGCAAGGCCGGGGCGGGGGTCTTGTAGAGGTCGATGTCAACGAGGATGAAATCGGCATCGTAGCCGGGCGTGAGCTTGCCTTTGTGCTTCTCAGCAAACTCGGCGTAGGCCGAGCCCTGGGTATACGCGTAAAGCGCCTGGCCGCGCGTGAGCTTGTTCTGGGGGTAGTAGGTTTTCTTGCCGCTGGGATCCATGCGGGTGACGGCGGCGTAGAGGCCGCGGAAGGGCGTGATGGGCTCGACCGGGTAATCGGTGCCGAAGGCCAGCGGAACGCCGGCGTCGACGAAGGCCTTCCAGGCGTAGGAGTAGGCGGCGCGCTTGGGGCCGAGGCGATCTTCCGCCCAGTTCATGTCCGTGAGCAGATGATTGGGCTGCATGGAGGCGATGACGCCGAGGCGGGCAAACCGCGGAATGTCTGCCGGGTCGACGACCTGGGCGTGCTCGATGCGGTTGCGGGCGTTTTTTGAATTCGCCAGTTGCGCGTAGGCATTGAGGGCCATGGCGGTGGCGCGGTCACCGATGGCGTGAAAGCCTAGCTGGAATCCTGCCGCCGCGCGCTCGCGGGCCATCTGGTTCAGTTGCGGCTGCTTGAACTGGGGCAGGCCGGTGTTGGCGGGATCGTCGGCAAAGGGAGCTTTCATGGCCGCCGTGCGTGAGCCGAGGGAGCCATCCATGAAGCCTTTGAGCATGCCGGTGTGGAGCAGGGGGTCATGGGCGTCGTGATGGGCGCGCATGGCTTTGAGCTTGTCGAGAGGCATCGCAAAAGGGAGCCACTCGGAGATTCTCAGGTGCAGATTTTCCTGCTTTTCCAACTCTTCGTAGACGAGAAAATCCTGCCATTCGCTGAAGTCCTGGACCGAGGTGACGCCGTGGGCGAGTGCGTCGGCAATGGCTAACTGATCGGCGCGGAGACGCTCGTCGTGGCTGGGCGGGGGGATGACTTTTTCGACGAGGCTCTGTGCGGATTCGCGGAGAATGCCGGTGGGCTGGCCTGCGGCATCGAGGTCGATGGCTCCGCCCTGCGGGGCCTTGGTTTTGCCGTCGATATGGGCGGCGGCCAGCGCGGCCGAGTTGACGATGGCGATGTGGCCGTCGATGCGTTCGAGAAACGCGGGATGGCCGGCGGTGACCTTGTCGATGTCATCGCGGGTGGGCAGCGTCTTGCTTTTCCAGAGTGTGTGGTCCCAGTTGCCGCCGCCGATCCAGTGGCCGGCGGGAGCGGCCGTAGCGAAGGCCTGGATCTTGGACTGCATCTCGGCCAGGGATTTTGTGCCGGTGAGGTCGAGGCTGAGCTTGAGGCGGCCGGCCGAGCCTAGGTGAGTGTGGGCGTCGTTGAATCCGGGGAAGACAACCGCGCCGGTATCGGCGGAGTCGAGATCGTGGAGGCGGGTGTCAGGGCCGGCGAGGCGGGTGATTTCGTCGTTGGCGCCCACGGCGAGCACCTTGCCGGCGGCGACGGCCATCGCCTGCACCGTCTCCGGCTTGTCTTCGGCGAGGCCGACACCGGTGTAGATGATGCCGTTGAAATAGATGGCCTCAGGCACGGCGGGAGGCGGGGCGAGTTTGGCCTTGCGGGCCGGGGCGTGTTGTGGGGCGGTCGTTTGGGCAGGGCTAAATGAGACTGCCGCGAGCAGAGCGGCGAACAGAGTGGGGTGGGCGCGCATGGGCGGAGTGTAGCAGACGCGCGGGTTGGCGAGGGCGCTACTGGGCGGCGGCCCACTCTGCCATGGTGAGGGTGAGCAGGAGCACGCGGCGCAGGCCGACTTCGCGGTCTTTGGCGGAGTACCACTCGGCGCGGGTGTGCGCGCCGCCGCCATCGCCGCCTGCGCCCATGGAGAGCGCGGGCACTCCGAGCGAGAGAGGGATATTGGCGTCGGTTGAGCCGAGGCGGAGGTCGCTGCGCAGGCCCAGATGGCGATCGACGGCGCGGAGGGCCTCAAGCAAGGCTGAGTCGGCGGGCAGGTGCGCGGCGGGGCGGTCGCCAATCTTCTCGATGGAAAAGGCGAGCAGGCCGCGGGCGCGGAGTGAGGGCTGGCGGACCTGGGCGTTCGCGTGATCGACCGCGTCTTCCACGGCGCGATGGAGGGCGACCTCGAGGCGGAGCAGTTGCGCGGCGTCGGTGGAGCGGAAGTCGATGGAGGCCTGGGCCTGCTCGGGGATGGAGTTGACGCTGGTGCCGCCGGAGATGGTGCCGAGGTTGAGGGTGGTGCGGGGTTCGTCGGGAAGCTCCGTCTGGGCCAGAATGGCGAGCGCGGAGGCAAGGGCGGCGATGGGATTGGGGGTGCCGGCATCGGTAAAGCTGTGGCCGCCGGGGCCGGTGACGGTCACCAGGAAGCGGCGGCTGCCCAGGGCCTGGGTGACGGCCGAGTCGGCGCCCGCTCCGTCCAGGACAATGTGCGCGGCGATGCGGCCAGCGAGAGTGCCTTGCTGATAGAAGTGCCGGACGCCGCGCAGGTCGCCCTCGCCCTCTTCGCCGACATTGCCGAGAAGCACCAGGGGGCAGGCGAGCTCGACGTTGGCGTGAACCAGGGCGCGGGCGATGGCCAGCAGGCCGGTTACGCCGGCTCCGTTGTCGCATGCGCCGGGAGCTTCAAGGCGATCGCCGTCGACGATGGGGTCCAGGGGCGTATCGGCGGGAAATACTGTGTCTAGATGGGCGGAGAGCACTACCACCGGGCCGGTACTTTCGCCGGGCAAATGCGTTGCGGGGAGAAAGCCGAGGACATTGCCGGCGGCGTCGGTTTCAATGCGGGGGACGCCGGCCTCAGCGAAGCGGGCGGCGAGCCAGGTGGCGCGGGCCTGTTCGCCGAAGGGAGGGGCGGGAATGGCGGCTAGGCGGGCTTGCCAGTCCATCATGGTTTTTGGATTGCCGTGAAACCAGGCGAAAGCGGCATGGACCGGGCGGCGGCCGGCGAGGGCCGTGACCTGAAAAAAAGCCGAACTGCGCGGGAAAATCGGCATGGCGGTGGTTTCAGGGTAGCAGGAGGGCGGCGGTGCAGCGGGGCCTGGGCCATTTCGCTTTCAACTGCCAAGTGGCGGATCGTCTGCTTGTGGACCATATTCCACTGAATGCAGGAACAGCCCGCGGGCGGGGGCGGTGGGGCCGGCGGCGGAGCGGTTGCGGGCGGCGAGGATGCGAGGGATGGAGTCGGGCGGGAACTGGCCGCGACCTATTTCGAGCATGGTTCCTGCCAGGTTGCGGACCATGTGGTGGAGGAAACCGTTGCCGCGGACGCGGTAGACGAGCAGTTGGCCTGCCTCGGTCCTCTGATGCTCCCAGGCGGAGGAATAGATGGTGCGAAGGGAATTTCTGGGCTCTTGGAGGAGGACTTCGCTGGAATGATCCGGGTCGGTGGCGGCAAAGCTGAAGAAATCGTGCTCGCCGATCAGATCGGCGGCTGCCCGATCGAGAACTTCTGGATCCAATGGCCAGATGCAGGCGTGGACATACCGGGCCAGGAAGGGCGGGCAGATGCGCTCGCGGGAGATGCGGTACTCGTAGGTTTTGGCCACGGCCGAGTGCCGTGCGTGGAAGGTGCTTCGCACCGTTCTCGCATCCAGGATCCGGATCGCAGCCGGGAGGGTCCGGTTCAGGGCGCGGAGGAGGTTTTCGGGGGGAATCGGGGCCTGGAGGGTGAAGCTGGCGACCTGGGCGAGGGCATGGACGCCGGCGTCGGTGCGGCCCGAGCCCTGGGGCAGCGGGGCTTCGCCGGTGATGCGGCCGAGGGCGGCCTGGAGCTGGCCCTGGATGGTGAGCTGGCCGGGCTGGATCTGCCAGCCGCTGAAGCCGGTTCCGTCGTAGGCCAGGGTAAGCTTGAAGGTTCGCGAGGTTGCGGATTGGACAGGTTCGGTCACGGTGTCGAGTGTTGTGAACAGGTTACCTGAGAGGGGTATAAGCGGGTGAGGCGAGAGCCGGTGGGATATACTCAGCTTTCCGCATAGTGGGCAGGCCGGCCGTCCCAGAGCTGGCGAGCCGAAGCGCCGGGGAACGAACGGCAGGCTGCCCGCGTATTGGCAGATGAGCGGAAGGCCGCGCCAGGGGAGCGAACCGGACTGTCCTGGGAAATCACAAATTTGCGTCCGGAGCGGCACTCCGGACGTCTTGAAGAATGGCACCCCACATGCCTCAGCGATTCGTGGAGAGGAACCATGCATTTGTTCGGTATCAGTGTGTTTGAGCAGCAGCAGTCGGAAGCGGCCGCAGATAGCCACGAGGGATCAGCGGGCCAGGCCCAGGCGAAGAGTGGACAAGCCGGCAAACGGCTGCGCGCGGTGGCGGCAGTGATGCTGACGTTAGCAGCATGCATGCCATCAGGATTGGCTCAGCAGGCTGGGACGGGAGCGACGGTGCCGGACAAAGCGGCGGCGGATCTTCCGGCAGCGCCGGCGCCGGTTCTGACCCAACCGCTTGATCTGCGGCAGTCGGAGCGGGATTTCTCACAACCTTCTGCCCGTTTTCGGGGCAACCCGATCCGGTCCTACCTGCCCACGAAGATCGCCACGGCGAGCTATGTGAACTCGGTGCGGCTGGGCGACCTGGTGAAGGACGGGAAGATCTACCTGAGCCTTTCCGATGCCCTGGCGCTGGCCCTTGAGAACAACTTCGATATCGCCATTGCCCGCTATAACCTGGACATTGCCGACACCGACCTGTTGCGTGCGCGCTCTGGAAACATCCTGCGCGGCGTGAATACGGCGGTGGTAACCGGCACACAGGGCGGCACTACCTCAACACTGGCCACGGGCGGCGGGCCTGGCGGCACCAGCGGCGGGGCGGGCGGAGCCGGCTCGGGCAGCTCCGGCCTGGTTCTGACAGCGAACGGCGCCGGTCCTTTGCCGGAGAACCTCGATCCGAGCCTTGGCGGCGCGATTCAGTTCGATCGCCAGACCACGCCCTCCACCAGCTTTTTCAGCGGCGGCACCAGCTCGACGAACACCTACGACTTCACCTTCAACCAGGGCTTCGAGACCGGAACCGCATTCGCCCTGGGCTTCAACAACACGTATGCCACGACCTCGAACGGCATCACCTTGTTCAGCCCGGAGTTAACCACCAGCTTCAAGGCGACGCTCACCCAGCACCTGCTGCAAGGCGCGGGCATCTGGGTGAACAAGCGGTTTGTGTACCAAGCGCTGAACGACCGCCGGATTACAGATTCCTCTTTCCGTCAGCAGATTCTCTACACCGTGAACCAGGTGGAGAGCATTTACTGGGGACTGGTGAGCGCATATGAGGATGTGCAGGCCAAAGAGGGGGCGCTGAAGCAAAGCACAAAGCTGGCGGGCGACAACCGCAAGCAGTTGGAGATTGGCACGCTGGCGCCGCTGGACGTGGTGAACTCCGACTCCGCCGTGGCCACCGACAAGCAGGCGCTGATCAGCTCGCAGAGCAGCCTGAACTACCAGCAGCAGATCATCAAGCAGGCGATCGCGCGGAATTTGAACGATCCGGCGCTGGTGGCGGCTGCTGTAATCCCGACCGATCGCGTGAGCCTTGAGGAGCTTCCGGAGGAGTCGCAGCCGATCGACGGCCTGGTGCAGCAGGCATTCAGCCAACGGCCGGAGCTGGAGCAGGCGGTCTTGCAGTTGAAGAACAACGAGATTACCCTGCGCGGGGCGCGCAATGCCCTGTTGCCGACTTTTGACGCCTTCGCGTACCTGGGGGGACAGGGCATCGCCGGCTCGATCAATCCGAACTGCAACACGGAGTTCTACGGCAAAACCTGCAAAGAGAACTTCTCAACGGGTTGGGGCACCGCCGCCGACAATGCGTTCAACAACACCGCGCCGGACAAGGGGATCGGGTTCAACATCAACATCCCGCTGCGCAACCGGAGCGCGCAGGCCGACCAGGCGCGGTCGCTGATTGAATACCGGCAGTCTGAGCTGCGGCTGGAGCAGTTGTATACGCAGATCCGGATGCAGGTGGTGAACGCGCAGTTCGCGCTGACCAACGACCGTGCCCAGGTGAAGGCCTCCGTTGCCGCCGAGGACTTTGCCAAGCAGAGCCTGGACGCGGAAGTGAAGAAGCTGAGGCTGGGCGCTTCCACCACGGCCAATGTGCTGCTGCAAGAGCGCAACCTGGCCACAGCCGAGGACAACCTGATCGCCGCCAACGCGGCCTATGCCAGGGACCGCGCCGGGCTTTACCAGACGCTGGCCAGCACCCTGACGCACTATGGCATCAACCTGAACGAGGCCGCTACCGGCGATGTGAAGACCACCCCGGTGGTGCCGGGGCTGACCCCCGCCAAGCAAGGCCCCGAGCCAACCACGGTTCCGCCGACGGGAAGGTAAAACCGGGTGGACGGACCGCACGAAGGAAGCCCTGCCAGCTTGATTTTGAAGCGGGCAGGGCTCTTTCTTTTTTGCGCTGGATTGAGATTTGCTTCTGCCGCAGGGCGCGGGCTCTACCGCTCAGCAACCTGGTCAAGCAGATCAAAGAACTCGGGAAAGCTGATGGCGGCAGACTCTGCGCCTTCGATGAGCGTCTCTCCTTCGGCGCGCAGGGCGGCGACGCTGAAGGCCATGGCGATGCGGTGATCGCCGCCGGAGTCGATGGTGGCCCCGTGGAGGGTTTGGCCGCCGGGGATATCGAGGCCGTCTTCAAACTCGATGACCTCGGCGCCCATGGCGCGCAGGTTCTTGGCCACAAGGGCAATCCGGTCTGACTCTTTGACGCGCAGTTCCTTGGCATCGCGGATGCGCAGGCCGCCGCGGGTGAACGGGCCGATGGCGGCCAGCACCGGCAGTTCATCGATGAGTTGCGCCGCCAGCGCGCCACTGATCGCCGCCGTCCCCAGGCCCTCGGGCGGAGCGGAAATCTGCACTGTTCCTACCAGTTCGGCATGTCTTTCTTCGATATTGAGCACGTTGATGCGCGCGCCGAGCAGCGTGAGCACATCGAGCAGCCCGGCGCGGGTGGGATTGAGGCCCAGTCCCTCGAGCAGCAGCGCGGAGCCGGGAAACAGCGCCGCGGCGCAGAGAAAGAAGGCGGCCGACGAGAGATCGCCCGGGACGGCAGCCTCAATGGCATGGAGGGACTGAGGGCCGGAAATCGAGACCGAATCCACGATGCGGGTGAGGCGCGCGCCGAAGGCTCGCAGGGCCAGTTCGCTATGGTCGCGGGTGCGCAACGCTTCACGAACCGTAGTGACGCCGGCAGTTTGCAAACCGGCCAGCAGGATGCAGGTCTTGACCTGGGCGCTGGGCACGGGAGTGGTGTAGTCGATGGGGTTGAGCGCGCAGCCTTCGATGGTCAACGGCGCGTGGCCCTCGGTGAGCGTGAGGCGCGCGCCCATGGCGATGAGCGGCTTTTCAATGCGCTGCATGGGCCGGCGCGAGAGCGAGGCGTCGCCCACCAGCGTGAAACTTCCCTGCTGCGGCGCCAGAAGCCCTGACATCATGCGCATGGTTGAGCCGGAGTTGCCGCAATCCAGCGGCTGGCTCGATGGTGTCACCCGGCCGCCCACGCCGGTAACTTCAACCGTGCCCTCTTCAAGGCGCCGCACCGTGGCCCCCAGCGCTTGCATGCAGGCCAGGGTCGAGGCGCAGTCGGCGCCTGTGGAGAAGTTGGTGAAGCGCGAGGTCCCCTGGGCAAAGGCGCCCAGCATGGCATAGCGATGGCTGATGGACTTGTCGCCGGGCAAGCGAAGACTGCCGCTGACATTGCGGGCCGGGCGCACGTTGCGTTGATGGACGCGTTGCTGATTTTCGATGGCCAAGAGGACTCCGGAAGAAGATGCTCTTCAAGTTTAACCAAAGCGAGCTGAGCTGCACGCCCGGATGGTCACTCGACGCCCAGCACCTTGACGATGACTCGCTTGCGTCGCTGGCCATCGAACTCGGCGTAGAAGACACGCTGCCACGGGCCCAGGTCGAGCTTGCCGTTGGTAACAGGCAGCGTGGTCTCGTGGTGGAGCAGCAGCGACTTGAGGTGCGCGTCGCCATTGTCCTCGCCGGTCTGGTGGTGCTTGTAATCGGGGCGCGCCGGGGCGAGTTCCTCGAGCCACTTGCCGATGTCTTCAATCAGGCCGCTCTCGTGGTCGTTGACGTAAACGGCTGCGGTGATGTGCATGGGGGAGACAAAGCACAGGCCGTCCTTGACTCCGCTGCGGCGCACAATCTGTTCCACTTGGTCGGTGATGTGCACCATTTCCCGCCGTTTTTTCGTCTCAAAAACCAGATACTCCGTGTGACTCTTCATCTGTTTCTCCCTGCTGGCCACGTTGAGCGCAAAAAATCGCCAGCGCCTCAGCCATTATCCTAAAGACTGCCGTGACGGAAACCAACCAACGCGATGCCGAAGCGCTCTACCAAGCAGGGCTTGACCTGTTGGCGGCTGGAGAGCCGGCGCGCGCGGCGCAGGCATTTCGCGCGGCCATTGCCGCCGATCCGGCGCACTTCGAGGCACACCACGGGCTGATCCGCGCGCTGCGCGACGCCGGGCGGCTGGAACAGTCCATTGGCGCGGCGCTGGCGCTGACCGCGCTGACGCCCGGCGACCCGCTGGCGCACACGGCGCTTTCGATCTCGCTACAGGCGGCGGGGCATGTTCCGCAGGCAGAGGCGGCCGCGGCGCAGGCGCGCATTGTGGAGTGGAAGGTGCAGCTCGCGTCGCCGCCCGGCGAGGATTCCCTCACGTGAAGCGCGCCCGGCGGCTGAAACCGGCAGAGCGGCTGCGCCGAATGCACGACTGGCTGGCCGAGGCGTATGGGCCGCAGCACTGGTGGCCGGCAAAGACGCCGTTCGAGGTGATTCTGGGCGCTTACCTGACCCAGAACACGGCCTGGAAGGCGGTGGAGCGCTCGCTCGACAACTTGCGCGCGGCCGGGGCGTTGACGGTGGATGGACTGCGGAGGATCACGGTGGGCGATTTGGAAAAGCTGATCCGGCCGAGCGGGTTCCATACGCGCAAGGCGCCGGCGCTGAAGGCCTTTGTCGAGATGCTGGACGAGGAGTTTGGCGGGACGTTGGAAGTGCTGGCCACGGAGCCGACAGAAGCGCTGCGCACCCGGCTGCTGGCGCTGCCCGGCGTGGGGCCGGAGACGGCGGATGCCATTCTTCTCTATGCGCTGGGGCACGCCGTGCCGGTGACCGACGAGTATCTGCGGCGCATCGCGGAGCGGCACAAGCTTTTGCAGCCGCCGCCCAGCCGGGGGCGGGCCAGCTACCAGGCGCTGGCTGATTTGACCCGGCAGGCATTCCGCGGGGACCCGGCTGACGGACATGCGCAGCTCTTCAACGAGTTCCACGCCCTGACCGTGGCCGTCGGCAAGGCGCACTGCGGGCGGACGGCTCACTGCGCGGGGTGCCCGCTGGCCGCGGATCTTGGGTAAAGCGAAGGCTGAGCGGCGGTGCGCCCCGGATGCCGGGCGCGTATCATGGAAACGGGGCCGGGGCAGGCCGCGCCACACTATCCAACCCGCCCCGCCAGACCTACCCGCCCCGTCGGGCGGTAAGTAACTGACTCCAGGATCAAGGAAGATTGCCGCGCGTGAAACCCGACATGAAAGTGAGTTTTGCCGGCCTGGAAATGGTCAGCCCGGTGATTGCCGCCAGCGGCACATTCGGCTACGGCATCGAGTTTGAAGAGATTGTGGCGCTGGACAAGATCGGTGGATTTGTCACCAAGGGCATCTCCCTCGAGCCGATGACGGGGCATCCTCCTCCGCGGATCATCCAAACCGCCGCAGGAATGCTGAATGCCATCGGGCTGCAGAATGTGGGTGTCGAAGAGTTCATCCAGCGCAAGCTGCCGCCGCTGGCCCGCTATCCCCACTGCAACGTGATCGTGAATGTCTTCGGCTACACGGTGGGCGAATACATCGGGGTGATTGAGCGGCTCAACGATGCCCCCGGCATTGCCGCGTATGAGCTGAATGTCTCCTGCCCCAACGTACACGCGGGCGGCATGGCCTTTGGCGCAGACCCCGGCTCACTGGAATACCTTGTGACCCGCGCCAGAGAAGCCTCGGCGCGGCCACTGATCGTGAAGCTTTCGCCCAACGTGACTTCGATCACTCACATGTCGAAGATTGCCGCGGGCGCGGGCGCGGACGCGTTGAGCCTGGTGAACACGTTTCTGGCCATGTCGATTGACGTGGAGACCCGGCAGCCGCGCCTGAGCAACGTGACGGGGGGCCTTTCGGGTCCGGCCATCAAGCCGATCGCGCTGCGCATGGTGTATGAAGCCGCACAGGCGGTCACCATTCCAATTCTCGGCATGGGCGGGATTGTCACGCCGGAAGATGGCATCGAGTTCCTGCTCGCCGGGGCCACCGCGATCCAGGTGGGCACGGCCAGCTATGCCGATCCGTGCGCGGTGGAACGGCTGGCCCGCGGGCTCAGTTCCTGGTGCCGCAACCACTACGTCGAGCGTGTGGCCAGCCTGACCGGTACGCTGGAAGTTCCTCAAAACCAAACGTAGGGCCCCGATGGAGCAGATCGGCCTGAAAAGACGACGTAGCGCGGAACGGCTCCGGTTGCGCTAGGGCGCGTACCTTTCCGGCTTGACCGCCATGGACGCGGGCGGAAAACTGGCAGGCGCCGTGCCCAGCTCGGTGTTCGGCGTGTCGCCCATGGTGAGCTGGAGCGTGGCTCCGTTGGCGATGTCGGCATGGCGAAACCAGACCCGGTCTAAAGGCTTCCCATTGAGCTGGATGCTCTGCACATATTTATTGTCATGGGAGTTGTTTCGGGCGATGAGGATGAAGTCCTTGCCGTTTTTCAGGTGGATGGTGACCTTGTCAAAGACCGGGCTACCGATATCGTAGACAGGAATGCCCGGCGTGACGGGATAGAAGCCCATCATGGTGAAGACCACGAAGGCGCTCATGCCGCCGCCGTCTTCGTCGCCGGGAATGCCCTGGAGCGAATCGGGGAAGAACGACTCGATTAACATGCGGACACGCTTCTGGGTCTTCCAGGGCGCGCCGAGGCGGTTATAGATGTAGGGGATGGCGAGGCTGGGCTCGTTGCCCATGGAGAACTGGCCGGTCATGGACGTGGAATCGGGGAATTTGGCCTGGAATTCGTAGCGTGAGCGGCCCAGCGGCTCGCGGAAGAGCTGGTCAAGGTTGCCCTCGGCGCTGGCGGCGCCACCCATCAGAGCGATGAGGCCGTTGAAGTCGTGGAGCACATCCCACTGGTAGGTGTAGCCGTTGTTCTCGTCGTAGTAGTCGCGGCCGCCGATGCCGCCGTCCCACTTGGGATCCATGGGCTCGATCCAGTTGCCGTCGGAGTCTTTGGGCCACATCATGGCCTTGTCGGGGCGGAATAGTTTTTTGTAATTGGCGGCACGCTCAAGGAAGAGTTTCTCGTCGTCGGGCTTGTGCAGCGCCCGCGCAAGCTGGGCAATGTTCCAATCGTCGAAGCTGTTTTCCAGCGTGACGGGAACCGGCTGGCGCTTCTCGAATTTGTCTACCCGCGGCTCGGTCTCCTCTTCTCCGGGGCGCAGGGCAGGCATGTAGCCGTGGGCGTTATAGAAGTCGTCGAGCGGGGTTTTGGAGCCGAGGCGCCAGGGCAGGAGCGTGCTTTCCAGTGACCGCTTGCGCATGCCTTCATAGGCCGTGGGCAGATCGAAGTTGCGCACACCCTTGAACCACGCGTCGGCAATCCATGGCGCGGAGTGGTTGCCGTTCATGGCTGCCATGTTGCCTGCCACGGTGTTGAAGGTGGGCATGATGCCGGATTGCTGATACATGCGGACGTAGGACTGGATCTTGTCGGCCTGGATGTCGGGGTTGAGCAGGGTTTGCAGGGGTTCGAGGGCGCGGAAGGTATCCCAGAGCCAGTTGTCGACATAGAACGGCCGCTTGTCCTCATGCACCTGGTGGTCGAAGCCGCTGTAGTAGCGGCCGTCTTCGGTGATGTTGACCATGCGCTCGAAGCAGCGATAGAGGGCGGTGTAGAAGACCGTGCGCTGGGCGGCGGTGCCGCCCTCGACGGCGATGCGGCCCAGAGTGCGGTTCCAGCGCGCCTTGGCGGCTTCCTTGACGGCGTCGAAGCCCCAGGCGGGGATCTCGCGGCGCAGATTTGCCTTTGCCTGTTCGGCGCCGATGAAGGAGATGCCGTAGCGAAATTCGAGCGCGTGTTCGCCGGGCGCGGAGGCCACCACGCGCGTCCCGTTGCCCCGGTTTTCAGCCGTGAAGATGACCAGTGTCGAGAATTCGCCGTAGAGATATGCCTTCATGTTGTTAAAGCGTTCTTCACCGCTGATTGCGCCGCCGGCCAGGGTGTGCAGATTGCCGGTGATGCGGTTGGCCAGCACCACGGCGACATCGGTTTTGGGGAAGGTGAAACGAAAATAACCGCAGCGCTCGGTGGCCGTGAATTCAGCTTGCGTCATCGATTCGTCGAAGCGCGTGGAGTAGTAATACGGCGTGGTCTTTTCCTGGTCGTAGGCGGCGGGAGCGCCGCTTTCGCCGGGCATGATGCTGAACAGCTCAAACTGACGATGGGAGCTAATGGTGAGGGGAAAAGATTCTATGCGGTCGTCGAGGGCATCGGCGCGGATGGGATAGACGCGCACCATGCTGTTGGGCAGATAGACCGCGGGGCGGGTGGGCACGAGGAGGATGCTGACGTTGCCGATGGTGGGATCGACATACTCCACCTGCGGGAATGCCTGCGCCGGGACAACAAAGAGGAGCGCAGCGAACAGGGCGGCCTTCCGCATTACCGCGTGGCCGCGGCGTCTTGCCACAATAGCGGTTCTCCAGTTGGTGTAGAGAGAGCCACAGGCGCTGAGTGGCTTTTTCCTCAAGGAAAAGCCACCTTGCACAATGTCAGTGACTTCACGTGAACTGGAGAACCGCTCAAGCATGTCAACTTGCATGGTTTCCTCCAACCGGTTGGGGAGGCGATGGAACCCTCAAGGCAACGCCTTCGACCGGCCACTGAAGGACGCACACAGCAGGGTTCGCGATTCCCGATCAATGCATTCTTGTCCAGGTCTCGGTCCGGCCCAGCAGCGAGATGCCGATGAATCCGCGCATGTGGAGCTCGTCGTTGCCGACGGACCAGATCTTGCCCTGATACTGCTTGCCATTTTCGGGATCGACGACGGTTCCGCCCACCCAGTCGTCTCCATCAGGATGGAAGTTGCGCATGAGCACCATGCCGAGGACGCGCTGGTTCTTGTATTCGCCGGAACACTTGTCGCAGAGGTCGCTGGGAGTTCGGCCGGGGCGAACCTGGGTGATGCGGCCAAAGAGCTTGCCGTTCTCGAGGTAGGTTTCCACCTGGCCGCCGGGTTTTCCGTCGCTGTAGGTCTGCCAGTGTCCAACGGTGTTCTGGAGCTTGGGTGAGAGTTGCTGCGCGTGAGCCGCGGCCATGGAAGCCACCGCGAAGAGAGCAAAGGCCAGGACGAACAGCGATTTGTTTTCAGTCGATTTCAAAATGTCTTCCCCTTTGCCGGGATTATAGAGGCGGGTACCTATCTTTTGGCCGACGGATGGCCGGGATTGGGCGAAGCCTGCCCTTCCGGGTTTTGGGCTGCTGTGAGAATGGGCGCGATGGATTTCAGTTCAAATTTGACCGCTTGATCGTTCCGGCGTGAGATTCCTGCACCATTCATGGTGAAATCCACAGGTTTTTCTGCTTTTTGCACTTGCTTCCACAGATTGAAGCGGCCTAAGCTCCTCTCCAGTTGGTGACATGCAGGGAATTGGAAACGCAGTTCCAGCCAGGCAGGAAAGTGCGAAACTCGGTTGAGTTGGGCAGCCCCAGGCCGGTGACGGCAGGGGGAAGAGCCAAGCGAGATGGAGGGAACACCCAGAGTTTGGCAGGAATGTGCTAAGCCCGACTGGGCACGAAGATTCATCCGCGGTTTCGGCCGAGGATGCAAAGTTCGAGTCGAGCCGGGGAGTCATCATCGGACCCAACCGTTGACGCAGGATTCGGTGGCCATCGAAGACGCGGAAACGGAAACGCCGGAAGGTGCGAGAGCCGGGGAAACCTGGAGATCCACAATCCGGCGAGGCCGAGGGAACGAGGACGCGGGGCAACCCAAGAACTCACCGTCGGCACGGCCGGAAGATGCAGGATCCGGGGCAACCCGGAGACTCATCGGGAAAGCGGGGCTGGAGGAGCAAAATCCGGGGTAACCCGGAGGTTGAACGCCAGCAACGCTGAAGGATGCGAGAGGCGAGGAAACTCGAATCTCCATCGCCGGAGGAGCCGGAAGATGAAGGATTCGGGGATACCCGGAGACTCATCGGGAGGCGAGGCTGGAGGCAAAGAGCCGGGGAAACCTGGAACTTTGAAGATGGCAGCGCCAAAGGAAACGAGAGGCGAGGAAACTCGCAGTTCGAACGCCGGCGAAGTCGGAAGATGAGGGAATCGGGGCAACCCGGGGAACTCATCGGGAAGCGCGGCTGGAAGCGAAGATGCGGGGCAACCTGGAACTTCGCGGACGGCAACGCTGAAGGATGCGAGAGGCGAGGAAACTCGAATCTCCCATCGCCGGCGCAAGCCTGGGACGCGCGGAGACGGGGAAACCTGGAACCGCCGTGGACAGGCTGTAAGGGACGATGCATGGTCTGAGCAACCTGCAAGTTGGCCGCATTAAGGCGCCAGAGATCCGGATCTCTGGCGTCTTCGTTTTTGGGCATTCTTTGGTCCGCAGGCCGCGATGGATGGGCACGGCAGAGACGCGGAGAGCGAGCGTCTGGTCTTGGCCCGGCGAATCGAGTTCGCCACTATCGCGCCTGGAGAGACCAACGCGGTTCTTCCCCTGGCAGTCCCCCGCTTGTGTTGTCAATCACGAGGAGATGGGCAAATCGCCCCCCCGGTTGTGAGGTACGCCCGTTTCTCCACCGCCGGATTATGTTTGCTGACTGGCTCTTAGATCATCGCAAATCGTTCCATCTTCGGCTAGCGGCAGACAAGCCTTGGTGTCCGTTCAACGGAATTTCCGCGAACTGCCTCGGGACTATAAGCACTTGAAAATACCCTGCTTCTCCCAGATTTCAATCTAGATCGCGGCGAGCGGTGCGGGAGCGCCAACACAGCCTCCGCTGTCGAATGGGTCTTTCCAGCCAGGTCTTCGGATTAGAAATTACCAAACGTCGATGTGTGACGTAGCGCACAGCCTACCGTTATTTCCTCTACGTAACGTCCATCCATCCACCGGAGCGTTTCCAGGCGGCATATTCCAGTGTGAATTGGTCTGATGCCGCCCAGGCCGTCCGGTGCCTGGACAGTGAGTGAGGTAGCGATGGGTCATTCCATTTGGCAATCGATGGAGCAGAAGGGCTACAGCCGCAGAGATTTTCTCCAGTTCTGCGCTGCCGCCGCAACGGTGGCTGGGCTGGGTCAAACCGGCGTGGCCGAGGTCGTGAAGGCCTTCGACAAAAAAGAGAAACCGGCCGTTGTGTGGCTGCACTTTCAAGAGTGCACCTGCTGCAGCGAGTCGTTCATTCGCGCATCGCACCCGATCGTGGTGGATGCGCTGCTCGACGTTTTATCGCTGAATTACACCGAGACTTTAATGGCGGCGAGCGGGTTCCAGGCGGAAAAATGCCTGACGGACACGATCGAAAAGAACAAGGGCAAGTACATTGTGCTGGTTGAGGGCGCGGTGCCCACCGGCGCGGACGGCGTGTATTGCATGATCGGCGGCAAGACCGCGGAATCGATCCTGCAGGAAGTCTCCAAGGACGCCGCGGCTATTGTGGCCTGGGGCAGTTGCGCCTCGAATGGTTGCGTGCAGGCCGCCAAGCCGAACCCGACCGGAGCAACGCCAATTCACAAACTGGTGGACAAGCCGGTGATCAACGTACCGGGATGCCCGCCGATCGCCGACGTGATGATGGCAGTGGTGACGCACCTGCTGGTCCTGGGCACGCCTCCGGCGCTGGATTCGCAGGGCCGCCCGAAGGAGTTCTACGGACGGCGCGTGCACGACACCTGCTATCGCCGGCCCAACTACGATGCCGGGCTCTTCGTCGAGTCGTTTGACGACGAAAACGCGCGCAAGGGCTATTGCCTTTATAAGATGGGCTGCCGCGGACCGGTGACGTACAACGCCTGCTCGGTGGTGAAGTGGAACGAAGGCACCAGCTATCCCATCCAGTCCGGCCACGGCTGCATCGGTTGCAGTGAGGAAGGGTTCTGGGACAACGGCCCGTTCTACCAGCATCTGGCCTCATTCCCCGGATTCGGCATCGAGAGCACAGCCGATACGGTGGGCGCGGTGGTGGGCATTGCCACGGTGGCCGGAGTTGCGGCTCACGCGGTGGTCACCAACATTCGCAAGCGCAAAGTGATTGCGGAAGTGCACGCTGAAGATCAAAAGGAGTAAAGAGACCCCATGACACGCGTCGTCGTCGATCCGGTAACTCGTATTGAAGGCCACCTGCGCATTGAGGCAGTGGTAGAAAACGGCGTCATCACCGACGCTTTCAGCGCAGGCACCATGGTGCGCGGCCTGGAGAAGATTCTCCAGGGCCGCGACCCGCGCGATGCCTGGGCCATCACCGAGCGCGTATGCGGAGTCTGTACGACCGTACATGCGCTCACCAGTGTGCGCGCAGTGGAAAGCGCGCTGGGGATCACGATACCCCCCACCGCGGAGCTGATCCGTAACATCATGATGACCACGCAGTATGTGCAGGACCACGTGATTCACTTCTATCACCTGCACGCGCTGGACTGGGTGGACATTGTGAACGCTCTGAAGGCCGACCCGAAGAAGGCCGCGGATCTGGCGCAGTCGTTCTCAAGGTGGGACAAGAACACCCCCGCCTATTTCTCTGGAGTGCAGGACAAGATCAAGGCCTTCGCGGCCAGCGGTCTGGGCATTTTCGCCAACGGCTATTGGGGCCATCCGGCCTACAAGCTGCCGCCGGAGGTGAACCTGATCGCCGTGGCTCACTACCTGGACGCCCTCGAGTGGCAGAAGGAAGTGGTCAAGATCCACACGGTCTTCGGCGGCAAGAATCCGCATCCGAATTACCTTGTGGGCGGCGTTCCCTGCTCGATCAACGTGAATGAAGTAGCCGCCATCAACGGTGAGCGGCTGAACCTGGTGAAGCGCCTCATCGACCAGGCCGACGAGTTCATCAACGAGGTCTACATTCCCGATCTGCTGGCCGTTGCCTCGTTCTACAAGGACTGGGCCAAGTGGGGCGGCGGGCTGACGAACTACCTCAGCTACGGCGAATTCCCCACCCAGGGCTACGGCAAGCCGGAAGCGTTCAAGTATCCGCGCGGCGTGGTGCTCAATCGCGACCTGAGCCACGTGTATCCGGTGAACGCGACCGATTCGCAGGAGATCAAGGAATACATCTCCAGTTCCTGGTATAGCTACGAAGGCGGCGACGGCGTGGGCGTTCATCCCTGGGCCGGCGAAACCAAGCTGAACTACACCGGACCCAAGCCGCCGTTCACGACTCTTGAGGGTCACCAGAAGTACTCGTTCCTCAAGACGCCGCGCTGGAAGGATCAAGCGATGGAAGTGGGCCCGCTGTCGCGCCTGCTCGTGGCATACGCCTCTGGCCGGACCGACGTGCAGGAGCTGGTGAAGGCGACGCTGGGCAAGCTGAACGTGCCCGTGGACGCGCTGTTCAGCACCCTGGGCCGCACCGCGGCTCGCGGCCTGGATGCGGCGCTGGCCATGATCTGGCTGAAGGAGTTCTACGGCCAGTTGATCGAACGCGTCAAGATCAACGAAGTCTCCACCTTCAACGGCGAGAAATGGGAACCCAAGAGCTGGCCGGCGGAAGCGGAGGGCGTTGGCCTGACCGAGGCGCCTCGCGGCGCGCTGGCGCACTGGATCAAGATCAAGAACGGCGCCATCGAAAACTACCAGCTGGTTGTTCCGACCACCTGGAACGGTTCGCCCCGCGATGCCAAGCAGCAGCGCTCCTCGTTTGAGGCGTCGCTGATCGGCACCCCGGTGGCCAACCTCGAGCAGCCGGTCGAGATCATCCGCACCATCCATTCCTTTGACCCGTGCCTGGCCTGCGCTGTGCATTTGTACGATCCGCAGGGACGGCACCTTCACCAGGTTTCGTTCGAGTGAGGGCTATGAGTACCCATGGCATTGGTGTGAAGGATGTGTTTAAGGCGAACGGCAGTGCGCCCGTAGAGTATCGGCGCGTGTACGTGTGGGAACTGCCGGTGCGCGTCTACCATTGGATCAACGCAGTCGTCTTGGTGCTTTTGTGCGTGACCGGCTACCTGATCGGGGCCCCCATCCGCGCGTTCTACGCGGCCGAGGCCTATCAGCAGTACTGGTTTGGCTGGGTGCGTTTCATCCACTTTGTATGCGCGTTCGTCTACGTGTTCAACTTCCTGGCAAGGCTCTACTGGGGCTTTGTCGGCAACAAGTACTCGAGCTGGCGCGCCTTCTTCCCGTTCAAGAAGGCGCAGCAGCACGAGATTCTAGAAGTGATCGAGGCCGACGTGCTGGAAGTGAAGCTGCACGGGCCCATCTCCACGGGGCATAACGCGTTGGCGGGCCTGATTTACTTCGGGACGTTTCTGGCCTTCGTGTTCCAGACCATCACCGGCTTCGCGCTTTACTCAAGCATGAGCAACTCGTGGCTGCCGCAGATGTTCAACTGGATTGTTCCGCTGATGGGCGGGGAGTTCGGGGTGCGCTTCTGGCACCACACGTTCCTCTGGTTCTTTGTCACATTTGTGGTGATTCACGTCTATCTCGCCTTCTATCACGACTATATTGAGGGCCGCGGTACTGTATCCTCGATCATAGGCGGATGGAAGTTTGAGCGGGAGAAGAGTGGAAAATAGCAGGAAGAAGCATACGCTGGTGCTCGGGCTGGGCAACGTCCTGATGGGCGATGAAGGCATTGGCGTACATATTGTGCAGGCACTCGAAAAACTCACACTGCCGGCCGGTGTGGAGTGCCTGGACGGCGGGACCGGCGGATTTGTTCTGCTGGAGCCGCTACAGAATGCCGGCCGCGTCATCCTCATCGATGCCGCGGCCGACGGAAATCCCCGCGGGACCGTCAGCCGCACCACGCCGCGCTTTTCGCGCGACTACCCTCCCACGCTGACCGCTCACGACATCGGCATCAAAGACCTGCTGGACGCCTTCTACATCCAGGGCGGCGGTCCCGAAGTGGTGCTCTACGCCATCACCATCGACCCGGTGCAGCCGATCCGCATGAGCCTCTCAGACGAGGGCGCCAAAGCCGCCGAAGAGGCGATCGGGCGGATTGTGGCCGAGTTAGAGGCCGCAGCAGCGATGGACCCGGCAGCGGAGTAAAGGTCGCTTCGGTCCATCGCGGTTGTGCTCCATTCCTGCAGAGATGGCATTCGACCGGCGTCGCGGTTCCCTGCCCCGCCGATGTGCCAACTCCCGTTGCGGAGATCACAGGCGCTTTTGCCCGGACGGAATAAACTGAGAACATGGACCCCTGCAAGAAGCCTCCCGCCATGCGCCCGGCTATCGCCCGCCTGCGTTCAGAGCAGACTGAGTTCATGCGCGCAGATTGCGTCCATGGGCTGCTGCCGCGGGATCGGATCGCGGGATGAGCACAGCCACGCGCGCATCCACGGCACTGCAAGCTGCACACCGTGATTGGAAGCCCGCGGCCAACCCGTGGATGATTGCCGCATCGGTGATGATCGCCACGTTCATGGTGGTGCTGGACTCCTCAGTGGCCAACGTGGCGTTGCCGCACATCGCGGGCAATCTCTCGGCGTCCACGGATGAATCCACCTGGGTTCTGACCAGCTACCTGGTTTCGAATGCCATCATGCTGCCTGCCTCGGGCTGGATCTCGCGCCGCATTGGGCGCAAACGGCTGCTGATGCTGTCGATTCTTGCCTTCACGGCGGCTTCCCTGCTCTGCGGCATGGCCATCAACATGCCGATGCTCATCGTGGCCCGCATTCTGCAAGGGGCCGGCGGCGGCGGCATGCAGCCGCTGGCGCAATCGATCCTGCTGGAGAGTTTTCCGCCCGAAAAGCATGGCACGGCGATGTCGGTTTACAGCCTGGGCATCATTGTTGCGCCGGTGATTGGACCCACGCTGGGCGGATGGATTACCGACAGCTACTCCTGGCGATGGATCTTCTACATCAATCTTCCGGTGGGCATCCTGGCGCTGTTCATGGCCAACCTGTTTATTGAAGATCCGCCCTATTTGCGCCGCGCCTTTCGCGGCGCAATCGACTTTCTCGGCTTCGGCCTCATGGCTCTCTGGCTGGGGACCATGCAGTTGTTGCTGGACAAGGGGCAGGAAGCGGATTGGTTTGAGGCAGACTGGATTCGCTGGCTGGCGGCCATTTCCGTGATCGCGCTGGTCTGCTTCATCGCGCGCGAGTTTCTCCACCACGATCCCATTGTGGAGTTGCGCGTGCTGGCGAACCGCGATTTCGCGGTGGGCACGCTGATCACCGGCGTTTTCGGATTTGTGCTCTATGGGACGACGGCGCTGTTGCCCTTGTTCTTGCAGACGCTGATGGGCTATCCGGCGCTGGACAGCGGCCTGGCAGTGAGCCCGCGCGGCGTTGGCTCGCTGGTGTCGGTGGTTGCGGTTGGGATCTTGATCAACTACATCGACGGGCGCATCCTGCTGGCCTGCGGCTTTGGCTTCGTGGCTTACTCGGCCTACCTGCTCGGCCAGATCAACCTTGGAATCTCGATGACCTCGGTGGTGGTGCCCAACCTGATCAACGGGTTTGCCGGCGGGTTCATCTTTGTGCCGCTGACCACCATGACCATGAGCCATCTGCGCAAGCAGGAGATCGGCAACGCCGCCGGCATCTACAACCTGATGCGCAACCTGGGCGGCAGCATCGGCATTGCCTGCGTGACCACGCTGCTGGTGCGCGGATCGCAGGCGCATCAGAACTACCTGGGCGCGAACGTGACCGGCAGCAGTCCGCTTGCGCAGCAGGCGCTGCGCGGATTGCAGGGCAAATTTGCCGCGGGCGGGGCGAGTGGCGCAACCGCGCAGGCTGAGGCACTGGGGGCGATCTACCGCAGCATTCAGCAGCAGGCGGCGCTGCTGGCCTACGCCGATAACTTCAGGCTGATGGCGTTTCTGGCGCTGATCTGCATTCCTCTGGTGCTGCTGCTCCGGCGCGCGCAAAAGGGATCAAGCCGGACTGAGGTCATCGGCGAATAGAAGCGTCATCCCAGGCGCAGAAGATGAGGGTCGGCGTCGTAGCGGGGGCCCGAGGCCATGAGCGCTCGAATGGCTTCGACTGTCTGGATGCCGCCGCGGGCGCCGACTGCGGAACAGTTCATCGCAGCAGCCGCGCAGGCAAAGTCGAGTTGGCGCTCGATGGACCACCCTTGCAACAATCCGAAGATGAACCCGGCATGGAAGATGTCCCCGGCGCCGGTGGTATCGACGACAGGTACGCGATAGGCAGCCCGGAGGTAGAAGCGGCTCCCGTCCCAGGCGAGCACGCCCTCTTCGCCTAACGTTGCGGCGGTGAGCGCGCAACCGTAGCGTGTCTGGATGCTGCGCAGCGCTGCTTCAAGATCGGCCTCGCCTGTGAGGCGGCCGGGAAAATCCCGGCTGACGATGAGGTAATCGACGTTTTCGAGGAGGCGCTCGATTCCGGGATAGATTTCGTCGAGGTCGGCAATGACCGGAACGCCGGCGGCGCGCGCCCAGGCTGCTGCCTGCGTGGCGGCGGCAATCTCGCAGCCATCCAGATGCAGCGCCCGCGCGTTCACGATCCATTCGCGGCGGAGATCCTCGGGCTGGAGCTGAACACGTTCATCCTTGCGGCAAAGGACGGTCCGTTCGCCTCCGCCGTCCACCAGGATGAGCGACTGCGGGCTGCTGGCGTGGGGCACGGTAACGAGTTTTGCATCGATGCCGGCCTGAGCAAAGACTTCACGGTGAAGTCGTCCGGCGTCGTCGTCGCCGAGTTTGCCGACGTAGCGGGTGCTGAGGCCCCAGCGCTGGCAGGCGAAAACAGTAGTGGCGGCCTGACCGCCGGGCATGAGCGTGGAGCCGGTGTACCAGGCCTTGGAGCCTCGCGCCGGGAACTCGGCGAGAGGGATCAGCACGTCCATGGCGTTCAAGCCAACGCCCACAAGGTCAACCGCCGGCGGCTCACTCATTTTGCGATTATAAAAGGCGCGTTGGCGACGGCGCGGAACGGACTAGCTGAAGCGGGTGGCTTTCCAGAGCCCCCAGCCGCACGCTACCGCCGTGACTACGAGCACGGCTGCCATGACAACCAGCCAGCGCAGGTCCATGCTCAGCGCGGGTGCGCGGGCGTTCAAGCCGAGATAGACGAAGACGCCCACGGCCACGGCGATGATCGCGTAATCCCACCAGGCGCGGCTCTGATTCCGGTTGTCCTTTTCCGTTCCGGCATAGGCTTCGAGGACGCGGCCGTAGTCCAGGTGGTAGCGGGCGCACTCGCGCAGCAGCGCGGTGTTGGTGCTGGCATGCTCGCCTTCGGTCGCCACCGCGGTGCCCAGGGCCACCGCGCCCAGGATCATCACCAGCGACCCGGCTGCGACCAGGAGTTTGTGGGGCAGGTCGGCGTGGGCCAGTTCGCCGAAGACAAGAACACCCCAGGCAAGGCCCCACATCTGGTTGGTGTTGGAGAGCGGGATTCCGCGGCCAATGCCGAGGTACTTGGCGGCGAACTGCTGAAACAGGTCGCCGATGACCCAGACAAATCCGCCGAGAAAGAGCCAGAAGAGCAGGTGTTTTGTCTCCGGCGAGTGGAAGATGGCGGCCTTGGTGCCTCCGTCGAGGCTGAGCACCAGGGCGAACATCGTGCCCAGTTCGCCGATGGTGAAGACAGTGACAAACGAGAGCGGGTTCATGCCGCTGATGTAGGCCTTGCGGTAGGGGATGTACATGGTTCCCCACAGCAGGCTGGCGCCGGCCGCGGCCAGTACACCCTGGAGGGCGCGGCCGGAGTGCGGACCGCCGGCCTGCAACGTGCTGAAGCCGAGCATGACCGCCGCGGCCAAAATGGCTAGCGCGCCGAGAAGGACTTTGGCGATGTTCTTTTTGCTGGCCCCTTTGAGTTCGCCAAAGAGCAGGCTGCCCCAGAAGATGCCGACCAGGGCATTGGTGTTCCACAAGGGAAAGGCGATGGTGAGGCCGACATCGCGAATGGCGAAGACGGTGAGGGTGTTGGCCACGGCCCATAACATCCCGGCCAGGATGGCGGTGAAGAGGAGGTGTTTGTTGTGGCGCAGGTCGGCGAAGACGTAGCGAGTGCCTTTGAGCACCGTGGGCACGGTCCAGCGGGCGGTGAAAACGCCGGCGACCATGCAGAGCGAAACCGCATAGGGCGACAAACCGGAGTTGACGAGCTTGGTGGGAGCTTCCGCGGCGCCCAGCCAGACGCCGGCAGCAAGGCCGCAGGCTACGCCGAGGCCGTGGAAGGAGCCGAAGGTCCCGGCTGCGCTCTTGATTGCCGTTTCACTCATGTTCCGCGCCCTCTCTGCGGGCATTGACCCTGGCCGGCTATAGCGGCTCTCCAGTTGGTGTATAGGGAAAGCACCGCTGCCAAGTGGCTTTTTCCTCGAAAAAAAGCCGCCTTTCGCTGCTCTTGAAACACCACGGAAACTGGAGAACCGCTCTGAGGCCGCTTCCCTGCCCTCTGAACCCGGAGGGCGGTCACCGCGTCAGTGCAGCGTGATGAGGAGCGCAAGACCGACGAAGAACACCGCCAGGGGAATCAGCAGGTGGCTGTCGGTAAGGATTGCCGTGAGCTTTTCAGAAAATTTCATCCGTATCCTGGCATTCTTTGATTGGCGCCAACATATCGGCGCAGCCGTTGCGCTGTCAACCCAGCCGCCCCGGCCGGGAAGCGGCTTGGTGCTGCAAAGAGCCGCGGACAGGACTAGAGTGGAAGAGGTCCCTGGTTCCGGACGCCTTGGCGTTGCTAGATTAGGAGACCGTGAAAAAGCTGGCTACACGGAGTGGAACCATGTCCGAGCAGATTGATTGGCCCAAGCAGATAAACCCACCGCAGCGTCACAACCGCAAAATCTTCCTCCTTTTCGTGGTTCTTGCCGTGATCTTTTTCGGCAGCCGGAGCGCGCTTTCCTATTGGGTTGACCTGCTGTGGTTCCGGTCGCTTGGCTACGGAGACGTTTTCCTGCGCACGCTGGGCCTGCAATGGGCCATCTTCGCCGCCTTCGCCGCGGCCACGTTTGCCGCGCTCTACGGGGCGTTTTTGCTGCTCCAGCGAGCGCATCGCGAGGACCTGCCCGCCGGCCACACCATCGTGTTCCAAGGCCGGGAGATCAACCTTTCAGTCAAGCCGGTCTTGAACATTGTCGCCATCGCCGGCTCACTGCTGATTTCGCTGGCGACCGGCGGCGCCATGGCTTCCGACTGGCCCACGCTGGCGCTCTACTGGTTCGCCCCGCGCGGCGCAGGCGTTGCCGACCCCATCTTCGGCAGGCCGCTGGACTTTTTCCTGTTCACGCTGCCGGCCTTGAATTTGGCGGCCGGATGGCTGCTGACCATCGCCATTGTAAGCTGTCTGATCGCCGCGCTGTTTCTGCTCATCAGTGGCGGGTCGCGGGCCCTGGGCGAGCGGCGGCTGACCGGGATCGTGCTGCCCTGGCGGGGGCTCTCGTTTACGGTTGCATTTCTGTTCCTGGTGGTCGCCCTGCGCACCTGGCTGGGCCGCTTTGACCAGCTCTTTGAGCATCACACCATCTTCGACGGCGTCACCTACACGGGTGCGCACGTTACGCTGACCGGCATGCTCGTGATCAGCGCCGCGCTGGTGCTGGGCGCGCTGATCGCCGCCGGCAGCGGCATTTTCAATCCGCGGGGAAAATGGCTGATTGCGTCTGTTCTTCCCGCGGTGGTCTGTTACGTCGCGGTCGGAGTGGTGGGCTGGTATGTGAGCAGCTTCCTGGTCAAACCCAACGAGCTGGTGCGCGAGCAGCCTTACATTGCTCACAATATCGAGATGACGCGGCAGGCGTACGGACTGGATCGCTTTGTGCAGCGCGAGTTCCCTGCCGAGACAACCGTCGAGGCGGCCGACCCGGCCAACAACCAGGCCACGCTCAAGAACATTCGCCTGTGGGACTGGCATGCGCTGCAAGACACGCTGCGCCAGATCCAGGAGATTCGCACTTACTACGATTTTCCCGACATCGACATTGACCGCTACCAGATTGGCGGCGAACTGCGGCAGGTGATGCTGGCCACGCGGGAACTGAACGTGGACAAGCTGCCGGAAAGCAGCCGCAACTGGATCAACGAGAAGCTAATCTACACGCACGGCTACGGCATCACCATGAACCCTGTGAACGGGTTCACTTCAGAGGGACTGCCCACGTTGATGCTGAGCAACATGCCCGTGCAGAGCAATGTGCCGGGGCTTGCGGTGACGCGGCCGGAGATCTATTTTGGCGAGCTGACGAACACCGACGTCTATGTGAAGACGCGCCAGCAGGAGTTCAATTATCCGCAGGGTGATACCAACAACCTGACCTCGTACCAGGGCAACGGCGGCATCGAACTGGGCGGCTTTCTGCGCCGGGTGTTGATCGCGTTTGACCGCGGCGACGTGGCCAAACTGCCGTTCAGCGACGATGTGAACTCCCAGAGCCGACTGTTGATGCGGCGCACTGTGCGCGAGCGGGTTGCGACCCTGGCGCCGTTCCTCACCTTCGAGCAGGACCCTTACATTGTGCTCGGCGACGATGGGCATCTCTCCTGGATCATGGATGCCTTCACGACCTCGGACAACTATCCCTATTCGACGCACTACCGGCTCGGCGACGGCCAAGTCAACTACATGCGCAACAGCGTCAAGGCGGTGATTGATGCCTACGACGGGACGACGACCTTTTATGTGTTCGACGCACAGGACCCGATTCTGGCGGCCTACAAGCGTGTCTTTCCAAGCCTCTTCAAGGATGCCTCGGCGATGCCGGCCGACCTGCGCAAGCACGTGCGCTATCCGGAGAGCCTGCTGAAGTTGCAGGCCGAGGTCTACGGGCTCTACCACATGACCAACCCGGAGGTTTTCTATAACCGCGAAGACCTGTGGACGGTGGCCAGCGAAGTGGGCATGGCTTCGGGCGGCGAGCAGACAACATTGGCCATGGAGCCCAACTTTGTGCTGATGAAACTGCCGGGGGAGACCGGGGTGGAGTTTGTGGAGATCTTGCCGTTCACGCCGGCCAACCGCAACAACCTGATCGGCTGGATTGCCGGGCGCAGCGATGGCGAACACTACGGCTCGACGATGGTCTACGACTTCCCCAAGACCAAGCTGGTGGATGGCCCGTTGCAGATCGAGGCGCGCATCGACCAGAACGCTCAGCTCTCGGGACAACTGACCTTGTGGAATCAGCAGGGATCGCATGTGCGGCGGGGAAGTTTATTGGTGATTCCCTCGGGCAAGGCGCTGTTATATGCGGAGCCGATTTATCTGCAAGCGGATCGCAGCCCCATGCCGGAGTTGCGGCTGGTGGTGCTGGCGCTGCAAGACCGGCTGGCTTACGGGCCTACGTTTGAGGCGGCGCTGACGTCGCTGTTTGGCGGCGGGGTGTCTTCGCTGAGCGGCTCCGAGGCAACGCACAACTCGGCAACGGACACCGGCGCCGCCGCACCCCCGGTAACCGACACGCACGGGTTGATTGCCGAGGCTGCAAAGGACTTCAACGACTACCAGCGGCTGACGGCCGCGGGCAAGCTGGGCGAAGCGGGACAAAAGCTGGATGCGTTGAAGCAGGCGATCGACAAGCTGAACGCGCAACACTGATGCCATTGGATTGAGCGGGCGCAGGGCGCGGGGTGAGTTTTCCGATTCAGTGGAATGCGGCTGAGTGGGTACACTCTCCCCATGGCCCTTCGCATCTACGTTGCCACCTCGAGCCAGGGAAAGTTGCGCGACTTCCGCACCGCGGCGCAGGCGCACGCGATCGCGATTGAACCGCTGCCTGCCCTTGCCACCATCCCCGCTCCGGAAGAAGACGGCGCGACCTTTGCAGCCAACGCGACGCTCAAGGCGGTTTACTACTCCCGATTCGCGCCCGGCGAGTTGGTGCTGGCCGACGACTCGGGGCTGGAAGTGGACGCTCTGAACGGGGCTCCCGGTGTGCGCTCAGCGCGGTTTGCCGCCGACGCCGGACTGGTGGACTCACCAGACGCCAACGACAACACGGACGTGTGGAATAACATCATGCTGCTGCAAAAACTGGCGGGAGTGGCCGAGGCACGGCGCACGGCGCGCTATCGGTGCGTGCTGGTGGCGGCCCGCGACGGGCAACCCCTGCACACGGCCGATGGGGCGGTGGAAGGGCGGATTCTGGAGTCGCCGCGGGGCACGGGCGGGTTCGGCTACGATCCGCTGTTTTACCTGCCCCAACTGGACCAGACCATGGCGGAAATCAGCCTGGAGACCAAGCTGTCGCTCAGCCATCGGGGGCGGGCGATTGCGGCTTTGTTGCCGATGCTGGATGCCTGATTTCCCTCGACTCCCCTCCAAAACACCAAAGGCGCAGAGCGCCTTGACGGGGGTGATGTGGGACACGAATAATGCAAATGAACTAACACCGACTTTCGCACTGCCTTAACGCGAGGCCGCAATACGCGGAACCTCGCCCCTTTTGAGCTTTCAGGAGCCGAAATCATCATGGCAACCGTTCAAAATCCTGCCGGGCCCGCCTTGCGCGGCGGTGTCCAGCCGCTGCGCGCCGGTCAGGGAAGCAGCTTCCTGTGGCGCAAGCTGCACTCCCTGCTGGGCATCGTCCCCATCGGCGCCTTCCTGCTGGAGCACCTGCTCTCGAACTTCGAGGCGCTGAAAGGGCCAGCCGCTTATGGCGCGCAGGTCAAATTCCTCAATAGCCTGCCGCTGGTGCGGGTGCTGGAGTGGGTTTTCATCTTTCTGCCCATCCTCTACCACGGGCTTTACGGCGTCTACATCTGGCTGCGCGGCAAGTCGAACGTGGTGTATTACCCCTGGGCCGGCAACTGGATGTACACCGCCCAGCGCTATACCGGCATCGTTGCCATTCTCTACATCGGCCAGCACGTGATCCGGCAGCGGTTCATGGGCGTGCAACTGCCCGAGCATCCCTACGCGGCCTTCGCCAAGGTACAGGCCGAGCTGGCCAATCCCTGGCTTCTGGCGGTTTACATTGTGGCCATGATCGCGATTTGCTGGCACTTTGCGTATGGCATCTGGCTGTTCGCGGCCAAGTGGGGCATCACCCCCGGCGTCACCGCGCGCAAGCGCTTCGGCTATGCCTGCGCTGCGTTCGGCGTGCTGCTGGCCGTGATGGGCCTGGCCAGCATCTGGGCCTTTGTCGGCGGAAAGTATCCCAACGCGTCGGACAATCCGCAAAACAGTGATCAGAGATCGGGGATCAGTGATCGGAAACCTGTTTTGCGAGTGCGGGATGGAAGGCTTGCGGTCGCAGTTGGACCTTCTGTCAAGGGATAAGCGGCACCCGAAAGAGAGCAAATTACGGAATTGCGATCAGGCAAGGACTGCTGACCACTGACAACCGATCACTGACAACTTTTTTTAGAAGGAAGCACTCCATGGCATCACCCAGAATCATCGTCGTAGGTGGAGGCCTGGCCGGCCTGGCGGCGGTCATCAAGATCGCCGAGGCAGGCGGCACCGTTGACCTGTTCTCGATTGTTCCGGTCAAGCGCTCTCACTCAGTCTGCGCGCAGGGCGGCATCAACGCTGCCAAGAACCTGAAAGGCGAGGGCGACACCACCGCCCAGCACTTTGACGACACCATCTACGGCGGCGACTTTCTGGCCAACCAGACGCCGGTGAAGGCGATGTGCGAGGCCGCCCCGGCGATCATCGACCTGCTGGACCGCATGGGCGTGCCCTTCAACCGCACGCCTGAGGGGCTGCTGGACTTCCGCCGCTTCGGCGGCACGCTGTATCACCGCACCGCCTTTGCCGGCGCCACCACGGGCCAGCAACTGCTCTATGCTCTCGACGAGCAGGTGCGCCGCTACGAGGCGGACGGCAAGGTGAAGAAGTACGAGGGCTGGGAATTTCTCTCCGCCGTGCTCGACTCCAAAGGCGTGGCCCGCGGCATTACCGCGCTGAACCTGCGCACCATGGAGCTGCGCTCATTCCCGGCAGACGCCATTATTGTGGCAACGGGCGGCATTGGGGCCATCTTCGGCAAGAGCACCAACTCGGTGGTCTGCACCGGGTCGGCGCAGTCGGCCATCTACCAGCAGGGCGCGTATTACGCCAACGGCGAACTCGTCCAGGTTCACCCCACCGCCATCCCCGGCGAAGACAAGCTGCGGCTGATGTCGGAGTCGGCTCGCGGCGAGGGCGGACGCGTCTGGGTTCCGCGCACCGCCGGCGACAAACGTCCCGTCAAGCAGATTCCCGAGGCGGAGCGCTTCTACTTCCTGGAGGAGTGGTACCCGAAATACGGCAACCTCGTCCCCCGCGACGTGGCCACGCGCGCCATCTTCAAGGTGGTCTACGAGAACGGCCTCGGCATCGATGGCCAGCCCATGGTCTATCTCGACCTCTCGCACATCGACCGCGCCACCCTCGACCGCAAGCTCGGAGGCATTCTCGAAATCTACGAGAAGTTTGTCGGCGACGACCCGCACGAAGTGCCGATGAAGATCTTCCCCGGCATGCACTACACCATGGGCGGCCTGTGGATTGACTTCGACCAGATGACGAACATCCCCGGCATCTTTGCCGCCGGTGAGTGCGAGTACCAGTACCACGGCGCAAACCGCCTCGGCGCCAACTCGCTCGTCAGTTGCATCTACGGCGGTTTCATTGCCGGCCCCAACGCGCTGGCCTATGCCAAGAGCCTGCCCGCCGCCGAGGGCGATGGAGGCCACGCCGCCGAACTGGCCCGCCAGGCAGAGATCAACACCAGGCTCACCACCAGCGAAGGCACCGAGAACCCATTCCGCCTCTGGCGCGAACTCGGGAGCACCATGACCGAGCACGCCACCGTCATCCGCTACAACAAGGGACTCAAGAAGGCCGACGAGAAGATCGTCGAACTGCTCGACCGCTACCGGAACATCAACCTCAGCGATCGCAGCCAGTGGGCCAATACCAGCTTCGCCTTTGCCCGCCAGTTGAAGAACATGCTTGAGCTCTCACGCGTCGTCGCCCAGGGAGCACTGCTGCGCGACGAGTCGCGCGGGGCGCACTACAAGCCCGACTTCCCGGACCGCAACGACGAGAAGTTCCTGAAGACCACCAAGGCCAGCTTTACCTCAGACGCGGCAGGTCCGCGCTTCGAGTATGAAGAGGTCGACACGCAGTTTATCAAGCCGCGCCCGCGCCGTTACGACGCAACCAAGTGAGCCAAGGGAGACTGACAATGGCAAACAAGACCGTGCAATTCGAAATCAAGCGCCAGGCCAGCCCCGATGCTCCCGCGGTGTGGGAGAGCTTTGAGTTGGAGTGGCGGCCGGGCATGAACGTGATCTCCGCCATGATGGAGATTGCGGCCAACCCCACCACCGCCGACGGGCGCGAAACAACGCCCATCACCTACGACTCCAATTGTCTGGAAGAAATTTGCGGGTCGTGCGCGATGCGGATCAACGGCAAGGCGCGCATGGCCTGTTCTGCGCTGGTGGATAACCTGGAGCAGCCGATCAAGGTTGAGCCGCTCAGCAAATTCCCGCTGGTGCGCGACCTGCAGGTCGACCGGTCGGTACTGTTTGATAACTTGATGGCCGTGAAGGCGTGGGTTCCGGTGGACGGGACCTACGATCTGGGCCCAGGCCCGCGCGTCTTCCCGCAGCAGCAGGAGGCCAACTACCCGCTCTCGAACTGCATCAGCTGCTGCTGCTGCATGGAGGTCTGCCCGCAGTTCAATGACGACACCGGCTTTGTGGGCGCGGCCACCATCGCGCAGGTGAAGCTGTTCAACAACCACCCGACGGGCAAGGTCTTCAAGGAGGACCGTCTGCGGGCACTGGCCGGGGACGGCGGGATTCAGGAATGCGGCTTCGCGCAGAACTGCGTGGAGGTCTGCCCCAAGCAACTGCCGCTGACGGAAGCGATCTCAGACGTCAGCCGCGAGGTGATTCTCCAGAAGGCTAAGGATTTCCTGCGCGGGTGAAAGCAACATAAACGCCAAAGCCCCGGAGCTCATTTGCTGAGTTCCGGGGCTTCGGTTTTTAGCGGTACTTTGAAAAGCACAGCCCTGCACAGTCTTCTTGTGTGTCCCTGCTCGCTACAGAGCCTTATAGAAGCTCTCGATCCAGCCTTGGAGCAACGCCGGGAAGCAACCCAGGACTACCACGGCCGCCGCAATCCCTACCAGCACGATCAGGGTGACCGGGTGAGCCTTGATGGACGTGACCTCGACGGCGGGCAGGACGTAGGCGCGCTTGAGCACCTGGAGATAGTAGTAGAGCGAGACGGCGCTGAAGGCCACGGCCAAAGCCACCAGGGCGAAGGGGACGGGTCCGGCGGAGACGCCGAGGACGGCAGCGAAGAGATTGAACTTGGCCCAGAAGCCGACCAGCGGCGGAATCCCTGCGAGGGAAAGAAACAGGATGAGCAGGACGGCGGCCAGAACGGGATTACGCTTGTGGAGGCCGAGGAAGGCATCCATGCGGTCGCTGCCGGTGGCGCGCTCGACTACGGAAACCACGCCGAAAGCGCCGATGGTGGTGAGGCCGTAGGTGAGGACATAGAAGAGGACAGCCTTGGCGCTCAGCAAGGCCGGACCCGCGGCCGCAAGGGAGAACTGAAGGGGACTGCCCTGGCCCGGGTAGGCGCGGATTGTGGCAACGCCGAGCATGATGTAGCCGGCGTGGGCGATGGCCGAATACGCCAACAGACGGCGGACGCTGACCTGAACCAGCGCCGCGAGGTTGCCCACAACCATGGACGCGGCCGAAACGATGAGGAGAATGACGGCCAGGGATTGCCAGGCCTGGTATTCGCGGCCCAGGTAGCTCTCAACCATCTGCTTTGCGCCGTGGATGGGTCCGCCGGGCATGAGCAGGTTGCCGCTGACGGTGAGCAGGAGCGCGAAGCTGGCCACCTTGGAAACGGATGCGATGAACGCCGCGGCCGGAGCGGGTGCGCCCTCGTAGGTGTCGGGCGCCCACAGGTGGAAGGGCACGGCCGCAACCTTGAAGCCAAGCCCGGCAACGATGAGAACCCAGGCAACATACAAAAGCGGGCTGGCTCCGGACTGGCCGATTGCGTACCGAATTTGATCGAGGTTGGTGCTTCCGCTGAGGCCATAGAGATAGCTGAAGCCGAACAGGAGGAAGGCGGCCGACATGCCGCCGAAGAGGTAATACTTCAACGCCGCCTCGGCGCTCTTGCCGGAGCTCTTTGCGAAGGCGGTCATGATGTAGAGGCCGAGCGAGAGCAGCTCGAGGCCGACGAAGATGACCAGCAGGTCACGGGCGCTGGAGACGATCAAGCCGCCGGAGGCGGCCATGAGCACGACGGCGACGAACTCGCCGACATTGCGCGTGAAACTGGAATCGAGGAAGAGCAGGAGGGTGAGTACGGTGAGCACGAGGATGCCGACCTGCGCTACCGCGACGCCGCCGCCGTTGGCCAGGACGAGCGAGCCGCCGACGTAGAGGCCAAAGCCGGTTTGCAGGCCGATGGCCCACAGCGCCGCGCCGCAGCCGGCCACGCCCAGCAGGGTTGCCACGCTGACCCGCACCTGGAGCGCGGCCCTGCGCAGGAAGCCCAAATCCACCACCAACACGAGCAGCGCCGCCACTTCCAGCGCCGTCTCCGGCAGCGTTACGCGGAACAGGTCTGCGTAGTTCATCCGCGCCCCTTTGGCTTTGTTACGCTATCTTTTCTCAATGGTCTCAACACCTTATGAACCGGAAAAAGACGCCGTCCCGAGGCCCGATCTCAGGGGCGGTCAACCAGCAGAATATCAGGTTCCTCAAGCCGCGCGTCCCGGATGAAGTCACAGAATCCGCACTGCTTGCCGGACGCTTCATCGCCTCCTGGCTGCGATTCACTGCGATCCATGCCGGGGTAATGGCAGGCGGCTCAGACCATTCCATCGACTCTTCCCGCTGGAGGCATGTGGCCGGCTCAAAAAAGTATTACAAATGTGATACAAACGAGTTAGTTAGAGGTAGCCGATAGGCAATGCCGCTCTTCCGTCCGGACCCGGAGTGCTTGCATCCGTTGGCATTTGTACAAATCCAAAAGAAACGCGACAAATTGCGCAAGTACGCTTGCGCAAATCAATCTGTACCTTTTGTGCCCAGGCACTTTTTAACCCCAGGAGCGACCCATGCTCAGCAATTCGTGGCATGTTCTCCATGTGATTTCGAACCATGAAAGACGTGTGGCGCAGCACCTTGCGGTGCGTTCGGTGGAGCACTACCTGCCGCTCTACACGGAGCGGGTGAAGTGGACCGATCGGGTAGCGGTGACGGAGCGGCCGCTTTTTTCGGGCTATGTCTTCGTCCGCTACGCGCCGGCAAGCAAACTCGCGCTGATCTCCACTCCCGGCGTGCTTCGCCTGCTGGGCGATGAAGACACGGATATGGTGAGTTCGGAGGAGCTCGAAAAGATTCGCCAGGGATTGGCGACCGGGCTGCTGCTGCGGCCTCACCCCGCGGTCGGAGTAGGAACCCGGGTGAGAGTGCGGGGAGGGGCTTTTTCGGGAGTAGAAGGCGTGGTGAGCGAACTGCGCCAGCAATGCCGGGTCGTGATCGCCCTTTCCGCGGTTCGCCAGTGCTTTTCGCTTGAGGTGGAGCTTGGCGATCTTGAAGTGCTGGACAAGCCCGCGACCAAGGCAGAGATGACTTCATTCCCTGCATACGGGTTTTGATTCCGCGCAGCAGGATTCCTCGATGGCGGATGGCCCGTGATCGAGGCGTATAGCGCCTATCTCATGATCCGTTAATTTACCTCCGTACCGGTCTCAACGCGCAGCCCTTCCTGGGCAATGCGGTACGGCACAATAGCTCCGGACGCGTGTGCCGTCTGCGCAGCTAGCGCGCCGCGCAATGCCGCAGCCGCTTCCGCGTCCCGCGCCAGCAACATCAGAAAGCCGCCGCCCCCCGCCCCCGCCAGTTTAGCGCCGTGGATCCATGGCCGGGCCTGGTCGAGAATCGCGTTGATGGGCGCGTTAGCGGTGTGCGGGTCGAGGATCTTGTTCAGCTGCCAATGCCGGTCGAGCAAAGCGCCCAGGTGCTTCCAATCGCCTTCGGCCAGGGCATACGACATTTCCACGGCCAGCGTCTTGATGCTGTGGAGCACCTGGATCGTGGCCGTTTCACGCGCCAGGTAGCGCGAGACCACTTGCCGCAGAAGATCTTTGGCCATTCTCTGGATGCCGGTATCGTAAAGCACCAGGCGCTCACAGAACTCCGCCTGCCGCTGCGGGCTAAGCACCACGGGCTGCACGCGAATGCGCTGGCGCAAACCGGGCCCGGTGATGAGAAGTTTGATGCCGGGGAAGATGCCGCCGGCCTGGTCTTGCCATCCGCCCCCCGTGGTCATCTGCTGCTCAAGCTGCATCACCGCTTCAGACAGGGTGTGATCGTCCATGTCGCGGCCGGAGAGGACCGCCAGGGCGCGGATCACGGTCGCCGCCAGAATGCTGCTCGTCCCCAGTCCCGAACCGATGGGCAGCCGCACCTGGCAACGGATTTCAAGGCCGCCGCCCAACGCGCGCAACGTCTCTTCGAGTGGCCGGCCCTGGACGGCAAGGCCATGGAGTTGCAGCGCGGCGCGGGGAATGGAAAACACCGACCCTGGGCCGCACGGCTCCAGCAACTCTTCCGTGGTCCGGTATTCGGCCACTGCAGCATGACCGTCCGCGTAGCAGCGGATCAGCGGCTCTTCAATGCACCGGACGAGGGTTTCAATAGGATAGGTGCCGTCGATCTCCAGCGCGCAATTCAAGACCGTGCCGCCCCAGTCGAAACAGAAGGGCGGCGTATCCGACCAGCCGCCGCCCAGGTCGATGCGCGGCGGCGCGGAGACAACCACGCGGTCGAGACGCCAGGGAGGGGGGGCGCCTTGCGTTTGAACGCCGGCCCCTTCGCGGGCCGCATGCTGAATGCAGGTGAAGGCCTCGCCCTCGGCCAATGCGGCCTCCTGCTCCAGGCCCGCGCGCTCCAGCAGGCGCGAGGCCTGCATCAGGTGGCTGGCCGCATGGGTCAGGTTTTCCGGGCTGGCCTTTGCGAGCTTTTCGGCAAGGGTTCTCAGCCTGCGTCCCACGGCGGCTGCCGGCGCCAGGCCGGGCAGATTGGCCAGCAGCGGGCGCAAATCCGCGCCGGACTCCGCCAACTCCACGGCTGTGTCTTGCCAGATGCCTTGCAGCCGGTGATTGCGTGCTTCCGCCAGAGCTTTGGCGCCGGTGAACTGGGCGCTGCCGGCCAGCGACAGACGCCGCGCCGCGCGCCATTGCTCCGCGCCAAACCCGCTGGGGTAGCCCATCATCCAACGCGCGCAGGCCCAGGCCAAGTCCGGAGTGGTGACGGGATACAGTGCCGCGTTCCACAAGGTGGGCGATTCGCCGGCGGTCCACACTTCTTCCCTGCTTAAACCGAGACGCGCGAGTGTCTCGATAATTGGCCGGTTGAACCAGGTGGCGCTCTCGATCGCCTGTTTTGGATCGTCCTCGACCCCATAGGCGCGGATCACCCAGCCGTTGCCGCCGGGGCCATCCACCGGCAACTGGTGGACCACCGTGTCTTCCGGAACTTCCACAAGTCCGCTCAAGCCGGTGAGTCCATGCAGAATGGAGCCACGGCTGGCATAAACCGGTCCATCCAGGTCGCATTCGAGGATGACCGCTTCGTGGCCGGCTTTGCATTCGCCGCCAATCACGCTGTCGAGCACGCCGCCCGACCCAGCGGCCAGTTCCCTGAAGCCGCGAGTGGTGCCCGCATGGATGAATTCGCCATCCACAACGGCACAGTGGAATCCCGTGGGGCGCCCGGTGTCGCGCAGGATCTTCGCCAACTGCCGCCAGAACAGGCCCGCATCTTCTTCCGGCTTCCACTCGCCGGTGAGCCCGCGCGTGATTTGGTCGTAAATATCCACGGCGGGCAGGTCGCCCATGGCCGCCAGCTCTGCCAACGCCGCGGTCAAGCCGGGGTCAAACCGCAACAATCCGATATCGACGGCAACGCGGCCATCGTCGAGCAGGCCGCCCGCGGCCTTCACCTCCGCGGCCGTGGGCTTTTGCAGAAAGGTATAAACCTGGTCCCCCGCTCCGACCACGTAAACACCGTGATGGCTGCCGGTTTCCACATCCAGGCGCATGGCCACGCCGGTTACGCCCGGCCGGTCCCACTGGACCTGGCCCGAGTCAAACCGCAGCACCACGTCGCCGGCGGCCACCAGCAGGCCGTTGAGAATCCTCTCTGCCCAGGCCGCGGAGAGAATCATGGTTTCATCGAAGACCGTGGTGGTGGCGCGCGGCCGGGTGCGGCTGGGCAACACGCCAAACAGCTTGCCGCCGGGGGAGTATTGCGGAAGACGGCGCGAGTCGCCGCCGGAGTGAATCAACAAGGCCCGGTGCCCGCTCCACCACGCGCGGTCCCTGCCCAGTACGCCGAGGGCGTTGATGGTGGCTCCGCCGCTGCCGGCACGCCGGTCGCCGGGATCGGGGACAACCAGAAACTCCGTCTCCGCGGCGAGCATTCCGGAGAGGCGGCGGCGCTGAATCTCGTCGCGGTACATCTCCGCCTGCCGCTCAGAAGATGCGGTGATGATGACTACGTCCCAGAATCTCACAGGATTTCCTTGGAGCGCGAAGAGCCGCGATGCCAGTCTATCGTCACGCGTAGTCCGGCCTCAAACGGGATCGCGGCGCGAGAGCCGCACCGCGATTCGATCCGGATCGCTTCCATCCAGCGCCATGGCTCGCGGGTCAAGCGGGAACCAACTCGCGCCATGCGCACAATGACTCCGCGTAGGCGGCGCTGCCGTCGCGGAGCCACGCGTCCAGTTGGGCGGGCTCCTTTAACTGCTGCCCGCGCATGCGGGGAACGGCGACAAAGCGGCAGTCCAGTTCGGCCAGGGCGGTCATATCGCCCCACAGTTTCTCGAATTGCGCCACCGGGAAGATATCTTCCTGCCCTTTGCCCCAGCGCTTCTTCACGTCCTTGAGGGTGATGTAGGTAGGCATGCGGGCAGCCACAAAGCGCACCGCCTCGCTTACGCGCGTGGTGTCGGACAGCGCCTGGCGGGTGAGGCCGAAGACCGCAAGCAGGCGATCGATGTCGATCCAGTAGGTGGCGCTGTTGTAGTAGCGCAGGCGGCCTTCCAGTTCTTCGCTGGGCAGCGCCAGACCTTCAATCAGGCGAATCCGGCCGTCCACGCGCGCCAGGCCGCCACCGCGGTCTTCAAGGTGGCGCGCAATCACCTCGGTGGTCATGGCAGCGCCGCTGTGGATGTGGTAACCGAGAAGGTCTACGTCGGCGTTCGCACCGACCGTGTCGATGTTGTGAACCAAGAGGTAGTTGAGTTGCGGACGCATCTCCAGCAGCCGCTGGAGCGTGCCATTGCGCAACAGGTTGGCGATCTCATACCAGTGACCCACAGGGTGCAAACATTGCATGGGCACATTGGCGGTGTAATCGGAGCCTTCGCCGGTGGTTTTGGCCCACTGGATCAGCGTGGCGTGCAGGCCTTCCCGCACCTTCTGCGCCTGCGCGTCGAGCATCTGCTGCGGCATCTCTTCCCAGGCAAAGCGCAAGTCGCGCTCCATGGGAATCATGCGCAGGCCGATGCTGCGTCCCGGCGAGAGCAGCAAGGGCCCCGGATAGCCATAGTCGTGCTCGGCGGCCAGATCGGCGGCGATGGCGTCGTGGGTCAGGTAACTGGTGGTGACGATGTGGGGAAGCGCTGCGCCGCATTGGCGGCTGACGCGCAGGCTTTTGGCCAGGTGGACTTCAATGAAGTTGCGATATTGTCCGCCAAGGCGGCAGAAGGGATTGAGCGCCTTCACCACGCCGGCGCCACGGGTCCACCGCGTGCCCACGCCCCCGGCCAGCGACACCACGGCGACACGCCCCGCGGCCAGGGCCTCAAGGCCGGCATCGCGATGACGATCGTCCATCTCGTCGGCCCGTGCATCCTCAATGAGGCTGGTCGCGGGGAGCCGGTTCTGCGCCAGCCCGATGCGGCCGGAGAGCAGATCGGCGCGGATCTGCTCATGCTGCGCGCGGTCGAAACCGAAGTTGTCGAGCAGCGTCCGGAGCGATCGCGCCTGGTCTCCTTCGGCATCCTGGCTGGCCGGCAGCATGTGGTCGAACAGGGCGTGAATCATACCGGCATAATCGGCATTGGTGCGGCATGCTGCCGTGAACCGCTCCAGTTCCGCGCGGCGCACCGCCGACAGCCGGGAAACCTCGGTGCGCAGCAGCGAGGGCACCTGGAGCGTGTAATAGCCGGCGGGCATCAGCGAATCGGCGCCGCGGAGCAGCGCGGCTTGCGTGCCTTGCTCGTTGATGGTGAAATCGTAGACCACCGGTTCCATGGCGAAGGGCACGCTGCGCTCCATCTGTCGCCGCGTCTCGCTCATGATGCCTTGCATGCGCGCCTGGGCCTCGGCCTTGCGCTCGGGACTGAAGAGAAATCCCATGCCGCCACCGCTCATGCCGCCGAGCATCCAGAAGCCCCAGAAATCTTCGCCGAATTCCGCGCGGGCCCGTTCGATCAACGTGGTCGTGTACAGGTTGGCTGCCCAGGGAATGATGGTCTGCACCGGGCCGTCGAAGTTGCGCTGCAAGCAGGTTCCGAGCGCCCGGATGTCCCCGTGCTCCAGGTGGCCGGCAATCTCGTCCAGCAATTCGATGGCCTGGCGGCGCCCAAGCCACTCGGTCTCACTGCGCAGCAGGTACTTCTCGGTGACCATCTCGAGGATGGGCCCCACATCCTGGGCCATGCCGCCGTGGACCAGCACCAGGCTTTGCTGAAGTTTCTCGCGAGCTTCCGGCGGAATCTCGGCGTTCGTGAAGATCTTGTGGTCGGGAAGCAGGCGTCCGCGGCTGATGCCGAACTCGGGATCGCCCTCCGCGGCGCGCACGCCGTGAATCAGCTTGATGCCCGGCCACACGCCGCCGGAGTCCTGCCACCCTCCGCCGCTGCCGCCCAGCCATTCGCCAAGGATGGCGCGCGCGGCCACCAGCCGCCGGTCGGCTTCCGTCATGCCGCCGGTGAGCGCGTGAATCTGCCCGGTGGCGCGCATGCACACGGCAATGATAGAGGCCAGCAAGCTGGTGGAAACAGCCAGCCGCGATCCCTTGGGAATGTCGTTGACCCGGCTGACGATTTCAATGCCGTAGCCTGGTCTTCCGGTCAGATGCGCCAATAGCTCCGCCAGGGGCTGCGTGGCTCCTTCGATGCCGGGAGGAACAATGCCGCTGGCGATGATGCCCGCCTTGAGCAGCCCGAGGTAGTCGCGGGGAAAGTCGAAGACCTCGGCAATGGAACCCATGTCGACGGAAGCCCGCAGGTCAACGCTGGTCAACCGGATCACGGGCTGGTCGATGACGCGGAACCACGCCTCGACCGGCGGCCTGGGTTGGGGGGAGCTTTGCCCCGATCCGCGAACCGCCAGATCGATGGACACGTTGAGGACGCGCGCCCCCTCGGGAAAGTCCATGCCGAGGAAGAAGATGTCGCTCCAGCCGCTGTGCGTCAGATCCATGCGGACCGGGGTAGCCTCGCGCAGGATGGGAAAAACCGGATCGCCTTCAAAAAGTTCAGCGCGCAGGCGCAAGGGATAGTCGTCGGTGTGCCCGGCCCGGAACATCCACTGGTTGCCACGCACGCCGCGCACGCTACGGCGAACCTGGTCGGCGAGGGTTTGGAAGCCGAGGGCGCGGTAGCTGGCTGCCAGCGCGCTGGAGATGGCGGCGCTGGGCCCTTGTTCTCTCTGCGCGGCGAGAAAAACCTCGATGGCTTCTTCGAAGCGCCGTTCCAGCAGGTTTTCAAACCCGGCAAAAGGAATCAGCGCCGGCGCGGCCGCGGCCGCCAGGCGGGGCATGTGAAAGCGATGAATGGCGTAAAGAAAGAAGAGCGCCCGGACGCGCTCGTAGAGGTTGTCGCAGCTTCTGCGGAAGCTCTCCAGTTCCCTGCTCTCAGCCAGCAGCGAGTCCAGGCCGAGGCCACGGCACAGGCCATCGAGGGAGAGATCGCGTTCTTCCCCGCTGCTGGCGATGACACCGGTGAAGCGGCTCACAGGGATGAGCCTCCGCCGTTGCCGGTCAATTCGCGGTCGGCGAGCAGCTCCAGCATCTGCGACAGCACCGCGACGCGGTCCCGGCCGTTCAGAGCCAGCGCGAGCTGCGCGATCAATAGCCCGTAGGGATCGCCCAGATCGTAGCGGCGGCCATCGTCTTCCACGGCCAGGTATTGCTCCTGGCGCGCCAGCTCGGCCAGCGCAGCCACAAGCGTCACCGGTTTGGCGGCGGGCACCGCCAGCAAGCGATCGAGGATATCCATCACCGACGGCGTCAGCACGTGGATGCCGAAAAAGCAGAGATAGTAACCGGTGCGAATGCCGGGGATCAGCAGGCGCTGTTCCGCCTCGGTGGGCGTGGGCTTTTCAATCACCGTATCCACACGATACAGGTCGCTGCGAGGCGGCACGCGGCGTCCGCCCACTGTCCCGTAGCGCAACAGCAGGCTCTCCCGCGTGGGTTGCACGCCACTGACGGAGCAGCGTTCTTTCTGGGCAAGCTCGACCAGGCGCTGCGCGGAAGGCTGCCGCGCCGTGCTGACATAGAGATGATCGCCCACCATATGCAGGAAGGGATCGTGATTGGCGAATCCACGGGCACAGTGGAGCGCGTGCGCGTAGCCGCGCGGTTCCTGCTGCGGAATGAAGCGAACCGACCCGGCGTGCGGACCCGCCGCCTGCGCATACGAAGCCTCATCGCCGGGCCAGACCACCACCGCCACTTCCTCGACTCCAGCCGCCAGCGACTGCTCGATCAGGATGCAAAGCAGCGACTTCTTGTTGCCGTCCCCGTCGATCAGGGTTTGCAGCGGCAGCGCGCGCTGGGACTGCGCCGCGGCGGTAATGATGGCCTTTCGGACGAGCATGCGAACCTCTCCCTACGCGGGTGTGGAAGAGATAGATTTTAACAGAAATAGCCGCGGCGCCGATCACGCGGATCGCGCGCTTCCCGGCAGCGCCGGCCGATGGCATGGTGGGGGGAGTATGTGCAGGGATGAGCGGCGGTACGGCGCGCTGGGCTCTGCCGCGTGAGGCGGCGCAGGTGAGGAACCGGAACCGCCGGGGAAGCCGCCAGCCAACGGATCAACGGCGCCGGCGGAAGAACCTTTGAAGAAAGGTCGATTGTTACTGGCCAGGCTTGTTCGCAGCGAAACAGCATACCACCCAGGTCAGGAAGCGCCGCCTCGCCTCACCTGCACGCACGACAAACCGACCACTGACCATTGGTCAGTAAGCGCCGTCCCGGTTCACCAGCACGCGCGCGGTGCGAACCAAAATATAGAGATCGAGCCAGACAGACCAGTTGCGCACATAATAGCTGTCCAGCGCAGCCTGCACATCCAGATTGCCATCGCTGCGCGCCTTCATCTGCCACAGCCCCGTGAGTCCGGGAGTGACTTGCAAACGGAGGGCG
>Ga0302320_10000912_pt1 | contig 70499 bp, 66 predicted proteins | sample Bog_T0_3_FD_202130 | JGI IMG/M metagenome (GOLD analysis project Ga0302320, IMG submission 202130) | Peat permafrost microbial communities from Stordalen Mire near Abisko, Sweden - Bog_T0_3 | ecosystem: Environmental > Terrestrial > Soil > Wetlands > Peat | place: Sweden: Abisko, Stordalen Mire... | reverse complement strand
TGTGTTCAATATCCAATATTTTCAACATGCGTTCACCTTCATGACCGACGTGCCCTCCACCGCCTTGGCGGTAGCGTCGGCCGTGATTTTCTGTCGCGACTTGCGTTCCAAGGAGACCCGCCATGTGGTCATCGCGACAATACTCATCACTTGCGCCACGCTGGTCCGTCAAACGAGCATGGCCGTCGCGTTGGCTTATGCTCTTGCGGGCCTCCTGGTGCAACCCCGGATCGCGCTGTTCCGCGCCATCGCGCCTACCGCTGCAAGTGCCGGCGTCTTGTGGTGTTACAACACGATCACCGATCACTTTGGGATTACGTCGATGGCGCGCGGCGCTGTGCAAGCCGCCGTAGAGAATCGCCTTCAAACCTTGGGGCTCATGGCAGTCGCGGCCAGGGGGATCGAGCTGGTCTTTTTTCAGCTCGCCCAAGCCGCGCTCTTCAGTTCGCCGTTCCTCCTGTTGCTATTCGCCGATCGAATTCCCTGGGTGAGAATGCCGAGGCAAGCGGCGGTGATCAGCATCGCGGGCGCCGGCGGTCTTTTTTGCCGTCCTCGGTCTCCTGTTCGGGTCAATGGCGCACTGGGTGCCCAGCTTCGGGCCGATGCACATCGGGATGTTCGGCGAGGGCGGGTGGGGGGCGGCGGCGTGGCCAATGTGGTTTCAGCGGACAGTCTGGTATGCGCAACTCGCCACGATTGCGTTCTTATTCACGTTCTTGGGCACGGTCGGCGCTCGTTCGATCCTGGTGAAAGAACCCGCCGCAATCGACTGGCGGTTTGTCATTTTCGGCTCTTTCGCATCCGTCATCCTGATCGCGCCCTTCACCTTCGGCGGCTATTCCTTCGAGCGCTATCTCATCCCCGTGATCCCTTTCTTCCTCCTGGCGATACTCTCGCTGACGAGCGCGGATACGACTTCGTCGGCCGCCACCATGCGAACTCGTCGAATTGAGGGCCTCGTGGGCCGAATCTCGGGACTCATCGTGATGGCGCTGATCGGGTCGGTGTCGATCTCCTATGCGCACGACTCGCTTTTATGGAATCGCCTTCGCTGGCAGGCGGTGGGCTATCTCATCGGTGAGCGGAAAGTGTCGCCCGAACGGATCGACGGCGGCTGGACCGTCAACGGCTGGTATCTTTTCGTGAACGACGCAGAATTGCGCGAGCGCTTTGCCAGATGGCGCACGGAAACCGAGATATTGCCCTGGTTCAAGAATACGAAAGCCGATTACGCGATCAGTTTCGACACCGTCGATGAGGAAGGACATGCAGAGAACACTGACCGCAACGTCATCTGGGTGAAACCGTACTCAGCATGGCTACCGCACGCGGATGGTGCGGTGATCGTCGAGCAGCTGACTGGGGGCGGCAGTCGCCATGAACGCCATCCCTGATATTCAAGGAGTGCGCGCGGCGGCGGCCTGCAGCAGCGAGAGGCCCGTGCTGTGTTTGCGCTGGAAGCCTTTCCAGACGGTGTTGCCGGACGTCCCGGGACTCATCGCCGAGTACGCCGAGTGGTCCTCCGCAGGCCATTCGCCCGCCGCAGACTCTGTGACCGGCACGTTGAGATACGCCGCACGACTCTGGTCGCCCTTGAGATAGGTGTCGAGGAATGCCGTGATGAAATGGGCATTGATCGCGTTGATCCGCTCCTTGCTCCACACCGGGTCCTCGAACCAGTCCTGGTCCCATAGACGCTGGCGCATCGCCTCCGGCGCGGGGTTCAATCCGATCGAATGCCCCGCCTGTTCGAAGGTCAACAAATAGCGCTCGGCATTCACGGCCGCGTCGAAGATTGCCCGCGCGCCGCTCTTGTAGTCGACCGTCAGGTCGTGATCGCCGGCGATCAGCAGCAGCGGCGCCTGGATCGTGCGCAGCCCGTCCCCGCCCCAGGCGCGGAGCGCGCCGCCGCCCGCCGGAGAGATCGCGACGACGGCGCGCAGATTCTTGACCGTGACCGCATCGTGGAGCGGTCCGATCGCCGTGTAGGGCATCAGCAGGCCGCCCGGCACGAGTCTGGCCGCTCCGCCATTCGGATCGAGGCTCCCGCCCGCCGCGGTGAGGACGCCATAGCCGCCGATCGAATACCCGATCAGACCCACGCGGGCCGGGTCGACCAGGTGTTCGGCGGCGAGGCTCGCCGGCAAGGCGTTGGCGACGAAGGCGATGTCGAGCGGGCGGCGCAGCAAAGGTTGCGGGAAACCGGCCGGATCGGTGATCGGCGGATCCTCATGCCGGATCGCTGCCACGACATAGCCTTTGGAGGCGAGATTCTCCGTGATCCACGTCATCGCGACCGTCGCGTTGCTGTACCCATGCGAGACGATGACCAGTGGATAGCCGCCGCCCGCGGGCCGTGCGTCGCGCACGGCGAGACCCGGTACCGAGAACTTCGCGGGCGGCGCGGGGGGCTCCGACGGCAGCGTTGCCGTATAGGTTTCGCGTTGCGCCATCACCGTCGCACGCGCCGGATACCAGATGTCGACGGTGAGGGTTCGGTCGCGCCGCGGCGCTTTGCCGGTCGCGGGATCGAATGCGAGCACGTCGGTTTGCGTGTGCTCGGTGAGTTCGATCGTGCGCACGCCGACCGCGAATTCACCGAGGCGGGCGAGTTCCGGTGCGTCCACGCCGAATTGACTCGGCGGCTGATCGGCAAGCCCGCTCGCGGCACCGCGCATCGCGAACGCAAGGCCGAACACGGCGCCGACGACACACACGAGCTTGGTGATCGGCGTCATGCGGGCTCCGCGACGGGCGTGGCGGCGAGCGCCGAGTCCAGCACTTCGATCCAATGACGCACCGGAGTCCGGGTGCCCCCTTGCAGGTGCTGGATGCAGCCGATGTTCGCCGAGACGATACCGGGCGCGCCGAGCGCCTCGAGCGCGGCAAGTTTCCGATCCCGCAGGCGCCGCGCGAGTTCCGGCTGCAGCACCGAATACGTGCCCGCCGAACCGCAGCACAGGTGGCTCTCGCTCGCCGCCGGCTGCAGCTCGAAGCCGAGTTCACGCAACTGCGATTCGACGCCGCCGCGCAGGCGCATGCCATGCTGCAACGTGCAGGGAGGATGATAAGCGAGCCGGATTGCGCCCGAATTATTCAGGCGCGGCTTGAGAACGGCGACGAGGTCGGGCAGGAGTTCGGACAAGTCGCGGGCGAGGCCGCTCACGCGCAGCGCCTTCGCGGCGTACGCCGGGTCACGCCGTAGCGCATGGCCGTACTCCTTGACCGTGACACTGCAACCCGAGGCATTGACGACGATGGCTTCGACGTCGCCCGCCGCGATCGCGGGCCACCAAGCGTCGATATTGCGGCGCATCTCATCGAGGCCGCCCGATTGATCGTTCAAGTGATGCCGAATCGCCCCACAGCACCCGGCCGCCGCGGCTATGCGGGTTTCGATGCCCGCGGCATCGAGGACGCGGATCGTCGCCGCGTTGATGTTGGGCCGGAGCGCCGGCTGCACGCAGCCCGCGAGCAGGAGTACCTTGCGGGCGTGCGGGCGGGCGGCGGGCGCAGACCGGCGGGTCTCGCCGCGACTCGGAATTTTGTCGCGCAGTACCCGAGGCAGCAGTGGCCGCAGGGCCTGCGCGAGCGTCACTGCGGGCGCGAACCAGCGCGAGGTCAAACCTTCCTTGAGCGTCCAGCGCAAGCCCTTGGCGCCGGCCGTGCGGGGCACGCGTGCATCGACGAGGCGGCGACCGATATCGACGAGATGGCCGTACTCGACGCCGCTCGGACAAGTCGTTTCACAATTTCGGCACGTCAGGCATCGATCGAGGTGGGTTTGCGTCTTAGCGGTCACCGGCGCACCTTCGAGCACCTGCTTGATCAGATAGATCCGGCCGCGGGGACCGTCGAGCTCGTCGCCGAGCAATTGATAGGTCGGGCACGTGGCATTGCAAAATCCGCAGTGCACGCACTTTCGCAAGATCGCTTCGGCATCGGCACCGTCGGCCAAGCCCTCGAATTCAGCACTCAGCGTGACTCTCATCGTTGGTCAAAACTCCGCGTAGAGGCGTCCGGGATTGAAAACACCCTCCGGATCGAAAGCACGTTTGAGGCCGAGGTGAATGCGCATGAGCGCGGCGCCAGGGCGGGCGAAGGCGCCATCCGGTTTGGCGGCGGCCCGCACCAGCGTCGCGTGGCCGCCCATGCCGGATGCGGCGGCGCGAACGGCGGACGCCGGTGCGGCCGTTCGCCACCAGCGCAGGGCGCCGCCCCACTCGATCATCTGTTCACCCGGCAGATCGATGGGAGGGGCCGTCGCAGGCAGGGACAAACGCCACAGTGCCAGGCCCGTCGACAACTCGGCCGGTGTCGGCCGAAAGAACACATGCCGTTGATCGCGCAACGCCTGCCAGAAATCCCTAGCGTCGTCGGGCGCGACGGCAATTCCGCCCAATGTCGCGCACGCGGAACCGACCGCGGCGGCCGCACCGGCAAGCCGCACGACGAGCCGGCCACGATGCCAGGCGAGGGCCCGCAGCGGCAGCGGCTGCGACCTCCAGGACGCGAATTCGGCGAGCGCGCCCGCCTCGTCGCGGTCGAACTCCAGGGTTTCGGCGGCGGTCGCCACCGGCAGCACTTTGAGGGAAACTTCGCAGAGCACGCCCAACACCCCCCATGAACCGGCCAGCACGCGCGAGACGTCGTAGCCCGCGACGTTCTTCATGACTTGACCGCCGAAATGCAGCAACTCGCCGCGACCGTTCAGCAGGCTCGCCCCCATCACGAAATCGCGCAGCGAGCCCACTGCGGCGCGGGACGGTCCGGAAAGCCCCGCCGCGACCATGCCGCCGACCGTGCCGCCGGGTGCGAATCGCGGCGGCTCGAAGGCGAGACACTGACCGCGGGCGGCGAGTACGGATTCGAGTTCATCGAGCGGCGTGCCGGCACGCGCGGTCACGACGAGTTCCGATGGTTCGTAGCAGACGATACCGGCGAGGCTCGCAGCGTCGAACGGCTCCCCGCGCGGCGTTTCACCGTAAAATGCCTTGGTGCCGCCGCCGCGGATGTCGAGCGGACTGCGGCGCGCCGCCGCGTCGCGCACCTGATCGACGAGCCGGAGCAGGGCGGGAGCTTCGTGCAGACTCAAAATCGCGGCAGCTCCGCGAACTTGAGCTCGCCGTGGTGTACGTGCATCTTGCCGTACTCGGCACAGCGCTGCAGCGTCGGAATGACCTTGTCGGGATTCAGGATGCCGTCCGGATCGAAGGCCCGCTTGACCGCAAAAAACGCCTCGCGCTCTTCCGGCGAGAATTGCACGCACATCGAGTTGAGCTTCTCGACGCCGACGCCATGCTCGCCCGTGACGGTACCGCCGAGCCGCACGCTCATTTCCAGGATCTCGGCGCCGAACGCTTCGCAGCGGCGCATCTGGTCGGGATCGTTCGCGTCGAACAGGATCAGCGGATGCAGATTGCCGTCCCCGGCATGGAACACGTTCACACAGCGCAGGCCGTGCTTGCCGGACATCACCTCGATCGCGCGCAGCATCTCGGCGAGGCAGCGCCGCGGAATCGTCGAGTCCATGCACATGTAGTCGGGACTGATGCCGCCCGAGGCGGGGAAGGCATTCTTGCGGCCGCTCCAGAATCTCAGGCGCTGAGCCTCGTCGCGGCTCACTTCGATGCGCGTCGCCCCGCTCTCTGCGAGCACCTGGGTCATGCGGTGAATCTCCTCTTCGACTTCCTCGGGAGTGCCGTCGCTTTCGCAGAGCAGGATCGCCGCGGCCTCGAGATCGTAACCGGCATGCACGTAGTCCTCGGCGACCGCCGTCATGGGCTTGTCCATGAGCTCGAGTCCCGCCGGAATGAGGCCCCGTGCGATGATGTTCGCAACGGCCGCGCCCGCCGCCTCGATATCCGCGAAACTCGCCATGATGCAGCGGGCGAGCTGCGGCTTCGGGGTCAACTTGACGCTGACCTCGAGCGTGACGGCGAGCATGCCCTCGCTGCCGACGACGAGCGGCAGCAGATCGAGGCCGGGGGCGTCCAAGGCCTCCGAGCCGAATTCGACGGCGTCACCGGAGGCCGTAAAGCCGCGCACTCGCAGCACGTTGTGCAGCGTCAGGCCGTATTTCAAACAATGCACGCCCCCGGAATTTTCGGCGACGTTGCCGCCGATCGTGCAGGCGATCTGGCTCGAAGGATCGGGCGCGTAGTAAAGACCGTAACGCGCCGCGGCTTCGCTGATCGCGAGATTGCGCACGCCGCATTGGACCACGGCCGTGCCGGCGGCCGGGTCGAGCCTCAGGATCTTGTCGAACCTCGCAAGCGCGAGGCTCACGCCCATGCGGTGCGGCATCGCTCCGCCGGAGAGCCCCGTTCCCGCGCCACGCGCGACGATCGGCACTCCGAGCGCGTGACAGGTCGCGAGCACGCCCGCCACCTCGGATTCGGTCTGCGGCAGCACGACGACCAAGGGGGGAGCGCGGTAAGCAGTCAAGCCGTCGCACTCATAAGGCGCCGTTTGTTCCACGCCGGAGAGAATGGCGTCGGCGGGAATCACGCGCGCGAGCGCGGCGACGACCTGGGCGCGGCGCTGCTCGCGGTCGGCTGGCGATCGAGGGTTCTCCTGCACTTGAGCACTCATGATTCGCGGTAGGCCGTCACGCCCCAACCATAGCCCTGGATGCGCCAGGTGCCCCCGCGTTGCGTGAGCACGAACGTCCACGCGCCGTGCTCGACGAACCTACGGCCGTGCGACGAACCGGTCCAAGTCGTCGGCAGGGAGAAATACACCCGGTCGCCCGCGCGGCTAAAATCGTGGGCGGCGCCGAAATGCGCCTGCAGTTCGGACAGATCCTCGTCCGCCGCATGCGCGCGAAAGCCGGCCTCCCAATCCGTGGCCGCCTGCGGATTGCAGAACAAGAACGGCGCGAAATTCTCGACGATACAGAGCCCCGCACGCGCAAAGCTCGGCGGATGCGCACCCACCGGCAGGGTGCTCATGAAATCGGCGAGGGAGTGGACCGGTGCCAGCATCGCCGCCGTCGGAGCGGCCTCGGCCGCCGGCGTCGCGCTCGATGCTCCCGGCAATCCAAAACCCATGAGGACGGCGCCGAGTGCGGCCGCTTCGAGTTGCGCCAAGAGTCTCTCCAGTGATCGATCATGTGAGTTCCGCGCGCCCGGCCCGGCGCAGCGCTGCCGACACTCTAAGCCAGGGGCTCGCCATTGCAAAGCGGACCACCGCCCGAGGGTCACGTCGTATTTGATACGCTTGCGCCATGAAAATCTCCGACCCAGCCGCCTTTTTGCGCACTCTGTTCGATGCCGCCATCGCGGCTGCGCAACCCGCGCGGTGCGTGCCGCCCCACCTTCCTCCGCCGCCGCATGGCCGTCTGATCGTGGTCGGGGCGGGCAAGGCCTCGGCCGCCATGGCCCGTGCCGTCGAAGATCATTGGCCAGGTCCCCTCGTCGGGCTCGTCGTTACGCGTTACGGCTACGAAGTGGCCTGCCGGCAGATCGAGATCGTGGGCGCCGCGCACCCCGTGCCCGATGCGGCGGGCTTCGCGGCGGCAGGGCGCATGCTCGATCTCGTGCGCGGCCTGAGCCCGGACGATCTGGTGCTGGCGCTGATCTCCGGCGGCGGATCGGCCCTCCTGCCGCTGCCGGATGCGGGCATCACGCTCGACGACAAGCAGCACATCAGCCGGGCGCTGCTCGCGTGCGGGGCGGCGATCGGCGAGATCAACTGCGTACGTCGTCACTTGTCGGCGATCAAGGGCGGCCGTCTCGCCGCGGCCTGCCACCCGGCGCGCGTGCTCACGCTGTTGATGTCGGACGTGCCCGGCGACCGGCCGCTCGACATCGCATCCGGACCGACGGTCGCCGATCCCACGACCTGCGCCGATGCGCTCGCGATCCTCCGGCGGTATCGCATCGATGCGCCGCCGCGAATCTACGCCCATCTCGAGAGCGGCCGCGGCGAATCCGTCAAGCCCGGCGATCTGCGCATCGCGGCCGCCGAGGCGCGCTTGATCGCGGCCCCGCAACTCGCGCTCGAGGCGGCCGCGGCGCTTGCGCGCGCGGCAGGCATCGATGCCCATATCCTGAGCGATGCCGTCGAAGGCGAATCCCGCGAGGTCGGGAAGGTCATGGCGGCGCTCGCGCTTCACATCGCCGATCGCGATCAGCCGCTGCGCGCCCCCTGCATACTGCTCTCCGGCGGCGAAACGACCGTCACGGTGCGCGGCCGCGGACGCGGCGGGCGCAATGTCGAATTCTTGCTCGCGCTCGCCCTCGCCCTCGGGGCTCATCCGCGCATCCATGCGCTCGCGGGCGACACGGACGGCGTCGACGGACAGGATGAGATTGCCGGCGCGATCGTGCGTCCCGAGACGCTCGCGCGCGCCTGGGCCCTCGGCCTGCCGCCGCGCGCGAGCCTCGACGCGAACGACGGACACGGCTTCTTCGCGGCGCTCGGCGATTCGGTCGTCACCGGTCCGACCTTGACCAACGTCAACGATTTTCGCGCGATTCTCATCGAGTGAGCTTGCGCTGCGCGCGCCGTTGCGCTCGGTCGGGCGGCGCCGGCTTCGCCTCCGGCACAGGCGCGCTCTGCGCGATCAGCAGATCGTGAAATGCTTGTGAGGCGGCCGACAAGCGCTTGTCGCGCCGATGCACGATGTACCAGCGCCGCATGATGGGAAAGCCTTCGACCGGCAACACGACGAGCCGCCGTGTCTCGAGTTCGAGTTCGATCGTCTGCAGGGAAACCACGCCCAAGCCCAGGCCCGCCTGCACGGCCTGTTTGATCGCCTCGTTGCTGCTGAGTTCGCAGCCGGGCAGGGACTCCACGCCGTGTTCGGCGAGATGCCGCTCGATCGAGGCGCGCGTGCCGGAACCCGGCTCGCGCACGACGAGGGTCTCCCGGCTCAGGCGCGCGATGGGAATACGATCCGCGGCGGCGAGCGCATGGGTGGGCGGGGCGATGACGACCAGGGGATTGTCCATGAAATGCTGCGCGACCACGTCGGCGCTCTCCGGCGGCCTGCCGGTGATCGCAAGATCCGTGCGGTTGTCGCCGAGTGCCGTGAGCACCGTCTCGCGGTTGGCGACCTGCAGGCTGATGCGCACCCCCGGATGCTGCGTACAGAAGTCCGCGATCAACCGCGGCAGGAAGTAATTCGCCTGGGACACCACGGCGATGCGCAGCATGCCGCGCTCGAGCCCGCGGAACTGATCCATCGCCGCCAGCATTTCGGCGGTCTGCACCGCAAAGCGCTGCGCGTGGCCGCGCAACTCGCTGCCCGCCTCGGTGAGATAGAGGCGTTTACCGATCTGCTCCAGCAGCGGGACGCCGATTTGCTCTTCGAGTTGTTTCATCTGCATCGAGACCGCGGGCTGCGTCAAATGCATCTCGCTCGCGGCGCGCGAGATCGACGTGTGGCGCGCGACGGCCTCGAAGATGCGCAATTGGCGAAGTGTAATGTGCACGAAGGTCGACCAACTCCCATCAGAGTTATTGATGATAGCAACACAAGGTCTGAATTGTCGGCGTGCGGGCTTCCGGCCTATCGTGTTCCTCAACGAGAACCACAGGAGAACAGCGTGGCAGACAAGAGCTATCAAGCCGGCGTCAAAGATTATCGCAAGACTTACTGGACCCCCGATTACGTTCCGCTCGACACCGACCTGTTGGCGGTCTTCAAGATCGTGCCGCAGGCCGGCGTTCCGCGCGAGGAGGCAGCCGCCGCCGTGGCCGCGGAATCCTCGACCGGAACCTGGACGACGGTCTGGACCGATCTGCTCACGGACCTCGATTATTACAAGGGCCGGGCCTACCGTATCGAGGCCGTGCCCGGCGACAACAACGCATTCTACGCGTTCATCGCCTATCCGCTCGACCTGTTCGAGGAAGGGTCCGTGGTCAACGTCCTGACCTCGCTCGTCGGCAACGTATTCGGCTTCAAGGCGGTACGCAGCCTGCGGCTCGAGGACCTGCGCTTCCCGCTCGCTTATGTCAAGACGTGCGGCGGCCCTCCCAACGGAATCCAGATGGAACGCGACCGGCTCAACAAATACGGCCGGGCGCTGCTCGGCTGCACGATCAAGCCGAAGCTGGGACTCTCGGCGAAGAACTACGGCCGCGCCGTCTACGAGTGCCTGCGGGGCGGCCTGGATTTCACCAAGGACGACGAGAATATCAACAGCCAGCCGTTCATGCGCTGGCAGCATCGCTTCGAATTCGTCATGGAAGCGGTGCGCAAGGCCGAGGAAGAGACGGGCGAGCGCAAGGGGCATTATTTGAATTGCACGGCGCCGACTCCGGAGGAAATGTACAAGCGCGCCGAATTCGCCAAGCAGCTGGGCGCCCCGATCATCATGCACGACTTTTTGACCGCCGGCTTCACGGCGAACACGGGTCTTGCGAACTGGTGCCGCGAGAACGGCATCCTGCTGCACATCCACCGCGCGATGCACGCCGTGCTCGACCGCAACCCGTATCACGGCATCCACTTTCGCGTGTTGACGAAGTGCCTGCGATTGTCGGGCGGCGATCACCTGCACTCGGGTACCGTGGTCGGCAAGCTCGAGGGTGACCGCGAAGCGACGATCGGCTGGGTCGATCTCATGCGCGAACCGTTCGTGCCGGAAAACCGCACCCGCGGCATCTTCTTCGACCAGGACTGGGGTTCGATGCCGGGCGTCATGCCGGTGGCCTCGGGCGGCATCCACGTCTGGCATATGCCCGCGCTCACCGCGATCTTCGGCGACGACGCCTGCTTCCAGTTCGGCGGCGGCACGCTGGGACATCCCTGGGGCAACGCCGCCGGCGCGCATGCGAACCGCGTCGCGCTCGAAGCCTGCGTCGAGGCGCGAAATCAGGGCCGGCAGGTGGAACGCGAGGGACGGGAGATCCTCACCGAGGCCGCGCAACACTCCCCCGAGCTCAAGATCGCGATGGAGACCTGGAAGGAAATCAAGTTTGAATTCGACACCGTCGACAAGCTCGACGTAGTGAACCGCTGACGAACGCACGCAGCAACGAGACCGGTCACCGGCTAGAAGCCACGGGAGTTACTCAAATGCCAGAAACACAAGCCTATAAAACGACGGAGCGCCGCGGCGAAACCTTTTCGTATCTGCCGCCGATGACGCCGGACCGGATGCGCCAGCAGATCGCCTACCTGATCTCGCAAGGATGGAATCCGGCGATCGAACACACGGAGCCCGAGCGGACCTTCTCGAGCTTCTGGTATCTGTGGAAACTCCCCTTCTTCGGCGAGCGATCGATCGAACGCATTCTGGCCGAACTCGAGGCCTGCCACCGCGCAAATCCGGGACACCACGTGCGGCTGCTGGGCTACGACAACTACACCCAATCACAGGGTACGGCGTTCATCGTGTATCGCGCCGGCAGCCGGTAACGCACGATCATGAGCAACGTGGCGCCATCGACCCTCTCGAAGCCCTGGACTGAGCCCCAGGCGAGCCTCGGCGGCCGCGCGGCCTCGTATGCGCGGCGTCGCGCCCTCTCGGCCGGCAAAACCTCATTGCCCGCCGCATCGGAGCGTGTGCGCAACGGGCTGCGAAGCGCCGCGCTGCCGATCCCCGCGATTGCTCTCAAAATGCCCGTCTCGGCATCGGCGAGCGCGCACCCGGCCGGCGATTCAGCCGGCGCCCCGGTTACGACCGGCGCCACGGTTACGGCCGCGGCTGCATCCCGTGCGGCGATGGACCCGTATGCCGGCGTTTCAGGCCGCGCGCTCTCGATGCAGCGGCGCCGTCAGCTGGCTTCTGGCAAGAGCTCCTTACCCGCCCCGGCGCGTGTCGACACGCGGGCGCGCGCAGGCTCATCGGGGCCCACATCGCCACCGTCGCCGTCGCCGTCGCCCGTATCGACGGCTCCCGTCGCCGCACCCTCGGTGCCCCTTGGCGCGCCCTCGGGCGCGAGCCCCGCGCGCATGCAGGCGCGCGCCCGGCGGGCACTGCAAAGTGAACATGGACGCGGTTTCGCCGCAGCGGCGGCGCCGAGCCGACCGCCGCGAGTCGGCAAGCTCGACTATGCGGCGAAGGTCATCGAGTCTCCCACGCACGGGGGTCAGCGCGTCACCGGCCTCGGCATCGCCGTGGGATCGAAAGTGACCGGCGTCGAGCCGGGAGCGACGCTGCCGGTTTCCGGTACGCAGTATATCGGTACAGACGCGGGTGCGGCGATCCGGCTCGCCGGCCCGAAGGTCGGCATGGTCCGCACGCCTGGGGGCACCGTCGTCTCGGGCACACTCTTGCGCAGCAAGGTGCGTGTGACCGGCGACGAGGCCGGCGGCAGTGCGACGATCACCGGCGAGGCGGACCAGCGCCTGGACGATGATCTGACGCCGCGCGTCGAGCACGGCACCCACGCGAGCGCCCAGTTCGAACGGATGGTCGATCCGCACGGCGCGAGCGTGTTCGGCACAAATCTCGGGAGGGGAGCAGGGTCCGTCGGCTCGCGCGACCGGCGGCGTGTGCCGGCCCTCGAATCCACCGAGCGAGGCCTGCCGATCACGGGCTCGGCGGTGGGCCGCGGCGTTCGCGTGACCGGGGATGAGGCCGGCGTCTGCCGGCAGGTGACCGGTGACCAATATTTGACGCCCGCGAACCGGCAAGCCGAATGCGGAGGCGCAGGCGGCGGCACGGCGCCGGCGGCGCAGCTGGTTGCCAGCGGCGGCCAGGGCGCCGGGCGCAGGGACCCGGTGACCGGCGCCAAGGTCGGCAGGGCCGAGACGTGGGGCGGCCAGCAGGTGACGGGTACCGACATCGAACACAATCCGCGCGTAACGGGCGATGCACCGGGGTCCTGCAAGATCATCACGGGAACCCCGTATCAGGGTCGGCTCACCATTCATGGTTGGTGTGACAGCGAAGCCGGCGACAAAGCCGAAGAGCGCCTACCCCGGCGTGCGGCTGGCGCCGCGGTCACGGGCGACACGCCCATCCACGATCCGGACGTCACCGGCACCGCCTGTGGGGCTGCTCGTGACATCACGGGCACGCCTTATTATCGGCACGGCAGCGACACTCAGACGGCGCACGGCATCGGTGCGCAAGAACTCGAGGAGCCGATCGCGGCGATCGCTGCGCGCTTCACGGTCCACTCCCCGCAGCTCACCGCGCATTTGCGCTCCGCCAGCCAGCGTGCCACCCAGGCGGCCGATCGTGGCGGCGCATCCGCCGGCGGCGCCGCGCCGTCGAGCACGCCGCCGATCACGGGCTCGTTTGCCATCGGGCAGGATAAGGTCACGGGCAACCTCGAATTCCTGTTCCGGCCGCGGCTGGTTGCGAGCGCGGATACGGCGGGCGCCGCCGCGGCACCGGCCCACACCCGACTCACCGGCGAAGGGCGCACCAAGGGCAGCCGTATCTCCGGCAACGCCTGGAGCTCCAACTCGCGGGTCACCGGTACGGAAGGTGCCACGGCCATGGAACGCAACGCCAGTGAGCGGGCCGGCAAGCCGCAGGCATTTTCTGGGGCCATGCGCTTCAAGGCAGAGGCCAACCAGGAAGAGCCCAAACAACTCGTGACGGGCATGTTCGGCTGGTCTTCGAAGTCCGGCGCCAAGGTCACACTGTCCGGAGGGGCACACGGGTGAAGTCCGGCACGGGATCCCATAGGGCCGGTGTGCAGCCTCGCTCGCACGCCATCGTGCGAGGGGCCACGCGCTCGAGTCCGCTTGCAGCGCGGACTTGGGACCGTCATCCGACGTCTCCGCGTATGAGCAAGCCGGCCGCCGGGCCGGCATTTACGCCGACCTGCCCGCCGGCTCACCCATCCGCTCCAAGGGCGCCGCTCGACGTACCCAGCGCGATTGGCGCGGCGGCCTTCCATCCGCTCGGTGACGCGACGCTGTCGCGCGGCCTCAAACAGCGTGCCGCGGAAATCGAAGCCGGTTTTGCTGCCGTCGAACCCCTGCTCCGCGATCTCGTGGCAAGGCAATTCGAGCCCGGCTTCACGGACTTCGCGGAGTCCCGCCTGCGGGCGGAACTCGGCATTGCCGTTGCGGCCGAATCGCTGCGCGCGACCTGGGTGGCCCCTCTCGACGTGCCGAAGCTGCATGCTGAGTGCGTGCTTTCGACGTTTTGCCGCATGATCGACCGCGATTTCGACCGCGACCTCGCGCGCATGAGCGATGGCGAGAGCGCCGCGGCGCTGATTCAGCGCTGGGGTTTCCATGCGATCGACATCACGCCCTGCGCCGACGGACGCCTCGCCGGCGTGCTCGACTATATCCTGCGCATCCCGCGCGCCGTGATCGCCTATCGCAAGTCCTATGCCGGGGCCCTGTTCGACGTCGAGGAGAGCTTGCGGCATTGGGAGACCGTCGAACTGCGCCGTTGGCGCGAGTCGTTGCCGAATGCCGCGACCGAGCCGACGCGGTTCTTGAAGATCGGCGTCTACCATTTCAGCAGCGCCGCCCCGCATTCACAGGGGTGCGCCGCGCACGGCAGCGACGATGCCCGGGCCGCCGGAGCACTGCAGGAGCGGCTCGAGCAATTTGCGGCCGCGGTGGCCAACACCCACTGCTGCGGAGCGGCTGTTGCGACCCTGCTCATCGGGGTCGACACCGATACCGACGCGCTGCGCATCCATGTGCCCGACGCGGCGGGCCACGCCTCCATCGCACGCTTCGTAGACAATGCGCGTCTCCATGGCGAGACGCATCATCTCGCGCGCGACGCGGCCAAGGAAGCCATTCGCGATGCCGTTGCCGCTTGCGCAGGCGTCAGCATCGACGACGCGGCGACCGAGGGCATGCGGTGGTTCGCGGCCTTCCTCCTCAAGAACAACATGGGTCAGATCGACGCCGTCCGTGCCTGGCACGGTGGCGCCTATGCGGATGCCGGACATACGGAGCGGCTGATCGTCGTCGGCGATGCAATCGACGACGTCCAACTGCGCAACCTCGCGTTCCAGGCGCAGATGGACACCGTCGAGGAAGGCGCGGCCGACCTCGACGTCGGCGTCAAGATTCTGCGCCACCTGCATTCCCCCCGCGGGCTCGCCGTGCCCGTGCTCGTGAATTTTCGCTACGACCCGCGCATTCCGGGCGCCCGCGAACGCGCTGAGGTCCGCGCCGACCGGCTGCGCACGGCGATCGAACAACGGTACGCTGACCTTGCGTCGGGCGGCGGTCTCGTCGTGCGCGCCGTCGTGCGCGGCGGCGAGCGCGGGTCGCCGACGCCGGTCGCCCGCGCCGCGGCGCCGGGTCACGCAGCGCCGACCGTTCATGGAGAGGCTCACGCATGAAAATTTGTCAGGTCGAAGGTACGCTCGTCGCCACCGCGCGCATTGGCAGCTTGCAAAATCGCCGGCTGCTCGTGGTCAAGGAGCGCGGCAGCAGCGGCAAACAGGTCGCGGTCGATCCGGTCGGGTGCAAACCCGGCGACTGGGTCATCGCGGTCGGCAGTTCGGCGGCGCGCGATGCCGCGGGCAGCAAGGACTATCCGAGCGATCTGACCATCGTCGGGATCATCGACTACTGGGACGACGCCGGCGGCAAGGCGGGGAGCCGATAGCATGCAAATCCACCGCGTCGTGCGCGACCTCGTGACCACCAAGCGCAACTTCTGGCTGGCGGCGAAATCGCTGCGCGTCGTCGAGGACCAGCGCGGCAACCTCGAGGTGGCCCTGGATCCGATCGGCGCGAAACCCGGCGATTTCGTGGTGACGATCGGCATCTCGGCGGCGCGCATCGCCGCCGGGAACCCCAACATCACCACGGATCTGACGATCGGCGGAATCATCGATCACTGGGACGAAGAGCGATGGCGAAATTGAGGCGGCCACCCAGCAAGGGCCGCCGCATGGCGAAGGTTCAATCAATCTACAGCGAAGGAGAGACTAAGATGGCAAGCGAAAAAATGGGCATCGCGCTCGGCATGATCGAGACCCGCGGACTGGTGCCCGCGATCGAAGCGGCGGATGCCATGACGAAGGCGTCGGAGGTTCGGCTGGTCGGCCGCCAGTTCGTCGGCGGCGGCTACGTGACGGTGCTCGTGCGCGGCGAAACCGGCGCGGTCAACGCGGCGGTTCGAGCCGGCGCCGATGCCTGCGAGCGGGTCGGCGACGGCTTGGCGGCGGCGCATATCATCGCGAGACCGCATTCTGAAGTGGAGCAGATCCTGCCGCTGCAGACCGACGGCGACGCGGCGCGTAGCTGAGCCCTGCATGCGCGCTGTGAGCCTGTCGCCACTGCCGGCCTCAGGAACGAGGCTCCTGCCTCAGGCTTTGGGCTGGCTGCAGCGCGCGTTGCGGCACGAATTCGCCGCTTCGCGCCAATTCACACTGCAGGCGGCCGTCGCCCGCCGGCTCGGCGAGAGTGCGCTCGCCGACGAGAGTATGGCGGCGGCGGCCGAGGAGTTGACGCACGCGCGGCTGCTCGCTGAAGCGCTCCATGCCGCAGGCGTCGCTTGCAGCGAAGGCGCGGCGCCCGGCTTTCCGGTGGGCCGCACGGCGACGGAACTGCTCGCGTGCGCAATCGACACCGAGGCCGAGGCGGTGCGTCTGTATCGGGCGGCGGCGGCGGCTTGCACGGCCAGCGCCCCCGCAGCGCAACTATTCGCACAGATCGGCGCCGAAGAGGCCGGACACCTGGCGTTGTTGCAGCAGCGTCTACGGGGACGCGGAGGATGAACGAATGACCGGCACGGATTCGGCTGCAATCACAAACAAGGGCCTGGGGAGACACATCATGAATGCCAACGTCGGACTGCCTGAAGGGTGGAAAACCGTCGAGCGCCCGCCGTCCTTGTTCCGCCGGTTCGAATTTGCTTCCTATGGGGAAACGCGCGCATTTCTGGACCGCTTGGCCACGCTGTCGGAGGAGACCGGCTTGTACCCGGATCTCGGCTTCGGCACGACGCACGTCAACGTCACCATTTATCGCACCGGCGGCGGCCCGCCGGGAACCGAGGAGGTCGATTTCGCGATCAGGGCCGCGGCACTCGCGCTCAAGGTCTAGGCGCGTAGCCGGGACGCGGTGAACCATGTCCACCCCTCCGATCGACGTCGCCGTCAACATCCTGCGCCGTGCAGACGGTCGCGTACTGCTCGCGGAACGTACGCCGCGGCAAATTTCCGCCGGCTTTTGGGAGCTGCCCGGCGGCAAGGTAGACCCCGGTGAGACACCGCCCGAGGCCGCGCGGCGCGAGTTGGAGGAGGAAATCGGCGTTCGGGCCGTGCAGGTTGAGCGCGCGATCAGTTACGAGCACGCCTTTCGTACCCGCCGCATCCGGTTGCACTTCTTTCGGGTCCTCACCTGGGAGGGCACGCCCGTCGGTCGCGAGGGCCAGCGGCTCGCGTGGATCGATCCGTCGGCGCCCGACGTGGCACCCATATTGCCGTCGAACGACCGGATTCTGTTGGCGCTCGGTTTGCCGCCGCTCTATGCGCTCTCCGGAGCATCCAGAGACCCTGGAGATTTCGTGAATCGGCTGCCCGCGCTGCTCGCGGCGGGCGTCCGCCTGATCGGCATCGATGCGCCGTTGCTGTCGGCCGACCAACGTATCGTGCTGGCTCGGCGCGTCAACGCGCTGGCCGCCGCGCGAGGCGCGCACGTCTTGTTGTGCGGCACGGCGCTCGATGCACGGCGCGCCGGCGTACTCGGCGCGCATTCGACGCCGCGAGATCTGTCTCGTCTGACCGCCCGACCGCCCGTGCGCCTATGGATCGCGAGTTGCGCGAGTGACCGCGACCTCGCGACCGCGACGGCCTTGGGCGCGGACGCTGCGGTGCTCACGCACACAGGCCAAGGCGAGGGACTGCGGCAGCTGGCCGCAGGTGCCTCGATCCCCGTGTACGCGACCGGTCCTGCGACGAGCGAAGGCGTGACGGCGGCACGGCGCGCCGGCGCGATCGGCGTCGCGGCGGCCGCTTAGGAGACTGCGCGTGTTAGGAGACTGCGCGTGACGGTTCCCCAGCTGTGGTACACAGCCGCCGGGCCGGCGCTTTTGGTGGCGGTCGGCATGGTACCGGGGCGGAACGGCACCCGCGCCGCCGCAGCGCGCACGCTGCTCGCGATCGCCGCGGCTGCAGTGACTCTGGTTTGTGCGCTTTCGACCGCGGTCGCGGTGATTGCCCTCGGAGCGGTTCGTACGGCGCCACTCGGTGTGTCGGGTCTCAGCTTCGGGATCTACGTCGACGCGACCAGCGCGATGATGTTCGTACTCGTCGCCTTCATCGGACTGATCGTCGTCATCTACAGCCGCAATTATCTCGACGGCGATTCGCGGCACCTGCGCTTCGTGCGCTGGCTCTGCTTGACGCTGGCCGCAGTGCTCCTCGTGATCCTGTCCGGCAACCTCGTGCTGTTTGCGCTCGCCTGGATCGCCACGAGCCTGGCTCTGCATCGCTTGTTGATCTTCTATCCCGAGCGCCAGGCGGCGCTGCTCGCGGCGCGCAAGAAGTATCTCGCGAGCCGGCTCGGCGACCTTTGCCTGCTCGCTGCGATGGCCTGCCTGTACCGCGGCTTCGGCAGTCTCGAGTACGCGGATCTGTTCCGGATGGCTGCGCGCTTCACGCCCGGGACGTCGCCCTGGTTCGTGCACGCGGCCGCCATCCTGTTGGTCTGCACCGCGCTGCTCAAATCAGCCCAGCTGCCGCTGCACGGCTGGCTCATCGAGGTCATGGAGACGCCCACGCCGGTATCCGCACTGCTGCATGCGGGCATCATCAATGCGGGCGGTTTCCTCGTGCTGCGCTTTGCGGATCTGATCTCGCTGTCGACGCCGGCGCTCTACAGCCTGGCGCTGATCGGGGGCATGACCGCCGTGTTCGGTTCCGTCGTGATGCTGACCCAGACCTCGATCAAGGTGTCGCTCGCGTATTCGACGATTGCGCAAATGGGCTTCATGATGCTCGAATGCGGACTCGGGGCATTCTCGGCCGCCCTGCTGCACATTCTCGCCCACTCGCTCTACAAGGCCCACGCCTTCCTGTCGTCGGGCAGCGTGATCGACATCGCGCGCGCCTCGTGGACGCCGAGTCCGGGCGGTCAGCCGCATCCGGCTCGCCTCGCGATCTCGATCGTTGCCGTCATGGGCGTGACGATCGTGGTCGGGTCGGCGTTCGGCGCGACCCTCGTCGAGAAGCCGGGCATCTTTGCGCTCGGCGCCGTGGTCGTGTTGAGCCTGATCCATCTGGTGGCGAACGGCATCGACGAGCGGCCGAACGCGTTTGTGATCGGCCGGACGGTGATCTCGGCCGTGGTCGTCGCATTCGGCTACTTCGGCCTGCAGTACCTCATGGAACTCGTGGTCGCGAATTCCCTGCCGGCCACGCAGCGCGTGCGCGGTCCGTTCGATGTCGTGCTGGTGACGGCGATCATTCTATCCTTCGGCGCTCTCACGATGTTCCAGAGCCTGCTGCCGCGCCAGGCCGCGCAATCTCGCTGGCAGGGCCTCTACGCGCACGTATCGAACGGCTTTTATCTGAACACGCTCGCCAATCGTTGGGTGCTGCGCTTCTGGCCGACGCCGCCCGCACGCGCCGCGTCGGTGTCGGAAGGGGGACAATGAGCACCGCCAACGCCATGCGCAAACCGGCCGACGGCGCGCTCCCGGGCGGCGCCCCCGAAGGCCGTGGCGGCTTCGCGCGGTCCCACGGCGTCGGCGGGTTCGGCAGGATCGAGATCGCAATCGCGGCGGCTTGCCGCCGGATTGCGCCGCTCTGGCCGCTCAAGCATTTCGTCGCCGTCAACCCGTTCCTCGGCTTTTCGGGACAGACGTTCGCGGCCACCTGCACGACGATGCGGCGGGTGGCGCGCATCGACATGCTGATGCCGCGCGCGTTCTACCGCGACGCGCTCGCCACCGGCGCGATCGAGGATCAAGATCTGCGCGCGGCGCTCGCGGCGGTGCCTCGGAACTGGCGGCTGCCGGCCTCGATGGCAGCATTAAAATCGGAGCTCGCGCGCGACGTCGACATCAAGACCGGTCGTAGCGCCGTCGTCGCGACGGTCGCGGAGGTTCTCGACACGCGCGCGCAAGGCGATCGGCAGGCCTCGCGCACCGCATTCATGGTGGATGAGATCTCCAAGTGGTGCGCCGGCTACTTCGACGAGGGTCAGTCGGTCTGGCGCCTGCCGTCCCGCAATCGCCCGCTGTATGCCGCATGGCGCGCGTCGATGCGTCATGACCGCAACCCGGAGATGATGGGCATCGTCGGATTTCGCGGCGCGGTAGCGGCGCTGCCGGACGATCCGATCGCCGCGATCGCGACCGTCGTCGACGCGCTCGGGGTGCCCGAGCGCGCTCACGCGGATTACCTGCATCAAGCGCTGTGCGACATCGGCGGCTGGGCGGCCTACGCCCGCTATCTCGTCTGGAACAGCGAACTGCGCGGCGAGTCGAACGACATTCTCGTCCAACTGCTCGCCGTGCGTGTGGTCTGGGGTTATGCGCTGTTCCTCGAGCACCGCGAAGAGGGCTTTCGAGAGGCCTGGGAGCGGGCAATGCAGGCGGCCGCGACACCGCCGCAGGACGAGGAGGCCGGCGACGATCCCGACATCGCGATCGACCTCGTGGTGCAACTCGCCTATGAGCTCGCGTTCCAACGTCGTCTGCTCGCGACGCTGGGAGACGGCGCATCAAAGGCGTCCGCGACGACATCCGCGCCCGGCGCGCGCAAGCAGCTGCAGGCAGCCTTCTGCATCGACGTGCGTTCCGAGGTTTTCCGACGCGCCCTCGAGAGCGTATGTGAGCACGCCGAAACCATCGGTTTCGCGGGCTTCTTCGGCTACCCTATCGAATACGTGCAGATCGGCCATCTCGCCGGCGGCCCACAATGCCCGGTGCTGCTCAGGCCCAAGTTCGTCGTGTGCGAGGCCGTGCGCGGCGCATCGCCCGACGAGGAGGAGGAAATCCTCGGCCTCCGGCAGCTGCGACGCCGCGCCGCGAAGGCTTGGAAATCCTTCAAGCTTTCGGCGATCTCCTCGTTCATCTACGTCGAAACCGCGGGACTGCTCTATGCGGGCAAGATCGTGAGCGACAGTGCGGGCCTCACGCGTCCGGTCAAGGATCCGAACATCGACGGCCTCGACTCATCGGTCGCGACGCGTGTCGGACCGCGCATCGAGTCGCGCACCGTCGGCGGCCGCCTGACCGGCTTCGACGCCGTCCAGCGGGTCACCCAGGCGGAGGCGGTGCTGCGGGCGATGTCGCTCACGCAGGACTTCGCCCGCCTCGTCATGCTGACCGGCCATGGCAGCACGACCGCCAACAACCCGCATGCATCGAGCCTGGACTGCGGCGCCTGCGGCGGTCATACCGGCGAGGCCAATGCCCGTGTCGCCGCGATCATCCTCAATCAGCCCGAGGTGCGCGAGGGTCTGCGCGAGCGCGGCATCGACATCCCGGCGGATACGTGGTTCCTGGGGTGCGTGCACGACACGACGACGGACGAAGTCGAGATCTTCGATGCCGAAGACGCTCCCGCGACGCACGCCGACGAGCTCCGGCGCTTGCGGCAATGGCTTCGGGCGGCGGCGTCCATCGCCCGCCGCGAACGCGCCCCTTGCCTGCACGTTCCGATCGGCGCGGAGACGGATCTGCGCGTGATCGCACGCAGCCGCGATTGGTCGCAGGTGCGCCCCGAGTGGGGCCTCGCCCGCAATGCCGCCTTCATCGCAGCCCCGCGCGCGCGTACGCGGGGAATCGATCTTGCGGGCCGCGCCTTTCTGCACGACTACGATTGGGCGAAGGATGCGGATTTCTCCGTGCTCGAGTTGATCATGAGCGCGCCGATGGTCGTCGCGAGCTGGATCAATCTCCAATACTACGGATCGACCGTGAACAATCGGGCGTTCGGCAGCGGCAACAAGGTGCTCCACAACGTCGCCGGTACGATCGGCGTGCTCGAGGGCAACGCCGGCGACCTGAAGATCGGGCTACCCATGCAGTCGGTGCACGACGGCAAGCGCTTCGTGCATGAGCCGCTGCGTCTCAACGTCTTCATCGCCGCGCCGCTCGAGGCGATCAACGGCGTGATTGCGAAGCGCAACACGGTGCGCGAACTCGTCGACAACCGTTGGGTGCATCTGTTCGCGATAGATACTGCCGGGAAAATCTCGCATCGCTATCGCGGCGCGCTGGAGTGGCAGAGCTTGTAGGGCCGATCCGGCCGCCGCCGTCGCTATCGAGGCGGCTCGCGCCACTTGATCGAGCACCCCATGCACTGGGGCTGATCGGCGGGCCCCGCGCCGGTATCGGCGATCAGGCGCATCGCCTCGAACAAATCACGACGCGTGCCCGGTGGCGCGGCTTCCTTGCGCGACGCATCGAGCCGGCCCCGATAGCGCAGGCGCAGGCCCGCGTCGAAGCCGAAGAAATCGGGCGTACAAACGGCTCCGTAGGCGCGCGCCACCTCCTGGCTCTCGTCGTGCAGGTACGGAAACGACAAAGCGGGCGCAAGTTCCACCATGCGTTCGAAGGCGTCTTCCGGATAGGCGCGGGCATCGTTCGAATTGATCGCGATGACCCTGACGCCGATCGCGTCGAGATCACGCGCATCGCGCACGAGGCGCGGCAGCACGGCCTTGACGTAGGGACAATGATTGCAGATGAAGGCGACGACCGTGGCCCGCGCTCCTTGGAGGTCGGCGAGCGAGTGGATGCGGCCGTCGGTTCCGCGCAACTCGAAGGGCGGCGCGAGCATCCCTGCTTCGGCTGGTGGTGCGGATGTCGCCATGGTGCGCTACCTCAACGCGCCGATACGCCCGACAGCAGGATCACTTTGCCCGCGGCGCCGCCTTTCTCGACCAAGGTCTGCGCTTCACCGGCATCGCGCAGCGGCAGGCGCCGGCCGATCGGCAGCACGAATTTACGGTCGCGAATGTCGTCCGCAAACTCCCTGACCTTCGAGGCATCGGGCCGCGCGAACACGCGAGTGATCGTGACGGCCGGATTGCGCTGTGCCGTCGCCGCGGGAATCGCCGAGGCATAGGCGAATGTTCCGCCGTCCTTGACCTTCGAGAACAATGCTGCCGCGGTCTCGCCGCCCACGGTATCGGCAACGGCATCGACGCTCGCAAGCCGTGCGATCGCGGCGTCGTCGTCGAGGGCGAGCAGTTCCGCAGCCCCGAGCGATTGCGCCCGGGATAGTTGGCTCGCGCGTACTCCGGCGATGACGTGCGCGCCCAACTTCTTCGCGCTGTGCACGGCGGCGCGACCGACGCTGCCGAGGGCGCCGCTGACGAGCACCGTTTGACCGTGCTGGACCTTCGCCGCGACGCGCACGAGTTGATCGCCCGTCAGAACCACGAGGGGAATCGCCGCCGCATCGGTCAGGTCCAAACCCTCCGGCAAATGGGTCACCACGGGCGCTTCGACGACGACGAGTTCGGCATAGGTCGCATCCGCGGTCGCCAAGACACGATCGCCGATCGCGAAGCCACGAACGGCCGTGCCCACGGCGCGGACGATTCCGCTGACGTCCCTTCCGAGGATCGCCGGCAGGCTCAGCGGGAAATCCTTTTGTCGCGCGCCGGAGCGAATTTTCCAGTCAATGGGATTGACGCTTGCCGCGGCGGCCTCGATGAGCACGCCGTTCCCCCCCGGCACCGGGTCCGGAACATCCTCGTCGAACTTCAGGTTTTCGGGGCCACCGTAGGCATATAAGCGGACAGCTTTCATCGCTCCTCCTGCAGCCATCGAACCGGCGTCAAGCCGTCGCGGGCTCGGCCTGCAACAGCCCGGGCAGATCGGCGATGCTCTCGACGAGCGCATCGCAGGGCAGCGCGCGCGGATCCTGACCCTCGTTGTAGCCGTAGGGCACACAAACGATCGGGATGCCGGCGGCGCGCGCCGCCGTCAGATCGTTGATCGAGTCGCCCACCATCAGGGCATGGGCGGCCGCGATTCCCAGTGACTCGCAGGCGAACAGCAAAGGCATGGGATCGGGTTTGCGCTTCGGGCAGCTATCACCGCCCACGTAGACATCGACCCACGGCGCAAGTCCCAAACGCTTCGCGAGCGCGATCGCGAAGCGCTGCTGTTTATTGGTGACGATGGCCGTCTTGAGCCCCAACTCGCTGATGCCGCGCAGGCCCTCCGCGGCCCCGGCGAACGGTCGTGCACCGCTCTCGTCCGTGCCTTGGAGCGCACCGTAGTGGTGAAAGAACCTTTCGACGATCGCGCCGTGCTCATCGGCCCCGAGAGCGCGCCCCTGCAGTTGAGCCGCACGCTTGACGAGCATCGGCCCACCCTGGCCGATCATGGTGCGCGCATCGGCCGCATCGACGGGCGCCCAGCCATGTTCGGCGATCGCCCGATTGAGCGCAAGAGAGATATCGGCGGCGGTGTCGAGCAAAGTACCGTCCAGGTCGAAGAGCACGGCATCGAGCTTGACGCCGCGCCAGGCGGGACGACGATCGGCGCCGGTATGAGTATGTGCCATGCTGGGATTATGCACGAAATGATGAACGCCGGAGCGTTCGTTCGCGATAGACACCGGCGATCGAATTCATAGGATCAATCGCCTGGAGCTCTGGGGCTCGGTTGGTAAGATCACCTCCAAGGCCATGCAGGCCGTCACACCACAGCCGACGAGGACCCATGATGAACGCAATCAAAGCACCCTTGACCACCGCCTCCGGAATTCCGGTCTCCGACAACCAGAACTCCCTGAGCGCCGGCCCGCGCGGCGCCCTGCTGCTGCAGGACTTTCACCTCATCGAAAAGCTCCAGCATTTCAACCGCGAACGCATCCCGGAGCGCGTCGTGCACGCCAAGGGTTCGGGTGCCTATGGCGAGTTCACGGTGACGCACGACATCACGAGATACACCAAGGCGAAGTTGTTCGCCGAGATCGGCAAGAAGACCGAGACCTTCCTGCGCTTCTCGACGGTCGGCGGTGAAAAGGGCTCGGCGGACACCGAGCGCGACCCGCGCGGTTTCGCGATGCGCTTCTATACGGAGGAAGGCAACTGGGATCTCGTCGGCAACAACACGCCCATGTTCTTCATCAAGGATCCGATCAAATTCCCGGACTTCGTCCACACCCAGAAGCGCGATCCGCAGACGAATCTCAAGTCGGCGCAGATGATGTGGGATTTCTGGAGCAAGGCACCGGAGAGTTTGCATCAGGTCACGATGCTGTTCAGCGACCGCGGTACCCCGGACGGCTACCGGCACATGGACGGCTTCGGCAGCCACACGTTCAGCCTCATCAACGCCGCCTCACAGCGCGTATGGGTGAAATGGCACTTGAAGACCCGGCAAGGCATCAAGAATCTGGACGCCGCCGAAGCCTTGCGGCTCGCGGGTTCGGATCCCGACTACGCCCAGCGCGATCTGTTCGACGCGATCGCACGCGGTGATTTCCCCAAATGGGACGTATCGATTCAGGTCATGAGCGAGGCCGGCGCAACGGCCTGGGAGAATAAGACCGGCTGGAACCCGTTCGACCTCACCAAAGTGTGGCCGTACGGCGATTTTCCGCGGATCCCCGTGGGCGTGCTCGAGTTGAACCGCAACCCGGACAACTACCACTCACACGTCGAGCAGGCAGCGTTCTCGCCCGCGAACGTGGTTCCCGGCATGGGCTATAGTCCCGACAAGATGCTGCAGGGCCGGCTGTTCGCCTATCATGATGCGCAATTGTACCGGGTCGGAACGAATCACCAGCATCTGCCGGTCAATCGCGCCCGCTGTCCGTTCCATAATCAACAGCGCGACGGCCAGATGGCCGATGGCAACGGCGGCTCCGCGCCGAACTACGAAACCGTGAGCGCGGCGGGAACGAAACCCGCCGGTTTCGGCTTCGGCGACACGGGCTGGCCGCTCGCGGGCTCGGCCGGCCGATTCGACGAACGCGGCACGTCCGACGATTTCACGCAGGCAGGCAATCTATACCGCGTCATGAAGCCCGATGCCCGGGATCGCCTGACGACCAACATCGCGAATGCGATGCGCAGCGTGTCGAACGACATCAAACAGCTGCAACTCGGGCATTTCACGAAGGCTGACCCGGCGTACGGCGCGGACGTCGCCCGCAAACTCAAAGCACTGACCCAGGAGACCTGACGACGAAGCGCCCGGGTCCGCCGGTCATCGAATACGCTGAGAGAAGCTCACGCCGTAAGCGGACGGACGTGCGAGCAGCACGGGATCGGCGGACGGTTCGATGCCTTCGGTCAACGACAAGGGGTCGAACATCAGCAATTTCTGCGCCTGCGCCTGCTCGGGCGCGAGCGCGGTGAGTTCGACGGTGCCGAGCGGAACGAGGGTGCGGTCGGACGGCCAGACCGAGGTCGGGTCGTCCGTGACGTCGCCGTCGGCGGCGACTTGCGCGAGCAGACGGAAGCGGACGGGTCCGGCGGCGAGCCGCGACGGCAATTCCGCCATCAGGTAATCGGGTGCCGCCTTCGCCGCGTCGTCGGATGACAGCGCCTTTTCGTTGGCGTCGGGCAGGATCTGATACCGGATGAAATGCTGCCGACCCGCGGCATTCGTGAACCTGAACGCATCGACGCCATAGAAGGCGAGCGTCGCAAAGCTCGCCGGCGCCGGCCGCGGTGTCGTCACGAAGCGCAGCGCGGCGGGATGCAGCCTGAGAAAGCTCTCGATCGGCGTGGGCTTCGCCTTAGCGGATCCGCTTTGCCCGGCGGCCGTCAGGAAGGCCAGAAAATCCTCCGGCGTCGCGACGGGAAATCCATTCGCGGAGATGCTGACGATGTCGGTGCTCGCGCCGCCGGGAAGCAGGAATCTGATCGCCATGCCATGGGGACTCGCATTCGGGTCTGCATCGGGGAGAGTCGGTACGCCGGTGGCATCCGAGAAGCGCACGAGCACGGGGACCGCGTCGCGAAAGTGCGGAGCTTTGCTGAGCGTGCGGGCCGAAGGCGCGGGCGTGAAGCGACCGGACACGAGGATGCCCTTCGCGTGATTTGCGCGGTATCCCGGGTGTGGACCATTCGACAATTTGTTGAGCGCTTCGACGAGCGCGACGGGAAGCGGTGTTGCCGCCGCAATTGCCCCCGACGCCGCGCCGTCGGCAGGCGTCTCCTCGGAAAACGCCAGTATCGGTCCCGCAGCCCACAGCGCCGCGATCAGAAGAATGCCTCGCATGGAAAATATCTCGCGTCACGCCCCTGATGATCGGGGCCCAGTCGCAGAATTTGACCCAAGTCCGGTGCGCTGCGCAAGGGCTGCCGTGTCGCCGCCGGCCGCGGTTCGGTTGCGCGCCGTCACAACCGAATCAAGCAGCGTCGCCGCGGGACTGCGGCGGCAGATAGCGCTCGACCTCGGCGACGAAGCCCTCTGGATCGATCGGCTTCTCGATATAACCGACACAGCCGGCGGCGAGCGCCTTGTCGCGGTCGCCGGGCATGGCATACGAGGTTACCGCGATGATGGGTGTATGCTCGAGCGCGGGGATGCTGCGCAGTTCGCGGGCGACTGCGTAGCCGTCCATACCGGGCAATTGAATGTCGAGCAGCACGGCATCGGGGCGCAAGTCGACCGCCATGTCGATCGCCGCACGGCCGTCGACGGCGGCGGCGACGATGTACCCGCTGCGCTCCAGCAGGAACATCGCAAGATAGCGATTCTGCGGATTATCCTCGACGAGCAGGATTTTGCGGTTCATCGCGCAGCCTCCGCGGGCCGGACGAGCGGTAGCGAGAACGTGAATTCACTGCCCAAACCGAGGCGGCTCCGGACCGTCACCGTGCCACCGAGGAGTCCCGCGAGCCGCCGGCAAATCGCCAATCCCAAGCCCGTGCCCTCATGCTGACGCGTCAAGCCGGAGTCGACCTGACTAAAGGGCTGGAACAGCGTGCCGAGATCCGCGTCCGCGATGCCTATCCCGGTGTCGATGACTCGAAACGCCAAACGCGCCGGTGACGCGTGCGCCTGAACGGACAATCGAACCTCGCCGTGCTCCGTGAATTTGACCGCATTGCCGAGGAGGTTGATGAGCACTTGCTCGATGCGCCGCCGATCGCTGATGGCGCGCCCGAGCGGCCCATCCCGCTCGACGCTGAGACGCAGACCCTTGAGCTGTGCCATGGGCTCGATGCTCGCAACGACTCGTTCGATCGACGCATCGAGGTCGCAGTCCTCGCGCAGCATCGGCATCGCATCCGCCTCGATCCTCCCGATGTCGAGCACGTCGTTGATCAGCGCGAGCAGGTGCACGGCGCTGCCGCGCACCATGCCGAGTTGCTTCGCCTGTTCCTCGTTGAGCGGACCGGCCATGCCCTGCAGCACGATCCCCGAGAAGCCGATGATGGAGTTGAGCGGCGTCCGCAGTTCGTGCGACATCGTGGCGAGAAACGCGGACTTGAGTTTGTCGGCGGATTCCGCACGCTCCTTCGCTATCGCGAGTTCCGCCGTGCGTTCCGCCACCCGCTGTTCGAGATGCAGATTCGCACCGCGCAGGGCCTCGGCCGCCTCGTGCCGTTCGGTGATGTCGCGTACGATTTTCGACGCGCCGAGGATTCCACCGTCCGCGCCGTAGATCGGAGAAATCGTCACCGACGCGGGGAACAGTTCGCCGCTCTTGCGCAAGCGCAGAGTTTCGAAATCGACGATGCGCTCGCCCCGCGCGATGCGTCCGAGGAGGTTCGATTCCTCCAGCTGGCGGTCGGACGGAATGACGGTTGAAATGTTTCGACCGATGATTTCCTCGGCGCGATAGCCGAAGATGCGCTCCGCCGCGGGATTCCAGCTCGTGATGACGCCGCTCGGCGATTTGGAGATGATCGCGTCATTGGACGATTCGACGATCGCGGCAAAGCGGCTCGCGTATTGCTGATCGCGGCGGCGATCGCCTTCGTGCGCGAGGCGATCGAGAGCAACCGATACGACGGACGCGGTCGCTTCGATGAGCGCGATTTCATCGGCCTGAAACAGGTCGACGGCGTCGCCGTAGACGGCGAGGACGCCCGCCGCCGCATGGGCGCGGCGGATCGGTACGGCGATCGAAGAACGGATGCCGCGGCCGCGGGCGCGATCGTGCCAAAATCTTGTCGCAGGATCCTGGAGAAAGTCGTTGCTCACGGCGGCCCGTCCGCTCTGGAATGCCGTCGCGACGGGCCCCCCTGAGGGCGGCAAGGTTTGGATGCGGATGCGGAGGTTTTCGACGTACCCCTGCTCGTCGCCGCAATGGGCGAGCGGGACGATGCAGTCCGTCGGAGGGTCGTACCAGCCGATCCAGGCGAACAGGAAGCCTCCTTGTTCGACCACGGCTCGACACACTTCGATGAACAAAAGATCGCAATCCGTGGCATCGGCGAGCGTTCGATTGACGGCGCGCAGCGCATCGTAGAGTCGCCGCAGACGCTGCGCGTCGCTGTCATCGTGCAGAAACACGGCACCTTCGCGGCGGCGCATGCCTACTCCCCTGCGCTCCCTGGGCGATCTATGTTCCGCCTATGTGCCGCGTGCGTCCAGCGCGGCAACGCGATGCATCACGCGTGCGCTGCCGCATCCATCGAGGATCCTCTCAGGGACTTCCCTCGTACCAGAGGTCGCTGAGCAACCCGTAGACGCTGCTCGCGTCGATCCCGGCGCCGCCGAACAGCCAGAAATGTCCTGCGTTGTCGGTCCATGCGGCGGCGCCGCTGCGACCGCCGGGAGCCGCATTCGCCGACGCCACACTGAGCGCACCGAACGAGCCTTGGGAATTCACGACGTTCGCACCCCCCATCCAGGTCCAGACGGCGGTGCGCGGCGTGAACTTCCACAGGTCGTTGAGTTGGCCGTCGTTGCCTTTGGCGTCGAAACCGTTGCCGCCGAGCAGCCAGAGGTTGCCGCTCGCATCGATTCTGGCGGAGGCCGCGGCGCGCGCGCCGGGCATGTTGCCGGCAGCGCCTACGCCCAGGCTCCCATAGTTGCCGCTGGCATCGACGTGCGACGCGCCGCTGACCCAGGTCCACGCGCCCGTCGACGGCGTGAACTTCCACAGATCCCCGAGCGCATCGAAGTCGCCGGCGGAATCATAGCCATTGCCGCCGAACAGCCACAGATCACCCTGGGCGTCGGTCCATGAACTCGCGTAGGAGCGCGCGCCCGGCGCCTTGCTGCTCGACGAGTACGATCCGCTCTGACCCCCGGACGAAGAGCCCGCCACCCAGGTCCAAATGCCGGTCGATGGGCTAAAGGACCACAGATCGTTGAGGCAGCGTGCATACCCTAAGATGTCGATCCCGTACCCGCCAAACAGCCACAGATTGCCGGCTGCGTCGACCCAGGTGCTCGCACCGAAGCGGCCGCCCGGAATCGTGCCGGGATTGCCGGTCCCCTTGGTGCCGTAAACGCCACCCGTGCCGCCCGTACTCCAGCCGCTGACCCACGTCCATTGATGTTCGCTCGGAGAGAACGCCCAGAGATCCGCGAGCAAACTGCCCGAGGCGGAGTTCGCGTCGTTCGTACTCGCATCGAATCCCGCTCCGCCGAACATCCAAAACCGGCCCGCAGCATCGGTCCAGGTTGCGGCGCTATCGCGCGCTCCCGGCGAGTTGGCGATGCCAGGCTGCTCGAGTTCGCCGTAATTTCCCGCCGCGCTGCCGCTCTGGCCGCCGGCGATCCACGTCCACGCGTGGGCGGCGGGCGTGTACATCCACAGGTCACCCAGCTCGGCTTCCGTGCCCGAGGCATCGTAGCCCAATCCACCAAACAGCCAGAGTCTGCCGGATTTGTCCGTCCACGTATTGCCGTTGGTCCGAGCACCCGGAGCGTTGGCAGGCGCCGGCGACCCCTTGGCGCCGTAATGACCGGCCGCGTTCCCATGCGTGCTTCCCGACGCCCAGGTCCAGGTGACGGGGCCCGCGATCCTCGAGCAGGTCACCGCAATGCTCGACACGTTGGCGGCGCCGACGACACCCGCGCCATTGGCGAGCACGCAGGTCTGCGTCGCGGGCGCGGCGTGCACGGAGACCGTAAAAGCCGTACCTTTCCCGAGAGCGGTCGGAAACACGAATGGGCCGTTCGCGGTGATCGAGATCGAGCCGAGCGAGGAACTGCTCAAGGCGAGCGCGCCGTCGAGGCCCGACACCGTGCCGCCCACCGTATAGCGAGGCGTGCCGGCCTCGGTGCCCGACCACACCACCACGCACACAAGGGCGGTAAGCCGGCTCAATAAGCGCATATTCATGGGAGTGTTCAACCTCGAGTCTCTCAGTTGCTGCCGTCGATGCATCCGCGCTGGCCGCTGCCGTTCGCGTGGCCAGTGCCGGCCGCAGCCGCCTCATTCGACCACTCGCCCTGCAGTTTCCACTTCGTGCCGTTCTTGAACGGCACGCTGCCGTGCGCGAACGTCCAGGCGCACTTGTCGCCGATCTCGTTGCCGGCGGCATCGATCCAGGCGTTGATCTCGGGGTCCGTGCGGGTTTCCGCGAGTTCGTGCGCCGTGACGTTCGAGAGCGCCGCGAGACCCGCTGAATGTCCCGTGCTCGAGTCCTGCGGCGAACAGCCGCCGTCGCCGTCGAGGTTCCAGAGGAACGCGATCTCGACGGTCTGACCCAGGCAGCTCGCGGCCGTGTGATAGCCGCAGAAATTCGACGTGGCCGGTCGACCCATGTCCGAATACACGATCACGAGCTGCGTGCCGTCGGTGCGCATCTGAAAGTGTCCGCTCGCGGCTTCGTTACAGGCAGCCGCCAGCACTTGGGTCATTTGCCGGCCGTCGACCGAAGTCGCCACCGGGGCCGCGCGACCCTGATAAGCAAGCGCGCTGCCGACCGTTCCGTTGCTCCCGGTGTATTCATCGGCGGTCGCGGCATAGCGAGAAGCGGCATATCCCTCGAAGAAGGCATCGAGACCCGTAAACTTGTCGGCGACGAACTTGGGTTGACTCCAGTTCGGGCCGGCGGGGACGACCCGCACGGCGATGTTCGCCAAAATCGGACCGCCGCCGTAGACCACGGCCGCAGACGTGCTCGACTTGCCCGCGTTCGCCCCGCCGCGCAGATCGGAGTGGCCGCCCGAGTCCGGCGCCATCGGGCGACCGGCGGGATCGTGCGGACGATGGTAATGCACGGCGCCACTGTGATCCTCGTCGGCTGCCAGGGCGGCAGGGTCGGCCTGCTCTGCGGCGGAGGCGCTCGCGCCGAGCGCAGCGGCCATCGCGCTCGCCACACCCAGCGCCATCGCAGCCTTCAGCGGTAAAGACACCCAAGCATCACGTCGTCGCATGAACGAAAACCTCTGACTGCACGTGCCGCGATGATGCGGGGCGTCACCGCCGGCAACCTCGCCGTCCGTCACATCCGCGCGCGGCAATGCGTCACAAGGAGCGCGCAATGCGCGACGCCGTGATCGCATCGAGGGTGGTTATGTCAGAGCCGGGCGAGACCTCCGCCCCGGCGCTCGTCAGGCGCCAAATTCAATGACCCGTTTTCGTCGGGAGCGCCAAAGACGCTGGAGCCCGAAGGTCACCCGCCTCGGAGGCGCGAACGGCCGCCGCGGTAACTGCCGCCATGCCGGCGACGAGCACTGGGCAAAGCTTGGTCGCCCGCCGCCCTCGCATCGGCGGGGCGCCGCAGCGCGCGGCTTCATAGGACTTTGGATGCGCTTGAAAAGCCGATCCCATCGGAATCGTTGCGACCTCACCCGTTATCCTTCGAGATCGTACGTGACTCTCGGCCGATTGACCAAGCGAGGAACACGTTTCCTCTGATCGATCCCTGGGGCCTGGCCCGTGCTTTCGCGCCGCAGCAACCCACGAGGCAGCCCGGGACTTTCGGCCGCCAGGCTGCGCGCTCATAATTGTCGGGCTGGTACCTATCACACGGGAGAGTGACATGAGCATCCAATCGGAAGACGCCTTGGTCCGCAACTACAAACAAAGCGGTTTCATGCAACGCCTGGACTTCGGCGATCGGCCCGCGCTGATCGTCATCGATTTCGTAAAGGCCTATTTGCTGCAAGACTCCCCACTTTATGGCGGTGAAGGAGTGCGCGTCGCGCAGGACGGCGCGATTCAACTGCTTGCTGCCGCCCGGTCGGCGCGGATTCCCGTGTTGCACACGAATCTGAGTTATGACGCGAACGGCCGCAACGGCGGCGTGTTTTTCCGCAAGGTGGGTGCGCTGCGCAGCTTCGCCCGCAACACCGAACATCCGGAGCGGGGCGAGTTCGCGGACGGGCTCGAACCCATCGAAGGGGAGATCGTGATCACCAAGCAGTATGCGAGCGCCTTCTTCGGCACGACGCTCGCCCCGACGTTGACGTCGATGGGCGTCGATACACTGCTCATTGCGGGCATGTCGACGAGCGGCTGCGTGCGCGCGACCGCGGTCGACTGTTGCCAGTATGGGTTCATCCCGATGGTCGTTCGCGATGCGGTCGGAGATCGCGCGGAGGGTCCGCACGAGGCGAGCCTGTTCGATCTACAGGCGAAATATGCCGAGGTCGTCGGACTCTCCGAGGCGGCTCACTATTTGTCGAAATTCGGCCTCAAATATCGGCTTGCCTAGCAGCAGGCCAGGGGTGTTCAGGGTCGCGGAGCCGAGGCCGGGCCCGGTTCCGGCCATTGCTGCGGCACCCGCCGGAGCTTCGCCGTGTCGTAGCCGAGACGTCCGACCCGATCGACGAGAGCCTGGTAAACGGCGGCATCGAGAGTGGGTGTACGCGCCATGATCCACACGTAGTCGCGCGAGTCCCGCGCGACGATAGTCTGCGAATAGGCGTCGTCGAGGTAGGCAATGAGATATTGGGCCTTGAAGGGCCACAGGAATTGCATCCCCCACGTCGCGTTCGAGTCGTGATCGAGCACGAATCCCTTCGGTCGCATGGTCTTGAGCTTGCCGTCGAATCCCCCCTTGTGAAAGGTGAAGGTCGTCGCGATCGTCCCATCGCCGTTCAAGCTGTAGCTCTCCACCGCGTCGTAAGCATCTTTCTCGAGAAACGTCGGGATGCTCGCGATCACGTACCACGCACCCATGAAGCGCTGCAGGTCAACGTGCGGGACGGTCGAAATCGGCGTTTCACCCATGGAGACACAGGAGGCGAGGAACAAGCAAGCCGTTATGGTAACTGAGGCGATCAAACGCATAGTACGCAAACCCGGTTGACGAACGAATGGCGATCATTGGGGGCGGCAGTATACCCAATCGCGTCGGAACTCCCCGGCGGCCAGGCCCGCTCATCCTGTCAGCGGAGGCCGCCGGATGCTGTAGTCGGTGCTACGACCATCCTGTGGCATGATGGCGGTGTGGCAATCTGCCACATCGAAAAAGAAGGACACGATCATGGGATTATTCGACGCAGCCCTCGGCAGCCTGTTTGCCACACCGGGCGCCGCCAGTACGGCGCAGCCGCCGATCGCACAGGCGCTCGAATCGCTGCTCCAACAGCACGGGGGCTTGGGCGGCCTCGTCACCCAACTGTCCCAGGGAGGTCTCGCGAACGAGGTCGGCTCCTGGATCGGCAACGGGCCCAACCAAGGCGTTTCCGGACCGCAAATCGCCCAGGCGCTCGGCAGCGGCACGGTCGGCCGAATTGCTCAGCAGCTCGGCGTCAACCCGCAGGAAGCCGGAGCTCTGCTCGCCCAAGTGGTTCCCCATCTCGTCGATCACATGACGCCGGGCGGCCAGGTTCCGGCGAACGGTGCCGCGGCACCGCCCTCCGATGTGCTCGCAAACGCCGTTTCGGCAATCGCGCGACGGCTGTTGGCCTGAGAGCCGTTCAGCGCCACCGCCAATCGCGGACTTCGGGCAGATCCTGCCCGTTGGCCGCAATATAGCGGCGATGCAGGGTCAGCTTGTCACGCAGTTCCTGCTTGAGATAAACGCCGGGACCGCCGACCGTGGGCAAACGGTCGATCACATCCATCACGAGATGGAAGCGGTCCATTTCGTTGAGCACCGTCATGTCGAACGGCGTCGAAATCGTCCCCTCTTCCTTGTAGCCGCGCACATGTAAATTGCCATGATTGTTGCGCCGGTAGGTGAGCCGGTGGATGAGCCACGGATAGCCGTGAAATGCGAACACGACCGGCTTGTCCGTGGTGAACAGCGAATCGAAGTCGCGGTCGCTCAAACCGTGCGGGTGCTCGGTCGACGGCTGCAGCTTCATGAGATCGACGACGTTGACGACGCGCACCTTGAGGTAAGGCAGCCGCTCGCGCAGGATAGTGACCGCGGCGAGCGTTTCGAGCGTCGGCACATCGCCGGCGCAGGCGAGCACGACGTCGGGTTCGCCGTCCTGATCGTTGCTCGCCCATGACCAGATCCCGATGCCCGCCGTGCAGTGATCGATCGCCTGATTCATCGTGAGCCACTGCGGCGCGGGGTGCTTGCCTGCGACCACCACGTTCACGTAGTGGCGGCTGCGCAGGCAATGATCCATGACCGACAGCAGGCAATTGGCGTCGGGCGGCAGGTAGACACGCACGATTTCGGCCTTCTTGTTGATCACATGGTCTAGAAACCCAGGATCCTGATGCGTGAAGCCGTTGTGATCCTGGCGCCAAACGTGCGAGGACAAGAGGATGTTCAACGACGCTATTTTGCGTCGCCACGGGAGGCCCGCCGTCACCTTGAGCCATTTGGCGTGCTGGTTGAACATCGAATCGATGATGTGGATGAACGCCTCGTAGCAATTGAACAGGCCATGGCGTCCCGTCAACAGATAACCTTCGAGCCAGCCTTCGCACTGGTGTTCGCTCAGCATTTCGAGCACGCGACCTTCCGGCGCGAGGTACTGATCATTGGCCCCGGTCGCACCCTGCCACTGACGCTGCGTGACCTCGAAGACGGCCTCGAGCCCGTTGGACACGGTCTCGTCGGGTCCAAAGAGTCGAAAGTTGCGCTGCCCCGCGTTCAGTGCGATCACGTCGCGCAGGAATTTTGCGAACACGCGCGTATCGCCGGGTCCTTGTACGCCGGGCGCCGCGACCTCGATCCCGTACTCCGCATAATCCGGCAGTCGCAGATCCTTGAGCAGCAGTCCGCCGTTTGCATGCGGGTTTGCCCCCATGCGCCGTTCGCCCTCCGGCGCCAGATCCGCAAGTTCCGCGAGGAGCCGGCCGCAATCGTCGAACAGTTCCTCGGGCCGGTAGCTGCGCAGCCAGCGCTCCAGTTCCACCAGGTGCTGGGGGTTCCTGGCCGGGTCCGTAAGCGGCACTTGATGCGAGCGGAAACTCCCCTCGTTGGCTTTGCCGTCGACGAAGGCGGGCCCCGTCCATCCCTTCGGCGAGTCGAGGACGATCATGGGCCAGCATGGGCGCGCGCCAACCTCGCCCCGGCGCGCCGCGGCCTGGATGCGGCGGATCTCCTCGATCGCGCCGTCGAGCGTGCGAGCCATTGCTTCGTGCATCAGCGCGGGATCCCGGCCTGAGACGAAGAACGGCGACCAGCCGTAGCCGCGGAGCAGCTGTTCGAGTTCGGTCCGCGGGATGCGCGCGAGTATCGTCGGGTTCGCGATTTTCCAACCATTCAAGTGGAGGATCGGCAATACCGCACCGTCGGTCGCGGCGCTCAGGAACTTGTTCGAGTGCCAGGCCGTTGCCAGAGGTCCGGTTTCTGCCTCGCCGTCGCCGATCACGCAGCCGACGATCAGATCGGGATTGTCGAAGACGGCGCCGAAGGCGTGGCTCAGCGAGTAGCCTAGTTCCCCGCCCTCGTGGATCGAACCGGGACATTCCGCCGACGCGTGGCTCGGAATGCCGCCCGGCCAGGAGAACTGCGTGAACAGCCGTCGCAGTCCGTCGACGTCGCGGCTGATGTGCGGATAGACCTCGCTGTAAGTGCCTTCCAAATAGGTCCCCGCGACGACCGCCGGACCCCCGTGGCCGGGCCCGGACATATAGATCATGTCCAGGTCGTATTTCTTGATCACGCGATTCAAATGCGTATAAATGAAGTTCTGCCCGGGCGTCGTGCCCCAGTGACCCAGCAACATGGGCTTGATGTCCGCCGCGCTGAGCGGCTCGCGCAGCAGCGGATTGTCGCGCAGATAAATCTGCCCCACCGCGAGATAATTCGCGGCCCGCCAGTAAGCGTCGATCTTGCGCAGTTCTTCCGGGTCGAGCGTGCGTGCGCCCGTCTTCACCGCGACGTCGGATCCAAGGTCAAGCATGCGTCTTCTCTCCCGATAGTGTTTCGACTCCGACGAGACGCAGGGTCTGCCGGGCAACCATCAACTCCTCGTCGGTGGCGAGCACCCGCACGCGCACGCGGGCCGAAGCCGCGGAGATCAAGGGCGCGTGGGCGCGATTGCGATCCGCATCGACTTCGATGCCGAGGAACCCGAGGCCGGCGCAGATCCGCGCGCGCAGCGGCGCCGCGTTCTCGCCGATGCCGCCCGAGAAGACCAGCACATCGAGGCCGCCGAGAGCGCCCGCCAGCGCACCGATGGCCTTCTTGACGCTCTGACAAAACACGGCGAGCGCGAGGGCGGCGCGTGAATCCGCGGCCTCGCGCGCCAGCAGATCGCGCACGTCAGAGCTCGTCCCGGAAATGCCGAGCAGCCCCGATTCGTGGTTGACCATGTTGTTGAACTGCGCCGCGCTCATCCCCTCTTTCTCTGCGAGGTAAAAGACGAGACCCGGATCAAGATCCCCTGAGCGCGTGCTCATGACGATCCCCGCGGCGGGAGTGAAGGCCATCGTCGTGTCGATGCTCTTGCCGGAGAGCACGGCGGCGAGGCTCGCACCGTTGCCGAGGTGGGCGAGAATCACCCGTCCGTCGGCGGCCGCGGCATCGCCGAGTTCGCGCAATTCGCCGAGCAGATATTCGTAGGAGAGACCGTGAAACCCGTAGCGCTCGACGCCGCGGTCGGCAAAGCGGTGCGGAATCGCCAGGCATTTCGCGACGGCCGGCATGTCGCGGTGGAACGCCGTGTCGAAACACGCGACCTGAACGAGGGCGGGATGACGCGCGGCGATCGCTTCGATGAATGCGATCTCGCTCGGCAGATGCTCCGGGTCGAAAGGCCGGATCGCCCTGAGCTCGGCGAGCAGCGCCGGGGTGATACGCTCGGGTGCCGTGTGGCTCATGCCGTTGACGATGCGATGGCCGACCGCATCCAGAGAACCCATCACCGGATGCGTTTCGAGCCAGTCCATGAGGCAATCGATCGCTGCGCGATGGTCCGGTACGGCGACGTCCCGGAGCGTGGGCGCGTCGCCCTCGCGCTCGCTCACGCTGAAGCGCGCGTTCGGCAGGCCGATGCGTTCGATTTTGCCGTGCAAGCGCCTTGCGATCTTGCCGTTCGAGCCAAACACCGCGAAACGGATACTCGAGGAGCCGCCATTGATCGTGAGGACGTTGCGCATCGTGGCAGTCTGACACAGACAATATGTGCATTTAGCGACCGGCTGCGGGGCTGCGCAAGTAGGACAAACACTTACACTTCTGCAGAATACCCGCGCAGCACCGACGCGGCCGCGCGCCGCAGCAGCGGGGACCCCGCGGCCAACCTTCCCACAAAAACGGTCCGCGTCGGGTCAGACAATGGTACCGTGTCGGCACCCATCCCGGAGTTCCGCTCGATGCAAGACAAACCCAACTATTCGAACGCCCGCCCGATCACCACCCCGAGCGACGATCCCGCGATGGATTTTCGCACCCGGCTCGCCCATCAACAGGCCGAGCACGCGGAACGCCGCAAGTTCGACCTCACCGAGCAATCCTCGCGATTGAAATCGGCCGAGGAGCGGATCCGGATCTGGGAGCGGCTGCATGAGGTCACCTTACCGCGCGATCCGTTGCATCGGCTCATCGACATCGTTGCCTCGGATACCGGCCTCACTGCCGGCGATGTTCGTGACGAGCAGCGTCGACGTGCGGATTTGCGGCTTGCGAGCGCGCCCACCGGCGCATGAGCGCGGACGCCGTCGGTTGCGCGGCGGTCGTCAACTCCGGAAGAAGTACGGGATAGCGGTCAAGCCGATGCCGATTCCGACCAGAGCCCACACATTGGGCACGAAATACGCGTAACCCATGAGCGCGATGCCGCAGATGAGCGGCACGGGCGCACGCTGCTTCTTGCCGTAGAGGAAGAACCCGAGACCGATCGATCCGAACAGGAGGCCCCAGAGCAGCTGCGCCTCGCTCATCAGATTTCCCAGGTCAAATCGACGTCGATGATCTCCGCTTCGCGCAAGTGAGCAATGACCGCCTCCGCGGCGGCTTGCGGCGTGAGCCGCGTCGTGTCGAGCAGCACCTCCGGCGCGAGCGGCGGCTCATAGGGCGAATCGATTCCCGTGAAGTTCCGCAGTTCCCCGCGGCGCGCCTTCTTGTAGAGGCCCTTGACGTCGCGCGCCTCGGCCTGGGCGAGCGGCGTATCGACGAATACTTCGACGAACTCGCCGGGCTCCAGCAGGGCGCGGGCCATGTCGCGTTCCGCGCGGAACGGCGAAATGAAGGACACCAGCACGATCAGACCGGCGTCGACCATGAGGCGCGCGACCTCGCCGACCCGCCGAATGTTCTCGACGCGATCTTCGACCGAGAAGCCGAGATCCTTGTTGAGCCCGAGCCGGACATTGTCGCCGTCGAGCAGATAGGTCTGGCGCCCGTCGGCATGCAGTTTCTTCTCGACGAGATTCGCTATCGTGGACTTGCCGGCCCCCGAGAGTCCGGTGAACCAGACCACGCAGGGCTTTTGGTGCGAGAGTTCGGCGCGCGCCCGCTTGTTGACGTCGAGCGCCTGCCAATGCACGTTCTCGGCCCGGCGCTGCGCCGCCTCGAGCAGCCCCGCGCCCACGGTCGTATTCGTGAGGCGATCGATCAAGATGAAGCCGCCGAGCGTGCGGCTTTCGCGATACGGCTCGAACGCGATCGCGCTCGCGAGTTCGAGGCCGCAATAGCCGATGTCGTTGAGTTCGAGGCGGCCGGCCGCAACTCGCTCCAGCGTGTTGACGTCGATGCGATACTTGATCGGCGCGAGGGTTGCCGTGACGGTCTTCGTCGCGAGCTTGAGCAGATAGACGCGACCCGGAACGAGCGGCTCGTCGTGCATCCAGACGATCGTCGCATGGAACTGTGAAGCGACCGGCGGCGGCGAATCCGCGCTCGCAAGCACGTCGCCGCGGCTCACGTCGATCTCATCTTCGAGCGTCAGCGTGACCGACTCGCCCGCGACCGCATGGGAGACCTCGCCGCCGGCGCCGAGAATCCGCGCGACGCGGCTCGTGCGCCCCGACGGCAGCACCCGCAGGGGATCGCCCGCCCGCACGACACCGCTCGCAATCAGGCCGGCGAACCCGCGAAACTCCGGGTCGGGTCGATTGACCCATTGGACGGGAAGCCGAAACGCCTTGTGGGTGACGGAATCCGTGAGCGGCGCGCTTTCGAGATGGGCGATCAGGGTCGGGCCCCGATACCAGCTCATCCGTGGACTGGCAGCGGCCACGTTGTCGCCTCCGACCGCGGAGAGCGGAATCGCGGTGATGTCGGAGAGCCGGATCTTCGCGGCGAACGCCCGGTACTCGCTTTCGATCTCACGAAACCGTCGCTCGTCGAAGTCGACGAGGTCCATCTTGTTGATCGCCAGCACGATCTTTTCGATGCCGAGCAGCGCGACGAGATAACTGTGCCGGCGCGTCTGCGTGAGCACGCCCTTGCGGGCGTCGACCAGGATCACCGCGAGTTCGGCCGTCGAGGCGCCCGTGACCATGTTGCGCGTATACTGCTCGTGCCCGGGCGTATCGGCGACGATGAATTTGCGCTTGTCGGTGGAGAAGAATCGATAGGCGACGTCGATCGTGATGCCCTGCTCGCGCTCGGCGGCGAGACCGTCGACGAGCAGCGCGAAATCGATCGCGCCGCCGCGCGTGCCGACGCGCCTCGAATCGTCCTCGAGCGCGCGCAGCTGATCGGCGAAGATCATCTTGGTTTCGAACAGCAGCCGTCCGATCAAAGAAGACTTGCCGTCGTCGACCGAACCGCAGGTGATGAAGCGCAGCAGACTCTTGTGACGATGCGACTCGAGATAGGCTTCGATGTCGGCCGCAATGAGTTCGGAGTCCGCGGCGGCCATCAGAAATAGCCTTCCTGCTTCTTCTTTTCCATGGAAGCCGCCCCATCGTGATCGACGATGCGGCCCTCGCGCTCGGATCCGGTCGCCAGCAGCATTTCGCGGATGACGTCCGTGAGGCTCGCCGCGGTGCTCTCGGTCGCCGCCGTGAGCGGGTAGCAGCCCAGCGTGCGAAAACGCACCTTCAAGTGTTCGACCCGATCGTCGGGGCCCAGGGGCAGGCGTTCATCGTCGACCATGATGAGCCGGCCGTCGCGGCGCACGACGGGGCGGGTCTTTGCAAGGTACAGAGGCACGACCGGCACCTTCTCGAGATGAATGTATTGCCAAACGTCGAGCTCGGTCCAGTTCGAGAGCGGAAAGATGCGGATGCTCTCGCCGCGATTCTTGCGCGCGTTGTAGAGCTGCCAGAGTTCCGGGCGCTGATTCTTCGGATCCCAGCGGTGCTGTGCGGAGCGAAAGGAGAATATGCGTTCCTTGGCGCGGCTCTTCTCCTCGTCGCGGCGCCCCCCGCCGAACGCCGCATCGACGCCGTATTTGTCGAGCGCCTGGCGCAGCGCCTGGGTCAGCATGAGATCCGCGTAGGCCGTGCCCGGCGTCCAGGGCTTCACGCCCGCGCGCACGCCCTCCTCGTTGGTGTGCACGAGCAGTTCGAGCCCGTAGCGCTTGGCCGTCGCGTCGCGAAACTCGAGCATCTCGCGAAAATCCCAGCCGCTCGCGATCTGCAGCAGCGGGAACGGCGGCTTCGCCGGCGCGAAGGCCTTGAGCGCGAGGTGCAGCATCACCGAGCTGTCCTTGCCGATCGAATAGAGAAGCGCGGGCCGCTCGCACTCCGCAACGACCTCGCGGAAGATATGGATGCTTTCGGCTTCGAGGCGCTGAAGATGCGTCAGATCGCTCATCGCTTGGCCGGCCGCCGGCGCACGCCGCCGTTCATTCCACGTAGTGCGCCGGAGTTTTCGCGCGCAGCTCCAGGGGCGTGATGCCGGGCGCCATTTCCACCAGCCGAAACGGCTCCCGCCGCGAAGCGCGCGCGAACTGGGCGAGATCGGTGATCAGCGAGTCGACCACGTTCACGCCCGTGAGCGGTAGTTCGCAGCGCGGTTTGAACTTCGGCGCTCCGTCCTTGGAATTGTGCTCCATGACGACGACGACGCGTTTGACGCCGGCCACGAGGTCCATCGCGCCGCCCATGCCCTTGACGACCTTGCCCGGCACCACCCAATTGGCGAGATCGCCGCCCTCGGACACCTCCATGGCGCCGAGAATCGACAGGTCGATGTGGCCGCCGCGGATCATCGCGAAGCTGTCGGACGAGGAGAAATACGATGAGAGGGGCAGCTCGGTGATGGTCTGCTTGCCGGCATTGATCAGATCCGGGTCTTCCTCGCCGGAATAGGGGAAGGGTCCCATGCCGAGCATGCCGTTTTCCGATTGCAGCACGACGTTGACGCCCGGAGCAATGAAGTTCGCGACGAGCGTCGGGATCCCTATCCCCAGGTTCACGTAGAAGCCATCGGCGAGTTCCCGTGCCGCGCGCGCCGCGATCTCCTCACGCGACCACGGCATCGGCGCTTCCCCCGCGCGGACGGACCGTGCGCTTTTCGATCAAGCGTGAGTAATTACTGCCCTGCAGGATCCGCTGCACATAGATGCCCGGCGTGTGAATATGATCGGGATCGAGCGTACCGACCGGCACGAGCTCCTCGACCTCGGCGATCGTGACGCGTCCCGCGGTCGCCATCGGCGGATTGAAGTTGCGCGCGGTCTTGCGGTACACGAGATTGCCTGCGGGATCGCCGCGCCAGGCTTTCACGAGCGACAAGTCGGCGACGAGCCCGGTCTCGAGCACGTAGGTCTCACCGTCGACGACGCGCTGTTCCTTGCCCTCGGCGACCAGCGTGCCCGCCCCCGTACGCACGAAGAACCCATGGATGCCGGCGCCGCCCGCACGTATGCGCTCCGCGAGCGTCCCCTGGGGATTGAACTCGAGCTCGAGTTCGCCGGCGAGATACTGCCGCTCGAACTCCTTGTTTTCGCCGACGTACGACGAAATCATCTTGCGGATCTGGCGCGTCTGCAGGAGCAGCCCCAGGCCGAAATGATCGAGACCGGCGTTGTTGGATACGCAGGTGAGGTTCCGGCAGCCGAGCTCGCGCACGGCGGCGATCAGATTCTCCGGCACGCCACACGCGCCGAATCCGCCCGCCATCACCATCATGCCGTCGGCCAGCACGCCGGAAAGTGCGCTGACGGCGTCGGGGTAAACCTTGGAAGTCGACATCGACGGGGTCCTTCGGGCGAGGGTGGTCGGGCGCCGCAGTATACTAAACTCGGACCGCCTGCTGGGCCGTCGCCGCGTCGAGGGTGTTCGAGAGCAACATGGCGATCGTCATCGGCCCGATGCCGCCCGGCACCGGCGTGATCCAACGGGCCCGCCGGAACGCGGGCTCGAATTCCACGTCGCCCACGAGCCTTCCCGCCGCCGTGCGATTGATGCCGACGTCGAAGACCGCCGCTCCCTCGCGAATCCAGCTCCCCGGGACGAAATCCGGCTTGCCGACCGCAGCGACCACGAGCTCCGCACGTTCGACCTCGGCGCGCAGATCGCGGGTGCCCGTGTGACAGACGGTCACGGTCGCTCCCGCCAGCAGCAGCTCGAGCGCCATGGGCCGGCCGACGATGTTCGAGGCGCCGACCACGGTCGCCCGCAGGCCGCGCAGCGCGATGCCGTATTCCTCGGCGAGCCGGATGACGCCGAACGGCGTGCACGGGCGCAACCGCGGACGCTTTTGCGCGAGCAAGCCGGTGTTGTGGGGGTGAAAGCCATCGACATCCTTGGCCGGATCGATCGCATCCATGATCTCGTGGGCTTCGAGGCCGGCGGGCAGCGGGAGCTGCATGAGGATCCCGTCCACCAAGGGGTCGGCATTGAGTTTCCCGACGAGCGCGAGCAGCTTCGCCCGGCTGACGGTCTCCGGCGGATCATAGGCGAACGAGCGAATCCCGGTTTCCTCGCAGGCCTTGCGCTTGTTGCGCACGTAGATGGTCGAAGCCGAATTCGCACCGACCTGCACGACCGCAAGCCCCGGCCGGCGGCCGCTTGCGGCGGCGAACGCCGCCGCGCGCAGCTTGACCTCGGCGCGAACCTTGGCGGCGACCGCTTTGCCGTCGAGCAGCGTCGCCGCTTCGCTCACCGATCAGTACCGGTACTGATCCGTCTTGTACGGTCCTTGCTTCGTGACGCCGATGTAGCGCGCCTGGGCATCGGACAGTTCGGTGAGCTGGGCTCCGAGCTTCGAGAGCTGCAGCCGCGCGACCTTCTCATCGAGGTGCTTCGGCAGCACGTAGACGCCGGCCGGATAGTTCGCCGTGTTTCCAAACAGCTCGATCTGGGCCAGCACCTGGTTGGCGAACGAGGAACTCATGACGTAGGACGGATGTCCCGTGCCGCAACCCAGGTTCACGAGCCGGCCTTCGGCGAGCAAAATGATGCGCTTCCCGTCGGGGAAGATCACGTGATCGACCTGCGGCTTGATGTTATCCCAGGTGTGCTGCTTCAACGCGGCGACCTCGATTTCGTTGTCGAAGTGCCCGATGTTGCAGACGATCGCCTGGTCCTTCATGTGCAGCATGTGCGCGTGGGTGATGACGTGCAGGTTGCCGGTGGCGCTCACGAAGATATCCGCCTTGTCGGCGGCATAATCCATGGTCACGACGCGGTAGCCCTCCATGGCCGCCTGAAGGGCGCAGATCGGATCGATCTCGGTGACCCAGACCTGCGCCGAGAGCGCCCGCAGCGCCTGTGCCGAGCCCTTGCCGACGTCGCCGTATCCGGCGACCACGGCGACCTTGCCGGCGATCATGACGTCGGTGGCGCGCTTGATCGCATCGACGAGCGACTCGCGGCAACCGTAAAGATTGTCGAACTTGGATTTCGTGACCGAGTCGTTGACGTTGATCGCGGGAAACGCGAGTTCACCGTCCTTCGCCATCTGATACAAGCGCTTGACGCCGGTCGTCGTTTCTTCGGTCACGCCCTTGATCTTCGCAAGCCGCGTCGAGTACCACTTCGGGTCGATCTTGAGCTTCGCCTTGATCGCGGCGAACAGGCAGGTTTCCTCCTCGCTCGCCGGATGCGCGAGCACACTCGCGTCCTTCTCGGCCCGCGTGCCGAGATGCAGCAGCAACGTGGCATCGCCGCCGTCGTCCAGGATCATGTTCGAGTGGCCGCCGTCGGGCCATTCGAAAATGCGATGCGTGTAATCCCAGTATTCGGTCAGCGTCTCGCCCTTGATCGCAAACACCGGCGTTCCGCCGGCCGCAATGGCCGCCGCGGCATGGTCCTGCGTCGAGTAGATGTTGCAGGAAGCCCACCGCACCTGGGCGCCGAGCGCGTTGAGCGTCTCGATGAGCACGGCGGTCTGAATGGTCATGTGCAGGGAACCGGTGATGCGCGCGCCGCGCAGCGGCTGTTCGGCGGCGAACTCGCGGCGGATCGCCATGAGTCCCGGCATCTCCGTTTCGGCGATGGCGATTTCCTTGCGGCCCCAGTCGGCGAGAGCCAGGTCCTTGACCAGAAAATCGGGAATTTGTTTGACGGCTGCGTTCATGACGATGAGCTCCTAGGCAAATGCATGTGAGTGGCGCGCGTTTCAGGCGGCGCGCGTGGATTTCAATTCGGCGGCGAGGTCGGCGGCCTTGTCGGTGCGCTCCCAGGTGAACTCCTCCTCCTTGCGGCCGAAATGGCCGTAAGAGGCGGTTTTCTGATAGATCGGACGCGCGAGGTCGAGCATCTCCCGCAGTCCATAGGGCGTCAGGTCGAAATGCGCACGCACGATCTGCGTGAGGCGCTTGTCGGGCAGTTTCCCGGTGCCGAAGGTTTCGACCATGATCGAAGTCGGCTCGGCGACTCCGATCGCGTAGGAAACCTGGACCTCGCAGCGGTCGGCGAGACCCGCTGCGACCACGTTCTTCGCGACGTAGCGGGCGGCATAAGCAGCGGACCGGTCGACCTTCGAGGGATCCTTGCCGGAGAACGCGCCGCCCCCGTGACGCGCGAAACCGCCGTAGGTGTCGACGATGATCTTGCGACCCGTGAGTCCGCAATCGCCGACAGGACCGCCGATCACGAAACGACCGGTCGGATTGATGTGGAATTTCGTGCGCTTGTCGAGCCACTTTGCCGGCAGGACGGGCTTCAGGATCTCCTCCATGACAGCCTCGCGCAAATGCTTGGTGCTCACGTCGTCGCTGTGCTGGGTGGACAGCACCACGGCTTCGATGCCGACCGGCACGTCGTCTTCGTAGCGCAGAGTCACCTGGCTCTTCGCGTCGGGCCTGAGCCACGGCAGCTTGCCGCTCTTGCGCACTTGCGCCTGCCGCTTGACGAGGCGATGCGCAAGCGTGATCGGCGCGGGCATGAGCACGTCCGTCTCGTTGGTCGCGTAACCGAACATCAGCCCCTGATCGCCGGCACCCTGCTTGCGCTCGTCCTTGCGGTCCACGCCCTGGGCGATGTCGGGGGATTGCTTGCCGATCACGTTGAGCACGCCGCAGCTCGCGCCATCGAAGCCCATCTCCGAGGTGTCGTAGCCGATGTCGAGCACGGTCTTGCGCACGATCGCCTCGACGTCGACCCAGGCGCTCGTGGTCACCTCTCCGGCGACGATCACGACGCCGGTCTTGACGAGCGTCTCGCAGGCCACGCGCCCGCGCGGATCGGCCTTGAGGATGGCGTCAAGAACGGCGTCGGAGATCTGGTCGGCGACCTTGTCGGGATGACCCTCGGAAACCGACTCCGAGGTGAAGGAAAAGCTCTTGCTCATAGTGTCATGGTCCTGGTGCCTGGGTGCCGAAATTATCCATAAAACGCCGTTCGAATTCCGGGCGCGTGAAGCGATGATTCTGGGGGCCGCGCGATTCGATCTTCAGCGCGCCCATCAACGAAGCGATACGGCCCGTCGTTTCCCAATCGAGGCCCCGCAGCAGGCCGTGGATTAAACCAGCCCGGTAAGCGTCTCCGCAACCGGTGGGATCGATTACCGCCCGCGGCGCCGCTGCCGGGACGACGAGCGTCCGGCCCTTGGTGTAAATCGTCGATCCCTCGCCGGCGCGCGTCACGACCAGCGCCTCGACCTGGGTCATGACGTCGGCCGCGCTCCAGCCGGTCTTTTGCTGCAGGAGGCCCCACTCGTAGTCGTTGACCGCCACCCACGTCGCCTGGGACAGAAAAGTCTTGAGTTCTTCCGGCCCGAACATCGGCAATCCCTGTCCCGGATCGAAGATGAAGGGAATCTCTGCGGCCGCGAACTGGGCGGCATGTTCGATCATCGCCTGGCGCCCATCGGGCGCGATGATACCGAGCGCGATCTCGGCGTCGACCGCAGCGATCTCGTTCAAGTGCGCATACTGCATCGCGCCGGGATGAAATGCCGTGATCTGGTTATCGTCCAGATCGGTCGTGATGTAGGCCTGAGCCGTAAAGGCGTTCGGAATGGTCTTGATGTAATCAGACGATATGCCGTTCGCGGTCAGGCGTTCGCGATAGGGTCCGAAATCATGCCCGGCCGCCGCCATCGGAATGCCCGGATCGCCGAGCAACGCGAGCCCATAAGCAATGTTCGCCGCACAACCCCCGAACTCGCGTCGCATTTCCGGCACCAGAAACGAAACGTTCAATATGTGCAGCTTGTCGGGCAGAATATGCGCTTTGAAGCGATCGTGAAACAGCAGAATAGTGTCGTAGGCGACCGACCCGCAGATCAGTGCGCAAGGACGACCGCGAGCTTCCGGCGCCATCAATCCCATCCTTACGAGACATAAACCCCCATTGTACAGCGAAACCGGGTTGCCGGCAGCAGACGCGTGAGCGTGACGGAGTCGCCGCCCGACGACCCCGTGACGGTGTCGCACCCGATCGTGAAGCCGCCCGTGATGTCGAGGTTGCTGCTGCTGCTCGGTGCGATCTCGATCTTGGGCCCCTTCTCGGTCGACATGTATCTGCCGGCGCTGCCGGCGATCGCGGCCGACCTGCACGCGAGCGCTGGCGCCGTGCAATTCACGCTGCCGGCATTTTTCATCGGACTCGCGGTCAGCCAACTGCTGTTCGGCTCGCTTGCCGACCACTTCGGGCGCCGGCCGCCCCTGCTCGCGGGGCTCGGACTGCTCGTGATCGCCTCGATCGGGTGCGCGGTGTGCGGGAGCGCGGGAACGCTCACGTTCTGGCGGATCGTGCAGGCTTTGGGCGTCGGCAGCGCCTCGGTGATCCCGCGCGCCGTCGTGCGCGACCGCTTCAGCGTCGCGCATACCGCGCGCGCGATGTCGCTGCTCGGCTTGATCACGGGTGTGGGGCCCATTCTTGCGCCGCAGGTCGGCGCCCTGCTGTTGACGATCGCGAACTGGCGGTTCCTGTTCTGGCTGCTGACGATCTCCTCGTTCAGCTGTTTGCTGCTCGCCTATTTCACCCTGGTGGAGTCGCGGCCGGCGCAGCGAACCACGGCGATCGGCCCGGCGTTGTGGCTGCAATTGCTGACCGACCGGCGTTTCCTGCGCTACTCGCTGCCCGCGAATCTCGTGCAGGCGAGTGTTTTCGCCTACATCTCCGGCGGACCGTTCGTCTTCATCCGCTTGCTCGATCTCACACCGCAACAGTTCGGCTGGCTGTTCGGCATCAACGCCGTGGGGCTCATGGTGGGCGGCCGCATCAATGCCCACATCGTCACGCGCCTCGGGCCCGAAGCGATTTTCCGGCGCGCCATGCTGTGCACGGCAACGCTGAGCATCGTGTTGGTCGCCGTGGCGAACAGCGGTCATGCCGGATTCTGGTCGCTCGAAATCCCGATGTTCTTCTACATCGTGACGCTCGGCTTCAATTTCGCCAACGGCTTCGCGTTGACCCTTGCGCCATTCGGCGCGTCGGCGGGCACCGCATCCGCGCTGCACGGTTCGCTGCAGTTCACGCTCGCGGGCCTCGGGGGTATGCTGGTGAGCGCGCTCTACGACGGCAGCGCGCGCGCGATGACGGGGGTCATGTGCGCGCTGGTGCTCGCGGCCGTGCTCATTTTCCGCGTTCTCAACCCGGCCGCGGACGCGAGCGGCGCGGCCGCGGCGTAAGTCGTGCGATATTTCATTCATCAACATCATTCGAGGAGTTGCCAATGATCAAGAACACGTCCGCCACGCTCACCGCCATCAGCGCCCTGCTCGCCGTCGGCGCCGGGGCACTGACCGCGCCCGCGCAAGCGGCCGACAAGGCCGATCAGGAGAAATGCTACGGCGTCGCGAAGGCCGGCAAGAACGACTGCGCGGGCACGGCGCACGCCTGCGCCGGCCAGGCCAAGACGTCGGGGGACGCCAACGAGTTCATCTCGCTGCCCAAGGGCACCTGCGAGCGCCTCAGCGGCGGCAGCCTCGCGCCGAAGGCGAAGTAGCCCGGACGCAGCAATGCACGGCGGCGGAGAAATGCCGGTTGCGGCCGGGATCGGTCTGCGGGCTCAGCATCACCTCGACGTGCTCGCCGAGGCGCCGCGCGTCGGCTGGTTCGAAGCGCATGCGGAGAACTACTTCGCCGACGGCGGCGCGCGCATCGCCTGTCTCGAACGCATTCGCGCGCAGTTCCCGCTGTCGTTGCACGGCGTCGGCGCGTCGCTCGGGGGCACCGATCCGCTCGACAGTGAACACCTCGCCAAGCTCGAGCGCGCCGTCCGCCGTTTCCAGCCGATGCTGATCTCGGAACACTTGTCCTGGAGTTCAGCGGGGGGGCGTCACGCGAACGACCTCCTGCCGCTGCCCTATACGGAGGAGGCGCTCGCCCACGTGAGCGCCCGCATCGGGATCGTCCAAGACCGGCTTGGGAGGCGGATTCTCATCGAAAACGTCTCGAGCTATCTGGCGTTCGAGTGTTCGCATATCACGGAATGGGATTTTCTCACCGCCGTCGCCGAGCGCTCCGGCTGCGGCATTCTGCTCGACCTCAACAACATCCATGTATCCGCTCACAATCACGGATTCGATGCGCGCGGTTATGTCGAGGCGATCCCGCGGGAACTCGTGTGCGAGTTGCACCTCGCGGGGCACACACGCGTCACCGCCGGGAATCGGGACCTGCTGATCGACACGCATAGCGCCCCGGTGGCCGAGGCCGTGTGGGATCTGTACCGGGTCGCACTGGAGCGCTTCGGCCCCGTGCCGACGCTCATCGAGTGGGATGCCCAATTACCGCCGCTCGCCGAACTCGTTGCCGAGGCCGACCGCGCGAACGCGATTCTGCGGAGCCCGCGTGCCGATGCCGCCTGAGCCGCTGGGCGCGCAGCCCGTCACCGCGCCCGCGCTCGGGACCGCGCCCGCCACCGCGCCCGCGCTGCGCGTACTGCAAGCGCAGGTCCTCGACGCGATTCTCCCTTGCGGGTCGCACGGGTCGGACGGGTCGGACGGGTCGCTGGCGCGCGAGATACCCGGGATCGTCGGCGGCGACATCGGATCGGCGCGCCGCCTCGAGGTCTATGCCAACAACGCCGCCGCCAATTTCCTCGAGAGCCTGCGCCTCGGATATCCGGTGGTCCGCCGGCTCGTCGGGGAAGCGTATTTCGAGCAATGTGTGCGCGAATATCGCAGAACGTACCCGTCGCGGTCGGGCGACCTCCAGCACGCCGGGACGTCATTTCCCGATTTCTGGCGGGAGCTTCACGGCGCGGACCGGTATCGCTACCTCGCCGACGTCGCGCGCTTCGAGTGGCTGATCCAGGAGTCCTTGACGGCCGCGGACGAAGCACCGTTCGACTTTGCGCGGCTCGGCGCGATCGCGGTGCACGATTACAACCGTCTCCGGTTCCGCGTCCACGCGGCCACCCGGCGTTTCGCCTCGCCCTTTCCAATTCAGGCGATTTGGGAGGCCAATGCGGACGCCGATGTCGAACCGCCCGTGATCGATCTCGACGCCGGCGGCGATCGACTCTTGATCGTCCGCGCGGCCGGCGGCATCGAGTTCCTGCGGCTCGCCGAAGGCGAGTGGGCGCTCCTCGCCGCGATCGACCAGGGCGCCGCATTTTCGGCCGCGGTCACGACGGCCGGCCGCGCGGCTGGTGAGTTCGACGCATCCGCCACATTACAGAAATTCGTGCTCCAGGGCGTGATCGTCGACTTTGCGATCGAGACGGAGCGACCTTAGGGGAATCGCGCATCGCGTCAGGCATGCACGCTCAGTGCTTCTGCTCCGACTCCCACTTTTGCACGGCAGCCATCGTGTTCTCGACGTGTTTGTCGGGATTCATCGCCGTATACTCATAGATGATCTTGCCGGTGGGCGCGATCACGTAGGACGTTCGATTCGCGTATTCCGGTTTCATGTCGAGAACCGCGTCATAGGCTTTCGTGATCTTTTGATCGGCGTCCGAAGCGACCGCGAACTTGTTACGGCATTCCGAGATCGAAAACTTATTGAGCGTATCGATGGGGTCGTGGGAGACCCCGATGACCGTGGCGCCGAGTGCCTTGAACTTTTCGGTCGCCTCGGCGAATTCATGCGCTTCGACGGTGCATCCCGGTGTGAAAGCCGCGGGATAGAAATACAGGACGACCGGGCCCGTTTTGAGGGCGTCGGCCAGGGAAAATGCAAACGGCTTGCCGGCAAGCGTGGCTTGCGTCGTGAAGGTCGGTGCATCGGCGCCCGGCTTGAGAGCGGCAAATACGGGCGCAGCAAGGGCGAGGCCGCCCAAAGCGAGGCTGCTCACAACGAGGCTGCCCAACCCGTGGTTCCTGATGGCCATAGACTGAAAACGCTTCATGGGGAATCCTTCCTGTGCAGTCGATCGAACCGGCCGAAGAGTCTGCGCCCTCGCCATTCCACGATCAAGGACGGCGCGTTCCCGCGAGGGATGGAGCCGTGGGCGGGGCTGCGAGCCTAGCGGAGCTTTCCGGCCTGAAGGCCCGTCGGCAGCTTGGGTGGAGTCTTGCTCACGACCGCATCGTCGGGCGCCGGAATCTTCGCTCCGCCGTTCGCGATCAGCGCCGGCAGCGGCTCGGCACTCGGTCCGGTCCAAGGCGCGGGCGGCTGAATCTCGGGCGTCGGAGTGGGCGGCGTCGGCTGCACGATGGTCGTGCCATACGCCGGCGGCGCCGGCCGCATCAGCGTCGCATCGACCCGCCCGGCGAGCGAGGCCGAGGTGTCGACGCGCGGTACGCCGAATGGCGGCAAGCCGAACAAATCGATGACGGTCTTCGGGATCACGGCGTGCGAATGCCAGTTCAGGTCGATGCCTTGTTTGACCTGGCCGCCGAACACGATCATCGGGATCCGCGAGCCCCCGATCAATTGAAAGCCGTTCGGATGCAGCGCATCGATGGTCGTCTCGGCATTGGGTGTCGCGACGTGATCCGCGTAACCCCCCCAGTCGTCCCAAGTCAGGATGAAGACCGTGTCGGCCCACCCGCCCGCCTTGACCACGGCATCGACACGCTGCCAGGTCAGATTGTGCCCGGCAGTCACGTAGCCCGCGTTGGCCGGCGTCGTGTCGGGGGCATGCTCATCGTAGCCGCCCGGGCTCCAGACGAAAGAAAAATCCGCCAGCGTGCCCGCGGTCGCCATGGCGGTGAACGCGTCACTCGAAGGCTGCGTCGACGTGTGAATGCTCTTGCGGCTCGTTACATCGCCGAGTTCCTTGTAGAACGCCACCGGATATAAATCGGTGCCCGTGAATGCGCCCCATGTGTGCCCTGCCGCCTCGACGTGCTTGAAGACCGTCGGCAGGTCCCAGACCGGCGCCGTCCCGCTCGGCGGATTGCGCAGCGTCGGCGTCTGGCCGCCGACGGCCAGCATGTGGCCCGGCGTCGAGTTCGTGCCGAGTCCGAAGTGATAGTCGCAATAGGTGTGCTGCTTCGCGAGCCAGCTATAGAACGGCAGGACGGTATCGTTGTCGATCTGCAGCGTGGTCGGCGCGTAATCGCCGATCTTGTAGTGAACCCAGGCGTCGCGGTCGTGCTGCGGATCCGGGATTGGAGGCGCCGTGAGCAGGTTGCCCCGATTCTCGATCGCCGCGCCCCACAGCGCGAGGGTCGGAAAGTAATAATCCGGCGTTTTGTTTTCCTGCATGAGGATCACGATGCGCGGCATGGCGGTGGCACTCCGGTGGCGGATGGGGTTGCATGTCACTGTACCACCGGAATTTTGCAGAATCAGATACGGCGAATGAGGCGCCGTTGGGGCGCCCGCAGCCGCGTCTACGGGACGAATCCGCCGCTATCCTTGCGATCGCCGCCGGCCACCCAATTCAGGGCGATTTGGCCGGTTTCGCATCCTTTGACTCACTTTGCCCGGTAAGCGCAGAGGCGACGCCATCGCCGAAGGTCCGCTCGATGTCCGCCATCGAGGTCGATGCGCCGTATAGACCGCCCCAGGCAAAGGTCTTGGCAATTTGAAAGTCGCTGAGCACTGCATTGGTCGCGGCGTCCACCACCTTCACGCCCGCGTCGATGTGGATCTGCCCGAGTCCGGCGAGCATCGCGCGAGCAAATGCATTACCGCGCTGATAATGATGCAGTAATGGGTTTCGCACCGCAACAAAGGCGGCGCGTCGAGGGTTTCAGCCGAGTTCGGCGCGGACCTCGTTGCAAACCCGCGCGACGTCCTCGTCCTGCATGGCAGGGAACAGAGGCAATGTCACCGTCTCGCGGCCCACCCGCGCCGCGACGGGATAGTCTCGTTCGGCCTCGTAGCCCCTGCCCCGGTAATACGCCAATCCCGGAATGCAGGGGTAGTGCACGCCGATACCGATTCCCCGGGCTGCCATCGCCTTCTGAAAGGCTGCGCGGGTCGTATCGCGCGCGCGGAAATCGATGAGCAGCTGAAACATGTGCCAGCTATGCCCGGCATCGCCGCGCGCCGGCAATACCGCGCCCCGGTAGCCGGCGAACTCGGCGAAATAACGCGCAACGAGTTCGCGCCGCCGCGCATTGAAGCCGTCGAGCCGGCGCAGTTGGTCGAGCCCGACCTGTGCGGCGACGTCGGAGAGATTGCTCTTGCCGCCCGGAAACAGCACGTCGATTTCCCCGTCGGTGTTGCGCTTGATGCCGTGAAACCGGTGCTGTTCGATGAGCTCGACAGCCTTGCGGTCACTGCCCGCGACGGCGATCGCGCCGCCTTCGATCGAGGTCATGTTCTTGTTTGGATGGAAACTGAACACCGACATGTCGCCGAAACTGCCGATCGGCTTGTCCTCGTAACGCGATCCGATCGCATGGGCCGCATCCTCGACGACACGCAGCCCGTGCTTTTCCGCGAAACCGTAGAGCTTATGCATGTCGACGGGCAGGCCCGAGAAATGCACGGGCATGATGGCGCGTGTCTTTTCGCTGAGCGCGGCCTCGGCGAGGTCCATGTTGATGTTGCGCGACGCGAGTTCGATGTCCACGAACTTCGGCACGGCACCCAGGCGCGCGATGACGTTCGCGCTCGCCGCAAAACTCATGGCCGGCACGAGAACTTCGTCGCCACAGCGCACGCCTGCAACGCTGAGCGCGATTTCCAAGCCCTCCGTGGCCGACGTGAGGACGCGCACGGCGCGTCCGCCGCCGATATAGTCCGCGAGCGCCGACTCGAAGGCGAGCACCTTGGGGCCGCTCGCAAGCTGCCCGGAGCGGAGCACGTCCGCCACCGCGGCTATGCTGTCTGCATCGATCGCGGGACGTGTGAATGGGAGGAAGGGCTTCATACGGAACTCCTGGAAACGAGAACGACGCCGACACAGATCAACGCAATACCGAGAATCTTCGCCGGCGACATCACTTCGCCGAGCCATATGACGGATGCCCACGCGACGAGGACGTAGCCGATCGAGAGCATCGGATAAGCGACGCTGACGGGCGCCTTCGTCAAGGCCACGAGCCAGACACAGAGGCTCGCACCATAGCAGACCATGCCGAGCCAAAACGCGCCGCTCTTCGCGAGCACGAGCACGCTCGCCGACACCGTCCCCACGTCGAAGCGCTCGACTCCCGCGAGGGCCTTGGTCGCATGCTTGAGCAGCAGCTGCGCGGCCGCATTGAGGCTCACGCCCGAGAGGATCAGCACCCAGGTGATCCAGCCGATCGCGGCGCCGCCGCTCATCGACGTGCCACCAGCACGCGATGCAGATCGCGCTTGATTTCCCGCATGGGCAGGCCGCGGCTCTTCAGACGGTCGAACAATTCGATCTCCATCACGGCGAATGCCCTGCCCGAGGCGGTCCAACGGGGGTAGAAATCCTCGAGTTCGCGCGATTGATCCGCAGCGCCCCCCGCAGCGGATTCGATCGCCGCATGGCGCAGGCCGAAATCCAGCTCGCCGCGGTAAGCGACCAGCGTGACCGTGCGTCGCCAATAGAACGGCAGGGTTTGATCGTAGGTGTCGAGGCTGTAGATCGGCGCGGCGCGGTCCGCGGCCGGCAGCGCCGCGGCGAGATCCCGGCCCGAATAGATCGGGCCGATCGCGGTCGCCGCCCGCATCGAGAGCAATATCGCCATGCACCAGCCGGCGCCCAGGAACACGGCCCCGGCGGTCGCGTCGCGCCGGCGCCGAGCGAGTACGAATGCACCCGAGACCCCGAGAACGGCCGCGACGCGCAGCAGCGGCGCGGCCAAACCGAGGAAATACGGACTGCGGTCCGACGGCGTCAGCAAACGCGGCAACATGAGACATGCCGCGGCGAGGGCGATGGCGGCCACGAGCGTCAGGACCGCCGCGGCGAGGCAGTCGCGGTGCCGCTGCCGCGGCGGCAATGCGCCGATCGCGAGTGCGAGCGCCGGCAGCGCGGGCAGGATGTAGGGGATGAGCTTGGAGTCGGAGAGCGAAAAGAACACGAGGATGAACACGACCCATATCCACAGGAACAGGCGCACGTTGAAGTCGCCGGCGGCGGCCGGTGCACGCCAGCCCGTCGCCAGCACGCGCAGCGCCGAGAATGTCCATGGCAAGGTGCCGGCCAGGAAAACGGGGCCGAAGAACCACCAGGCCTCGGCGCGGTCCGCAATCGGCGTCAAGTATCGCGCGAGATGCTCGTGCACGAAGAAGAATGCGAGAAAATCCGGCTCGCGCCGCGCGGCGAGCCAATGCCAGGGCACGGCGAGGGCGAGGAACAGCGGCAGACCGTAGGACCAACCGAGCCGCCGCCACACGCCCCGATCACGCGCGGCGAGCGTATACAGGATGAGCACCGCGGCCGGGATCAGCGCGGCGACCAGACCCTTCGTGAGAACGCCGGCCGCCGTCGCGGCCCAGGCGAGGAGCATCGGCCAACGGCCTGCGCCGGGACGCTGCGCCAGCAGGAAGCCCGAAAGGCCGAGAGTCATGAAAAACGTCAGGCTCATGTCGAGCGTCAGCAGCTGGCCCAGCACCGCATAGAGCGACAGGCTCGCAAGAGTGGCGGCAGAACGCCACGCCGCGCGCGCGCCCCACAACCGATGCGCGACGAACCCGATCGCGGCCAACGTACCCAAGGCCGAGAGGGCCGTCATCAGCCGTGCAGCGAAGGCGTTGACGCCGAAGACGCGCAACGCCAGGGCCGTGACCCAGTATTGCAAGGGCGGCTTCTCGATGTAGGCGAGTCCGTTCAAATGCGGAATCACCCAGTCGCCGCCCGCGAGCATTTCGCGCGGCACCTCCGCATAGCGCCCCTCGTCCGGGTTGAACAGCGGCCGCCCGGGAAGGATCGCGATCCACAGCGTCGCGACGAAGACCGCGAGCACAGCATAGAGCCGGGGCGAGGTCTGCGCAGTACCGGCCGAGGCCGCCTCGGAGGCTGCGCCCGCGGCGATCACGCGGCGGCTGCCGTGTGCGTGGCCGACACGGCGAGCTTCCCCGAGCGACCCGGGATCTCGGCGCGCACGACCGCGCGCGTCGGCCACCGGCGGCCCGCGGTCCGCTCGTGCAACGTCGCCATGGAGGACAGCATTGCACCCGCGTCCCGCCATTGCATGAGCAGAGATTCGAATGCATCGATGAGCAACAGCCCCTCGAGCTCGGCATGCAGGGTAAACACGTGCATGCCGGAAGCCGGTATGCGCCTGGAGGCGGCGAAGACCGCATCGCCGACATTGCGCTCGTCGATGCCCCCCTGCCCCACGAGTTCGTCGAACGTCGGGAGGGTCGTGGGAATCTGCAGGCAGCCGGAGGGCGCGCCATCGAGCAGCGGAAAGAACGGGCTCCCGGCGTCGGCATCATCGCCGGCGATTCGCGTGTCGCTCGCGTAGCGGAGCCCGTGACTCGCCTCGAGGCGCAGGGCATGATCGTTGATCTGCCAGCCCGCGGCGGCGTGGGTGCGCGCGCTCGAGCCGAAAACGCGCTCGAATGCGGCCATTCCCCGTTCGAACTCGAGGCGCGTCCATTCCGCACCGGCATTCGCGACGCCGTCCTGCCAACGCACGTGATCGTAGGTGTGCAAGCCCACCTCGAAGCCCGCATCCCGCACGCCGCGCATGACGTCGCCGGCGGCGCGGCCGATGTCGGGGCCCGGCAGGAGTACGCCGTACAAGAGCGTCTTGACGCCGTAGTGTCTGACGACCGAGGTGCGCGCGACCTTCTGGAAGAAACCGGGGCGAAACACCCGGCGCAGGGCCCGACCCGTATTGTCGGGTCCGACGGAAAAATAAAACGTCGCATCCACCCCATGCTTCTTCAGCAGAGCGGCGAGCCGCGGCACGCCCTCGCGCGTTCCGCGCAGCGTATCGACATCGACCTTGAGGCCGATGTGCGTGCCTTCAAGCATGATTCGCGCCGTCAAGCATCGTGCGACAGAAGTGCGGATGCCGAGGGCAGGCTCTGGGCATAGGAATCGAAAATGGCCGACAGCGCGGCCCGCATGCCGGTCTTCGGCGTCCAGCCGAGCTCGGCCGTGGTGTTCTTGATCGACGGCAGGCGCGCCGGGATGTCGGCATAGCCTTTGCCGTAATAGTCGAGCGCCGTGACCTCGATGAGCTTCGTGTTGCGGGCCGTCGGCGCATATTCCGGTCGCGACAGCGCGATCTCCAGCATCATTCCGGCGAGTTCGCGAATCGAGTACAAATTGTGCGGGTTGCCGATGTTGTAGATCTTGCCGTCGGCGATGCCTCCCGGGTTGTCGATGATCGTCGTCAGGCACTCGACCGCATCGTCGATGAACGTGAACGCCCGGGTCTGACTGCCGCCGTCGACGAGCTTGATCGGCTCGCCGCGCACGATATGTCCGAGGAACTGCGTGAGCACGCGCGAACTTCCCTCCTTGGGATCATCCATGCTGTCGAGACCCGAACCGATCCAGTTGAACGGCCGGAACAGCGTGAATTGCAGTCCGTCCTGACCGTAAGCCCAGATGATGCGGTCGAGCAGCTGTTTGACGCAGGAGTAGATCCAGCGCTGCTTGTGGATCGGTCCGAGCACGAGTTCGGAGGTCTCCGGATCGAACTCCTTGTCGTGGCAGGCGCCGTAGACCTCGGACGTCGACGGAAACACGACGCGCTTCTTGTACTTCACGCAGTGGCGGATGATCGGCAAATTCGCCTCGAAATCGAGTTCGAACACGCGCAGCGGCGCCCGCACATAGGTCGCCGGCGTCGCGATCGCGACGAGCGGCAGGATCACGTCGCACTTGCGCACGTGATACTCGACCCATTCGAGATTGATCGTGATGTCACCCTCGACGAAATGAAATCGGGGATTGCCGAGCAGGGTCGCGACGCGCTCGGATTGCAGATCCATGCCGTAGATCTGCCAATCGGTGTTCGCCAGGATAAACTTGCTCAGGTGATGGCCGATGAAGCCGTTGACCCCTAGGATGAGTATGTTTTTCAATTGGTTCCCCTCAAAACCGGATTAGCCCGAGACTTTGCTGAGATCGCTCACGACAAGGCGATCGGTTGATTCGACAAGGCCGGCGGCGCCGCGTTCGGCGTGAGCGGGCCGCCTTCATGGTGCAATTGCAGGATCTCGAGGCGCCGGCCGTCGATGCAGTCGGCATACCATCGCCCGTGCGCACTGTAGAGGCAGGGCGCGAGCGCGGCGAAGCGCGCCGGCTCCGCATCGAGGCGGGTTTCGAGGACGGCGAGCCGCACCCCCGCAACGTCGCTGAACGCGCCCGGAAAAGGCGGAGCCACGGCGCGCACGAGGTCATGCACGGCCCTCGCGCTCTTGCGCCAATCGATGCGGCCGTCCTCGGGGCGACGCCGGCCGAAGTACGAACCTCGGTCAAGATCGAGCGCGCGCGCCCCGGCCGTGCCGGCCACCAGCTTGGGCAGGGACCGCTCCATCACGATCTGCGCCGCCGCCGCCACCTTGAGCGAGACCGCGAGCGCGTCGTCGTTCTCGAGGATAGGTATGGGCTCCTGATCGACGAGCGCGCCCGCGTCGGGCTTTTCGAGCATGTAGTGCAGGCTCGCGCCGGTCTCCCGTTCGCCGTTCAGGATCGCCCAGTGGACCGGCGCCCGGCCGCGGTACTTCGGCAGCAGCGAGCCGTGCATGTTCAAGGCGCCGCGCGCGGCGAGCGAGAGCCACGGGAGCCCCAGCATGTGGCGGTAATAGAACGAGAACAGGAAGTCGGGTGCCAGCGCGCGCGCCGTTGCGATCCATTCGGAGGTATTCGGATCGTCGGGCGTTTCGACGCGCAAGCCATGGCGATCCGCGATCTCGCGCACGCTGCCGAACCACTGACTTTCGCCGGGATCGTCGGCGTGGGTCAGCACGAGCGGAATCTCCACGCCTTGGGCCAGCAAGACGCCGAGGCAGCGAACCCCGACTTCGCTGTACGCGAGGACGATTGCGCGGGTCACCGAGAACCTGCCGCATCGCTCGAATCGACCAGCAGCGGCTGCTGGGCCGACAGCGGCGACGATGCCGGCGCCGACCCCTCCGGCGCCGACCCCTCCGGCTCCGGCCCCCCAGGCTCCGGCGCCCGAGGCTCCGGCGCCCCCGGCAGCGCCTCGTCGATGCTCGAGGGGTCGGCCTCGAGCACCGCCTCGACGATAAATCGCGGGCGTTCGCGCACCTGCGCGTAGATGCGCCCCACATATTCGCCGAGCAGACCGATGCCGAACAGCGCCACGCCGATCAGGAAGAACACCACCCCGAACAGCGTGAACAGCCCCTCCGCCTCGGGCCCCACGATCAAGCGGCGCACGAACAGATAAATCACGAGCAGCGCCGAGAGCGTCGCGACCGCCATGCCGACCATCGAAAAGAGCTGCAGCGGCACGACGGAGAAGCCGGTGATGAGGTCGAAATTCAGGCGAATCAGGCTGTACATCGAATATTTCGAGTGGCCCGCATACCGCTCCTCGTGGAGGATCGGCACCTCGATCGGGCGCATCGCGTACAAGGAGGCGAGCGCCGGGATGAACGTGTTGACCTCGCGGGTCTGATTCAGCGCGACGACGACAGAACGCGCGTAACCGCGCATCATGCAGCCCTGATCGGTTATCCGTACCGGCGTGATCCATTCGCGAATCTTGTTGATGGCCCGCGAGAACCCGCGCCGCCAGAGCGTATCCTGGCGCTGCTGGCGGATCGTGCCGACGTAGTCGAACCCCTGGTCGAGCTTCTCGACGAGTTTGCCGATCTCCTCGGGCGGATTTTGCAGATCGGCGTCCAGGGTCACGACGTAATCGCCGCGCGCGTAGTGGAAGCCCGCCATGATCGCGGAATGCTGGCCGAAGTTCGCGTGGAACACGACGATGCGCGTCTGCTTCGGCCGGCGCGCGAACTGCAGCCGCAGCAGCGCGACCGAGCGGTCCTTGCTGCCGTCGTTGACGAAAACGCATTCATAGCTGATCTTGAGCGCATCGAGCGCGGGATAGAGCCGCGCGAACAGCGTCGGCAGTACGAGTTCCTCGTTAAAAACGGGGATCACGACGCTGAGTTTGGGAATGGTGGCCATGGTGTCGGCGGCGCGTCTCCTTGCGGCTGACGGGGGCTCGAGGTCAGTGATCCGCGGCGACGGCGCCCTGCGACTTGAGCAAGTCCAGGAGCTCCGCGGTCTTCTCGCGCATGAGTTCTTCCGAGCCCCTCGCTTCGACGTTGAGCCGCAGCAGCGGTTCGGTGTTCGAACTGCGCAGATTGAAGCGCCACTCGGGAAACTCGAAGGATATGCCGTCGGTGCGATCCACTTTCAGCGCCCGGGCGCCGTAGTGCGCCTCGATCGATGCGATCGCACGCTTCGCATCGGGAACCCGATAATTGAGTTCGCCGCTGACCGGGAAGAGCCGCATGCGCTCGCCGACCAAGCGCGACAGCGGCTCACCGGTCTCGCTCAAGGCTTGCGCGACGAGCAGCCACGGAATCATGCCGCTGTCGCAATAGGCGAAGCGCCGAAAATAATGGTGGGCGCTCATCTCCCCGCCGTACACGCCGTCCACCTCCCGCATGCGCTCCTTGATGAACGCATGGCCCGACTTCGACAATACCGTGCTGCCGCCGTTCGCCTCGACCACCTCGATCGTGTTCCACGTCAGGCGCGGATCGTGCACGACTCTTCCACCGGTCTCGCCGCGCAGCAACACCGACGCGAGCAGGCCGACGATGTAATACCCTTCGATGAAACCGCCGTGCTCGTCGAACAGGAAACAGCGGTCGAAATCTCCGTCCCAGGCGATGCCGAAGTCGGCGCCGGAGGCGCGGATCGCCGCCGAAGTCGGCGCGCGATTCTCCTCGAGCATCGGATTCGGGATGCCGTTCGGGAAATGCCCGTCCGGCGCGTGGTGAACCTTGATGAACCGGAACGGCAAGTAAGGTTCGAGCTGATCGATGACGAGCCCCGCACCGCCGTTGCCGGCGTTCACGACGATCTTGAGCGGGCGCAGCTTAGGGACGTCGACATAGGAGAGCAGATGCTCCACGTAGGCCTTGCTCGTATCGACGGCGCGGCGAACACCGGCTCGCGTCGGGGTCGGGAACCCGCCGCGCTCGGCGAACCCGCGGATGTCCTGCAGCCCATTGTCGCCGCTGATCGGCTTGGACTGCTCGCGGACGAATTTCATGCCGTTGTAATCGGCAGGATTATGGCTCGCCGTCACCATGATGCCGCCGTCGTAGCGACCGTCGAAGGTTGCGAAATAAACCCCCTCCGTGCCGCACACGCCGATGTCGTCCACGTCCACGCCCGCGTCGGTCAGGCCCCGGCACAGCGCGTCGGCGAGTTCGGCGCTCGATAACCGGATGTCGCGGCCGACGACGACGCGCCGCGGCGACAGAAACTGCGCGTAACCGCGCCCGACGCGATAGGCGACGTCGGCATTGAGTTCGCCCGGAATCCGGCCGCGCAAATCGTAGGCCTTGAAGCAGGTGATCGCTGTCACGTATTGGTCCCTTGGCGGCCGTAGTTGTCCTCGAAGCGCACGATATCGTCCTCGCCGAGATAGGATCCGGACTGCACCTCGACGATGTGCAGAAATACCTTGCCGGGGTTTTCAATGCGGTGCGTCGAGCCGACCGGAATGTAGGTCGACTGGTTTTCCGAGAGCAAGAACGTCTTGTCGTCGCAGGTGATGCGCGCCGTGCCTTCCACGACGATCCAGTGCTCGGCGCGATGATGGTGCATCTGCAGCGAGAGCACCCCGCCCGGCTTGACCGACAAGCGCTTGACCTGAAAGCGGTCGCCGAAGTCGATGCTGTCGTAGCTGCCCCAGGGCCTGAACACCTCGCGATGCAGCGCGGACTCGGAGCGACCGGATTTCTTGAGCTTGTTGACGAGTTCCTTGACGTCCTGAACGCGCTCCTTGGGTGCGACCAGCACGGCGTCCTTGGTCTCGACGATGATGTGATCGTCCATGCCGACCGCCGCCACGAGCCGGCTCGTCGAATGCACATAGCAATCGTGCGTGTCGTGGACGATCACGTCGCCGAGGAGGACGTTCCCGTCGGCGTCGGCCGGCAGGGCATCGAACAGCGAAGACCAGGAACCGACGTCGCTCCAGCCCGCGTCGAGCGGCACCACGACGGCATCTCGGGTCTTCTCCATGACGGCATAGTCGATCGACTCGCTGCGGCAGCGTTCGAAGGCCGCCTTGTCGATGCGCACGAAGTCCAGGTCCGTTTTCGCGGCGAGATACGCGGCGGTGACGGCCTCGAGGATGTCGGGCGCGAAGGCCTTGAGTTCGGCGAGAAACCGCGCGGCGCCGAACACGAACATCCCGCTGTTCCAATAGTAGTCGCCGGATTCTACGAACTGACAGGCGACGTCGAGGGGCGGCTTCTCGATGAACTGGGCGACCGGATAGACCGGGCCCGGACCGTCGCCGCGGCGAATATAGCCGTAACCGGTCTCGGGCGTGCGCGCGACGATGCCGAAGGTGACGAGCTTGCCGGTGGCGGCCGCCGCGATGGCCGACTCCGCGGCCGCCTCGAAGGCGCGGCCGTCGCGAATCACGTGGTCGGCGGGGGCGACGACCAGGGTTGCCCCGGGATCGATGTCCTGCGCCTTGAGCGCGGCGAGCGCCACGGCCGGTGCCGTGTTGCGTCCGACCGGTTCGAGCAGAATCGCGGCGGGCGCGCCCCCGAGGTGGCGAATCTGTTCGGCAACCGTGAAGCGGTGCGCCTCGTTGCAGACCACGATGGGAGCCCTGGCCCCATGAATCCCGGCGAGCCGCGCGGCGGTCTCCTGGAGCATCGTGCTCTTGCTGGTGAGGGCAAGCAGCTGTTTCGGGTACATCTCGCGGGACAATGGCCACAGCCGCGTCCCGGCACCGCCCGATAGAATCACAGGAATCAATGAAGCCACAAGCCCCTCGCTACGTCCGTTTGCCGCGCCCGATCGCATGATAACTGAAGCCCGCGCGCGCCATGTGCGACGGCTCATACAGATTTCGGCCGTCGAAGATCACGGGGGACTTGAGCGTCGCCTTCATGTGAGGGAAGTCGGGACTCCGAAATTCCTGCCATTCGGTCACGATCGCGAGGGCATCCGCGCCCTCGAGCGCCTCCGGACTGCTCCGGCAGAGCACGAAATCGGGCCGCGCACCATACAAGCGCAGCGCCTCGGGCATCGCGACCGGATCGTAGGCCCGCACGCCGGCGCCGGCCGCCCATAGCGCCTCGATGAGCACCCGCGAGGGCGCCTCGCGCATGTCGTCGGTGTTGGGCTTGAACGCGAGCCCCCACACGGCGATGGTCTTGCCCCGAACATCGCCGAAGTGCGACTGAATCTTGGCGAAGAGCGTGCGCTTCTGGCGCGCATTGACGGCTTCGACGGCATTCAGGATACCGGCCTCATAGCCGACTTCCGCGGCCGAACGGGCTAACGCACGCACGTCCTTGGGAAAGCAGGAGCCGCCGTAGCCGATGCCGGGATAGATGAAGGCATAACCGATGCGCGGGTCCGAGCCGATGCCGACGCGCACCTGCTCGATGTCGGCGTCGAAATGCTCGGCCAAATTGGCGAGTTCGTTCATGAAGCTGATCTTCGTCGCGAGCATGGCGTTCGCCGCGTATTTCGTGAGCTCCGCCGACCGAATGTCCATGACGATCATGCGGTCGCGGTTGCGCGTGAACGGGTCATACAGCGAGCGCATCAGATCCGCGGCGCGCGCACTGTCCGTGCCCACGACGACGCGATCCGGTTTCATGAAATCGGCGAGCGCCGCGCCCTCCTTGAGGAACTCCGGATTCGACACGGTATCGTAGTCGACCGCTGCACCGCGTTCGGCGAGCGCACCGCGCACGGCCTCGCGCACGCGGTCGGCCGTACCGACGGGCACCGTGGATTTCGTGATCACGACCTTGTATTCGGTCATATGGCGGCCGATCGTGCGCGCGACGCTGAGCACATGGGTGAGGTCGGCGGAACCGTCCTCGTCGGGCGGAGTGCCGACCGCGATGAGTTGGAACAGGCCATGGTCCACGGCCTGCCGGGCGTCCGTCGTGAACCCCAGGCGACCGGCCTCCACGTTGCGGTTCACGACCCCATCGAGACCCGGCTCATGGATCGGCAGCTTGCCGCGGCGCAACATATCAATCTTGGCGGCGTCGATGTCGACGCACATCACGTGATTACCGGCGTCGGCGAGGCAGGCTCCGGTCACGAGTCCGACGTAGCCGGAGCCGAAAATGGTGATCTTCATGATGAACGGTGCAGTGGTTCGATCCGGCGCGCCTGATCCGGACGAGTCAATTCCACGGCTCAGTCACCAGTTTGCGCTCCCAGGCCAAAGAACTGGACACGATTGCGGAGAGATCGTCGAAGCGCGGATTCCAGCCCAACTCCGCGCGCACGCGATCGGCGCGTGCGACGAGGTAGGGCGGATCGCCGGGCCGCCGCGGCTCCTCGCGTATGGCGAGCGATTGACCCGCTTCGATCTCGACCATCCGCAGCACCTCGCGCACCGAGTAGCCGTGGCCGTAACCCACGTTGAGCGTGACCGAACGGCCCCCGCCGCGCAGATAGTCGAGCGCATTCACGTGCGCGGCAGCGAGATCGACGACATGCAGATAGTCGCGCACGCCGGTGCCGTCCGGCGTCGGGTAATCGGTCCCGAAGATCGACACGTGCGAGCGCTTGCCCACGACGGCCTCGCAGGCGACCTTCGTGAGCAAGGTGGCGCCCTTGGTAGACTGCCCGATCCGGCCGGTGGGGTCGGAGCCCGCCACATTGAAATAGCGCAGGGCAACATAGCGCAGTGAACTCGCGGCCGCGACGTCGCGCAGCATCCATTCGCTCATCAGCTTCGAGGTGCCGTACGCATTGATCGGCAGCGTCGGCGAGGTCTCCTCGGCGTAGCCGTCCTGCGGCATGCCATACACCGCCGCGGTCGAGGAGAACACGAACCCCTTGACGCCGTTGTCGACACAGGCCTGCAGCAGGGCCCGCGTCGAACACGTATTGTTGCCATAGTATTTGAGCGGGTCGGCGACCGATTCGGGCACGATCGTGTGCGCGGCAAAATGCATCACCGTCTCGACGCCGTGCGAGGCGATCAGGCGCGAGACCAGGTTGAAGTCGCCGACGTCGCCCTGGACGAACTCGCCCGCCACGACGGCCTGCCGGAATCCGCGGCCGAGGTTGTCGAGCACGACGACTCGTTCGCCGTGGTCCGCAAGTTGCTGAACGACATGACTTCCGATGTAACCGGCGCCGCCGGTCACGAGAATCGCTGGCTTGCTCAAAGCGCTACTCCGCTCAACAAACCATTGATTTTACTACAACCTGGCGCCTTCGACATGCTCTTGAAACCAGGCGTAGGTACGTTCCACACCAAGCTCCAGCCGGATCTGCGGGCGCCACCCAAGCCGCGCGAGCCGCGAAATGTCGAGGAGCTTGCGCGGCGTGCCGTCCGGCTTGGTCGGATCGAAGAGGACCTGACCCTGAAATCCCGCAACGCGCGCGATCAGGAGCGCGAGTTCGCGGACGGTCACATCCTCGCCCCACCCGACGTTCACCGCAGATTCGCCTTCGTAGGATTCGAGCAAAAAAGCGACGGCGTCCGCCAAATCGTCGACGTGCAGGAATTCCCGGCGCGGCGTGCCGCTGCCCCACACCGTCACGCTCGCGTCGGCTCGCCGTCGCGCTTCGTGGAAGCGTCGAATGAGGGCCGGCATGACGTGGGATTCGAGCAGATCGAAGTTGTCGCCGGGTCCATACAGATTCGTGGGCATCACCGAAATCGCGTTGAATCCGAACTCGCGCCGATAGGCCTCGCACATCTTGAGCCCCGCGATCTTGGCGATCGCATAGGGTTCGTTGGTCGGTTCCAGCTCTCCCGTGAGCAAATACTCCTCCTTGATGGGCTGACGGGCCAATCTGGGATAGACGCAGCTCGAGCCGAGAAAAACGAACTTTCCGACGCCGGAGCGATGGGCCGCGTCGATCACGTTCGTCTGGATCAACAGATTGTCGCGTATGAAAGCGCCCGGTCGGGTCGCATTCGCGTGAATTCCCCCGACCCGCGCCGCAGTCAGGATCACGGCCTGCGGGGTGTGGAGCGAGAAGAAATCGCGGACGGCGCGCTGGTCCGTCAAGTCGAGTTCCGCGCGCGAGCGCACCAGCAGATTGCGATAACCGCGGGCGCGCAGTGCGCGCACCACGGCCGATCCGACCATGCCTCGGTGACCAGCGACATAAATGGAGGAATCCAGGTTCAGCTGCACGCCGTTCACTCGTGGTGACTGTAGACCCTGTAGCCCTCGCGCGCGACCAGGGCGTCGCGCCGCGCGATCTCGAGGTCGGCCGCCACCATTTCGGCGACCAAGTCCGCAAAATCGACACGGGCGGTCCAGCCGAGCTGGGCTCGGGCTTTGGACGGATCACCGAGCAGAGAGTCGACTTCGGTCGGCCTGAAATAGCGGGAATCGATGCGGACGATCGTCCGGGAACTCGCGCGGTCCACCCCGACTTCCTCGATGCCGCTGCCGCGCCATTCGAGGTCCATGTCGAGCCGCTTCGCCGCTGCGGCCACGAAGTCCCGCACTGAATGCTGCTTGCCGGTCGCGATCACGAAATCCTCTGCAACGTCCTGCTGGAGCATGCGCCATTGGGCCTCGACATAGTCGCGCGCGTGACCCCAATCCCGGCGCGAATCGAGGTTGCCCAAGAATAGATCCTCCTGCAGACCAACCTTGATGCGGGTCAACGCGCGCGTGATCTTGCGGGAAACGAAGGTTTCCCCGCGCAGCGGCGACTCGTGGTTGAAGAGTATCCCGTTGCAGGCGAAAAGGCCGTAGGCTTCGCGGTAATTGACCGTGATCCAGTGGGCGTACACCTTGGCGGCCCCATACGGGGAGCGGGGGTAGAAAGGCGTCGTCTCGCGCTGGGGCGTCTCGAGCACTTTGCCGAACATTTCGGACGTCGACGCCTGGTAGAAGCGCGTTCTGCGGTCGAGACCCAGGATACGGATCGCCTCGAGCAGCCGCAGCGTTCCCAGGGCGTCGGCATTCGCCGTATATTCCGGTGTTTCGAAAGACACGCCGACGTGGCTCTGGGCCGCCAAGTTGTATATTTCGTCCGGCTGCACCTCTTGCACGATACGGATCAGGTTCGTCGCGTCCGTGAGGTCGCCGTAGTGAAGGCGCAGCCGCACGTTGGACTCGTGCGGGTCCTGATACAGGTGGTCGATCCGATCGGTATTGAACGACGAAGCACGGCGTTTGACGCCGTGGACCGAATACCCTTTTGCCAGCAGCAATTCTGCGAGGTAGGCGCCATCCTGGCCCGTTATTCCCGTGATCAGCGCCGTTTTCGTCAATTTCATCCTCCAATGCCGGTCATTCTAGTCCACTCGCCCATCAGCGACCGTCGAAACGACTTGATGCTCGTTCGCAACAGCGCGTTGCAACCGGGCTTGAAAGAACTGCCGATTCCAACGAAAAGCTACAAATCAGAACACTTGGCCGCCCGAGAATTAACGATTCTTCAGAATCAGGCGTCAACGCTTCAAGCTGTGGCACCGTTAGCTGACAAGTCGTTGTTTTTTTCAATCCGATTACCGGCTCATATGGTAGTCGACGATTGTTATAGATATTATGCAAGGGAGGTGGTCCGTGAAGGGGTCGCCCTCTTCGGGTGACGCACGATATGTTGGGCGACGCAAGGACGGACGTGATGCACAAAGGCTACGCAAGCCTCTCGAAAAAGCGACTAGTTACCGACGGCGAGCCACAACACAGCGAGACCCTGGATTCTGAGGCTGTCGCCCCACTACCCGACTCCACCAAGCACGGGAACCTTCACATCGTTTCGGTCGCCCGCAGCGGCTACGATCCCCGCTACGTCGCCGGCATCGCATCCAAACACGCCGACGACGGTTCGTTCTATTACCTCAGCAAGCGGATCCTCGACATCGTCGGAGCGGTTTTGGTTTTTCTTCTGCTCTCCCCGCTGATCCTCGTCATCGTGTTGTGCGCCTGCTCGTCGGGCGAATCGGCGCTGTTCCGGCATCGCCGCGTGGGCCAGAGCGGCAAGACTTTCGACTGCATGAAATTTCGGACGATGGTGCCGAATGCCGATCAGGTCCTGCAGAACCTGCTCAACAGCAACCGCGAGATCAAGGAAGAGTGGTTGCGGGACCATAAGCTGCGCGATGATCCCAGGGTCACGCGTCTCGGTAAATTCCTGCGCAAGACGAGTCTCGATGAGCTGCCGCAACTGTGGAACGTGCTGCGCGGGGAGATGAGCCTCGTCGGTCCGCGGCCGGTCGTCCCGGACGAGCTCGGACGTTACGGCAACCACGCGGCGACCTTCCTCTCGGCGCGTCCGGGAATCACGGGCCTGTGGCAGATCTCGGGCCGCAACGACACTGACTATCGGCGCCGCGTCGCTCTCGACGTCTGCTACGTGCGTTCGCGCAGCACGCTGCTGGACTTTTACATCCTGTTGAAGACGGTGCCGGTCGTCTTCGCGAGAAGCGGCGCTTATTGACTCGGACCCGTCCGAAGGTCCTCGTTCTATTGGCGGCCTTCAATGGATCCCGATGGATCCGCGAACAGGTCGACTCGATCCTCGAGCAAAGAGACGTACATGCCGACCTGTGCGTGGGCGATGACGGTTCCACCGACGACACGCTCGAGAGCCTCCGCCCTCTCCTCGAAACGGGCCGGATCCGACTGGATCGTCCGGCGATGGGCTCCGGCTCGGCGGCGCAGAATTTTCTCAGGCTGATCCGAGCAAATCCTGCAGCCGAATACGATTTCGTCGCGTTCGCCGATCAGGACGACATTTGGAAGCCCAGGAAGCTGGCGCGAGCCTGCGGTGCACTCCAGGGGCGCGATCAGGCCGGCTATTCGTGCGCGGTCACCGCCTTTTGGCCGGACGGCCGGGAGGTGCTGCTGGCTCAGACGAAGCGCCAGACGCCTTCGGACTTTCTCTTTGAGGGTGCCGGACAGGGCTGCAGTTTCGTGCTCCGATCCGATTTCTACGGAAGGATCCGGCAGTTTTTCATCGACCATGCGGCCCAAACCTCCGGGCTTCACTATCACGATTGGGCCACCTACGCCGTGTCGCGTGCCTGGGGCCTTTCCTGGGTGTTCGACGACTGGTCAGGGGTTCTCTACCGGCAGCACGCGGGCAACGACACGGGGGCGCGTGCCGGGTCGGCGGGAATCGGCCGGCGCCTGGCTCTCATCCGGGGCGGTTGGTATGCTCGGCAGGTCGCGGTGATCGCCGGATTATGCCTCGCCGCGGCGCCGGGCGAACCCGCTGTTGCGGCCTGGAACGAACTGCTGGGGTCGAAGCGGGGTTTGCGGCGCAAAGCGCGCATGCTGAGATTCTGCGTGCATGGCGGCCGCCGGCGCCCCGCAGACAATCTCGTCCTGCTGGCCGCGGTCGCATTTGGTTGGATATGAACCTTTTCCCGCCGGCTCAGTAACTTGCGAGCGCGGCGTCGATCTGCGAGACTGCGCGGCCAACGATATGGCGCTTGGAGATCGGCATTGGATTGCGGGGTAAGACCCAGGAACACGGGCTGCCGCCCGCGCTTCGATAGCCGCCCGGCGCCCGGCTGACGAAGTGCACCACGTCCTGTTCGACCTTCGTCCCGTCCGGACCCCGCTCTCCGGGGTCGCGTCGTACTGCGTGCATTTGATCGAGGCTCTCACGGCACGAATGGGCCCGTTCGTCTTCGACGGCTTGTACTGCGGAACGCGATCGAACAATGAGGCATTGCGTAAGC
>Ga0302320_10000910_pt1 | contig 70532 bp, 62 predicted proteins | sample Bog_T0_3_FD_202130 | JGI IMG/M metagenome (GOLD analysis project Ga0302320, IMG submission 202130) | Peat permafrost microbial communities from Stordalen Mire near Abisko, Sweden - Bog_T0_3 | ecosystem: Environmental > Terrestrial > Soil > Wetlands > Peat | place: Sweden: Abisko, Stordalen Mire... | reverse complement strand
GTTTCGATCCACGCTTCCTCCCCACACTCGGTCACCCTCATGCAGTTGCGCTTCACTTCGTTTACTGTGACCAGCTTACGACGGGACTCGCACCCGTAAGAACGCGCCCATGCTGGGCGCACCCAATAAGAAAGCGGGGCCTGAGCCCCGCATTTCTTGTGGTTGAGAGTGCAATTTACCGGTAGTGGCCTTCGACCAGCACCCATTCTCCATGACGGTGAACCCACTTGTGGGCGACCCAACGTGCGCCGGGATGGGGTGGACGCTCCCAGCGGCCGGGGGTCCAGACGTACTGACCGCCTTCGTAGCGATGGTAGCCGTCGATCCACACGAAGCCACGCTCGGGTGGATCGCCCCGGCGTTCGACCATGGGCGCCGGCGGACCAATGCGAATAGCAACCTGTGCAAACGACGCAACAGGGCAGAGAGTGAGAGCAAACAACAGTGCAAGTGCGATCTTCTTCATGAATCGAATCCTCCAGGACTTGTGTCTTTCCGGGCCTTTTGAACGTTCCGGGGTGTTGATTGTTTCAACGTTGTGCGGCGGAATTAGTTGCGCGGAGATTGCAAGCCGCACCCTGATTCCTTTTACTCTCTCTGGATTTGGTTTCGATGTACCGGATTGCTCTGTCGATGCTGCCGTTTCTTATACTTCAGTTGTATTTGCCTCAAGCCCTGAAAAGGCGATAAAGACCCGGGCCTGAAGGCCCCGCAATTTCGCTCTCATTCAGGGGGCTGAAGCCCCCTGCTCCCTCCGGAGTCATCTAGTTACAACTGTAGCTCTATGCCGCCGCCTCGATTTCTTCTACCAGCGCCCGGGCTGTAATTACGCAGGCCGCGCGATCCACGTCGAGATGCGTGACCAGGCGAATCGCATCCTGCGCGAAGGCGCTGGCGAGGATGCCGCGCGCACTTAGCCGTTTTACGACATCCGATGAGCTGGGTCCGCCCTTCAACTTGAAGATGACGATATTGGTCTCGACGGCATCGAGGTCGATTTCGACATTGTCGATGTTGGCAAGCGCCTCGGCCAGCAGGCGCGCGTTGGCGTGGTCCTCATGCAGCCGCGCCGGACCCTGCTCGAGCGCAATCAACCCAGCGGCAGCCAGTACGCCTGCCTGCCGCATCCCGCCGCCCAGGGCCTTGCGGAAGAGCCTTGCGCGGTCCATTAATTCCGTCGAACCCACCAGCATCGAGCCGACCGGCGCGCCGAGCCCTTTGGAGAGGCAGAACATCACGGTGTCGAAGCCGCTGGTGAGCGCCTTCACATCCACGCCGAGCGCAGTGGCCGCATTGAAGATGCGGGCTCCGTCGAGATGGGTTGGCAGCTTGTGCTCCTTTGCGTTGGCCCAGATCTCTTCGAGCACCGGCACGGGCGTTACGGTTCCTCCGGCGAGATTGGCGGTGTTTTCGATCTCGATCAATCCGGTGGCGGCGCGGAAGGCTCCGCGTTTGTAAATCGCCGGCTCGATGTGTTGCCAGCTGAGGATGCCGCGCTCGGCGGGAACGGCGCGCACCAGGCAGCCGGAGAAGACTGCTGTGGTCGCCATCTCCCAGTCGAGGATGTGCGCGCGCGACTCGGCGATGACCTCCTGGCCCGGCTGGGTATGGAGGCGAATGGCGATCTGGTTGCCCATGGTGCCGGTGGGGACGAAGAGCGCCGCTTCGCGGCCGAAGGTGGCTGCCGCGCGGCTTTCCAGCAGGTTGACGGTGGGGTCTTCGCCGTAGACGTCGTCGCCGACCTCGGCTGCGGCCATTGCCGCGCGCATCTCTGGCGTGGGGCGGGTTACTGTGTCGGAACGCAGGTCGATGATGGCTGGCATTGGTTGTTCTCTCAATCGTGCATTTGCAGAAACCAGAGCGTGTCTCGAACATTGTTTAGCTGATGCCGGTTGCGTACTTCAGGGGCTAAGGAGGCTGCGGGGAAACTCAGAGATTCGCGAGAAACTAGCTGAAAGCGTCCCTCCGTGGCTAAAGCCAACATTGATTCTCTGGCTTTATGCGGGGGTTGAAACCCCCGCCTCCCTCCGGATCGAGCAATTCGGCACGACTGAAGTCGTGCCCTGATACAGTGCGCCTTTGTCGAAGCACGGTCCGAGCTTCCGGATGAGCCGTTCTCTGTTCTCTGTTCCCTGTTCCCTGTTTTTTACGGAATTTGCGCCATCGGGAGCTCCAGCACTGGAGTTCGCTTGCTGTCTTTTGCGGCGTAGGCCCAGAGGCCATGAAAATTCTCTCGCAGGCTTGGCTGCGCTTTCAGAAGCGCGGTCAGGACGGCGATTGCCTCGGTGCGCTGGGCGGCTGGGTCGGTGACTCCAGTCGATTCGTAGACTACGCCCAGGTCGGCATGCAGAAGTGTTGGGTCGAGATGGACGCTGTCGATCTTCCAGGTACGCGGGCCGTCGGGGAGGGTCAAGGGAAATGCGTCCTGGGGAGAGTTCTTGATCAATGCCTGCTCGGAGCTGAGCTTCTCAAGATTCGGCGAAGAGAGGAAATCGACCGGCAGAAGCAGGGTTCGGGCGGCTTCGTAGGAGAACCATGCGCTCCAGCTTTGGGTCTGGGGCTGATCGGCTTTGACCAGTTCGCGGGCGTGGGTCCACCACCAAACGCCATCATGACCTTCGAGGGCGCCGGGGCGCACGGTGAGGCCGCCCAGCTTCCAGCCGGAGGCGGGGCCGTCCCAGGCCAGGATGAAGCCCAACTGAGCGGCATTGGGCGCTCCGGCGGCGTCGGCCAGCACCAGGGCATAGCGGCCCGGCGGCAGCACCCGCATGGTCAGGGTCACGGTCAGCGAGCCGCTGGCACTGGTACAGAAGAACTGCGTGTCGGCGGGCGAGGTCTGGCTGGTTGCGTCGAGCAGGTAGAGGTTGCGCAGTTGGACCTGGCCGCCCTTCATAAGTGCCGCGGCATCCTGCGCCACTCCGCTGATGCCCTCCCACTGCTGGGCCACGGCGGGCAGCAGGGCGGCCTTCAGGGTGGCCAGATCTTGCCCGGCCACGGCCCTGGCCAGCCCGCCCCCGACCGTTGCCAGCGCATCGCGATCCTGGGGCTGCAACTCGGCCTGGGTGGTGCAACTGACGGCACTCGCAGAGGCCGGCGCTCCCAGCAGCGCCAACAGGACTCCAGACGCCGCGAAACCCTTCCAGCAGATGCACATGGGATGAACCCTCTCTGGCACGCGGAGGCTCATTGTGAGCGTCTGCGCGCCACTGATAGTCTAGTACAGTAGAACAGCACAAGGACGGCCGCGGCGCTGGCGCGCTTTGGCGTTGTTGCCGGAAGACCGCGGCGGGGCCGAGCGATGAAAGCCAACCGGCGAAATTAAGGATCGATTCTCATGCGCACAGACTTTTCGTTCAACTGGCCGGCATCGGTTGTGATTCCCGGTCTGCGCGCGTTTGTCCTGCTGGCGGTTGTGGCCATCGCGCTCTGCGGGACGCGGAGGTCGCAAGCCCAGGATTCGATCTCCATCAAGGATCCGGCAGAGTTCAACGCCTACCAACTGGCCAACAGGCAAACCGATGCCAGGATCAAGACAGTGCAACTGGAGGAGTTTTTGCGGGCTCATCCGCAGAGTGCCGTCAAAGGCGCGGTTCTCGAAACTCTGATCGACGCTTATGAGGGCATGAACGATGCCGACCATGCGCTGAGTGCGGCCAGCCGCCTGCTTGAGGTCGATCCCGGCAATATAAAGGCTCTGTTCGTCTCGGTCTTTATCAAGAAGGGCCAGTGCCTCAAGAATGTCGATCAAAGTACCGCCAGGAGCACCGACACGCGAGCCTGCGACGATGCGGCGAGGCTTGCCCGGAAAGGCCTCGAGCTTCCCAAGCCTGAGGGAACATCGGACGACGATTGGAAGAAGCTGACGGCCGGAGTCTATCCGGTCTTTCATTCGGCAATCGCTCTCGACGACGCATTCTCGAAGCGGAACCCCAAAAACGCAGTCGCTGAGTATACGACGGAATTGATGTTGTATTCGGAGGACGAGACCAAGTCCGTGGGCTTGTGGGATACGCTGCTGCTTGCCAGCACCTATGCCCGGCCTGAGGTCAACGATCTGGTGAAGTCGATCTGGTTTTATGCCCGCGTCGCGGACTTCGCCCCTGACAGCTACAAAGATTCTGTTGAAAAACAACTGGAGTTTTATTACAAGAGGTACCACGGCAACCTGAGGGGACTGGACGAAATCAAGTCGCTGGCCGAAGCTACCGTCTTTCCGCCGGAGTTTCTTGTCATCTCGCCCTCGATCACGACGGGCGGAATGCCGGCGTATCCGCGCATGCACCCCGCCCCGGCAAGGGGACAATCGCCTGCTTTTCTGATCCCGGAGGCGGCAGCTCTGACGCTGCCAACGCACCCGGCGCCAGAGGTTTCAATCTGGCCGGCCAACGAGAAGCCTGTGGTTGCCGCGATCACATGGGATAGCCATGGCCTGTACATCAATGCGTCCAACTCCAGCCTGCATCAGATCTTGAAGGACGTGGGCACGGTCACCGGCGCGACGGTGGAAGGATTGGACGCCGACGAGCGCATCTTCGGCGTCTACGGCCCTGGCAAGGCTCGCGACGTGCTCTCCCAGCTCTTGCATGGCACCAGCTATAACGTCCTCATGATCGGGGACCAGGGCGAGGGAACGCCGCGCGATATCGTGCTCAGCTCGCGGCACGCCGGCGCCACGGGTACAACGGTAGCCGCCAATCCGACGCCGGCCAGCGACGACGACACCGATGCGGACGATCAGCCTCAACAGCAGCCCCCGCCGCCCAACCGGGCCGGCTTCGGTCCCGGCGGGCAGCGCACTCCGCAGCAATTGCAGGAGTTGCAGCAGCGCCAGCAGCAGATGCAGCGTCTGCAGCAGGGACAGCAGCAGCCACAACAGCCTGCCAATCCGCAATAAAGTTTAGGGGTTAGGAATTAGGGATTAGGGATCAGGGACCAGGGACCAGGGACTAGGGATTGGTTGCCCGCAAACTGCAAGAGCGGCTGCTCGATCTTGAGTTGCCGGGCGGCGAACTCAATATTGATGCGGAGGCTTAACATAGCGAAAAGAGTTGGCTTGTCGTTCTTGATCGCACTGGTCGCATTTATTATCAGCTTCATCGCCTTCAGTTTTTTGTATATCGAATGGGCCGTCTGGCGTTATCCTCAGACCAATTCCATGGCTGGAATGGCGGCCTTTTTCTTGGGAATTCCAATAGGGGTCGTATTTGCGGTCATCAGTTTTGCCCTCGCGTTCCATTGGAGGCGCCGCAAAACGCCTAAGATTGATCCCTGATCTCTCGCTTTACAGCACCCGCGCTACTTCCTGCTGGGCTCTGATTGTAGTCGAGCGCGATTGGGGGCGCATCAAAACAAAGGCCACGCGAAGAGTTCCATAAGCCGCCAAGATGCCGAAGGCCAATGAGCCAACCGACACTGAGATCAACAACACCAAATTCAACACATCCGCCATCGCTGCCGCCTTCGCTCCAATTCCGGGGTCTGGAACGCATTGCGTTCCCGTTCTCAGGCCGCCCAAAAACCTGGGCCATCGGCCGGAGAATCTCTTGCTGCGATTCTCGCAGAAAAAGCGCCGCGTTGACCCTTGTTTCTATTGACCAATAGAATACCCCTAGGGTATTGCGATGCGGTGATCTGCCTCACAGTACTCAAGTGGCATTTCAAGAAAAGGCTAAGCGCATGATGGTGACGATCCATCAGGGGCTAAAGCCCTTTGAATTAAGGCTCGTTTTCGGTACGACTGAAGTTGTGCCCTGACACAAAACTGTTTCTGAATGACTCTCTAGAGCATTTCCGGGAAATGTGTAGACCAGAATTTTGTAGGTTTCCCACCCATTCCGCAGAAAAACGCGGAATGGATGGGGCACGGAAGTCTACAGTAAATCCGAAAATGCTCTAGTGACTGTACCCCGCTCCCGACTTGCCTAACAACCTATGCCCATCACACACATCTCGGTGCGCGGGGCGCGCCAGCACAATCTGCGCGACATCAACGTGCGCATCCCGCGCAATACGCTCACGGTGGTCACGGGCCTGTCGGGCTCGGGCAAGAGCTCGCTTGCCTTCGACACGATTTATGCCGAGGGCCAGCGGCGCTACGTCGAGACCTTGTCGGCCTACGCGCGGCAGTTTCTCGACCAGATCGAACGGCCCGATGTGGACTCTATTGAGGGCCTGAGCCCGGCCATCTCCATCGAACAGAAGACGACCAGCCGCAGCCCACGCTCAACTGTCGGCACGATTACGGAGATCTACGACTATCTGCGCCTGCTCTATGCTTCAGTGGGCACGCCCCACTGCCCCAACTGCGGCCGCCCGATCTCCCGCCAGAGCGCGGATTCGATCGTGCAGCGCATTCTTGAACTGGGGGCAGGCGAGCGCGTCACGGTGATGGCGCCAGTGGTTCGCGGACGCAAGGGCGAATTCAAAGATCTACTTGACCAGCTCGACCGGCAGGGCTTCAGGGCGCGGGTTGACGGCGAAGTAATGGACCTGTCTGAGCCTGTCCAGCTCGACCGGCGCAAGAACCACGCTATCGAGGCAGTCATCGACCGCATCCTGCTCAAGAATCCTCCAGCGGACGCGCCGCCACTGCCGGCGGGGAAGCCCTCTATCGAAAAGCGCCTCGAAGCTGCCGTCGCGAAGGCCTTGCAGTTTGCCAACGGCTTGGTACTGGTGGCCGTTGCGGGCGGTGAGGAACAGTTGTTTTCCAGTTCGATGGCCTGCCCCGACTGCGGACTGGACGTGCCCAAGCTCGAGCCGCGCAGCTTCAGTTTCAACTCCGCCTTTGGTGCTTGCCCGGATTGCCACGGCCTGGGGTCGCTTTATGATCTGGATCCCGCCAAAGTCATTACCGACTGGTCAAAACCGCTGCTCGACGGAGGGCTAGGCCCCGGTTCCTCTTCACAATATCTGCTCAAGCTGATGCATCTGGCCGCCGACCGCTACAAGGTCGACCTCAAGACGCCGTTCGAAGAGCTGCCACCGCGCCAGCAGCACCTGCTGGTCTATGGCCCTCCAAAGGGCGAGGCGCCACGCACGGGCTTTCATGGGATTTTGTCTTTCCTGCGCGACTCGATCGAAGAGGCTCATAGCGATTCCTATCGCGAATCCATGATGGCGTATATGTCCGCCACGCCCTGCCCGGTCTGCCGTGGCAAGCGCCTGCGCCCGGAGTCGCTGGCGGTCAAGATCGGCGGCCTGTCGATTGCCGACTTCACCGCTCTGCCGCTGAACCGCGCTCTTTCGGCGGCCATCAATTTGAAATTCACGGCGCGCGAGTTGTTGGTGGCAGAGCGCATCCGCCGCGAGATTGCCGAGCGGCTTGAGTTTCTCTGCGCCGTGGGCCTCACGTATCTTTCGCTCGACCGCAACGCCGCAACGCTCAGCGGTGGTGAGGGGCAGCGCATTCGCCTCGCCACGCAGATCGGTTCCAAATTGCGCGGCGTGCTTTATGTGTTGGACGAGCCCTCGATCGGCCTGCATCAGCGCGACAACAACCGGCTCATCGAGGCCCTGGAAAAGCTGCGCGACCTGGGCAATACCGTGCTGGTCGTCGAGCACGACGAAGAGACCATTCGCCACGCCGACTATGTGCTCGACCTCGGTCCGGGCGCGGGCCGTCTCGGCGGCCAGGTGGTTGCGCAGGGCACGCCGGCCGAGATCATGGCCTGCCCGGAGTCGCTTACCGGGCGTTACCTCTCCGGAGCTTCGGAGATGCTGCAGCGGACTCGTCCGCGGCCACTCACTGGCAAATGGCTCACCGTTACCGGGGCGAGAGAACACAATTTGCAGGACATCAACATCCGCATCCCGCTCGGCGTGATGACCGTGGTGACCGGCGTCAGCGGCTCGGGCAAGAGCACGCTGATTAACGATATTTTGTATCGCTCGCTGGCGCAGACGATCTATGGCTCGCGCGAGGATCCGGGCGCGCACGAATCGCTCACCGGCGCCGAGCAGATCGACAAGGTAGTGCGCATCGACCAATCTCCCATTGGCCGCACGCCGCGCTCCAACCCGGCTACTTATACGCAGGTCTTTGCGCCCATTCGAGATTTGTTTTCGATGCTGCCCGAGGCGCGCGAACGCGGCTACAAGGCAGGCCGATTCAGCTTTAACGTGACGGGCGGGCGATGTGAGACCTGCCAGGGCGATGGGCAGCGGCGCATTGAAATGAACTTCATGCCAGACGTTTATGTGCAGTGCGAGGTCTGCAACGGACGCCGCTACAACCAGGAGACGCTCACCGTAAAGTTCAAGGGTCACTCGATCGCCGACATTCTCGACCTGACCATCGAGGACGCGCTCACCGTGCTGGCCGACGTGCCGCAGGTGCGCCAGAAGCTGCAAACACTGGTCGATGTGGGCCTCGGCTACGTGCATCTCGGCCAGAGCGCGACCACGCTCTCGGGCGGAGAGGCGCAGCGCATGAAGCTGGCGCGCGAGCTGAGCAAGCGTCAGACCGGGCGGACGCTTTATTTGTTGGATGAGCCGACGACCGGGTTGCACTTCGACGATGTGCGCAAGCTGCTCGAGGTGCTGCACCGGCTCACCGACCTGGGCAACACGATCATCATCATCGAGCACAACCTGGATGTGATCCGCAATGCCGACTGGATTCTCGACCTGGGCCCCGAGGGCGGCGAAGATGGCGGTCGCGTCGTCGGCGAAGGCAGACCGGCAAAGATCGCCGCGACGCCGGGTTCGTATACCGGCGAGTTCCTCAAACGCTACTACACTTCGGCGAACGGCCATTTGGAGGCGATCGATCTCGATGATGAATCGGCTGCCGTGGATGCACCTGCGAGCGCTGAGGGTCTCGAGTCCGAGATGAAGGAATCAGCAGCTTCCGTCAACGGCTCCGGTGCAAAGTCGAACGGGAAAGTCAGTCGCAAAGGTACAGTCCAGAAAAAAACCGCCAAAAAGAAATGCGCGCCCCGCAGAAAGAAGACGGTGTTGCCATGAGCGACCTCGATTTCACGCCGCACGATACGGAGCCGGAGCCATTGCTCGCGCCCGAGCAGACTCTGCCGCAAGTTGTGCAGAATGCCGATGCGCCGGCGGAGCTGTTTCAGTCCTGGTCCCAGCCCGAGGTCGTTCTACCCACTCGCACTCCGCATCTGGGCCATCTCGCGCTGCTTGTGGCCTTTCTACTGCTCGGGTTTTTGTGCATGACGGTGTCGATTCTGGTCGCCGTCCACTTTCATTTCGATGGCGTCACTGCATTGGACCGCATCAAGACCAATGTTCATTACATTCTGGGCGGCGAGGCAGTTCTCTATCTCGTCACTCTGGCGCTGAGCTTCTCCATTTTTCCGTTGATCTGGAACCGGAGCTTTCTTGCCGGCATTCATTGGCGCGGCGCGACGGCTCTCCGGCTCCGCTGGTGGTTGTTCGCGATTGCTGGAGGCTGCATTGTCCTCGCCATGATCGATGACTGGCTGCTGCCCGGACCCAAGAACGCTCCTATCGACGATATGTTTCGGTCTCCTGGCGCGGCGTGGATGATGTTCGGCTTCGGCATTACGTTTGCGCCGTTTTTTGAGGAGATCGGCTTCCGCGGTTTTTTGCTGCCCGCCCTGGCGACGGCATGGGACTGGGTGACGGAAAGAAGCACCGGCAAGCCTGCCAGCCCGCTCGACGCCAACGAGCATCCTCAATGGTCGATCTCCTCCATGGTGGCTGCCTCGATTGCTACCAGCCTGCCCTTCGCTTTGATGCACGCCGAGCAGACTGGCTGGGCTCCCGGTCCGTTTGTTCTGCTGATGTCGGTCAGCCTGATTCTCTGCGCGGTACGCCTGAAGACGCGCTCGCTGGCCGCCAGCACACTGGTCCACGCCTGTTACAACTTCATCATCTTCTCCTTTGCATTGATCTCCTCGGGAGGCTTTCGGCATTTGGACAAAATGTGAAAAGACAGGGAACAGGGATCGGGAATAGGGAACAGCAATCTGCCTTCAGCGCGCGCCAGGCTGCCTTATTCTTTCCTCTCGCTCAATCGGTGATTGCCCATTCTGAGAAGTACATACCTGATCCCTGTTCCCTGTTCCCTGCCCCGCTATAATTCATATGGAAGCCGAACCGCATCTGCCTGTTCTCTTCCTCATATTCATTCAAGCCTCGATCAGGAAGGGACTCGCCTCATGCCCGAAACAGTCAAGCCCATCGATGTGGAAGCCCTGAAGGTGCTGGTGCGCACAGTGCCCGATTTTCCCAAGCCGGGGATTCTTTTCTACGACATCACCACGCTGCTCAAGGACAAGACCGGCTTCGCGCGCCTGATCGATGCGCTGGCGGCGCACTATCTGAAAGAAAAGATCGACCTGGTGCTGGGCATCGAGGCGCGGGGATTCATCTTTGGGCCGGCGCTGGCCTACCGGCTGAATGCCGGCTTTGTGCCGGTGCGCAAGCCGCGGAAATTACCAGCTCCCGTCGCGCGCGTGACGTATGACCTGGAATATGGGTCCGACGCGTTGGAGATTCACCTGGACGCGATTGCACCCGGACAGCGCGTGGTGCTGGTGGACGACCTGCTGGCCACCGGCGGCACGATGGAAGCGACCATCAAACTGGTTAAACAATTGGGCGGGGAGATCGCGGGGCTGGCCTTTGCCATCGAGCTCGACTTTCTGAAGGGCCGCGACCGCTTCAAGGAGTACGACGTCTTCAGCCTGCTGCACTACGACGAGTAGCCACCTGCGGTGGGGCCAACAGCTCGCTTCTCGCTCGCATGAGATTCGTGGTTTCCCAGGTCCCAGAATCGGGAGCGAGGGCTACGACGAGGCTTCTTCGGGCGTTTCTTCCGGCACTGCGTCTTGCGATGCGGCTTCCTGGGTCTCGGTCTCCTCGGCAAACATCTGGGCGTCGGCGAAGCGATAACCCACATAAACATCCGTCAGCAGATAGAGAGGATTGGCGGGGTCGTCTTCAATCTTCTTGCGCAACTGGCGGACGAAGGTGCGCAGGTACTCGACCTCTTCGCGGCTATCGGCGCCCCAGACGGCGGTGAGCAATCGAGCATAAGTAATCACGCGCCCGGCGCGGCTCATCAGGCAATGAAGAATGTCGAATTCCTTGCGGGTGAGGTGCACCGGCTGACCGCGCTTGGTCACCGTGCGCTTGACCGGCTCGAGGCGCAGTTCGCCGATCTCGATGGGCGCGTCTTCGGAGCGGGCAGGCGCCTGAACGCGACGAATGGCGGTGCGAATGCGGGCAATCAGCTCTCGCGTGCTGAAGGGCTTGGTGACATAGTCGTCGGCTCCGAGTTCCAGCGCCTCGACCTTCTCCTCTTCCCCGTCGCGGACAGTCAGCATGAGAATGGGCAGACGGGGTGCCAGAGCCCTCATGCGGCGCAGGGTTTCAATGCCGCCGATACCGGGCATATTCACATCGAGCAGGACGACGTCGAAGCCGCCGGCACGCAGCATCTGCAGAGCCTCTTCGCCGCGCGAGGCCTCGACGACCTGGAAGCCGAGTTCAAGCAGCGGAGGGCGCAGCGCCCTGCGAATGGCCGATTCATCGTCGACAAGAAGAATGCGAATCACTGTCTTGTTCATCATGAACCCCTCTTCTGCGCGGAGGCAGGAATGGCGGCAAAGAACGTAGTTCCCTCCACCTCATCGCTGGTAACCCAGACATAACCGCCGTGGATGAGGGCGACGCGCTTGGCCACCGAAAGGCCGATGCCGGTACCCGCGGCGCGGTTGGAGTGGGTGCTGGAACGATAATAGCGGTTGAAGATGCGCTCCCGGTCGGAAATGGGGATCACCGGCCCATAACTGTGCACGGAAAAGATGACCTCTGCGCGAGCCTTGGCCGCGCGAATGGTAATGGCGGTGCCGAAGATCGAGTACTTGCAGGCATTGTCAATGTACTGCGTGAGCAGCATGACCATCAACTGCCGGTCGCAGTTGAGCACCAGGCCGTCATCGGGGAGATCGATGGCCACCTTCATGCTTGCAAGCCTGTCGCTGAGGCTGGTCACCACCTCTTCAACCAGCGAAGCTACGCCAATTGGCGTGACATGAACGGCGACCTCGCCGGCATCGAGGCGGGCCGTGGTCAACAGGCGAGTGGTGAGATTGGCCAGCAGGCCTGCCTGCTCGTCGATGAGGCCCACCAGTTCCCCCTGCGCCGCCGATAGATGGCCCATCTCGCTCAACCCGGTCGAGGCCGCACGGATAGCTGTCAGAGGCGTTTTGTAGGCGTGGGCGAGGCTATCGAGTACGGTCGCGCGCAGTTGTTCCGTGCGGCGTTCGGTCTCGATGCGGCTCTCGTTGGCGAAGGCCCGGTAGCGGTCAAAGGTAATTGCGATCAGAGAGGCGATGGCGTTGTTGGTCAGGGGGCTGGTATCACCGCGCACCACCAGGCTTCCGACAGGCACCGTTCCCAGGCGAACGACGCGACGCCCCAATCCGGTGACCGTGTCGTCGTCGTTGGTTTCGAAGTAGTAGACGTTTTGCGCCAGCTCGCGCGGGTCGGTATTCCAGTTCCCTGCCGGATAGACTTCGTGCAGGTCCGCGTCGAAGAGCGCAACAGCCTCGAGCGCGAAGATCTCATGGACCAGCTCGGCCAACTGCGGCCCAGGCTCCAGATGCAGGTTCATCTCCAGGGTGCGGCGGGTGAATTCGTAGAGATCGTGCATCTGCCCACCCCAGGATTCGGCTTCTTTTGCGTTCTGGTTGACGCGCGCCGAGAGGCGGCTGACCACCAGCGCTACCAAAACGAAGACCAGCAGCGCAACCGAGTTGGCCGGATCGACCGCCAGATTGGACTGGGTAGCCGTTTGGGCCTGATGCGCGGAGAAGAAGGCGTGCATGAAGACCGCCGCGAGCGAGACGATGACTGCCTGCCAGAATCCATAGAGCAAGGCGGTGGGTATCACAATCAGCAGGTAAAGCAGCAGGGCCACGGGAAGCAGCCAACCGGCCCAGTGCGCAAGAGCCGAGACGAGCACAACCGCAACAACCCCCAGCGCACACTCCAGGATGAACAGAAATCCCCGCAATCCGGCACCGCGCGAACGCCTCGCGCCGAAGACGGAACCGATCGGGGTGTAGCTCAGAGACAAGCGATGACCCACCTTTTCATGGGAAGGGAATTCAAGGAAGAACCGTGGATTTCAACGGGGAGATCGTGCATAGCTCTTTCGTTCAGCCGACCTCCAGATCTCCAAGCCCACGGCCAGTTCAAAAGGAATTCTTTTGCCCAGGCCAACATTTTGATGCCATGGAACTTGAGAGGATTTTAACAGGTTCCACATTGTCCCTGGCGCTCTGAGTTTCGCGGGGCGGCGAGCTTAGGATCGCGACCAAAGGTAATTAGAATAGCGAGGGATTTCGGGGCTGAGCCGGCGGCTGGCGCCATGAGGTATTTCCAACGCAGCCGGAGCCGCCGCCATCAAATTAACGGGTTCTGAAAATTGCACGATAAAGTCAACAGCGCCTCAGAATCGCGAACGGTTGGGCCAACGGGAGAGCGACAGATGCGGGCACAAGTCGACGAACAATGCGTGATCAAGGCCAACTCGCAGTTCTGGGAACAGATGCTGGCGATGACGCTGGATCCGCTGGCTGTGCCGGAGGAGTTTTGCGTGGGCGCCGGGCACGTGCTGGGCAGCGTCGATCTGGGCGGCGTGTGGGTGGGGCGCATCGAGGTGCGTCTGGCCGAGGGGCTGGCTTATCAGGCGACGGCGGCGATGATGATGCAGCCGGTGGAGACAGTGGGCGAGGCCGATGCGCTGGATGCGGCCAAGGAGATCGCCAACATGATCGCAGGCACCATCAAGTCTTCATTGCCCCGGCCCTGCACGATGAACGTTCCTCAATCTGTTGTGGAGGCCGAGGGTTTTTGCGGGTTGTCGCAGACCGAGGACTCGCTGGTGGTGGCCTTCCGCCACGCAAGCGGCGACCTGATGGTGCGGATTTGGGAGCGGGAGTGCGCGTAGGACAGGGACTAGGGAATAGGGAATAGGGATTAGGATTCCGAAAACGCAAGAATCTCCATGCCCCATCCTTGCGGTTTCTTTCTGCCGCAAGGGTGGGAAACAACGAACCTGAATCGGCGACCGCATTCTATTCCCCGTTCCCTGTTCCCTATTCCCTGTTCCCTGCTTCTACCGGTTCCAGCGCTAGTCGCGCCGTGAGCACGACGAGCGCAGCCCAGAGCGTATCGGCGCCGAGCAAATGAGCCACCTGCACCCAGAGCGGAGCCAGCAGGATCACGTCCGCCAGACCTAACACATAGACTCCGGCCAGCAGCAGGAGTACCAGCGCGGAGAGGCCGCGATTGTCCCAGTGCGTCTTGCGCTGCGCCGCGCGCACCAGCAGCCAGATGAGGAAGATGCTGGCCACGAAAGCGACTGTCGGATGCATCCAGCGCCAGCGCACCAGCCAGCCGCTGGTCGGGGAAAAATCCTGGGCCAGCGCCAGGCCAAGCGAACCGGCTGGGAAGAGCGTATCGCCCAACGCGGCCAGCGAGCCGGTCACGCCTACGATCAGCACAACAACCACGCTGGCGACTGCGCCAAAGGGCGCAACGAGGCGCACAGTGCCGCGCAGAAAGCCCTTGCTCCGGCTGAGCAGATGCGCGGTCAGGGTGAGGGCGGCGAGCAGCAGCAGCGTGTTGGTAAGGTGCAGCGCCAGATAAGCTGGGCGCATGGGCGACAGGCTCTGCGCCGTCAGGCCAAGTCTTACCAGAAGGGCTCCCAGGATCGCCTCAATCAGGGTGAAGGCGACTGAAGCAACGGCTGCCGAGCGCGCCAGGTGGCCGCGGACGGTTCCGGCAAAGGTCCACGCCAGGAGTCCCACCACTGCGAAGAACGACAAGCCGCTGGTGACGCGATGGGTAAACTCGATCATCGTATTCGCGCTGGCCGAGTGCTGCAGGACCGTGCCGTTGCAGAGCGGCCAATGGTTGCCGCAGCCGGCTCCAGCGCCTGTGGCGCGGACCAGAGTGCCCCAGAGGATGACGGCGATGAAGTACGTCAGAACGCCCCAGGCAAAGCGGCGCAGGGCTGGCGAGGGCTGGCGTTGAGCGGTCATGGGAACGGCGGTTGCAGACATAAAGGAAGGCTCCATATTGAACCCACCAGTGTAGAACACACGCAAGGCGCCTGGATGCCCGCGGCAGGGATCAACCAGACGGTTCAGCTGTGGCGGCGGGTGGATTTTCGATTGCGGCCTCGGGTGCGCCCGTCTTCGCAAACCCGTAAGGGCAGTGCCTGCAGCTCGACCCGCAGCAGGAGCCGCGCTTGAGGTGATATGCCTCGGTGAAGACCAGATTCGGACCCTCGACGTAATAATCCTCGGGGGCGAGCGGAGTGTCGGAAGGGGGCATCGGCGGGTCCTGATTCATACTCCAGTCCATCCTCTGATTCACGACTTTTATTCTCGACTCTGATACTCGCGAAAGCGCCCGGCTTGCGATAGGTAGAATTAAAGCATGACACTCTCTGCGCAGGATCGAGCCAAGCGCATCAAGATTATTCTCTTCGACGTGGATGGCGTTCTGACCAACGGGCAAATCTGGATCATTCCGGTTCCCGTCGCCGGGCCCGATGGCAGCCTATCCAGCAAGATGGTGGAGGCCAAGGGCTTTAGCGCGCACGACGGCGCGGGCGTGACCCTGGCGCGGCTGGGCGGCATGAAGCTCGGCATCATTACTAAGCGCATCTCGGAGACCGTTGCGCTGAGGGCACGCGACCTGAAGCTGGAGTTTGTTTATCAGGGCCAGGCCTTCAAAATGCAGGCGGTGCGCGAGATCATGGAGAAGGAAGGCGTGAGTCTGGACGAGATCGCCTATGTGGGCGACGATGTGATCGACCTGCCGGTGATGCGCCAGTGCGGCTTTGCGGTGGCTGTGGCCAATGCGCGACGCCAAGTGAAGGCCGAGGCGCACTTCGTGACCGAGAACCGGGGCGGCGAAGGTGCGGGGCGCGATGTGATTGAATTCATTTTGGAAGCAAAGGGTGTGCTGGAGCAGTGCATCGCGGCGTCCATTGATGAGAGCAATCCACTGCCGGCCGCGATCGACATCGGCAAGGGCGGGGACTTGAAGTGAATGCCTTTTGGGGAGCGATCACCATTTCTGGTGTTCAAGTTCCCTCGGCGGCTAAAGCCGGAGCTTGTTTGGGCGTTTGATGTACGGGCTAAAGCCCGTACCCTTCACTTGACTGAAGCGCTTGTCATTCACTTGGCTACAGTCCGTACTCTTAATTGAAGAAGAGTTTCTTGGAGAAGCATGGAAGTCAACGCAACACGCGCGGTGGTGCTATTGAGCGGAGGGCTGGACTCGGCCACGGTGCTGGCGATTGCACGCAGCCAGGGATACGAGCTTTATGCGCTCTCGTTCAGCTACGGGCAGCGGCACATTGTTGAATTGGATGCTGCTCGCCGTGTCGCGGCGGCAATCGGCGTGTCCGACCATCGCATTGCGCAGATCGACCTGCGTGTCTTTGGCGGGTCGGCGCTGACCGGAGATTTTGAGGTTCCCAAGGGGCGCGACGCGGACCAGATGAGCCATGGGATTCCCATCACTTATGTCCCGGCGCGGAATACGATTTTTCTCAGCTTCGCGCTGGCATGGGCGGAGGTACTGGGTTCGAGCGATATCTTCATCGGGGTAAATGCGCTGGACTATTCGGGCTACCCGGACTGCCGGCCGGAGTTCATCGAGGCCTTTGAGAAGATGGCGAATCTGGCGACCAAGGCCGGGGTTGAAGGCCGTCAGGCGCTGAAGGTTCACACGCCGCTTATCGCGCTGACCAAGGCGCAGATTGTTCGCAGGGGAATCGAGCTGGGCGTGGACTACGGGCTGACCAGCAGTTGCTACGATCCGTCGCCTGCGGGCGAGCCGTGCGGGGAATGCGATTCGTGTCTGCTGCGGCGGAAGGGCTTTCGCGAGAATGGGATCGAGGACCCGTTGAAGTACGAAAAATCCAGCTCTTAGCTCTTAGCTTTCAGCCTGCTCAGGGCAAACTGACGACTCCAACCCGCCCTCGATGTGCTCGAAGGATGTGCTCGAAGCTAAGAGCTAATAGCTGAAGGCTGAAAGCTGGTTTTATGAGCTACGCCGTCAAGGAAATCTTCTACACCCTCCAGGGCGAGGGGGCGAACGCAGGCCGCGCGGCCGTCTTCTGCCGCTTTGCCGGCTGCAACCTCTGGTCGGGGCGCGAAGCTGACCGAGCTTCGGCGGTCTGCCGATTTTGCGACACCGAATTTGTGGGTGTGGACGGGCCAGGCGGCGGAAAGTTCAACTCCGCAGAGGGTCTGGCGGCCGCGGTCGAGCAGAAATGGCCGGCAAACCCAACTTCAGGCCAGCGGTTCGTGGTCTGTACCGGCGGCGAACCGCTGCTGCAACTGGATGCGGGCCTGATTGCCGCGCTGCGGGTGCGCGGTTTTGAGATTGCTGTGGAATCCAATGGAACGATTGCGGCGCCGGAGGGCCTGGACTGGCTCTGCGTCAGTCCCAAGGCTGGGGCGGAGCTTGTGCAGCGCGGCGGGGACGAACTGAAGCTGGTCTATCCTCAGCAAGGCGCCGAGCCTGAGAGCTTTGAGCTGCTTTCATTCCGGCATTTTTTCTTGCAGCCGATGGACGGGCCGGAGCGGAAAGCCAATACCGAGCGCGCCCTGCGCTACTGCCTCGGCCACCCGCAGTGGCGATTGAGCCTGCAAACCCATAAGATTCTTGGAATTCCGTAGTTCTGGCGGGTAAGAGCTGATCAGGAGCTACTTTCCTTGCGGATTGCAAGTCGTTGGGCGTTGAAACGTGGTCCGGGTGGCGATTTCGCGCCGTCCCTACGGGACTGTGACTCGCATATTGACGCTTACCCAGGACTGCGCTGCGCTTGTCCTGGGCTATTATCAATACTCCCTCCGGGAGAAAAACGTAGGCGGTTTCATCCTCCCGCGGATCGGCCCAGCCGGTAGATGACTCAAAGTATAAGGCGCACGATTCCCATGCTCTTCAGCTGAAGGGCGAGCCTCGTTTTGGGTATCCAGGGGAAAAATGCTGCTTTGCGCAAAGATGTTAAAGCCAAATAGCGGTTAAAATCGTCTCTACAGTAGGCGGAGTTGCCTCTATCGGCCGCCTGCGCCGCCTTTTTGGCCCTCCAGCGTGGGAGATTTTTCACTTACCCGCCTGGCTGAAGGAATGGAATCCCCAGGATGATGACAAGAAAACTCCGTATGTTGACCATTCGATTCATCTTCGCCGCCGCAGTCGCTTTCCTGCTGTCGGTAACAGTCGCCAGCGCGCAAAGCAATCCCGCGTCCCCGGCCCTGGAGAGCCCTGCTCCGGCCAAGGCGCCGGTGGCGACTCCGATCCAGATTGCTCCGGCGGATGCGGCTCAGCCGGCGAAAGCTGCCGGGAAGGCCGATGCGGCCGTAGAGGCGCCGGATCGCGCCCAGGCCTACTATCACCTGGCGCTGGCCAACACCTATGAAGAGGAGGCCGTCACCCAGGGCCGCCCGGAGTTGGTGACGCGAGCCATCGAGGAGTACAAGCTGGCGCTGAACGCCGACCCCGCTTCACCGCAGTTGAACAACGCGCTGGCGGATCTCTACTTTCGTTCCGGCCACGCCCGCGAGGCCGAGAGCACGGCGCGGACGCTGCTCAAGGACGTACCCGACGACATCGAGGCACACAAACTGCTGGGGCGGATCTACCTGCGCCAACTCAGCGAGGGTCAAAGCTCCGAGCTCTCCACAACGCACCCCGGCAATGTGCTGGACCGAGCGATCGCTGAGTTTGAGAGGATCGTCGCCCTCGATCCCACGAGCGTGGAGGAGCGGATGGTGCTGGGTCAGCTCTACACCGTCAAGCACGATCCGAAGAAGGCCGAAGAGCAGTTCAAGTCCGCGCAGGCCCTGGAGCCCGACGGCGAGGAGGTGGTGCTGAATCTGGCCCGCCTGTATGCCGAGAGCGGCGACATCGAACACGAGGTCCAGGTGATCGAAGCGGTTCCGGTGGACAACCGGACGCCCAAGATGGAAAGTGCGCTGGGCGCGGCCTATGAGCAGTTGAAGAAGACCAAGGAGGCAATCGCGGCCTTCCAGCGCGCCGTCGACATGGAGCCGGGAGAGGCGGAAACGCGGGACGCACTGGCCCAGGCTCTGCTCAACGATAACCAGCTCGACGAGGCGCTCAAGCAATACAAAGAGCTGGCCGAAGCCGACCCGGAGAACGCCGAGGCGCTCATCCACATGGGCGAAATCCAGCGTCGCCAGGGAAAGTATGAAGATGCGCTGGCAACGATCCGCAAAGCGCGCAAAAAGGACCCTGAGAATCTGGACGGCGGCTACAACGAGGGACTGCTGCTGGACGTGCTGGGGCGTTTCGACGAGGCAGCGCAGGTCTACGAGAAGATGGCGGACCTGACCTCGCACGCCAACGGAGCCTACAAGGAAGACGAAAAGAACAACCGCGGCATCTTTCTGGAGCGGCTGGGGGGAGTCTATCACGAGGAGAACAAGACTGCCGAGGCCATCGCCACCTACCAGAAGATGATCGAATTGGGCGGAGAGACGGCGGTACGCGGTTACCAGTATCAGGTGGACACCTATCGCGACGCCAAGCAATTCGACAAGGCGGTCGAGGTCGCGCGCAAGGCCGTCGACGCCAACCCCAAGGACCGCGACCTGAAGCTGATGCTGGCCGGGGAGCTGGGCGATCTGAGCAAGACCGACGAAGGACTGGCGCTGGCCAAGGGGCTGCTCGCGAATACCGACGATGATCGCACGGTCTGGCTTGCGCTGGGCCAGATATACGTACGCGCGCACCGCTGGAAGGAAGGCGAAGATGCCTTCAACAAGGCCGAGGCTCTGACGACAAAGGCAGACGAGAAAAAAGCCAAGGAGGAGCGCACTTACCTGCTCTACCTTCGCGGCGAGCTGGCCGAGCGGCAGAAACATTTTGAGCCGGCCGAGCAGTACTTCCGCCAGGCGCTGGTTCTGGATTCAGAGAGCGCCATGACCCTTAACTACCTGGGCTACATGCTGGCAGACAAGGGTATTCGCCTGCACGAGGCCCTCGATATGATTCACAAGGCCGTGGAGCAGGAGCCGATGAACGGCGCCTACCTCGATTCGCTGGGCTGGGTGTACTTCAAGATGGGCGACTACGAACAGGCCGAGGAGAACCTGCGCCAGGCCGTCGAGCGCGATCAGTCCGACCCCACCGTACACGACCATCTGGGCGACCTCTACGAGAAGACCGGCCGTATCCGGCTGGCTGCGGCGCAGTGGGAGCTTTCGCTGGCGCAGTTTGCCAAGTCAGCCGCAGTCGACGTGGAGGCAGTCGATGTTGCGAAGGTGCAGAAGAAGCTGGATTCGGCCCACGTCAAACTGGCTAAACAAGAGAGCGCAACCGGGCTGGCCAAGCCGGAGTAAGGCGCGGCGGCAGTCACTCCTGAACGGAAGAAAGAATCCGCATCAAGGATTCAATCGCAAGAGCGGCGGCCTTTTCTTGAGCGAAAAGGCCGCCGTTCTGTCGATGCACTGTTCAACTCGCACAGCAGCACACCCTACTTGGTTCCCTCAGCCTGCGAGGCAAGGTACAGGTCTACGTTGGCCTTGTTCACCAGCGAAGTTCCCGTGTCGACAAAGACCGGGTAGGGTGAGAAGGAGTCGGAGGCGAAGTCCCTGTTCAGCTGCCTGGGAGGCGCGTGGAAGACTTCGTCAAGCGCCTTCAATCCTACGTAGCCCATGGAGAAGGGTTTCTGTGCGACCGTCGAGTCGATGATTCCGGCCTTGATCTCATCGAGCGTATCGGGATTCACATCCCAGCCCACGAGCAGGCGGTCCGTGGCGTTTGACCGCTTGAGCACGTCGGCGATCGCCTTGCTCGACGACGATTCGAGGCTGACAAAGGCATCCACTTTCTTGGCGCCGGTCAGCGCCATCGCCTGCTGCGCCCAATCGAAGGCCTTGGTCGCATCGCCCTTGATGTCCACCACATCCACAATATGGATATCGGGCCGGGTGGCAAAGATATCCTTGTATCCGAGGAGGCGTTCCTCGGTGTTGGTTTGGCCGGCAAGCGTGAAGAAGACTACATTTCCCCTGCCTCCCAGCTTCTGGATGACACGCTGCCCGCCTAGCCGTCCAGCCTCTCGATTGTTGGTCCCGATGAAGTAGAGCCTCTTGCTTCCGGACGCATCCGAGTCCATGGTGATGACCGGAATCCCGGCGTTGATGGCTGTATCGATCTCCGGCCCGAGCAAGGCGGCGTCAGACGCCGAGATCAGAATCCCCGACGGTTTGGCTGCAATCGCCTGGTGAAGCGCCGCCACTTCGGCCTGCGGATCGTGGCCGTCCGGTCCCTCCACCTTAGCGGTTACCTTGTACTGAGCCGCGGCCTTGTTGAATCCCGCTGCCGCCGTCTGCCAATAGGGCAGAGCCATGTCCGACGCAATCAGATAATAGACCTCTTTCGTCGAGTGCCTGCTGCATCCCGATGGAAGCAGAACTGCCAGCACCAGCACAACCCATGCTGAATTCTTGATCAGTTTCATGCAACCCTCCCGGTTGAGAAGTGAAGTTCTTGCGGTGCGTGCGGGAATTCGTCTCCGCGCCGACTCCCGAAGAGAATCCGGCAGGTATAGTAGGCCCGCGTTGCAGAGAATGTCCAGCGGAAGCCGTTTGGGCGGTGGTGCTGTCGCCGACTATGCGACCATCCGACTGGAACTGAATCCCGAAAAACCCGGCAAGGTGAGATACCATGTAAGCAAAACTATGCCGGATGCAAACGCGCTTGCGAAGTATTACGAAACTCTTACCGACGCTCAGCTTTTGAACCTGAGGGCCGAAGACGGGTTCACCGAGCAAGCTGAGCAAGTGTTAACGGAAGAACTCAAGCGGCGCAATTTCAAAGACAGCGATGTGAAACGGAACACGGAACGCAGAAATCGCATTAATCTTCGTGATGAGGCACAAGAAAAGGGATTCAAGGGCAGGGGTCCCTCCTATTCTTTGGCAACCGCTGCCTCAACGAGGCCGACAAAACGGCCAACATCCGGCTTCGAACCAAATGGTTCGCTCTGGGTGGCATGCCAATCGTTCCACTAGCATCGTATCGGTTCAAATGCAAGGGAACTCCTGGTAATTGGTTTTGGGGGGACACCGAACAGCGAGTTATCGACCGCGTTCCATTGAATTGGCCTCAAGTATTTCCGACATGGGCGAAAACCGCGCTCGTCATTCTTGTTGTTGTTCTTCTCTTGGTCGGATTCTCGTGGTACCTGGTGCATCAAGGTCGGTAGTCCTAGCTCAGGCTGCAGAGCTTATCGCGATCCTTAGCGGATGACTGGCTTTCCGGAAACTGCAGGGCCACCGCCGTTTGGGAAGCGGTCATTTTGAAATCCAAGGAGCTCTTCGGAGTGAAAAACGCCGTCTCCTGCGCGAATCTGTCCATAGCGGGGTTAAAAGGTAGAAAACGCAAAATAAAGAGCACCGTTTGTTGCACTCAAGCCGTGCATCGTAAAGTGTGAAGCAATGACCGACTCGAAACCCAGACCGCCTTTTAAGTTGCCCGCCGGGATTGCCGTTCGCGCAGACGGCGAACTGACCCTCCGCGCGCACCCCGAGTCGCCGCACCCTTATCGCTCTGCATTTGCCCGGGACGGTGCCCGCGTTTTGCATGCGCGCGCCTTTCGCCGCCTGGCTGGCAAGACGCAGGTCTTCGCCCGCCTGGCCGCAGACGCCCCTTCGGACCACTTTCGCAGCCGCCTCACACACACTCTCGAAGTCACCCAGATTGCCCGTACGCTGGCCCGCGCTCTGGGGCTGAATGAGGAGTTGGCCGAGGCGCTGGCGCTGGCGCACGACATTGGCCATCCACCCTTTGGCCACGCCGGGGAGAAGGCCCTCGACCAATGCCTGCGAGGCTTTGGCCTGGGCTTCGACCACAATTTGCACGCCCTGCGCATCGTCACCTGGTTTGAAGAGCGCTATGCCGGCTTTCGCGGGTTGAACCTGACTCTTAGCGTGCGCGAGGGCATCGTCAAACACTCCCACGACTACTCCGCCGCCACCCACCCGGAGCTGGCCGAATACTTTCTCGATCAATTCCCTCCACTCGAAGCCCAGCTAATCGATCTGGCCGACGAGATCGCCTATACAACCGCCGACCTCGACGACGGCCTCGACTCGGGTATTTTGACGCTGGATCAAGTGCGCGAGGGTGTGGCGCTTTTTCGCAGCTTCCACGACACGGTTCTCGTTGATTTTCCCGCTGCGCCGTCGAAGCTGGCCACCTATGAGACCCTCAAGCTCGTTCTCAACGCATTGGTCACGGATCTGATGGAAGAGACCATGAGGCAGGTGGCTGTGCAGGGCATGGCCACTCTAGACGATGTTCGCCGCGCGCCTCGTCGGCTGACAGCGCTGAGCCCGGAGATGGAGGCCGCTCGCGCCTCAGCCAAGGAATTCCTCTACGCCAACCTCTACAACTCACCCGGCATCGAGGATGCGCACAAGCACGCCACCAAGGTCGTCCAGGGCTTGTTTGCCGCGCTCATTGCCGATCCTGCGCTGCTGCCCGAGGACCACCAGGCGCATATTGCAACCGAGGGCCTGGCGCGCACCGTGGCCGATTACATCGCGGGCATGACGGACAGTTACATCGAGCAGGCGTGGGGCAGGTGTGGCGGATGATCCGGTAGAGTTGAACTGAGGAAGTTTTGAAGAAGTCCTGATAGCAATCGATCAATTCCTCAGGGGCTAAAGCCCACGCTGAAATTGGAGCATTTGCGGCACGACTAAAGTCGTGCCCTGACACTTCTTGAGACTGCAAAGGAGTTTTTTCGCACCCAGTAAAGTCGTGCCCTTTCAAGACTATTGACTTATTCCGATATTCCCGTAGCCATGAGCGAGAACCGGTCCATCGATCTGCACAATTGCACGGTTGCCGAGGCGATCCGCGAGTTTGTGCGTTTTTACAACTCCTGCGTGAGGAGCGGCTACCGGGGACGGCTTGAGGTGATCCACGGCTACGGTTCATCGGGAAGCGGCGGGGCGATTCGTGAGGAACTGCGCCGGTACCTGAAGGCCCATGCGGAGACCTTTGGGGAGTATCTTGCCGGAGAGAGCCTGCGCAACCCCGGAGTGACGATTCTCTATCCCAGGGAGACGCTGGCGGCAATGCCGCTTGGGCAGGGGGCAGGCGTCTCCTCCATGCGGCACAAGAGGCGATGATGGCCCCGCTCGCACAAGGGACTGGAACAGATGTGGATCTATTTTGCGGGCAAGAATTCTATGAGCGCCAGATCGTCCACGGCTTTGAAGTCGTAGTCGGCGGTCACCAGAACGTGGTCGGGGGAATCCATCGCTAGTTCGATGGCAAAGGCGTCTGCGTAGGGGAGCTTCCTGTCCACTTTGATTTCGGCTGCACGAACGGCACGTTCCGCCGTGACGGCAACAACGCGAACGTCGATCTGCAACAGGCGTTCAAGAACTTTCTTCTGCTCCAGTGCACCGGCGCGCTTGCGCAATGTCCCTGCGATCTCCCCCCATTGAACGGCTGGGAGTTGAACCTCTCCCCCGCCTCGCAAGCTCATCTGGATGATTGCTTCCACGCGGTCGGCGCCCTTTTCGCCATCGATGTGGCGCAGCATTGCGGAAGAATCGATCACAAAAACGGTCATTTATCTTCCTACCAGCCGTCTTTGGCCAATTCCAGTTCGCGTTCTCGACGACGATCATCGAGCAACATATCGGTCATCGAGGGTCCACCTGCCATACACCCACGCAATTCTTTGAGAATACGCAGTTTGGCTGCCAAAGTCTGGGGCTCGAGAATTACCCGTGTCCCCTCCTGGCGAACCGCGACACGCGTCCCCGGCTCAATTCCCAACGACTCGCGAATTGAGGCCGGAATCACCATCTGGCCCTTGCTGCTAACGGTCGTGAAGATCCGCTCCATGGCTTACATTATTCACCAAGTAAGACCAAACGTCAATAGTAATACCTTTATTGCCTGGTAAGATTACGGAATACAATCTTACATTAGACCTTTCGTTCTACCTCGCCTTTCGAGAGTGTAAACCCTCGTAACCTTTGGGGACGGCTGAGGCGATGCAGCTTGGTTGTAGTCTAATGATTGTGGAAACTCGCCTGACCAAGACCCAATCTCATCTCGCTGCGCTGGCTCTGGGCGCGGCATTATCCCTGCTCCTCATCCCCGGCCTGGCGCCGGCGCAGACCGTGACGGAGAAGACTGCCTCAGCCGCCGGCCCGCCCATGGGTGGCGGGTTCTTCCCGCTGAGCGAGGTGCATCGCGGGTTGATCGGTACCGCCTGGACGGTCTTCACCGGGAAGACGCCGGAGCCGATGGAGGTGGAGGTTCTGGGCGTGCTGCGCGGGGCGCGTGGACCGGGCCACGACATGATCCTGGTTCAATTGCATGGCGCGAAGCCCGAGTACACGGGCGTGGTGGCAGGCATGAGCGGCAGCCCGGTCTACATTGGCAACCGGCTGCTGGGCTCGCTCGCCTTCCGCATCGGGCAGTTCAGCAAGGACCCGATCGCGGGGATCACGCCCATCGAGCAGATGCTCGAGGTGCGGGATCTGCCGGTGGAGCACGAGGGAACAGGGATCAGGGATCAGAGATCAGAAGGCAGGAAACAGGGAATAGGGAACAGGGAACAGGTAGCGCAAATCCCTTCCAATAGCACCATGCAGGCGATGGAGACACCGCTGTTGATGAGCGGCTTCCATCCCGAGGCGATCCGGCTATGGCAAGAAAGAATGGCCGGAACCGGCCTGGAGATGGTTGCGGCTGGAGGGGGGAGCGGCTCTTCTGAGTCGGCGGCGGGAATCGATTCCGCGCCCTCAGCCAAAGCGATTGCCAGCATCGTGCCTGGTTCGGCGGTGAGCGCGCAACTGGTGCGCGGCGACCTGGAGATCGCGGCCACCTGCACGGTAACCTACATCGACCCGAAGCAGTTGCTGGCCTGCGGACACCCTTTGCTCCAGGCCGGGCCGGTTTCGCTGCCCATGACGACAGCCGAGGTCGTCGCGACCCTGGCTTCGCCGATGAACGCCTTCAAGATCATCAATACCGGCGAGACGATCGGCGCTTTCAGCGAGGACCGCGACGCGGCCATACGCGGCGAATTCGGAGCTCGGGCGCGGATGATTCCCGTGCATATCCGGATTCACGAGCAGGGTAAGGAAAGAAAGCTCAATGTGGAGGTTCTTGACCTGCCCTCGATCACTCCACAGGCTGTGCTGGTGACCTTGTATGAGTCGCTGCTGGAGTCGAACGGCAACACCGCGGAGACCAGCTACCACCTGACGGGCAGCGTCGACATGGAGGGCTACCCGCCGTCGCCGCTTGACCTCTGGGCGCCGGCCGGGGAGGCGATGCCCGCTCCCATGGAGACCGCACTGTTGGCAGGGGACCAGTTTTCGCGGCTTTACTCGAATAGCAGCCGGCAGGGCGCGGTGCGCGAGGTCGATCTTGATGTGGAGGCCGTTCCGCGGCACGTCGATGTGGAGTTGGAGGGGGCGCGGCTGGTTTCAAGCAGCATGGTTCATGCCGGTGACACGGTGGCTATCGAGGCGACTCTCAGGCCGTGGCGGCAGGCGGCGCGCAATGTTCGGATTGAGGTAAAACTGCCCGCCCGGCTGGGAGCGGGGAACCTGCGGCTCCTCGTCTCGGATGCCGGGACACTTGACCGGACTCTGGACCAGCCGAGGCAGCAGAGCCACACTCCGGATCTGGAGACTGCGCTGGCTCATGCGCATGGCCAGCACACGGCAGACCGCATCTACGTGAGCCTGCTGGTGCCGGAGACGCAGGCCGGGATGGAGGGCCAGACCCTCTCAAGCCTCCCGCTTTCAGTGGCAAACGTGCTGGAACCACTGCGCGCCGCCCAGGATGCGAGCCTGAATGGAGAGTCGGCGGAGGTGGAGGCCGATGCGCCCGCCGGCGGAGTCCTGAGCGGTTTTCAAGTGCTGAATCTGCGCATTGAACCGGGCGGCGGGTTAGACTAGGGGAGGCGGGGGCGTTTCAAGCCGACATTCAGGGCGGGGCCTGCGCATTCGAGCCGTCCTGTTCGACCCACATCAGCGAGGATTCGGAACTCATCATGAGCGTAATTCAAGGACTTGCGGCGCATGCGGCAGGGGCCGAACTGTTGCCGTTCAAATACGACCCAGGCGAACTGGGCCCGCAGGATGTGGAGATTGAGATCTCCCACTGCGGAGTCTGCCACAGCGACCTTCACCTGATCGCGAACGACTGGGGAATCAGCCAGTATCCCTTCATTCCGGGCCACGAGGTGGTGGGCAAGGTGACGGCTGTCGGAACCGAGGTGCGTTCGCTGGAAGTGGGCCAGCGCGTAGGCCTGGGCTGGCAGTCGAACTCCTGCGGGATCTGCGAGTGGTGCACACGGGGCATGGAGAATCTTTGTCCCGCGGCCGAGGGAACCTGCGTGCACCGGCATGGCGGATATGCCGACCGGGTGCGCGCCAATGCGCGATTTGTGATTCCGATTCCCGAGGCGCTTCAAAGCGAGCAGACAGCTCCGCTGCTTTGCGGCGGCATTACCGTTTACAACCCGTTGCGCACGCATGGCGTCAATCCGTCTTCGCGGGTGGGGATCGTTGGAATCGGCGGGCTGGGGCATCTGGCCATCCAGTTTGCCAAGGTCTTTGGCGCGGAGGTGACGGCGTTTTCCACCTCGGCCGCGAAAGAAGAAGAGGCGCGCGCGCTGGGAGCGCAGAACTTTGTGAATACCCGCGAGTCGAAGGCGATGAGGGAAGTGGCCGGCTCCATGGACTTTGTTTTGAGCACGATCAACGCCGACCAGGACTGGGGCGTGTATGTGCAAACGCTGCGACCCACGGGCACGCTGTGCTTTGTGGGGGTTCCTCCGTCGCCGGTGAGCGTGCATGCCTTCCCACTGATCTCCGGCCTTCGCTCGATCAGCGGCAATCCGACGGGAAGCCCCTATCGGATCAAGGAAATGCTGGATGTGGCGGCGCGGCACGGGGTTGGAGCCAGGACAGAATCCTTTCCCATGTCCCAGGCCAACGCGGCCATCGAGAAGGTAAAGAAGAACAAGGTTCGGTACCGGGCGGTGCTGGCGAATTAGGGTTGCTTCTCTGGGGTAGACCCATCCTAGCCGCAAAGACAAGAACGTGGCGAGGATGGGGCACCCGGCTGGCCGCTTGATTTCCGATGGAAACGATGGGGATGGTTATTGCCCGCTTCCAAGGCCTTTCTAGCCGTCGAAAGAATCTTTCTTGAAAAGGACCGCAACTTAATCGGCGGAACGCTGTTTGAGAGTACAGAAGCCGGATGGGAAGAGAAGCCCAGGAGCCGGCAGTGCTGAGGACGGAGCTGGTCTCCGTATCCCCGGACCGGTACGAGCGGGACAGGGCGGCACGAGGAGGATTTTATGCGGAGCATTCGACTGGCTGTCTTTGCAACACTATTGGCTCTTCCGTTGGCGGCAACGGCGATCGCTCAAGACGCCCAGGATCCGGGCGATGTTGGAGTCGGTCCAGCGGTCGTTCCCGCTCCCATGGTCTACGGTCCCCCGGTCTGCTCTTGGGGCTATTACGCTTATTATCCTTATGCCTGCGCCCCCTACGGCTTCTACGGGCCTGACTGGTTCATGGGCGGATTCTTCATCGGCGCCGGACCGTGGTATGGCCGGGGCTGGGGTCGCGGCGGCTGGGGGCATGGCGGCTACGGTTACAGGGGCGGCTACGGCAATCGCGGCGGCTATGCTGGACGTGGCGGTTATGCTGGGCGCGGCGGCTATACTGGCCGTCCAGGTTATGGCGGCGGGGCACGAGGCTTCGCGGCGGCTCCCAGAGGCGGCTCTGGCGCCCGCCCCGGAGTTAGCGGCGGCGGACATGCCAGCGGCGGATTCCATGGTGGCGGCGGTGGTGGTGGTGGCTTCCACGGCGGTGGTGGCGGCGGCCATGGTGGCGGCGGTCACCGGTAAGACTTGTTGCTGGTTCTCGAAAAGAAGGCTCGTCTGCTTCGGCAGGCGGGCCTTCTTTTTGCTGTGCGCGGCCCACCGCTTCACAGAAACGACGTGTTTGTGTTCCTGTGAAGATGGTCTATGTAAACTGTTGATTCTTTGTTTGTTAATTGACACTTCACAACTGCACGGATTCTGTGTGTTTGTAGGACCGTGAAGGATGCCATTGTAACTCGTTTATTTTTAGGTCTTTACAGATAGATACACCGTTTCACAGGCTAAAACGCTACTCTTTTTTGACAGGAGCCCTCTTGTCGCGCGATAAAGCAAGCAAAAACAACGATTTACCGCGAAGTTTGAACCCAAACCTAGGGCATATTCCCGGTTGACGTGGAGTGCGGCGTGGACCGGGAGGTCCACGCGACAGCCGGCCTGGAGGCCAGCGCTACCGGTACTTGCGGCGACCGGCAGTTTGAGCAAAACTAGAAATCCACTCTGTATCAACAGGCAAAGTGCTCTTGTCATCTCTTTTGGTTGACCGTTGCTCTGGTCGAATCCGGAATTCCACTTCCTATTTCCATTTTGCGCGGCGAGTTGACAATTTTCTGCATTTTCTGCAAGGAAAAAGATGGGGGGCCGAAGGCGCTACTGTGCCAGCTCGGCCAGGCGGTTGGCGATGCGCTGGGCGGCGTCGGGATGGGCCTGGGTGCGAGCGGCGGAGGACATGGCTGCGAGGCGGTCCGGCGAGGTGAGCAGGCCAGTGAGCGAGGCCAGGAGCTTGCCGGTGACGTCTAGATCCTTTTCGTCGAGGAGGAGGGCTGCGCCGGCCTTGACCATCTCCTCGGCGTTGCGGCGCTGATGGTCGTCGGCGGCGGCGGCAAAGGGGACGAGCAGGGCGGGTTTGCCGGCGGCGGCGAGCTCGGCCACTGTCGATGCTCCGCTGCGGGCCATGACTAGATTGGCGCGGGAAAAGCGGGCGGGCATGTCGTCGAGGAAGGCGTGGACCTGCCAGCGGCTTGGGTCTGCGCCAGTGGCGGCGTAGGCGGCTTGGGTCGTCTCGGCATGACGCGCCCCGCTCTGATGCAACACTGCTAGACCAGGCACTGCATGCAGCAGATCTTTGAGGATTTTTGGCAGGTTGACATTGAAGAGCCGCGCGCCCTGCGAACCACCAAAGACGAGCAGATGGGGCGGAGCGTTGGCGGGCGGCGGGGCGAGCGTGAAGAACTCCGGGCGGACGGGGATACCGGTGACTTCGGCGTTCTGAAACCACTTGGCCGCCGAAGCGAAGTTGACCGCAGCGGCCTGAACGCGCTTGCCGACGAGGCGGTTGGCGAGGCCGGGCATGGCGTTGGGCTCGAAGGCCATGGCAGGAATTTTGAGTTGCAGGGCCGCGGCCATCGCCGGGCCGGAGGCGTATCCGCCGACGCCGAGAACGACGTTGGGGCGGAAGTCGCGAATCAGCCTGCGACAGGCAAAGATGCTGCGGGGCAGGTCCATCAGGGTGCGCAGGCGCGTGACCAGGGAGACGTTTTTGAGCTGGCCGACTTCGACGAGTTTCAGATTGAAACCGGCCTCGGGGACGAGGCGGGACTCCATGCCGCGCGCGGTGCCGACGAAGAGGAGTTCGGCTGCGTGGTGGGCAGCGAGTTCGCGAGCCACGGCCAGCGCCGGAATGATGTGGCCTCCGGTGCCGCCGCCGGCTATGAGTACGCGCAGTCGGGACAAGTTAGTGCCTTTCAAGAGGGATCGTCATCCGTTTCGGATTCTTTCGGACTGGGGTCAGATTTGTTGGGCTCCACATAGATCCATCGTCGCTCGATAACTCCAATGGCCAACACAGCAAGCAAAAACAAAAGATCAAGAGGCTTGACGCCCCTCGTAATGTTGACGGTCATCCATTCAGGGAGTGCGCTATACAAAGATTGATAGACATAAAATGCCAGCCGAACAAATTCTATAAGAATAGCCAAAAACATCAAGTGAGCCGAGATAACAAACGAGGCTTTTCTGGAATTTCGATTGGAAAAGATTGGAGTGCTCCAATTGGTAAAAGAAATACCGAATTGAAGCATGGTGTATACAAACGCGACAGCAGCATAAATCAGCCATTCATAATGTTGTTGATGATTAGTCATTTCGCCACTTTCAATCTGCCTTCCTGCTAATGTTGCGGGGGGTTGGCTGTGTTGAAACATGCTCCGGGTAGCGATTTCGCACCGTCCCTACGGGACTGTGACTCGTTTTTTGACGCTTACCCAGGACTGCGCTGCGCTTGTCCTGGGCTATTATCAATACTCCCTCCGGGAGTAAAACATCGACGGTCTCATCCTTCCACAGATCGGCAACGCCGGGGATCGACTAGTAAAAAGCAGGCTCAATCCTGGGCCTTTTCGCAGCTTGCGAGTCCAGGCCCTGCCGCTTTTCCTGTTCCTTGTTCCCTAGAATTGGTTGCATGAGTCCCATCAAGGCAGCCAAAAACATCCCTCAGGGGCTCAAGCCCGGCTTCATTTTGTTGCGCTTGCGGCACGGCTAAAGCCGTGCCCTGATGCTTCATGCGGCTCGGTAATTTTCTTTTGCAACCGGCAAAGCCCCGGGCCTGAAGGCCCCCGCAAACTTGCCCTCTTTCAGGGGGCTGAAGCCCCCTGCTCCCTCCGGAATCTTTGATCAACGAATTCGTACAAATCCTAATCCCGATGCCCTGGAGGCTATCTCATAAACATCATTCAATCCGTGTAAAGCTTCCCTCAGGGGCTAAAGCCCGCAATTCCATTGCTTGTTTTGCGGCACGGCTAAAGCCGTGCCCTGACACTCCATGCGCCTCCGTGAGTTTCTTTCCCTGCCGGCACAGGCCCCGGCCTGAAGGCTTCGGATGCTTGCCCTCTTTCGGGGGCTGAAGCCCCCTGCTCCCTCCAGAATCTTTGATCTACAACTTCGCACAAATCCTGATCTCTGTTTCCTTCTCCCTATTCCCTATTCCCTGCTTCAGTCCGCTTTGCGGCTGATGTTGAGCAGGACGCCTATGCTGGCTAGCGTTACGAAGAGCGAGGTTCCTCCCGAAGAGATGAGCGGCAGGGGGATGCCTTTGGTGGGCAGCAGCGAGAGCACTACGCTCATGTTGAAGAAGGCTTGCAGGACCAGAGCCGTGGTGATGCCAAAGGCGGTGAGGCGGGCGAAGGGGTCCTGCGAGCGGAAGACAGTGCGCAGTCCGCGAAAAGCGAAGACCGCGAAGAGCAGGAGAATAATGACGGAGCCGATGAAGCCCCACTCCTCGGCGATGTTGGCAAAGATGAAGTCGGTGTGGGCCTCGGGTAGGAAGAAAAGCTTCTGCACGCCCTCCATGTAGCCGCGGCCGGTGACGCCGCCGGTGCCGACGGCGATGAGCGACTGGCAGACGTGGTAGGCTGCGCCGCCGGCGTCCTTGGCATCGCAGTTGGGATGGAGGAAGACCAGCACGCGCCGCAAGCGCCAGGGAACGAAGATGAGCATGCCGATCAGAACAGGCAGCGCCACACCGAGCAGGCCGACGAGGTATTTCCAGTTCAGGCCGGCGAGGAAAAGCATCATGGCGGTGACGCCCGCGAGGACAAGCGCGGTGCCGAGATCGGGCTGGACAAGAATCAAAAGGATAAAGAATCCCGGGATGACAAGGGCGCGGAGGAGGGTGCTCTTCCAGTCGTTGATCTTGTCGAGGCGCGTGGAGAGGAACCATGCCAGGAAGACGATCAGCACGGGTTTGGCGATCTCGGAGGGCTGGATGGTGAAGAAGCTGCCGAAGCGAATCCAGCGGTGGGTATTGTGCGAGCCGGGCATGAAGAAGACCAGCACCAGCAAAAAGGTGGTGACGCAGAGAGCCGGATAGATGAAGCGCGGCGACTTATAGAGGTTATAGTCGACGCGAGACAGAACGATGAGAAACGCCACGCCGAGCAGGGCCCAGATGGCCTGCTTGCCGACGAAGGTGTAGGGGGAGTGATAGCGCTCCTGGGCTACGATGGCCGAGGCGGAGAAGACCATCGCCAGCCCGACCACGATGAGCAGCAGGGTTACGAAGAAGAGCCACTTGTCTCCACCGACTCGCTTTGCCATTTTGTTTCCTCAGGGGCTAAAGCCCGGTCTTATTCTGGCGCGCATACGGCACGACTCAAGTCGTGCCGTAAAAAGAAACTACTCTCCGCAGAGGCGGCAAATGATTTCATTGAAACTAGCATTTTTCGCGAATTTCGCACCGTCCCTACGGGACGGGGGCTTTTGTTGAACTCTGACCCAGGACTGCGCTGCGCTTGTCCTGGGCTAATTTTCTTGCTCCCTGCGGGAGTAAAGCGTTGGCGTTTTCATCCTCCCGTGGGTCGGCAACGCCGGTGGACGACTGTTACAAAGCCTTCCCCGAAATGAACAACCTCGCCACAAGCGGCGGGAAATCAAATCCGGCGCGATTCAATCGTTTCACAACCGGTAAATATACAGACTGCCGCGTTCAAAGTTTTTGAATCCCTATTCCCTAGTCCTCTAGATCTTTAACGAGTTGCTTGAAGACACGGCCGCGCTGCTCGTAGTTTTCAAATTGATCGAAGCTGGAGCAGGCGGGGGCGAGGAGCACTACATCACCGGGACGCGCGGCGGCGGCGGCGACATGGACGGCATTGTCCAGGGTTTCGCAAGAATGGATGGAGACGACGCCGCGCAGGTCGGACTCGATCTTGGGTGCGGCGACGCCGATGGTGTAGACGGCGCTGACACGTTCGCGCAGCAGGGGAGCGAGGACGGTGTAGGGAGAGCCTTTGTGCTTGCCGCCGAGGATGAGGTGAATGCCGCCCGAGAATGCGGCGACGGCTTTGGATGTGGCGTCCACGTTGGTGGCTTTGGAGTCGTTGTAATATTCGACCCCGTTGCGGGTGGCGACGTATTCGAGGCGATGCTCGACGGCGCGGAAGTTCTCAATGGAGCGGGAGATCACTTCGCTGGGGACCCCGGCCAGCCGCGCGGCAACCACCGCGGCCAGCACATTCTCGATATTGTGCGTGCCCTTGAGTGGAATACCTCTTGAAGGCATCACATATTCTGTAGCCGAATCGGGAGCCGCACGATAGACAACCGCCCCTTGCTCCAGCCATGCTCCCTGGGCCACCGGGTGTTCAATTGAAAACCAATAGACTTTGGCCTTGGAGCGGGCAGCGGCCTCGACGCAGGGAGTATTGTCGGCGTTGAGGATCAGAGAGTCTTCGGCGGTCTGCGCGGCAAAGATGCGTTCCTTGGCTCGGGCGTAGTTTTCAAAGCTGCCGTGCCGGTCGAGGTGGTCGGGAGTGATGTTGAGGATGACGGCGATGTCGGGATGGAACTGCTCGGTGCTTTCGAGCTGGAAGCTGGAGACCTCGAGGACCGACCAGGTCTCGTCGGTGCTTTGTTCGATCAGAGCCACGACCGGGACGCCGATGTTGCCGCCGACGAGAGTGCGCAGGCCGGAGGCTTCAAGGATTTCGCCGAGCAACGTGGTGGTGGTGGTCTTGCCGTTGGAGCCGGTGACGGCCAGCGTATGGCCCTTGAGGAAGCGCGCGGCCAGCTCCAGTTCGCCGATGACCGGCAGGCCGAAGCTCTTGACCTGCGCAAGCTCGGGGGTATCCAGCGGCACGCCGGGCGAGACGACGATCAGGTCCTGGCGGCGAAAGGTGAGCAGGCCGTGGCCGCCGGACTCGACCATGATGCCGGCTTCGATCAGCGCGGGGATTTCCTTGGCCAATTGATCGGCCGAGCGGACATCGGAGACCGTGACCTGCGCGCCGCGGCGGCGCAGAAACAATGCGGCTGCCAGGCCGGATTTTCCCAATCCAACGACGAGAACTTTTTTGCCTTTTAGTTCCAACATTCCAGCCTATCCTCAAAACTCGTCTTAAAAGGGTGCGGCACTAACCGCGCCATGAGATTAAGCGTTTGGGCTCCAACTCCAGAGGGGATCTGCATTGATTCATTGCATTCCCTCGGCGGCTAAAGCCGAATCCGTTTGGGGGTCCTATTGCGGCACGGCTAAACAGGCTGCGGAAAAGGCCTGGATAGAAGCAAGAAGCCCAAAAACATGCCTCAGGGGCTAAAGCCCGCGTGGATTATGCTGCCCTTTCGGCACGACTGAAGTCGTGCCCTGACGCTAGTCGCAGCTCCGCAAGAGTCTTTCCGCAGCATGTAAAGCCGTGCCCTTTCAAAGCAACCAACTCAGCGACTTGACTCGTGACTTCCTTTATTGTGCACTGTAACGCACGCGTGGCGGAGCTTGTCTAACGCAATTTCAGCGTGGTGAGTGCAAACAATGCAAACACCAGGGCGCCGATCCAGAAGCGGGCGATGACCTTGGACTCCTGCCAGCCCAACTGTTCAAAGTGATGATGCAAGGGAGCCATCTTGAAGATACGCTTCTTGTTGCGCAGCTTGTAGCTTCCAACCTGGAGAATGACGGAAGCCGCTTCAATGATAAAAATGCCGCCGATGAAGGGCAACAGCAGCTCCTGGCGAATGATAATGGCGACTGTGCCGATGGCCCCGCCCAGCGCCAGTGAACCGACGTCGCCCATGAATATCTCGGCCGGATGGGCGTTGTACCAGAGAAAGCCGATAGAAGCGCCCACCATGGAGCCGCAGAAGACGGTGAGTTCGCCGACCATGGGCATGCGCTGGAGTTCTAGGTAGTCGGCAAAAACGACGTGGCCGCTGACGTAGGTGAGAACGGCGAGAGCGCCGGAGGCGATGATGGTGCAGCCGATGGCCAGCCCGTCCAGCCCGTCGGTCAGGTTGACGGCGTTGGACGAGCCCATCAAGACGAAGATGACAAAAAGGACGAAGGGCAGAAACGCCAGCAGACCCAGGTGGGGAATGGCGCCAAGCCAATGCCAATCGAGGTCTGGGCTCCAGCTCTTGATGAAGGGAACGGTCAACCTCGTGGAGAAGAGCTTGAACTGCTCAAGCACAACCAGGGAGACGGCGACCGCTGCGCCGGCCAACCCCTGGTAGAAGAGCTTGGCGCGGGCCGTCAAGCCCAGGCTGCGCTTTTGGACGACCTTGATGTAGTCGTCGGCGAAACCTATGGCCCCAAAGGCGAGGGTTGCGCCGACGCAAATCCAGACGAAGGGATTCGCGGGGTCGGACCAGAGCACCGTGGGCAGCAGAATCGCAATTCCAATCAGCACGCCGCCCATGGTGGGAGTGCCGGTCTTTTTGAGGTGCGACTGCGGCCCGTCGTCACGGACGTATTGGCCGATCTGAAATTCGCGCAGCTTTTGGATCACCCAGGGACCGATGAAGAGCGCGATCAGCAGAGCCGTCAGTGAGGCAAACGCGGTACGAAAGGTCAAATACCGGAAGATGCGGAAGGGGTGAAAGAACGGAAAGAGCTTTTCGTAGAGCAGCCAGTAGAGCAAGTGGCCTCCAGAGCCGGCGTGAGGCAGGTTTGAAGTCGATTTTACTAGGCCGAGGGCTGACTATTCTCGAAGTGAATGTGTTCAGCAGGGCAATCGTATGAAAGGTAATACCAATAGCGAGCACAGTTCGTTCCGCCCCTACGGGGCTGACCTTTCCGTTTGGAACCCTTTCCCAGGATTGCGTTGCGCGCCATCCTGGGCTATTTTCGGCCCTCCCTCCGGGAGGAAGTGCGGCGGTTGGACAGCGGGGAACGAAAGGCGGAACCAGTTTGGTCAACAATATCCATTCGTGCGATTGACCTGAGGTGTTCAGTTGGGTTCAGACAGCTTGGTGAGCGCCTCGATTGTCCGCTCGAGATGCACGCCGCGTGAGCCTTTCACCAGGACTACGTCGCGGGGTTGGAGATTCATCAGGAGCCAGCGGCCAGCGGCTTCGGCGTCAGGCAGGAAGAGCGCGGCAACTCCACCTTTGCAGGCGGCAGCGGCAAGGTGCTCGGCATTGCCGCCGACTCCGGCGACCAGATCGAGTCCGGCTTCGGCGGCTGCTTTGCCGCAGGCGGTATGCAGCGCGGGGCCGTGTTCGCCCATTTCAAGCATCTCGCCGGCAACGAGAATCCTGCGGCGGGCGGGGCGCGCGGCCAGGGTGCGAATCATCGAGCGGAGCGCCTCGGGATTGGAGTTATAGCAGTCGTTGAGAATCGTCGCGCCGCCGATCTCGATGACCTCGCCTCGTTTGTCGCCGGCGGTGAGCGACTGGAGCGCGGCGATGGCCGCATCCAGATCGACGCCCGCCTCGATAGCAACGGCGAGCCCGGCCAGGATATTCGATGCGTTGTGCGCACCCAGCAGATTGAGGGTCAATTGGCCTTGAAGCTCCCCGGCCCGAAAGCGCACATGCAGGCCGGCAAGGTCTTCGGCGGCGTCAAGAAGCTGAGGATCGGCGCAAGGGCCTGCGCCGAAGTAGACGGCGCGGCCGGGAAAGTCGCGGCCAAACTGGGAGACATATGGATCGTCGCAGTTGAGAAAAGCGATGCCGGCCGCCGGCAGCGCCTCAATCAGCTCGAATTTTGCGCGGGCAATGCCGGCCTGGCCGTCGGCGAAGTTTTCGATGTGCGCGGTGCCAACGTTGGTGATCACGCCCCAGTCGGGCGAGGCGATGCGAGCCAGGGCGGCGATCTCGCCGGGGTGGTTCATGCCCATCTCGACGACCGCGATCTCGTGCTCGGGCTTGAGGCGCAACAGTTGCAAAGGAAGCCCGAAGGCGTTGTTGAGATTGCCCTGCGATTTGAGCACGTTGAACTTTGCGCCGAGGGCCGCGGCAATGGCCTCCTTGGTCGTGGTTTTTCCTGCCGACCCGGTAACAGCCACCACGCGGCGGCCCCAGCGGCGGCGGAGATGCGCGGCGAGGGACTGCAGAGCAAGAAGCGGGTCTTCTGCGATAAGCAGCGGCACGGCAAGCACGGCGTCGGGCAGAGTAGCGGCCCGGGCGCGCGAAACAACGGCGGCCACGGCTCCGCGTTGAATTGCTGCGGCTACAAAGTCATGGCCGTCTAGCCGGTCGCCGCGCACGGCAAAGAAGAGTTCGCCAAGGGCCACGGTGCGCGAGTCAATCGAGTAGCCTTCGGCGACCAGTGCGCCCGCGTTGGCCAGGCTGGCCGGCGCCTCCAAGACGGCACCCGCGCCGATAGCAGCCTCTGCAAGTGTGAGATTCATTCGACACCACCATAACCCATTTCACCCAGCGCGGAAAGGGCAACCTCGACGTCGTCGAAGGGAATCGCGGTAAAGCCGACGATCTGCTCCTTCTCGTGGCCCTTGCCGGCGAGTAGGACCACGTCGCCGGGTTTGGCCTCATGGAGCGCGAGGCGGATGGCGGCTGCGCGGTCCGGCTCGACTGTGTACGGAGTTCCACTGGCTTTGAGGGCGGGCTCGATCTCGGCCAGAATGGCGAGCGGCTCCTCGGAACGGGGATTGTCGCTGGTGGCGACGACGAAGTCGCTTCCCTCCCCCGCTGCCTGGCCCATCTTGGGCCGCTTGGTGCGGTCGCGGTCGCCACCGCAACCGAAGAGCATGATCACGCGGCCTCCCGATGCGCCGGTGATCTGATGGGCAAGTGCGGTCAGGTTGCGGAGGGCGTCGTCGGTGTGGGCGTAGTCCACGATCACTGTGAATGGCTGGCCGGCATCGACGGATTGAAAGCGGCCGGGAACGGGCTGGAGCCGAGGAACGAAGTCGACGAGATCGGCAAAAGGAACGCCGCGCGCGTGAGCGGCGGCCAACGCAGCGAGCAGATTGAGAATGTTTACTTCGCCCGCCAGACGCGAGGTGACTTTCGCTGTGCCTGCCGGGGTTTCGAGCGAAAGGATTGCGCCCGAGGGCGTGAGGGTGTGGCCTGCGGCGCGCCAGTCGCCCATGCCGATTCCATAGCTCCTGATCTCGACGCCGGCCTTGCGGGCGGCCTCGGCCAACTCACCGCCGCGGGGATCGTGCGCGTTGATCACGGCGATGCGCGGAGCCGGATAGACCGTGCCGTCGAAGAGCAGGCGCTTTGCGGCGAAGTACTTCTCCAGCGTCTGGTGGTAGTCGAGGTGGTCTCGGGTCAGGTTGGTGAAGACAGCCACGTCGAAGTTGACTCCGGCGGCGCGGCCCTGATCGAGGGCGTGGCTGGAGACTTCGGTGACCAGTTCTGTGGCTCCACGGGCAACACCCTCGGCCATCAGCTCAAAGAGGTCGCGCGACTCGGGGGTGGTGTGGACCGAAGGGCGCACCTCGCCGGCGACATGATACTCAATGGTGCCGACCAGAACAGCTTTGCGCGCGGCGGCATTGAGCAGCGCCTCGATCAGGTAGGCCGTCGTCGTCTTTCCATTGGTACCGGTGATGCCGGTGGCCGCCAGCTTGCGCTCGGGATGGCCGAAGAAGGCTGCGGAAGCCTGAGCCAGTGAGAAGCGGCCATGCTCGACCTCCAAAACGGGTAGGCCGGGCTCGAAGACCAGCAGGTGGTCGAATTTGTGCGGCGAGTCGGTAATGATACCCAATGCGCCCGCGGCAATGGCCTTTTCGACGAAACGGTTGCCGTCGGTCGAGCCGCCCTTCATGGCGACAAAGACGGAGCCGGAGCGCACGCGACGCGAGTCGTATTCGATGCCGGTGATTGGGTCGTTTGAGTCGCCGCCCGCGCCGACTGCCGTTACTTCTTGAATGAGTTCTTTCCAGTTCATCACGGGTTCCATTGTAGATTGCTTCGCCTCGACCGGCTGGAATTGGAGATAAGATGCTTGCATGAATGAGGAAAGAAAAGACATCTATGACGGTCTAAGGCGCGATTTGCGCGGGTTTCCGGTCGAAGACTTTGTCCGCGCATATTTCAAGGCGTACTTGGAAGCGGATGTAGAGACAATCAGGAAACTTGAGGGGCTCCTGCTTGGAGATATTTCTGAAAGCAATGAGCCAGACGCGCCTCCGAATGCGCCTATTGGCGCGCCGATCAAGCCTCGACCGGGTTTGAATTCAGGAGCAATTGCCCTCCCGGAGCCGGAAAAGTCCGATCATGAGTAACCAGAGAGAATCAATAGAGAGCGACGGTCAATCTAACTGCGCGGATTTCTGCCGGACTACCGCGACCTCTGACTTCCACTGGTCATAAAGCATCAACAGAACCGTGTTATATATTTTGGCGCTATTGGGCCGATCCAGAATTGAACGCATAACACTTGAACGGGCAAGAGTGTCGAAAAAGAAGTCGCACCAGACATTGGATGGATTGCGATCTTCTCCGGTGGATGGTTCTGGAACCTCGAGAACAACGATCTCGAACATGTTGAGTTGAAGGTAGGCAAAGGCCTCAAGCTTCGCCCGGAAAAGCGGGGATTTATCGTTCAGCTCCCGGTCGTTACAGAGGGGATGATCGTCGTAGAAAACCCACAATCTGGGATCTGCGATCAACTGCCGATTCAAGTCAAGCAGCATTTTGTGCGCTTCCAGATTGAGCGAGCGATCTGCCATCCTCCTTGAAAGGCGAAAGCTGAGCACGAAGAACAAGATCGAAATAGCCGCCGCGAACATCGAAACCAGCGGGGCGGCGATGTCTTTGAAGCTCATCGGCGTTACCATTTCGGGAGTTTACCAGAGGATTGACAGTACGCAGACGACTTTTTTCTTGACATGCAACCAAATAGTTGCCTATTATGACGACGATGGAAGGGGATCTTGAGTTGGTCTTCAAGGCTCTGGCGGCTCCCGAGCGGCGGCTGCTGCTGGACCGGCTGCGGGCGGAGAATGGGCAGACGCTGGGCGAACTCTGCCAGCACCTTGACATGACGCGCCAGGCAGTGACGAAACACCTCAAGCTGCTCGAAGAGGCCGCGCTCGTCGTCATAATCTGGCGGGGCCGCGAGAAGCTGCATTACCTCAATCCCATGCCGATCCACGAGATCGCAGAGCGCTGGATTGGCAAATACGAGCGGGGACGCCTGCGCGCCCTGGCGGAACTCAAAGCGAAACTGGAGGGAGAAGACGATGGCTGAATCTCAGTTTGTCTATGTAGCGTTTATCCGCACGACGCCGGAGAAGCTGTGGCGCGCGCTGATGGAACCCGAGTTCACGCGGCAGTTCTGGATGGGGACGACGCAGGAATCGGAGTGGAAGGTGGGCTCGTCGTGGCGGATTGTGAAACCGGATGGGAAGAACTCCGACAGCGGCGAAGTGGTCGAGATCGAGCCGCACAGGAGATTGGTGTTGAATTGGCAGAATCATCTCTTTCCCGAGATGACCGCTGAGGGCTTTTCGCGGATGACTTACGAGCTTGAGCAGAAGGGCGATATGGTGAAACTCACCGTGACGCATGGGATGGAGAAGAGCGAGTCGAAGTTCATCAAGGCTGTATCGAATGGTTGGCCCATCATCCTTGCGAGCCTGAAGAGCCTGCTCGAAACGGGGGAATCTCTGGAAGCAACGCGGAACTGGCCGGAGGGGATGTAGGCTGTTTCGCATGACTGGCCCGGCGAATTCAGACCGTCGGCTAAGGCCCTTTGTTTCTTTGATTGAAACTTGCATTTTAAGCGGATTCGCGCCGTCCCTACGGGACGGGGGCTTTTTTTGAACTCTAACCCAGGACTGCGCTGCGCTTGTCCTGGGCTATTATCGATTCTCCCTCCGGGAGAAAATGCCAGGGCTGTTTCATTCCCTCGCATATCTGCGAAGCCGGTGGACGACTGATACAAAGCGAATTCTCGACGCGCTCGAGAAAGCTCTATCCTGTGTGGTAGTCCCTATCGCCCGCAGCGAACGACGATCTTCGTTCCGGGGGCGACCATGGCGCCGGGAGCGGGAGCCTGTTCGCGCACCGTGCCGCTGCCGGTGATTTGAACTTCAAGCCCGGCGGCGGCGGCCTGCTCGATGACCTTGCGCACCGGCAGGCCGATGAGCGAGGGAACGCGCAGAGTCTTGCCATCGGCGATGGTGACGGTTGCAGGCGTCTGCTGCTGAAGGGGCACGGCATTGGCGGCGGCGTTCGCGGGCTGTGCGGTGCTTTGCGATTGCACTGCGGCGGGCTGGGACAGAGCCTGGGTTGCGGGTGTGCGCAGGGCATCTTGGCTGCCTCCCCGCAGGGGATCATCGGCCGGCAGATCGTTGACTGCGGCGTAGAGGGCATTGATGTCGCCGGTGTGCTCGGAGGCGTCTTCGACCACTGGCTTGTCGGGCTTGGCGGAAGCGCGGGCGGGGCGCAGATCGATGTCGTGCGGGACAGCAAGGTATTCAAGCACCTGCTGCGCAACCTCGGCGAAGACCGGTGCGGAGACCGCCGCTCCATAGTAAGAGCCGCCCTTGGGGTTATCGATCACCACCGCTACCGAGATTACTGGATTGTTGACCGGTGCGATGCCGGCAAAGGAGGCGATGTGCATGGTCTTCGAATAGAGATGCGTGGCCGGATCGATCTTTTGCGCGGTGCCGGTCTTGCCGCCTGACGAATAGCCATTGAGCTGCGCCGCCTTGCCGGTGCCGTAGAGGACAACGCCCTCCATCATCTTGCGCATCTGGGCCGCGGTGAGGGTGGAGAGAACGCGATGGGCGCCGGTGGGCAGAGGATTGGGCAGATCGCCGCCAGGCTTAAAGGGCTGAGGCGCGCCCGGAGTCTTGCCGTTGGTGGTTCCATCTGTCTGCCCCGGCAGCAGAACGCGCGGCGGAAGATAGATGCCGCCGTTGGCGATGGTCGAGACCATTGTCGCAAGCTGAATCGGTGTGACTCCGACCTCTTGCCCGATGGCAATCGAGCCGATCGATGACGATCCCCAACGGTTCACCGGGCGCAACAGGCCACGCGTCTCGCCCGGCATCTCCGCGCCTGTGCGAGAGCCAAAGCCGAAGTCGCGAATGTACTGATAGAAGTGATCCGGGCCAATCTTGAGCGCCAGTTTGACGGCGGCCACGTCGCTGGAGTGCTCGAGCGCCTCATGCACCGTGATGACTCCGTAGTGTTCGCCCTTGTCGTCGTGAATCACGCGGCCGGCCAAGGTGATCTGGCCTCCCTGGCAGTCGATGGGATCGTCGGGCGCTGCAACATGCTGATCGAGAGCGGCCGAGTAAGTGACCAGCTTGAAGACCGATCCGGGCTCATAGACATCGCTGACCGCGTGGTTGCGCAGCAGCGCCGGAGTCGTGCGGCGGAAGAGGTTGGGATTGAAGGTCGGGCGGATGGCCAACGCAAGAATCTGGCCGGTATGCACGTCCTGCACGACCACGGTTCCGTTGTCGGCGCGGGTTTGCTCCATGACATGATCCAACGCACGCTCGGCCAGGAACTGAATGTTTTCGTCGATGGTGAGCACCAGGTTCTGGCCCGGCTCGGGTTCGTGCTCGCTCGATCCTAGAATGTGCCGGCGCGCATCCATGGCGGTGAACATGCGGCCGGGTTCGCCGTGCAACTGCGGTTCGAACTTCAGCTCCAGGCCGCCAAGGCCGTTGTCGTCGAGGCCCACATAGCCCAGCACCTGCGCGGCGATTTCGTTGTCCGGATAGAAGCGCTGGAACTCCTTTTGAAAGTAGATGCCCTTGATCGCTCCGGACGTTATCAGGGTTTTCACTTTCGCGGCGGTCTCAGCCGTGACACGGCGGGCGACCCAGGCAAAGTTGCGCCCGGCCTCCAGGCGCGAATTAATCTGCTCCTCGGTGGTCTGCGCGTCGTCAGGATCTGTGTGGACGACCGCGGCAAGGGCATGAGCCGCTGCCTGCTTGTCGTTCATCTCGCTGGGCACGGCAAAGATGGAGTCCACCTGCACGGTCATGGCCAGTTCGCGCAGGTTACGGTCATAGAGCACGCCGCGGCGCGGAGCTACCTCGAAGGTGCGCTCCTGCTGGCGCTCGGCGCGTTCGACGAATTCCTTGTGGCGCACCACCTGGAGCCAGAAGAGGCGCGAGGCGATCAGGATGGCCCAGAGCAGAAAAAAGAGGCAGACAAGCCAGAAGCGCGCCAGCTTGAGAGGCGTGGCGCGCGGTGCGGTGTAACGGTTCCGGCTGGGTCGAACGGGAGACGCCATGGACAATTACTCCGCCTTTAGCTTCTAAGTGCTAGCTCTTAGCTCTTAGCTTACGGCAGCATCCAGCTTGACAGCTGGCTTCTATCCCGGCAAATGAACTTCCGGCACAGGCCAGAAATCTTGGGCCTCGCATTAGGGCCTGTTAACACTACTTAGACGGCGCCTGAGTAGTGTTAACAGGCCCTAGAAGGCTAAAAGCTAACGGCTAGAAGCTAAGAGCTGTTCCTTGCTAATAGCTGTTTCTTACGGCGGAGGGAGGAGGAGCGGCCTGCGCCATTACTGGAGTTCCGGCTTCAGAGCCTAGATCTGGATGAACCATCTGACCAGGCTGCGGCTCTGCAAGGCCCATTTCGCGAGCCATGCGGTCGATGCGCTCCGGCTGGGTGAGCTGGGCCTCGGACAAGCGCAACTGGCGATTCTCCTCGCGCAACTGCTCGCGGACCTGCTTCTCCGACTCGATTCTGTATCCCTTCTCAATGGCGCTGAAGTGTTGCAGTCCATAGACCATGGTCAAGGAAAAAAGAACCGTGATGGCCATGGAGAACTGGCGAATCTGGCGGGCACGGACAGGATCGGGCGCCTTGACCAGGCGGCTGTTGTCAAAGTGCTTGGGAAAGCTGAACTCCGGCGTGCGCACGCCCCGGCGCCGCAATGCCTGCTGGGCCATCAGTTCAGCGTTCCGCTCGGCGACGCGCGCGCTCAGGCTTCTGCCCGCTTCAAAATAGGTTGTCGTGCATGCCGCCATGGTGTCCTCCCCGAGCTATTAGCCTTTAGCCTTGCCTTGATGACCTAATAACTTTTCTGTCAAACAAAAAACGATCGATGAAACCGCTAACACCTTAACCGCGATAGACAAGCTAAAAGCTAAAGGCTAATAGCTAGAAGCTGTCTTTTCCGCCGCTCTCAGCTTTGCGCTGCGCGAGCGTGGGTTGCGCTCCAACTCTTCTTCGCCGCCCGTGACCGGCTTCTTGGTGAGAATCTGCCAGATTGCCTGCCGCGCGCCTTCGCGCAGGCTGTCCTTGACGATGCGATCTTCCAGCGAGTGAAAGCTGATGACGGCCAGTCTTGCGGAGGGCTTGAGCAACCTGGGTGCGGCCTCCATCAAACTCCGAATTTCATCTAACTCGCGATTCACATAAATACGAAGAGCCTGAAAGGTTCTTGTCGCAGGATGAATGTGCGCCTGTTTCATTGCCGGGGCGGCTGAGGCAACAATGCGGGCTAACTGCCCCGTGGTTGTTACCGGCCGCCCTCGAACAATGGCTCTGGCGATTCTCCGCGACCTCCTTTCCTCTCCGTATTCGTAAATGAGGTCGGCTAACTCGCGTTCGCTCGCCTCGTTTACCACTTGTGCGGCGGTTGGGCTGGAGCGCGTATCAGTACGCGAATCCATGCGCATATTCAACGGCCCATCCGCCATGAAACTAAATCCTCTTGAAGCCTCGTCCAGTTGCAGACTGCTTACTCCAAAGTCGGCCAGCAATGCATCCACCGAAGCCGGCTGCAAATGACTCTCTATCGAGCTGAAGGCCTCGCCAATCAGAGTTACTTTTGGCGCCTGGCTGCCTAACTCGTTGCATACTTCATGTAACTTCGCCTGGGCCAGGACCAGCGCTTCAGGATCGCGGTCAAAGCCGATCAGATGCCCCTGGCTTCCAAGCAGCCTTGCGATCACTGCCGCATGGCCCGCAAGGCCGATCGTGCAGTCCACCACAGTGGCTCCGGGGCGCACCCGGAGAAGATCGATCGCTTCTTGTAAAAGAACTGGCGCATGGCGTTCGGTCGACTTGTTCATGCGCTCCCCCTGAGGGGTATTCCTAGTCATTGCTCGGCTTCAGCACCGGGCGCAACGTCTTGCGATTCTCATCTGTCAATGCGATGGCCGGCAGACTCTCGGCGAGATTCTTGAGGTTCTGAACTTCCAGATGATTCAACATCCCGCGAACGGCAACCTCCGCATCCAGGTTGGCCGACGCCCGCAAAATCTGCGGCAGTTGAACACGGGCCTGCTTGTCCATCTCCACCTGCTGACCGAAGTAGCTGGTCAGGTTCAAGTACTTTTCCGCTGCGTCGTCGTCGGCGCTCAATTCGGCCAGACGCGCTTCCTGCTTTTCCCAGGCCGGCAGCGGCCAAATCTGCGCGCTCAGGCCGTCAATCGAGGTGATATAGAACTGGGTTACGTTCGCATCGTCCAGCATTTTCTTGAACGGTCCGGGGAGCTTGAGCCTCCCGCCGTCTTCAACCTTCGCCGGATGATTGCCACGAAACGCTTCCATGCCCTACTGCCTCTCGCCGCCGATTTCCTATCCTTTGCCGCGGCTTGTGCCTTGCCCTTCCCGGCCTGTTCCGGTTTGCAAAGCTGATTCCTTCGCCCTTTTTGCGCCTTAAAGCTGTGCGGAGTGGAGAGAATGCGATTAGACTTCTCTTGGAACCGATTCATGAATTTACATGAATTGCTCCAGTGAACTCCAATAGACTCTGATTTGCTCCGTTTCACTCCATAGACGCGATAGTAACCCGAATAAGGGCCCGCGTCGAGAGAAAAATCATTGGAAGATTTAGAGATAGGGGTGTGGCTGGAGTAAATACCCCTAATAGATAATGAAAAATAACGACCACAATATGTAGGGTTTACCGCTTTGGTGCTGGCTCTAGACAGGATCGTCAGGTTGTGATAGCGAACAGAAAGCGAAGATTCAACATCTCCCCGGAGCAGGGCGCCGGATTGGCAGACTACATCTCCGGCTCGCTCTTCGCCTCGTTGTGCCTCTGCCTTCCCCGGTCCACCACCAGCTTCAGCAGATAGATAAAGACCAGGGCGTTGGCAATCAGCAGTCCGATGCGAACCGGCGTGAATCGACGGGAGACCTCGAAGATCTCCCACGGCAGGAAGGATGCTGTGATGACGAGGGTGAGGTATTCGGCCCAGGCCTTTTCGAGGTACAGACCGGTTCCCTCAACCACGTCGAGGGCGGCGTAGATGAATACGACCGCGCCGATGCGGCGGAGCATGCGGTCGTCGAGCAGAGTGGCTTTTTCGAGTACGAAGTTCACGAAGCGGGATTCGGGATTGAAGCGCAGGTGGTTGACCAGCTTGTCCAGAGTATCGCCAATATCCTTGTGCAGCAGGCGAAATGCGCCCACGCCGATGGCCACAAACAGCACGGCCTGCGCCAGCTTGAAGGCTGCGATCAGGATAAGCCACGTGTTGCGCCGATGCGGCCGGTCGAGCTGAATTGGTGATTCGTTCATCATCTTGCGGAGCACGCGCAACACCCCTGCCTGCCTCTACTGCCTGCCTCTACGTTAACCGATGCGGGGCAGTTCTCCTAACGGCAAGCCCGCGAACTACTTTCAACTCCGGCGACTCGCTGAGGGCAATTCCCTTTTCGCTCCTCCCCTGCGCGCTTTACAATCAACAGTGATGACCACCCCAACCCACGCTCAGCTATTGCTCTCGATCCTCGCCCGCTTGAGCTTCCGCCTCGGCCAGTTCAAGCTCTCCTCGGGCGGCACCAGCGACTACTATGTTGACTGCCGCACCACGACCCTGCACGCTGAGGGAGGACGACTTACCGGTCACGCAATCCTTGAGTTGCTGGAGCAGAACGGCATCGAAGCCGAGGCGGTTGGCGGACTCACGCTGGGCGCGGATCCTATCGTTTCCAACGTGGCCACGGCCAGCGCGTGGCGCGCGCAGTCGAAGCCCGGCGCGCCAATGCTGCACGGCTTTCTGGTCCGCAAGGCGGAGAAGGCCCACGGCACCGGCCGCCGCATTGAAGGATTCAACAAACCCGGCGCGCGCGTGGTCATCGTGGACGACGTCTGCACCACGGGCGCCTCGACCATCAACGCCATTGAAGCCGCCCGAGTAGCTCAGATGACCCTAGCCGCAGTGGTTTGCATCGTGGAACGCGAGGAGGCCAATGGCCGTCCCGCCGTCGAAGGTGCTGCGCAGGGCGTTCCTTTTTTCAGCCTATTCACGGCCGAACAAGTCCGCGCCGAGCACATTCGCCAACAGCAATAGATCGTGCGCAGCCGGGGCGAAGAGCGAATCGGCCCGGCTACGGGATTTGCGTAGAGCTTTTCTGGTTTCTGGACTTTCATGCCGCTGGCGGCGTGGTGCTCTAGATCTCAGCAAATTGATCGAGCAACGCTGCCTCGAGACGCGGCTTATGAACGCGGATGCGGGCCTTGTAATGGATGAGGCCGAGATCGCGGAAGCGATTCATGAAGAAGCTCACGCGAGACCGGGTCGTGCCGATCATCTCCGCCAAGGTTTCCTGCGTAACCGGAGGAACCAGAATATGCGGTTCGTCCGTCTTCCCCCGTTTCGTCATCAAGAGCAGTGCGCGGGCCAGGCGTTGTTCGCTGGGGTTCAATTTCTGATCGACAAGATCGGCCTGGATGCGCATGCCGCGGACCAGCAAAAACGACAGGAACTGGTCGGCGAGGGCTGGATTCTTATGCATGGCGCGAAGCATCTCGCCTCTCTTGATACTGAGCGCGGTGCAAGTGTTTACGGCCGTGGCTGTGGCCATACGCTGCGCAGCTACCGTCGTGAGCGACTCCTCGCCAAAGAAGTCTCCTGGAGAAAGCAGCATGATGGTTGTCTGCTTGCCCTTCTGCGTAACAACAGTAAGTTTTGCATGGCCCTGCTGCAAACAATAGACAGAGTCTGCCGTATCTCCCTGGGTGAAGAAGCACTGCGCTGGATTCAAGTCAACAGTTCTTCGGTCGAGATCTGCGCTCTCGAGAAGGGCAGCGGGGCTGAACGATTCGTAGTGCTTAACGCTCATGAACTTTTCCTCCTTCCAGATGGACCGTTCGCGGTGTGGGTGAAGTGAATTGGGACAGCACTGTGCAACTGCCTGAATGAAGCAAGCACCAGGAATTGAATGTTGCATAGATTGGATTCAGTCGATGGCTAGCCGGCACTTATTCGCTATCAGCGGGCATTGGTGTTGTGGATGATCTTACGGACGCCTGGTTACGGAATGTACAGAATTGCCGTTGTCGTTCTCTCTCTGCACCTTGTTTTGAATACTCTTGGCCGCATCCTTCACATGGCCCAGGGCCTTCTCGGCCTTCCCTTTCGCTTGTTGCAGTGAGCCTTCGACCTGAGCATTGGTGTCGCCAGTCCATTCGCCAACCTGACGCTTCGCGCGTCCGGCTGCGTCGTCGATCGTACCTTTTACCTGGTTCTCAACTGCCATCTCTCTACCTCCTGGATTCTCAGTTGGGGGGACTGTCGTGCAAGCAGCTTCGCTGGCCTAGGCTGCGAATACCCGGCGCTCCTGCCTGCATTCAAGATGTCGATTCGATGCTACGAGCAGGCCGGCACATGCAAAGTTGGGAGGGGACCAGCTTTGTGCGGTTGCCTGGGGAAGGCTCGCGCGTGGCACCTGAGCAGATGGTTGTAGTTTTCCTACGCCCCTGCTGAACTCGCCAAAGGGCTGGCTTTGACGAGTTCAGATCCCCCGGTCTTGGCAGGCTCTATCGGACGGCCGCTGTCTGACCTGGCATATCGGCTGTTGCGGTTGTATTCTCGAGCAACCGGATCTCGACGCGCCGGTTCTGTTTCCGGCCTTCGGCGGTTGTGTTCGGTGCCACTTCCTTGTCCTTGCCGATCCCGATCAGGTAGAACCTGTGCGCTGGGACTCCGTACTTCGAGGCCAGGTATTGCACCACCGCATCTGCCCGCCGTTGGCTCAGCTCATAGTTGTACTGGGCCGGCCCGGTCGAGTCCGTTCCGCCTGTCACTTCCAGAATGAAGCTCTTTGCCGAGGTTAGCTGCCCGGCAAAGCCGTCCAACTGTTCGCGGTCTGCCGCGGTCAGCACAGATTTGTCGAAGCCAAAGGTGACTGCTACATTCGCGACCGGGTGGTAGTTGTCCAGTCCCTTCACAACACTCTCCAGCGAGTCAGCGCGATGAACGACGTTGTCCGCTGCCATCTGCGCATCGCTTGCGGCTTTGTTGGCGCCCTGAGCACTCTGATTGGCGGTGTCGGCTGCACCCTGCGCCTGCTTGATTCCAGCCTGCGCCCGGTCGTCCACGTCGTGCAGACTCCGATTGTTCGTCGCCGTCTTTTCTTCAAGTTGATTGGTATGGTCGATCAGAGGCGCTGTCTCGTTGCGCACGTAGTTCTTGGTTGCGCACCCAGTGGCGCCCGCTACGGCGAAACCCGCCGCCAAACTTAACGCTCCAAACCGGTATGCGTTCATGATCTTTGCCTTTTCCGCCACGCTACCTGCTATGCGGCACATCCGCATGCGGTGCTGGCACCGTGCTTTGACCTATACAGTGCATTCGTCGTTCCAAACGCAAGTCACCGTGCAATATATTGAAAACAAGAACTTTACTCCCATGTAATTCACTAGCCTTCTTACGTTCAAACTGTGTACTTTTTACCGGTTCCGGTAAGGATTGCGTGACGGAGGGAGCAGGGAACAGGGAATAGAGAACAGTAAAGAATTGCAATGGCGCGTCTTCGCTGTAACGCACAACGCAAGTCCGCCGCAGCTTCACTTAACCTTATTCTGCCGCCTCGCCGCTTCCTATTCCCTATTCCTTTTTCCCTGTTCTCCAAACCGCTATCCTATAAGCTGGCTCTGCCTCATGGACCTCTACGAGAAAATCCGAACTCTTCCCACTCAGCCCGGCGTGTACCTCTACAAGAATGCCGAGGGCGAGGTCATCTATGTGGGCAAGGCGAAGAACCTGCGCTCGCGCGTGCGTTCTTATCTGCTGGAATCCGCGCAGGCCAATGCCAAGACGGGTTCGCTGATGCGCGAGGCCGTCGATCTCGACTACATTCTCGTCGCAAACGAGCACGAGGCCCTGGCGCTCGAAAACAACCTCATCAAACAGCGCCATCCGCGCTTCAACATTCTGCTGCGCGACGACAAGACCTACCCGTATGTGAAGCTGACGATGGCCGACCGCTTTCCTAAAGTCTTCGTCACCCGCCGCCTGCGCAAGGACGGTGCGGCCTATTATGGTCCGTATTTCCCCGGCAACCTGGCCTACCGTATCGTGGAATTGATTCATCGCAGCTTTCTCATTCCCAGTTGCAAGGTCGACCTCAGCCGCTACCATCCGCGCGCATGCCTGCAGTACTACATCCATCGCTGCCTGGGCCCCTGCGTCGAAGGCTTCACCACGCCGGAGATCTACGCAAACGCGGTTCGCGACGCGCAACTGCTGCTCGAAGGCCGCCACGGTGAACTGGAGCATACGTTGACCGCGCGCATGATGGCTGCGGCCGAAGCCGAGCAGTTCGAAGCCGCGGCCCGCCTTCGCGACCAACTCTCCACCGTTCACCAGTTGCAGGAAAAACAGCGCATCGCCACGGCCGAACAAGGCGACGATGCCGATGTCTTCGGCTATCACTTCGAGGCCGGAAGCCTGGCCGTGAATCTCTTCCATGTTCGCGCCGGCAAGATCGTCGATCGCCGTGAGTTTTTCTGGGAAGACCTGCCGGAGCTGCTTGAAGCGGACACACCGGACATCGACGAACAAGTCAGCACAGTGAAGGGTACGGGCTTCAGCCAGCACATTCAGGCCCCAAATGAAGATAGGGCTTTAGCCTCCGAGGGAATCGCAAACTCAGAGACCCCCTTCCACGCTGGCACAGTCTTCAGCGCACTCCTCAAGCAGCTCTATATCGATCAGCATTATGTGCCGCGAACGATTCTTGTCCCGACTGAATTCGACGACCGCGAGGCCTTGACCGACCTGCTCAGCGAGCGCACTGGCCACCGTATCGAGATCGCCGTCCCGCAGCGCGGCGAGAAGCGGTCGCTTGTCGACCTGGCCAGCCAGAACGCCAAACAGTCTTACACGCAGCGCTTCCGCGTGCTCGAACCCTCGCGCAAGGCCATACAAGAGGCGCTGGCCGACATTCTCATGCTGCCTGAGCTGCCGCGCCGCATCGAATGCTTCGACATCTCGCACATCCAGGGCGCGGAGACCGTGGCCTCGCTGGTGGTCTGGGAAGACGGCAAGATGAACAAGCAGGCCTACCGCAAATTCAAAGTCATGACTGTTTTCGGCGTGGACGACTTTGCCTCCATGCGCGAGGTGGTCACACGCCGCTATCGGCGCCTGCTGGAAGGAATCAAAGCTCCACAGGAATCGGGCTCTGTATCAGGGCACGACTTTAGCCGTGCCGAAGAGGCCCCAGCTAAGTCGCGGGCTGTAGCCCCTGAGGAAAAACCCTCAAAGGAGCCCAACACCCTTCCCAGCCTGATCCTGGTCGATGGCGGTCTAGGCCAGTTGCACGCCGCAGCCGAAGCTCTTGAGTCGCTGGGCCTCACCACGCAGCCGCTGGCGTCGATTGCAAAAAAAGAGGAAATCATCTACCTCTATGGCAACGAGGAGGAACCGGTGGTACTCGACCGCCGCTCACCGGTGCTCCACCTAGTTCAGCTCATCCGCGACGAGAGCCACCGCTTCGCCATCGGCTACCATCGCCAGCGCCGCGCAATGCGCGACCGCGATTCCGAATTGCTGAATATCCCCGGCGTCGGCCCGCAGACTAGGCAGAGACTGCTAACTCACTTCGGCAGCCTGCGCGACGTGCAGCAAGCTACAGCCGAGTCGCTCGCAGCCGTTGTTCCGCGCAAGACCGCAGAGACGATCTGGCGGCATTTCCATCCACCCCTGCCCGCGGCCTGAACTAATCCAATTTCATTGGCAAATTAAGCTTAGCGCAAAGAACAAGCTCGTCTCGTTATGGTAGCTTCTGTTATCGAACAAGACGGAAACATCTCGTAATCGAGACCGCGGGGCGCTTCAGCATATTCAACTCACCGGAGGTAATGGCCCTGACGAATTCCAGGGTGTACGATTTCTCCATCTAGCCGATAGATCAAAACAGACCATGCATCCCGGTTCAAGTAACTGGAGGTGATTGTGAAAAATCATGTGGCGCTTCTGGCAGTCGCGGTTTCCATCACCTTCGCTGCCGCGCAGGCAGCGGCCTCGACCCCTGCTCCCGCAGCAGCGGGCGCGAAGAAGGGCTCGGAACCCGCGACACAGACAAAGCTCTTCAAGGCTACTCCGGCCGCTGCATCCACCGCTGATTCTCCCAGGGGTAACACTTTCCAGGTGAACGACGAGAAGGGCTTGCTGCTGAGCTGCATCGCACCGCAAATCGATATCAATCCCGATACCGATCTATTCAACAGTTGCACTCTGGCGCCGGGCCGGACATTGGACGATGTGATGCACACCTTTATTGGGGCACTCCACCTGGTGCAGAACGAGCAGAACAAGGAACGCGCCGAGTGGTACAAGAGCCTCGAAGAGCAAACTGGCCAAAAGTCTGCACAGAAGTAGCAAAGCGGTTCTACTCGGTTAAGATTCGCGTTGCATTGTCATAGCCGTTGTATGTCTGGTCCCCCCCTTTCTTCTCGCGAAGGAGGGGGAGCGATCACCATGCCCCACGCCGCCGGACTCCCGAAGCCTGCGTGGGCAGGAAGAATTCGTCAGCGACTGCGCACTCCCGACGCCCCGCAGGCCCTTGATCCCGTTGCCCAATCAGGCGCTTCATCAGACCTTAACGTGCAAATTGGCGCGATTTGAATGAGAATAGAGTTAGAACGCTTTACCCGATGACGACAAGAGGAACGATTGACGCCTACACAAATGGAAATTACACGTTGGAGCGCCGCAGAATTTGAGCGGCTGATTTTCGCGAGCAACCCCAGGGTTGCGGTCTTCGATTGCGATGGAACGCTATGGGGCGGCGACGCCGGCTATGGCTTCATGGCCTGGTCCATCGAAAAGGGCTTGGTCTCGCGCTCGACCAGCGATTGGATCGACACGCGCTATCGCGGCTACAAGGCCGGCAAGATCAGCGAGCTGGATATTTGCGGCGCGATGGTCGAGATGTATGCCGGGCTGCGAGAGCAGGAGTTGCGCGAGGCCGCGGCGCGCTATGTGCGCAAATTTGTCAAGCCGCGCGTCTTCGTGGAGATGGCCGCGCTGGTGGCTGCGCTCAAAAAGGCCGGCGTCGAGATTTGGGCCGTCAGTTCAACCAACAAGTGGGTGGTCGCAGAGGGCGTACGCGATCTTGGCATTTCAGAAGAGCGGATCCTGGCTGCCGAGGTGCACGTCGCAGAGGGCCTCATTACCAGTGAGCTTGTCGATGTGCCCACCGACGAGGGTAAGGCCGCCACGCTCGCCCGTGTGGGGATCCCCCATCCCGACGCGGCCTTCGGCAACTCGATCCACGACCTGGCGATGCTCAAGATCGCGCGCAACGCATTCCCGGTGAACCCGTCTCCTGCGCTGATCGAGGCGGCGGCAAAGAACGGTTGGGGCTACTTCCGGCCTGAAACTGCCGAGGGCGTGGAAGCGGCCGTCGCTGGAGAGTGATGCTCTGCTCGGGGTGATCCTTGCGCAGAAAATGGAGAGCCTTGTTCACACGGCGTACCGTCATATGCGAGGCTCGAACTCTGCACCCGATCTGGTGCGATTAAACTAAAGGTGTGGGAGAAGCTCAATCGAATAATGATCCTCGGCCTGCCGGTCCGGCGCTGCGCTTTGTGGCGGCGGCCCTGATCGTTCGTGATGGCCTGGTGCTGATCGGCCAGCGCCGTCCCGATCAGCCGATGGCGCTGCTGTGGGAGTTTCCCGGCGGCAAGATCGAGGCCGGCGAGAGCCCGGAGCAGGCGCTGGCCCGCGAACTGGATGAGGAACTGGGGATTCGCGCAACCATTGGCCCCCACGTCACCCACGTCCGCCACAACTACCGCCATGGCGGCGCTGTCGACTTGCAATTCTTTGCCGTGCATGAGTTCACCGGCGAGATCGAGAGCCGCATCTACCACCAGGTGCGCTGGGTCAAGCTCGAAGACCTCTCCGGCTACGACTTCCTGGCCGCCGACCGCGGACTCATCCGCGACCTCGCGGCGGGGAAGCTGCTGTAAGGAGATAATCCCAGGCCCGAAAAGAATCGAGAGATACAAAGGTTCTTCTGGGAAATTATATCCACATGGAGAACCCCGCGCCCACATGCCGCGTTTATCGACTGAAATGGTGGCAGCGAGCCTTTGCGCTCTTCTTCCTCACATTCGGAGGAGTGTTCACAACCATTGCGTGGGGAGGGCCGATAATTGGACAAGCAGCGGCTCAGCCGATGCTGATGACCGTCGCCATTGTCTTCGTTGCAGTCGGTCTTGGTCTGACACTGAGCTCATTCAAATCCAGGGTCACATTCACTGCAGACGCGATCGAGTCGCGCACGCTCTTCCGCCAGGAGAGTTTGCCGCTGCATGCAATACGCGGCCGGCGAGAGTACGTGGTTCGAAATCCGAAGGGCGGAAGCACCAAACACCTTAAGCTTGTGCCAAATGACGACCGGCTGCCCACACTTGATTTCCTGAAGTATTACACCTTTGACGATGTCTTCTTCAACTGGTTCTATGCGCTTCCCGACCTCGATGCGGAGGACAAGAAAAGGTTGAAGGATTCAGACTTCGGGCTCGTCTGATTAATGCCCTGGAATCATGCCCCAGAGCATCACGAACGTCATGCCGATGACGATGATGCTGGTGGCCCAGGCGATCACGTTCCAGAGGCGCGAGTTCTTGTGCTCGCCCATCAGATCGGCGCGGTTGATAAGCATCAGCATCAGGATGATAACGACCGGTAAGAGGACGCCGTTCAGCACCTGGGAGAGGATGGCGACGTTGATCAGTTGTGCGTCAGGCAGGAAGAGCACGGTGGCCGCGCCGCCCACAATCAGCGAGGTATAGAGCCAGTAGAAGAAGGGCGCTTCCTTGAAGTGCTTGTCCACGCCGCTCTCGACGCCCAGGCCCTCGCAGACCGTGTATGCCGTCGAGAGCGGCAAGATCGACGCGGCGAAGAGCGAGGCATTGAAGAGGCCGAAGGCGAAGAGGAGGAAGGCGTAGTCGCCGGCTAGGGGGCGCATGGCTTCGGCCGCATCCGAGGCCACCTGGATAGCTCCCATGCCGTGCACGTAGAGCGTGGCCGCGCAGGCTACGATGATGAACCAGGCGACAATATCCGTGAACAGGCTGCCGACGATTACGTCGAGGCGCGAGGCCGCGTAGTCCTTGACGCGAATGCCTTTTTCAACGATGGATGATTGCAGATAGAACTGCATCCACGGGGCGATGGTGGTGCCGACCACGCCGACGGCCATGTACATATAGGCCTTGTCGCTCCAGACCGACCGGGCGGGCAACTGGACCGTGGCCAGGATGGCATCGTGCCAACTGGGCTGCGAGAGCACCCCGGCAAAGATGTAAGCGATATATACAACAGACGCGATGAGGAAGATCTTTTCCGTGCTCTTGTAGTTGCCCTTCACCACCATGTACCAGACCAGCGCCGCGCAAAAGGGCACGGAGATGAATTTGGTGACGTGAAAGAGGTGCAGCGAGCCGGCGATGCCAATGAATTCGGTGACTACGTTGGTGTAGTTGACCACCACCAGCACGACCATCAGCACAACGGTGAGCCGCAGTCCGAACTCCTCGCGGATCAGGTCGCTGAGACCCTTGCCGGTGACGACGCCCATGCGGGCGCACATCTCCTGGACCACGATTAGCGCAATGGTAATGGGAATGATTGTCCACAGAAGCCCGTAACCGTATTGCGCGCCGGCCTGCGAGTAGGTGAGGATGCCGCCGGAGTCGTTATCGACGTTGGCGGTAATGAATCCGGGGCCGAGGACGGCCAAAAACAGGAGTATGCGGATTCTCCAACGCTTCGCCATACGTGCGGGTTCCTATTGTGGATTCATTGCCTTTCTGACCATAACAGGCCAGGGCGGGGGAGGCGAAACCTGGCGCACGGGGGCTTCTGGGAGATCTTTAAAGGCGGGGTTGACAGGGTTCGCGTATCGAGGTACATTGGTACATATGTACCACGGAGGAATGTATGCCGCAAGAACAGCAAAATCGCGAACCCGTCGTCGTTGAGCGCGTCCAGACCGGTGTGCGGATGGAAAAGCGCTTGTTGAAGGTGCTCAAGGCAGTCGCCGAGCTGAAAGAAATGACCCTCGGCGACCTGCTGGAGGGCATTGTCCTTCACGCCTTCGAGGGTAAGATGGTCCCCTTCTCCGCGCAGACGCTGAAGGAGATCGAGCAGTTCAAGGCGATTTATGGGATGACGCTGAAGGCCTCGGACAGCCACAACCTGAAGGAGCGAAAGCCACCTGTGGTGGGGCCGGCTGCGGTGGGGCAGACGCCTTCGGCAAAAAAGCAGTGAGGAAACGGCTGAAATAGCGCTTGAATGGAGGTTGCATCCATTCCGGGGCTAAAGCCCTGCCTTCATTCTCATGCCATTGCGGCACGCCTGAACAGGCTGCGGAAAAAGGCCTGATCTCTGGAGATTCGCCGCAAAAACATACCTCAGTGGCTAAAGCCACCGCTGATTCCATTGTCTTTATACCGGGGATGAATCCCCGGCCTACCGCCCGAATGAGTTTTTCCGCAGCCTGTGAAGTCGTGCCCTGACACTTCCGGTAGCTCCGAATGAGTTCTCTGCGCAGCCTACTCACGTGGCCTGCGCGTCAGGCGGTGGCAAAAACCGGCTCGTCCTGCTCGGCGGTAACCAGATCCGCCGTAAGACTGAGCAAAGACTCGACCACGTCGGCGGCGCGATAGGAGGTCTGGCCGGGCGCGAGGAACTGCGCGACGGTATTCAGGTCGTCACCGACGGTGACCAGGGGCGGTTCGACGCTTCCATTCTTGCGTGTCTGCTGGTGGCCGATGTTGGCAAACAGGGCATTGCACAGGCATTTGCGACCGACTGTCTCCTCGACCTTGCCGCCCTTGTTCACGTAGTTCGCCACCGGCTCGGCGGAGCAGCGATAGCCGATCTTGCCTTCTGGGGTGACGTAGGACTCCCGCAGCAGGCCAATATCGCAGACGCGGGTCCGCGCCTCGGCGACGGCAGCATCGGAATACGAGCCTTGTAACTGAGCCACTTTAAAGGGAAAGCCGGTCGGCGAGGCCAGCGGGTCGGTAAAGACATCGCCTGTGCCGGTGACCGCCTGGGCCAGGAGGGTACTCTTCAAGTCGGGCCTCATGCCGGACTCTTCGCTGAAGGCGAAGGCCGTGCCGACCTGGACGCCGGCAGCTCCCTGCTCGAGCGCATAGCGCACGCTCTCAGCGTTGCCATAGCCGCCCGCCAGCCAGAAGGGAACACCCAGGGCGCGCAGATCCGCAATGTTGACCTGGTCTCGCTCGCCATAGACCGGCTCACCGTCATCGTTGAGCAGCAGCTTGCCGCGCGGCGGGGCATTGTGTCCGCCTGCCGTGGGAGATTCGATGACCAGCCCGTCAACACGGCCGGTGGCCCGGCGGAGCATGGTCGTGGCCAGGGTGTTGGAGGAGACGATGGCCAGGAAGCGCGGCCTGTGGAGCAAGGGGAGCGGCCCTTCAGCATACTCGGAAGGATCGAAGAGCATGGCCGTGTCCTGACCAACCGCGGCGCCGGTGACGCTCAGTTTATATTCAGCCGGACGGTGGCCCGCGAATGCATCAAGAACGCCGGGAATGTGCAGCGGAATGCCCGCGCCCATGAGCACATAGCCGACGCCGGCCAGCATTGCGCCATAGATCGAGGAGAGGTGGGGCATCTGGACTTTCTCTAAAAAGTTGATGCCCACGGGGTTTTTGTGGCCTTCCCTGGCCAGGAAAACCTCGACAAAGTTGCTGACGATGCAGAGCTCGACCACCTTGCGAACATCGCGCCGCTGGTGCATGGGTGGGACCGGGTAGGACGTTCCCGCAGCCTTGCCGCCGGGAACGAAGTACTCATCCCAGATGCGCTTGGCCATCTCGGGAAAGGGGAAGGCATCCAGGCCGCGGCGCATGTGGCCGCCTGGGTCGCCATCGGCGATGCGGCGTACAAAGAGTGAATCGAGCGCCGTACCTGAAACTACGCCGAGTTGACCGAGTTTGGAGACGGCGTTGGCCAGGCGCCAATTGGAAACGCCGACCCCCATGCCGCCCTGAATGATCCTGGGAAACTGCATCATCTATAAATTGTTTCACAGATCTGGATGAATCACCATTTTTTATTGCACCCTGGTAACACAAAAGGGGACATATCTGCACAATTCCGCACAGAACCATGCCGAAATGAGCCTGTTTTACAGTTTGTCGCGCAGGAAGCTGATGACGTGGTCGGCCTGGACGACGCCCACCATGCGGCTCTGGCCATCGACCACGGCCAAGGCGTGCAGGTTGTACTTGTCGAAGAGCTCGGCGAGTTCGTTTTGGTGCAGGTTGATGGGGCAGGAGAGGACGCGGGTTTCAGTGAGCACGGCGAGGCGCGTCTCGGGCTGGGCCATGACCAGGCGAGCAAGCGGAATGGCGCCACGCAGCACGCGCCTCTCGTCGAGCAGGTAGACCTCGGTGACACTCTCCGGGTCGCCTTCAAAGTTGCGCAGGGCCTCGACGGCCTGGGCCACGGTCGCGTCGCTGCCCAGGGCAACGAAGTCGGTGGTCATGCAGCCCGCGGCGGAGTCCTCGTCAAATTCAAGAAGATCCTCGACCTCCTGACGTTCTTCCGGTTCCATCTCTTCGAGGATGGCGTCGGACTGCTCCTCGGGCAGCTCGCCGAGCAGGTCGGCGGCGGCGGCGGGGTCCATCTCCTCGACGATGTCGGCGATGCGTTCTTCGTCGAGCTTTTCGAGCAGCGCCTTTTGCAGTTTGGGCTCGACCTCCTCGAGGGTCTCGGCGGCCACCTCTTCGTCGAGCGATGTGAAGACGGCCTCGCGCTCGGCGGGCGCAAGGTCTTCGAGAATGTCGGCCAGGTCGGAGGGGTGCATCTCGGAGAGGCGCTCGTACTCGATGCGCAGCTTGACGCGGCGGGCCGGATCGACCTCGATGACATCGACGAACTCCCAGGGAATGCCGCGGGCGGTGAATTTGCGCGAGAGCGTCTCCAGCGAGGCGCGCGGCAGCATTCCCTTGAAGACACGGCGGAAGGCTCCGCGAAGGCCCACCTCGACCTCGGCGACACGAAGCAAGTGAGCCGCGCCCTGGCCCATCCACTCCAGATCGACGTCGTTGACACGGACCACCTTTCGGCCGTGAATATCGATGATCTGGCGGTCGATCAGGTCCTGTTGAAGGTAGAGGTAATTGCCCTGATCCGCGAGGGGCACCATGGCGCCGGCCGAGCGCAATTCAAGGGTGCCGGCGGGCGTCTCCATCACATCCTGCGAGGGGACGATACGGAGGCCGTCGCGGGTCTTGAGCACCAGGCCGGCGACTTTGCCTGCATCTTCGCCGGTGGCCACGGCGATGTCTTTGAGCCGCCCGCGCAGGTGGCCCTGGGCATCGGTGACCGGGGTGCCGAGCAGAGCGGTAAGGCTGATGCGGGCTGTGGTGCGGGGGCGCATGAGGTGAGTGTATTACCTTGGGGGCGGGTTATGCTCGATTTGAGGCGTAGGTGGTGGGCAGTTTCCGAATTGGCGGCAAACCGGGCTCATTCAAGTCGAGGCGACCAACGGAGAGCGGCGACCCTTAGCGAAGGAACTGACCGGTGCGAGACCGGCCAGCAAGGCAAGGCTCTCGAAGGACAAGAGAGTGGGAAAATCAACACCACGATCCCGGCGCGCTTGACGCGAATCTGCGTGAACAGAATGATCGCGACTCTGACTTCCCGAGGCTTCATCAGGTCTCAAAGAGCTGTCCCGTTGTTGCGGACTGTGCCCTATTTCTTGGCCTTTGAGTCTCGATCTTGTTTCTGCTTCTCCGCCCCCTGTGCCGTCAAGCGATCCCAGGTCGGCTGGAGCTGTTGTGGATCGCGGATGCAGTTGAGAAATATGAGCCGGAGATCTCCAAGAGTATTACCTGCGAAATCGCGATAGTTTTCCGGCAACGGCGGACCGCCGGGAGTTCCCGCTGGAGGCATCACGCTCGGGAGTTGGAAGGCATACATGCTGCCGCCGGCCAGGGCTTCATGCGGATACTGCATGAGCCAGATACAGTTGTGGCTCTCCTGAATCAGGTTGGCGGAGACAAAGGCCGTCTGTCCTCCGTCCTCAGCCACAGCCTTCTGACAATTCCATAATTCTGCTTCAGGAACGTACATGGCGGGATCGTAAAAGCCATATCCATCGATCAAGACGTGGCTCAGGCCGCGCTGCCGTACGGAATTCTCGACGTCGAGAAGGCCCTGGCTCCAGTCGAGATTGGAATCGGCCACCAACAGGTATCCTGGACGTCCGCCGCTCAATGAGTTCAAGAATGGAAGATAGTAGGGGTAGGCGCGAACCGCTGTAGCAACCGACGCCAGCGCCAATGCGACGGTGAGCCAGGCGCCGGCGCGGGCGGCAGGCCAGCCTGAGCTTCGTAGTTGATTCAGGGTTCGCGGCAACGGCGCCAGCAAGAGTATCAGCAGCGCCAAGGAAACAGAGAAGTGGCGGACGCTGAACTGGAATCTGCTGAGGATACATGCGCCGGTGAAGACCACAAGGAAGACCCACACGGCCCGCCAATGCAACTGCATCCCTTCAGGTATTACGGCGAGGCGTGCCGGACGAAACTTTGCAACCAGGCCGACGACCAGCGCGAGAACGAGCAAGAGGAGAAAGGCTAACGGGGATTTCAGCAAGAACAGGACAGGAAAGAAGAACCATACGCCATGCGGGTATGAGTGGCCCAGAATGAAAGAAGGCGGCTTAGTGGTAAGGGCGAAGATGGCCAGACCACGCAGGTAGATCCAGGGCGCCATGAGCACCCTGCGAAGGAACAGGGCCGCCATGTTAGTTCCGAGAAAACCCAGAGAGTCGGTTGGCTCATTCCACGAGAGGACAAAGTAGACGGCATAGACGACCAGTGCAGCGAAAAAGATGCCCTTCGTGAGGCTCCACAAGCGCAAACGACGCCATGCCCGAAGCTCCGCCTTGTCTGCCGGCTGTTCCGGCGCCGGACGCCAGCGGAGGCTGAGAATGAACGCAAGAAAACAGAAGAACAGAAGTCCTGCAGAAAACTTGGAGAGCAGTGCCCCGCCAAAGGCCAGGCCGAAGAGCAGAACCGTCCCGCGAGACGGCGACCGCCACATGCAGGCAAAGGCCCACAACGTCAAAACGACAAACAACGTGATTGCGATGTCGGTTAGAACCAAAGGGCCGAACGCGAGCATGACAGGCATGGTCGCGTAAGCGCAAAGGCAGAGCAGTCCGCCCCACTGATCGCCGAGGCGAGAGCCATAGAGAAAGAGAACGATCCCCAGAACAAGCGTCAAGAACAGCATGGGCTGCCGCGCCCAGAAGACCGTCGCGATCGGGTCATTCCACCGAGCGATCAGCCAGTGGCCGAAGATCCATTCGCCGAGATACTGCTTGAACATTCCAGTGCCGCTGAAACTCCACGATACTTGAGAGTAGTCAGCGCGCACACCGCGAATCACAAGCGGCACCGCGGCCAGCACCTTGGCCAGCGGAGGGTGTTCCTCGTTCATACGCATGTCCAGCTTCTGCAGGTAGCTCACACCCGCCCCGATGTGCGCTATTTCGTCAAAGGTGACGGACTCACGTCGCGCAGCCCCGTCGGCAAGCAGAGCCATAAGGGCAAGAAGCAAAATCGCTCCGGCTAGAACAATTCTTGATGATTGCGTTTTCATTCGTCATCCAGATTACAGAATGATTGGAAAGGTGAGAACTCCAAATGAACTTTACGGATCCACAAGGACGCATACTAATCTACGCGGCTTTATTCGGCAAAGTTCAATTCCGATTCAGTCGGCCCGGATGCCGGAGCTCTGAAAGCCGGTTTCGGAGATTAAACTCCGCAGCTCGCTTTCGGTCTGAGCGCTCCGCACCGGGAGCCTGAAGATTCCGCATGTGACAAAGGACACTAGGTGAATCCGGAGTTCATCGAAGAACAACCGCAGATTCTTCGACTCACCACCCCCGAACTGAAAGACGTTCGGGGCTCCGTTCGCTCAGAATGACAACCCGTTTTGTGTTGCGTATTTCAGACTCAGGACACTAGATAAACTTTCCTACGGGCGGCGCCGGGAGCCAATTTTCCCCAATTCGAGGAATAAGGAGCGACGAATATGAGGTATCTTCGAGCGACGAGTGACGAAGAAATGGGGAAAATTGGCCCCGGCCCTTCGGATTCCGCCTCGTCTCCACCCCACGGACGAAGACTTGTCCGTGGGGCCCGGTCTGGCGCGATTTTCGTCCGCAATCCTGGGTCCCCAGGCGCGCGAACTTTGCGCGCTGGGGTGGAACGCCGCTCGCGGGAAAGTTCATGACAGGTTCTGGCGGCCCGAGGTGCATGCCGGCAATGTAGCTGTTAACGTTCGATCGGCGCCAGAAACGGCTGAAAAGCAATCCAAGCGGTTAATACTCAGGGGTTTAGGCACGTCAACCAAAGATCACTCCGCCGAAGCCGCCATCTCGACTGTATTCCGTTGTCTCCGGGTTCCGAGCGAACGACCGGCTAACCGGAGACCGGCCGCGCCACCTGGGCTTAACGCGAGTGACCATTTCCCGCCGGAGCCGGGGGCTCTCCCAAGTGAAAGAGCCTCCCGATGTCGATCACGTTGCCGTCCATGATCAGGGTGGAGATGCGGCGGGCGTTCCAGATGTTCTGGGTGGGGTCGCCGTCGACGACGAGGATGTCAGCGCGGCGGCCGGGGGTGATCTGGCCCAGCTCGTTCCAGCCGAATTGCAGACTGTAGTTGTTGGTGGCGGCGGCCAAGGCCTCGCGTGGAGAAAGCCCCATGCGGACCAGTAGTTCCAGTTCGGTATGCAGGGAGATGCCGGGCAAGGAGGCGTGGACGGGCGATCCGGATGCGGCCAGGTAGTGCGGATAGGCCGAAAACAAGGTCTCGTTGATGCGCCAGAGGCGAAGTGCCGACTGTTCGGCCTTCTTGCGCTGGCTCTCTTCCATATAGCGTTGGGCGACGCCAGGCAGGCGGCGCGACCAGTAGGAGAGCGGATAGTCGATTTCGCCGGTGGCCCGGTCAGTCGGCTCGAAGACGCGGCCGGGGTCGAGCAGCTTGGCGGCCGGTTCCTTCCACAGATTGCGATGGGAGGGCAATTGCGCGAAATAGATGCTGAAGGTGGGCATGAGCGCGGCATGGTGGGCGGCCAGAAAGCGGGCATAGGTGCGCAGGTGCAGATCGGCGGGGGGTAGACGCTCGGCGTAGTCGTAGGCCGTGGAGGCGGCCGAGCCCTCGGAGTCTTCGACCAGTGGCCGCTCGAGTTCGTCGGGAATCGCGCCCAGTTCGTAGCGGCCCATGTGCACGAGCACATCGACGCCGGCCTCGACGCCGACAGTGTAGGGTGTGGAAACAAACTCACCATAGGTGACCAGGCCCATCTGGTGGGCGCGGGCGATGATCCATTGGGCGTTGGCGGCGGTAACGTTATGGCCCAGCCAGACGGCGCGCGTGCCGAGGCGGGCAGTGTCGGTGAGCTGGTGGACGGTGTCATCGGGGCTCAATTCGGCCGGACGCGCGCCCTGCCTGAGCTTGAGGGCCCACTGGGGGCGTTTGGCCAGCAGGCTCCAGTTGTCGGTGGAGCCGATCGAGTCGAGAAGATAGAGGTGAGGGCTGGGCGAGGCGGCAAAATCGACGACACCGCGCCGCGCATCGCTGACGGCGACCAGGGTGGTGACACCCATGACAAGGTCGGCGCTGGCCTGGCCCTGCGAATTCATGCCGGCAAAACCATCCACGAGGCCCGGAATGAGGAACTTGCCGGTGCAATCGATGACCCGTGCGTTTTTAGGAATGGACACCGCCATGCGCGAGCCGACATCGGTGATGCGGCCGTCGCGCAGGATCACGACAGCGTCGGGCAGGTCTTTTGCCGAACGGCCCCAGTCGGTCACGTCGACGACTGTGCCGCCAGCCAGCACCAGCGGAACCGAGGGCGGTATTTTGGATGTAAATGGGGACGGCGCTTGCGGCCAGGCCAGCGCAGCAGCCAGAACCGGTCCAACTCCGCACAGCAAAAGCAGACGAGAGGGTCCCATAGAAAAAACGGTCTTTTGAGGATTGTCGCACACGCCCTTGGGTGTGCGGGAGATTACTGGGTGCCTGCGGGCGTGCTTGCGCTTTTGCGGCGGGTGAGTACGAAGGACTTGCGCCGGTCCTTGCTGGCGTGGTCGATCTTCTTCCAGAAACCTACAAAGTAATCAATGGCCGAGATGATGGAAACCGCCAGCGTGAAATAGATGGCGGTCACGGCGGTCCACTTGACCGGTACGATCAGCAAGCCGAAATGCCACTCGTACCATTGATGGGCCAGGATGGCGGAGACCACGCAGACGATCTGGGTGACGGTTTTGAGCTTGCCCAGGTCGCTGGCCTCGATAGTAAATCCTTCAGAAGACGCGATGGAGCGCAGGCCGCTGATCAGAAACTCGCGCCCAACGATGATCACCACGATCCATACTTTGACGACCGCCGGGTTGTACGCCACGAGAGCAATCAAGGCGCCAGTGACCATGATCTTGTCGGCCAGCGGGTCAAGCAGCATGCCCATGGTGGTGATCTGCTTGCGCCTGCGGGCCAGGTAGCCGTCCAGGCCGTCGGTGATCGAAGCCAGCACGAAGAGGACCGATGCTGTAATCTCCTGCGCCCCATTTCCGTGCCAAGGAAAATGCGGCGTAAGTATCCACAGCAGCAGCGGGATCATGACGATCCGGCTCATCGTGATGGAGTTGGGCAGATTCATGCGGGTGCACAGCCGTTGTGTCGATGGCTTGGCTTTATTATCGCAGGTTCGTCGCGAAAGCGTCTCGCGTTGCGCGTCGCCCGGCGCATCAACGCCAAAGCGGGATGAGCCATCGGCCCATCCCGCTTTGGCTCCCGGCCGTCCGTTGCGACAGCTCCAGGATGCATTACGGAAAGAGAGGTGTTGTGGACGTGGTGGGCAGTTGCAGCTTGTTCTTATTCATTTCGTGAATCGACACCACGGAGATCGCGACCATAGCGCCAATGCCGGAGGCAGCAATGATCCAGAACCCCTTGCGCGTAATCCCCATGCGAAGATCCACGACGTCGCTGTACAGCACGGCTGTTATCTGCGGATCGTTATGTAGTTGCAGGCCGAAGGATTGTTCGTCGATGCTGACGACTCTGCCGCCAAATGCGACTCCGTTCTGCAATTGCACGCCCACCCAGTTTCCCAGGCCACGTTTGAGGATGCGCGCGTGGACGGCTTCGGGAGTTAGCGGCTTCGCACTGGCGATCGACGGCGCCAGCAGTGCAAACACCAAGAGCATGCCAATGCACCTTATAAGGGTGCCACTGAGAGAATTCATCTTCGTTCTCCTCGCGTTTCGGACTTCTTTCAGTAGGACTACCGCCGAGCGAGGATAGTTGCATCATGTCAAAAAGCGGGACGGGCCCGAAGCCCATCCCGCCATGTAGTTATATCGCCCGTTGATCGGATCCTCATTCGTCGATGCGAGCGAACAGCGAGCGATTGGCCCCACCGCAAGTGGCGCGAGTGGTTACGCGTAAATTCCGCGCTGGCGGATGGTGAAGGCCACCCGGTCGATGGCCAGCATGTAAGCGGCGATGCGGTTGTTGACGTTGTGCGCCTCGGCATAGCGGATCACATCTTCGAAGCTGTCGTGCAGGATGGTCTCGGTCTGCTCGTTGACGACAGCCTCTTTCCAGAAGTAGCCCTGGCGGTCCTGCACCCATTCAAAATAACTCGCCGTGACGCCGCCGGCGTTGGCCAGGATGTCGGGCACGATGAAGATGCGCTTCTCGGCCAGGATCTCATCGGCCACTGCAGTGGTTGGGCCATTGGCTCCCTCAACGATGATGCGCGCCTTGATCTTGGCGGCGTTGCGGCTGGTGATCACGTTCTCAGTGGCCGCGGGGATAAGGATCTCGCACTCTGAAACCAGCAACTCTTCGCTGGGCGTGGCCTCGGCGTTGCGGAAGCCCAGAATGGTGTTGTTGCGGCGCTTGAAATCGAGCAACTGGTGTATGTCGATGCCGTTCGAGTTCCACAGGCCGCCGTCGAACTCGGCAACGCCGACGATCTTGTAGCCGCGCTCCATCAACAAGCGGGCGGCGTTGGAGCCCACATTGCCGAAGCCCTGGATGACCACACGGCAGCCCTCGACAGGCATCTTCAGGTAGCGCAGACTTTCGTCGCAGACCACCTGCACGCCGCGTCCGGTAGCCTCAAGCCGGCCGCGCGAGCCGCCGACGGTGACTGGCTTGCCGGTAACCACGCTGGTGACGGTGCGCCCCATGTGCATCGAGTAGGTGTCCATGATCCAGGCCATGGTCTGCTCGTTGGTATTCATGTCGGGCGCCAGAACGTCCTTTTCCGGCCCGATGAAGTCGATAATCTCCGAAGTGTAGCGGCGGGTCATGCGCTCCAGTTCGCCCTGGCTCATCTTTTTGGGGTCGCAGATCACTCCGCCCTTGGCGCCGCCGAAAGGAATGTTGACCACCGCGCACTTCCAGGTCATCCAACTGGCCAGGGCGCGCACCTCGTCCAGGGTCACGTCCGGCGAGTAGCGGACGCCGCCCTTGCCGGGGCCGCGGGCGATCGAGTGCTGCACCCGGAAGCCGGTGAAGATCTCGAACTTGCCGTTGTCCATGGCCACGGGAAAATGCACGATGATCTCGCGAGCCGGCGTGCGCAGCAGCTTCCACAGGCCCTCTTCCAGGTTCAGCTTGCGTGCCGCAAAGTCAAACCGGGCTGCCTGGGCTTCCCAGGGATTGATCTCCTGCTCAAGGGATATCGATTCCATAAATCTCTCCAATTCCGGGGGCCTGCCGCTTCAGCGATGGACTTAGGGGTGCACCCACTTCCACATAATAGATGAGGCGGGGCTTTTCGGCTTGGACGGGGCGCAGCCATTTAAGTCTGTCTCAACTTCGCCAGAGCCTTTCTGTGTTACCAAAGAGTGCATTTCTTTCGTATTTCTCGGCGGTGCCAATGGGGTAGAATTACCCGAATTCACTTTTCAGCTTCATCTCGTAGCCAACCCGTCGAAAGGATTTCACCCATGCGCAAGCTCTTGGGTCAAATGGGGGGGCAATTGTAGGGCCACTCCTCCACGCCGCCACGCTCTTGCTACTGTTTTCTTCAACTTTCTGCCACGCGCAAACTGACTGCATAGGCGATGTTCCATCCATCTCATCGATCACTCCAAGCACTTGGCCTGCCGGGCAAACCACCACCGTCACCATCAACGGAGCAAACTTTTGTCCGGATTACGGTTGGGTCGCCACAACGGATGACAACGGAGATTATCCGATAACAAACATTACCTTCACCAGTGGATCGCAAATCGCATTAACCGTATCGCCCGCGGCCGGCGATCCTGCCGCAACGATCACTGTGACGGTAGGGAACTGCAATGACGAATGCGGCTACAGCACCTCGACCACTGTGCAGATAGTTCGCACCTGCACTGCGCCAACCATTAGCTCCATAACTCCCCTCGGGTGGTGGGCTGGGCAAAACAATCAGGCCATTACCATCAACGGGAGTTGCTTTCTGACGCCGTCGGACAAGGATGGCCCGTCGAGGGTGACCGCGACCGCCGAAGGCGTCACGTTGAGTGACCCAAGCGTGGTCAGCTCCACCCAGATCACGGCCACGGTGAAGGTGACCAAAAAAGCGCCCGTAGAAACGGTTACGCTGACAGTCACTAACCCCGCCAGGAGCGGCGTACCAGGGTCCGTCACAGCCAGCCCCGCTCCCGTGGTCCTGCCGATCCCTGTCATCAAATGGAAGGACAAGACGATCAGCGGCGACGACGCACAGAATAAGAACCCATCCGTCATCGTCGGCCAGCCAGTCGAGCTGACCACGACCCCAGCCACGCTCCCCGGCGGATTCACCGTCAGCAAAAGCACCTGGGACATCGACGGAACGACAATCAAGAAATACGACGGTGGTGATAGCGGAATCACCCTGGAAGAAACCGACATCGACACCCAAAACACAACCTTCTATTGGCTCTATCCAGATGACCCGCTCAATGTCACCTATGAATACTGCGCGACGGACCCAAACGGTAACCAGTTCTGCACCTCGCCGCAGGCAAAAGCCACATTCAATGCAAAGGGACCAGATTCTTCAAATGCGCTCTCCACGTGGGACTCTGACGAGGCGACAATTGAACACCTTACAGACTGCACCACTAATACCAAATCGCCATACCTGGGTTACGGTGATCTTTCCGGGCCAACCCCTGATTGTCCAGGTCCGCAAAGCGGCACGCCGGGGATAGAACTGACGGCTTCAGGAGCGTCAGGGGGGAAATATTTGTTCGTACAGCTCATCGACTCCGACTCCCGAACCTACACAAGTTCGGCTGGCAGCTACACATGCACTAGGTCTCCAAATTTGGACAAACAGTACCCGTACCCGCCTTACCAAGACAAGCCTAATGTCGCTCCTGACGGCCCTCAGATGCCGCTTCCGTCGCCGGATCTTTCCGGTAAAAGGGATTTCCTTGCCACGATGTACCTATTATGGCAACCAGGAAAGCTAAATGGCGCGACCAATCCGTCGATACCGGTGCCCATTGGGCATCAGCAATGGCAGTTCAAAGCCACTACGGACCAGAAACAGCCAATCGGAAAAGAAAAATGGGAAAAGCCGGCTTTGATCGACCATGGCGATACTGGCGAATATGTTCCATCACAGGCAAACGACAACGAACTGTATGGCTATCCAGTCTTTACTGCCCCAGCGACAGAAGTGTGCCCGTAGAGGGCAAGGAGGAACAATGAGAAATATCAAGCGCTTTTTCAAAATGGCCATTCCTGCCGCAGTGGTATTCACGGCATTGTGTGCGTCAGCACAGTCCACAAACCCAGCATTCACGCTTCAGTTGGGTAATTCAAAAATTAAAGTCCAGGCCAGTAATGTCGTCTGGATTGAGATTGTTCAAACCAATGTGTCCAACCATCGAATTAGCTGTACCTATACCGGAGGAAATGCCGTCAACAGACAATACCGGTATGAGGTCACCGATGAAGACGGCAATCCGGCAGAAAAAGTAATGCAGTCGACGCATGTTCCCCCACCGGGGGATTATATGCAATGCGAACTTGACCCTGGCGAGAGCAATACGAACACAATATGCCTTAGCAATGTCTTTAAGTTTGATAGACCAGGAAAATACACCGTCCGGGTCTGGCGTCCTGATGATCCTGACACGAAAGACAGTGATGGCAATCCGACGAAAGTGTACTCCAACACCATCACCATCACCATCGTACCTCCAGCGACGGAGGCAGACGCACCGAAATAAAGCTCGCTCCTGCTAGGCCCCGCTCCGGAGACCGAACCAACCTCCGGGGCGGAGTCATCTCCCTCCCAGCCGCACCAACAATGGCCTACGACGGTCCTGGACAGGCTCTCCCGAACATCTACTCATCGGGAACCAGGGATTTTCATGCTGTGATGTATCTGCTTTGGCAGCCGCCACAACTCTCGGGAACTGGTACAGCCTCCATTCCGGTTCCCATCGGCCACCAGGAGTGGCAGTTCGGAGCAACCGCGGATCAAAAAACGCCCATTGGAAGAGGCAAGTGGCAACAGCCGTAAGCGGGTGGTCTGCCCCTGTTGACCAATCGCGGGGTCGTGTATTTGAGGTAAGGACTGATTTGCGAAGTGTCCACTTATTTTAAGTGGACACTTCGGG
>Ga0302320_10000908_pt1 | contig 70577 bp, 60 predicted proteins | sample Bog_T0_3_FD_202130 | JGI IMG/M metagenome (GOLD analysis project Ga0302320, IMG submission 202130) | Peat permafrost microbial communities from Stordalen Mire near Abisko, Sweden - Bog_T0_3 | ecosystem: Environmental > Terrestrial > Soil > Wetlands > Peat | place: Sweden: Abisko, Stordalen Mire... | reverse complement strand
TTGGCGCTGGATTTGCCGAAGGCGGCGGCGTAGTCGAAGTCCATGTTGACGGGGCAGACATCCATGTTGGGGGTGGTGGGCACCTTGGCGCCGAAGCGGAGGGCGATGCCTTCGTCGGGCTGGATGCGGATGGTGAGCAAGTTGGGCTTGATCTCCTGGCAAGGGCCGGCGGCGGCCATGCGGTTGAAGATGAGCAGCGGGGGCTGCTTGAACTGGATGCTGATTTCAGTGGCGCGCTTTTTGAGGCGCTTGCCGGCGCGGAGAAAGAAGGGAACGCCGGCCCAGCGCCAGTTTTCGATTTCGAGGCGCAGGGCGGCATAGGTTTCAGTGCCGGACTCGGGGTTGACGCGCTCCTCGTCGCGATAACCCGCAACGCGCTTGCCTTCGACGATGCCGGGGCCGTACTGGCCGCGCACGGCGTTGAGGATTGGTATGGGCGGAATGGCGCGCCAGACTTTGACTTTTTCGCGGCGGACGGCCTCGGCGTCAAAGCTGGAGGGCGGCTCCATGGTGACAAAGCTGAGCAGTTCCATCACGTGGTTCTGGACGACGTCGCGGAGTGCGCCGGCTTTCTCATAGAACGGACCGCGGCCTTCGACGCCGAGGGTTTCAGCGGCGGTGATCTGGACGTGGTCAATGTAGTTGCGATTCCAGACGGGCTCGAAGATGCCGTTGGCGAAGCGGAAGACCAAAATGTTCTGGACGGTCTCTTTGCCGAGATAGTGGTCGATGCGGAAGACCTGGCTCTCGTCAAAGACGGAGTTGACCTGGTGGTTAAGCTCGCGGGCCGAATCGAGGTCGTGGCCAAAGGGCTTCTCAATGACGACGCCGACCACGCCGTGCTCGGGATGGGCCATGCCTTGCGCGCCGAGGTTCTCGACGATGGGAGCGAAGAATTCCGGCGCGGTGGCGAGGTAAAAGAGGCGATGGCCGCCGATGCCGCGCTCTTTGTCAATGCGGTCGAGTTCGACCTTGAGGCCGGCGTAGTCGTCGGGCGCGTCAAACTGGAGGGCGTAGTAACTGATTCGATGGACAAAATCGTCGAGTGTGGGATCGGCGGCGTCGACGGGGCCGAACTCAACGATGCCGGCGCGCATGTCGGCGGCGAACTCCTCGCCGAGGGGACGGCGGGCCACGCCGACGATGGCAAACTGTTTGGGCAGCAGGCCGATCTGCTCGATGTGGAAGAGCGCGGGCAGGAGCTTGCGCTTGGTGAGATCGCCCGAGGCGCCAAAGATGACCATAATGCCCGCATCGGGGATTCTTTCCGCGCCATGGGGGACATGGGAAAGGTCTTCGGGACGGACACTCATTTTGACGGTTGCCATATTGCTCGCCTCCTGGACTCGCACTGTTCACTGATCACTAGTCTTTCTTGACTTCGTGGCCGCCGAATTCGTTGCGCATGATGGCCAACATGCGGTCGGTGAAGTTGTTGTCTTCGCGGGAACGAATGCGGCGCATGAGCGACTCGGTGATGATGGGGGCGGAGACGTTGAGCTCGATGGCTTCAAAGACGGTCCAGCGGCCCTCGCCGGAGTCGGCAACGTAGGCTTCGAGGCCTTCGAGAGTGGGATTCTTGCCGAGGGCGTCGGCGGTGAGATCGAGGAGCCAACTGCGGACGACGCTGCCGTAGCGCCAGATCTGGGCGATCTGGGGAAGGTCGAGGGCGAACTCCTGTTTCTTCTCGAGGATGGTGAAGCCCTCGGCATAGGCCTGCATCATGCCGTACTCGATGCCGTTGTGGATCATCTTGACGAAGTGGCCGGCGCCGCCGGGACCGACGCGGCCCCAGCCCTTGTCGGGCGCGGGAGCAAGAGCTTCAAAGATGGGGCGGAGGTACTCGATGGGCTCGTTGTCGCCGCCGATCATCATGCTGTAGCCCTCTTTGAGTCCCCAGACGCCGCCGGAGGTGCCGACGTCGAGGAACTGAAAGCCCCTGGCGGTGACCTCTGCGTGGCGGCGCATCGAGTCTTTGTAGTTGGAGTTGCCGCCGTCGATGAGGATGTCGCCGGGACTGAGGAGCGGTTCGAGCTGGCCGATGGTGTCGTCAACGGGCTTGCCCTGCGGCACCATAATCCAGATCGCTCGCCGCCCCTTCAGGTTTTGGACGAGAGATTCCAAAGTACCGGCACCCACATTACCGGAGGCGGTGAGGCGCGCCACAGCGTCGGCGCTGAAGTCGAAGCCGACGACTCGATGGCCGCCGAGGCGCAGGCGCTCCGCCATGTTTCCGCCCATCTTGCCCAAGCCGATCAGTCCGAGTTGCATAGTGCCCTCCTGTTGCGGTTGGTTACAAGACTTCTAGTTCGGCGAGCGAGTGGCGCAGGTCGTCGGCGCCACGAAAGAGGATGGCGTGCATTCCGGCGGCTTGCGCGCCGGCTACGTTTTCAGCGCGGTCGTCGATGAAGAGGATGCGCTGGGGCGGTTTGCCGAGGATGTCAATGGCTTTTCGATAGATGGCGAGCTCGGGTTTGCGCAGGCCCAGGTAGCAGGAACTGAGGGCAAGTTCGAAAGCATCGCGCAGGCCGAAGCGGGTGAAGCGATACTCATTGGTCTCGCGAGCTTCGTTGTTGAGCGCACCGAGCATATATTCACCAGATGCGGCAAGTTCGTGAAGGATTCCGAGGGCGCCGTTGGGGAGGGGCTTGGACTGGGTGAGCATGACAGCGAAAAAGTCGTCGACCGAGAAGTTACGCGGCTCGTAGAAGACGGTCTCATCGAGATAGGCGCGCAAGGGGACTTGGTCGCGCTCCCAGGCATCGTAGGGCTCAATATGGCGGGCCTCAAAGGCGGCGCGGTCTAGGTGGAAGTGTTCAAGCACCCGTGCGCGTTCGTTGTGGTCCCAGCCGTTGGTCAGCAGGACTCCGCCTACATCGAAGAGAATCACGTCGAAGGGGAACATCGGCGCCTTTCCATATGAGTTTCTCTGCAATTACGAGCATTCCCGATGAATAGAGAGCGAATGTTGCGCGGGCTCGTGGACCTGTCTGTGTGTTACCGATGCCGCAGGCGGATGGGCCTATGCGGGGTTGGCGGAGCCGTCGCCGCACTGGTATTTGGCCTCGAGGGCGAGGACTTTTTTGAAACGGCGGACGAAGCGTTCTTCGGTGGCGATGAAATGCGCGCCGACAAAGGCGCTGACGCACTCGAAGGCGAGGGCCGAGCCGATGATGCGCGCGCCGAGGACGATGACGTTCATGTCGTCGTGTTCGACGCCTTGGTGAGCGGAGTAGGTGTCGTGGCACATGGCGGCGCGGATGCCGGGCATCTTGTTGGCGGCGACGGAGACGCCGACGCCGGAGCCGCAGATGAGAATGCCGCGCGGGGCGACGCCCTGTTGGAGGGCGAGTCCTACTTTCTCGGCAAAGTCGGGATAGTCGGAGGGCTCGGCGTTGTAGGCGCCGAGGTCCACGACTTCGTGGCCGGCCTTGGCGAGATAGACGCGGACCTCTTCTTTCAAGAAGAAGCCGGCGTGGTCGGAGGCGATGACGAGTTTCAAATGCGTTCCTTTCGGAACAGTGGTTAGTGATGAGTGGTTAGTGATTAGTTCCCTCGAGGCCGATGAAAGTTATCGCGAATGCCAGCCGCGCCTCCGTTCTGAACTGACCACTAAACCCTAACCACTAACCACTGCGCTTCAATTACTTGACCAGTTTTTTGGTCCTTGCTGCGATGTTTTCGGCGGTAAAGCCGAGTTCGGCCATGACTTTGGGGCCGGGCGCGGAGGCGCCGAAGCGATCGAGGCCGATGACGTCGCCGTCGAGGCCTGTGTATTTCCACCATCCCAGGGTTGCGCCGGCTTCGACTGCCAGGCGGGGGACGCCGGTGGGCAGAACGCTGGATTTGTAGTCCGCCGATTGTTCTTCGAAGAGCTTCCAACTGGGGAAGCTGACCACGCTGGCGCGGATGTCCTCGGCGGCGAGGAGCTTGGCGGCTTGAAGGGCAGGCCAAACCTCGGAGCCTGTGCCGATAAGAACGACCTGCGGGTTGGCGGCATCCTGCAAGATGTATGCGCCTTTGCTGACTCCTTCGTAGACATTGTGCGTGGCGGCGTCGATGACCGGGAGATCCTGGCGGCTGAGGGCCATGAACGACGGGCCTTTGCGCTCGAGGGCGAGGCGCCAGACGGCAGCGGTCTCATTGGCGTCGGCGGGGCGGAAGTCGGTGAGGCCGGGGACCGCGCGCAGGGCCATGAGGTGCTCGATGGGCTCGTGGGTTGGTCCGTCTTCGCCGACGGCGACGGAGTCGTGGGTAAAGATGAAGAGCGAGTGGACCTGCATGAGCGCGGCCAGGCGGATGGCCGGCTTGGCGTAGTCGGAAAAGACGAAAAATGTTGAACCGAAGGGGATGAGTCCGCCGTGGGCGGCGATGCCATTGACGGCAGCGCTCATGGCGAACTCACGCACGCCGAAGTAGAGGTTGCGCGCAGTGGGGTCGATGTGGAAGCTCTCGCCGGGCTTGAAGATGGTTTTGGTGGAGGAGGTAAGGTCGGCGGCGCCGCCAAAGAGTTCGGGGACGACGCCGGCGATGGCGTTGAGAATGGCGCCGCCGGCGTTGCGCGTGGCCTGGGGCTTGTCCGTGGGGAAGACCGGGATGGCTTTTTCCCAGCCGGATTGGAGCTGGCCCTTCTGCGTGCGCTCGAATTCGGCGGCGAGTTGGGGATTGGCCTGGGCGTAGCCGGCGAAGCGATGGTTCCAGGCAGATTCAAGGCCGGCGCCGCGTTCGACTGCCTTGCGCCAGTTGGCGAGGGCATTCTCAGGGAGATAGAAGCTCTGATCCTCAGGGAAGCCAAAGAATTTTTTGGTGGCGGCCACATCCGCTGCTCCCATCGCCTCGCCGTGGACCTTGTTGGTTCCGGCCTTGGGGCTGCCGTAGCCGATGACGGTGCGGACGGCGATGAGGGAGGGGCGGCCAGTTTCGGCTTTGGCTGCTTCAATGGCCGATTCGATGGCGGCCAGGTCGTTGCCGTCGTGGACGCGCTGTACGTGCCAGTGGTAGGCCCTGAAGCGCTCGAGGGCGTCTTCGGTGTAGCTGAGGCTGGTGGGGCCGTCCAGGGAGATGAGGTTGTCGTCGTAAATAAAGATCAGCTTGCCGAGGGCGAGAGTGTCGGCGAGCGAGGCGGCTTCGTGGGAGACGCCTTCCATGAGGTCGCCGTCGCCGAGGAGGGCATAGGTGTGGTGATTGACCACTTCAAAGCCGGGGCGGTTGTGCACGGCGGCGAGGTGCTTTTCCGCAATGGCCATGCCGACAGCCATGGCGATGCCCTGACCGAGGGGGCCGGTGGTGACTTCAACGCCGTCGGCATGGCCGCGCTCGGGGTGGCCGGGGGTCTTCGATCCCCACTGTCGGAAGCTCTTGAGGTCGTCGAGAGAGAGGTTGTAGCCGGAGAGAAAGAGGGTGGAATAAAGCAGTGCCGAGGCGTGACCGTTGGAGAGGACAAACCGGTCGCGGTCAACCCATTGGGAGTGCGCCGGATTGTGCTTCATGAGCTTGTGGAAGAGCAGGTAGGCGATGGGGGCGCAGCCGAGCGGAGCGCCGGGATGGCCGCTGTTGGCCTTCTGGACCATGTCAACGGCGAGCAGGCGGAGGGTATCGATGGAGAGTTCGTCGAGAGCTTTTGAGTCGAGAGGGTTTTCCGCCTGGCTGGGAGTCATCGCTTTTGCGTTGTCCTTTCGGTGGAGTGCAGAAGGGCCAAACGAGGCAATTTGCCCGCAGTCTGCGCCGCACTCATATTGTAGCCGGACCGGCGCTGCGGTTTGAGCCGGCGAGCGGAATCCGCGATGGCCCTGGGCAGGCGCCCGTAGCCGATGGGGACAAACACCCGGTCATTTGGCGCCGCGCGAAGTTTTCCCGCAACCTTCTCTGTCCCGCCGCATCCATCCAGGTACAAGGTTGTGCCGGCCGACGGGGTACGTTCAATCCTCACCGGCCTGTGTGCCCAACCTCTTCCCGCTCACTGTAGAACCGTGACCCAACTGAACAATCCAAAATGGAGGAGTTTTTCCCTATGGCATTTGAACTGGCACCGCTTCCCTACGACTACGCCGCGCTTGAGCCGTTCATCGATACCGAGACGATGAAGATTCACCACGACAAGCACCACCAGGCCTATATCACCAACCTGAACGCCGCGCTGGCCAACCACCCCGAACTGGCCGCCAAGACCGTGGACGACTTGGTGCGCGACCTGGCACAGGTGCCGGAAGAGATTCGCGCCGCGGTCCGCAACAACGGCGGCGGCCACTCGAACCACACCGCTTTCTGGAACCTGATGGGGCCGGTGGGCTCGGCGCATGTGGGCGGCGTGCCGACGGGCGCGATTGCCGCGCACATTGACGCCGACTTTGGCGATTTTGAGGTCTTCAAGAAGACCTTCAACGAGACGACGGCCAAGCAGTTCGGCTCCGGCTGGGGCTGGCTGGTGTTCACGGGCGGCAAGCTGAAGGTGGTTTCGACGCCGAACCAGGATTCGCCGCTGACGCAGGGGCTGTATCCGGTGCTGGGCAACGACGTGTGGGAGCACGCCTATTATCTGAAGTACCAGAACCGCCGCCCGGACTACCTGGCCGCGTGGTGGAACGTGGTGAACTGGGCCGAAGTGAACAAGCGGCTCGCGGTAGCGAAGGGGTGAAAAACAGTGGTCAGGGATCAGTGGTCAGCGCTCAGTAAAAGCGGCTGACGCCGCAAGTTTTCGCCTCCCGTCCATGCACGCTGGCCTTTCTGGTTCATGGACGGGGAGATGCAGGGCGTTCCGAGCCTTCGGCAACTGATCACTGACCACTGATCCCTGACCACTGTTTTTCCGCAACTGTTTGTGTGGATCGGGGTTTAACTGAGCAGCTATGATGCAGACAGTCATGCGCAGATTCGCTTTTTGCTTTGGTTTTGTCCTGGTGTTTGCGGGCATTCTTGTTCTGGCGTCTGCTCCGACGGATGCGGCTGGGAACGGCGCGACCCGGACGGGGAGCTTCATCGTCTCGCAGCTCGGCAACGCGGTGGGCACGGCCAGCTTCAACATGACGCCGACACCCAGCGGCTACGACTCCACCTCCGTGGTGCGCGTAACCATGCAGGGGCTGAATTATTCGCTGTCGAAGGCCGAGACGCTCTCTGCGGACCATCGGCTGCGCCATGTGCAACTGAGCGCGGCGGTGAACGATTCGGCGGTAAATGTGGTGGCGGCTCCCGATGCGACACAGACGCTGATCAACATTTCAGCGAATGGGCACAGCTCGACCACAAGTCTGGCGCCGCACAGCGGAGCGGTATTTCTGCCCGATTTCGATCCGGGGGCGTTGCAGACGCTGCTGGCTCTGGGGGCGGCGAGCAATAACCGCGACCTGTGGGCGATTATGCCCAAGGGGGCCGGGTCAGTGGCCGCGGTGCAACTGGCCACTTACGCCGACGAGCAGGGGACGCTGGACGGCAAGCCGGTGACGGTGCATCACCTGGTGGCGACGATCGGGAGCGCGGTGACAGATCTGTTTTCAGGGCCGGAGAACCAGCTCTTGCAGGCGGAACTGCCGCAGAAGGGGTTTGCGTTGGTGCGGAAGGGGTTTGTGCTGACGCCGCCGGGCAAGCCGGGGGCGCCGCCGGAGCAATAGGGGACGGATTTCAGTAAAGATGGGTTGTGGTTTGAAACGGTTCGTCCTCTGGGGCGGACCGTTTTCAATTTGTGGCTGCCTAATCCTTGACGCCGGCGAAGTATTCGGCGACCTGCAGCCAGTTGTCTACGCGGACGAAGCCGGTGGCGGTGAGGTTATGCGGGGCGGTGTAGAGCAGGCCCTGGCCTTCGAAACGGAGGAGGTTTTTGGGCAGGTCGTCGATGAGGTAGTCGGCGCGGAGGATGGATTTGTTGCCGCAGAAGACGTAGTGGGTGGGCGGGATGAAGGATAAGTGGCGCTGGAGCCACCGGTATTTTGAACCCAGCGAGTTGGGGACGGTCATGGCCTGGGTGGCGATGTAGATTTCAAAGCGGGAAGAGAGATCTTTGAGCACGTCCTGGGCGCCGGGCATGAGGTCGAGGTCTTCAAAGAAGTCCTCGGCGTCAAGGAAGGCGCGGAGCTGCTGCTGGCGGTCCTGGGGGGTGATCTCCCAAAGGCCTTTGCCGACCAGGTCGTCGGGGGTCACATCTTCGTCGAAGGTCTGGTTGTAGCGGCGGATGTGCTCGGCGAGCGTATCGGCCATGACCTCGTCCATATCGACACAAATGCGCTGCAAGGGGAGTCTCCTGATTGGGGGGTGGCGCGCGGGGGAATCCGCACGGCCCTCAAGAAAAGGTTAGCAGGTGGGCGGGGGCGAGTCGCCGGGCCGGTGCGCAGGATGGGGCGGGCTATTTGCGGATGGCGCGGCCGCCGCCGGCGGCAGGGCCGGCGTCCGTCTGCGGCGGCTTGGGTGCGGGCGCCATGGCGGGGTCCCAGTAGAGGAGGCGGAAGCAACTGTCGCACGTAAGCAGTTCGCCCTCGCGGAGCTGGTTCCAGGTTTGGGGGCGGACGCCCATGCGGCAAGCGGTGCACTGCTGGTTTTCAGCGCGGGCGAGGCCGGTGCCGCGCGAGCCGGCGAGGCGGTCGTAGCGGACGAGGAATTCGGCGTCGATGAGGGGACGAATGGCATCGCGCTGGACAGCCAGGGTGGCGAGTTCGGCGTCGTACTCCTGCTGGCGCTGTTTGGCGCGGGCGCGGGTCTTGTCGAGCGCGGCGGCGAGGGACTCGACCTGGGCGCGGGCGGCGGCGAGCGCGGCCTCCTGGGCTTCAGCGCGCTCGAGGCTGGCGAACTCCTCATTTTCAAGGCGCTCGGCTTCGGAGTCGGCAAAACGGATCTCGTGCTCGATGGCTTCGGCCTGGGCGGGGGTGGTGACGGAATCGAGCTGGGTGCGGAAGCGGACGACCTTCTGGCGGTGGCCGGCGATCTCGCGATCGAGCTTGGTGCGGAGGGAGTCTTCGTGGCTGAGGGCGGCCGAGGTTTCGGCGGCCTGGCGCTCGGCGGCGGCCAGTTCGGCGGCGGCCTGGGCTAATTCAACGGGCAGCGCGCGGGCGGCCTGGGTGATGCGGGCACGCTCCAAATCGACTTCCTGGAGTTTTACGAGATGTTCAATGTGCGGTTGCATCGGTGTGAGAAGTCTAGTTCATTGGGCGGAGGGTTGGAAAACAGTGGATAGTGATTAGTGGATAGTGATTAGTGGATAGCGGTTCGCCGGTCCGGCGGGGGGCGGAGCGGAATGCGACTCTGCGACAATGGGAGCGAACTGGGAGGCGGGTGTGGGGGAAGAACGGGCATCCTTTTGGCGGAGAAACCGGTGGGTGAAGTGGGTTGGGGGCGGGGTGGTGGTGGGGCTGGCCACATTGGCCGTGGTGCTGGCGGTTCTGGCGCACCGGGTAGAGCCGTTTCTGCGGGCGCATATCGTGGCAGAGCTGGAAGAGCATTTTCACGCGCGCGTGGAACTGGACGGCTTTCACGTTTCGCTGGCGGATGGGTTGTGGGCTGAGGGCAACGGGCTGCGCATCTGGCCGCCGGCGCAGGTGGCAGGGGTGACGGTTCCGGGGCCGGGCGAGCCGCTGATCAACCTGGATGGTTTTCGGTTTCATGCGCCGTTGCGGTACCGGCCGGGGAAGCCGATTCATATTCAGGTTGTGGAGTTGATGGGGCTGCATGTGAAGCTGCCGCCGAAGACGCATTTTGGGCATCCGGCGGCGGAGAAGCCGGGCGGCGGCGGGGGGGTGAAGTTCGAAGTGGACCAGATCGAGTGCGCCCGGGCGGAGCTCGTGATGGGAACCAGCAAGCCGGGCAAACTGCCGCTGGAGTTTCCGATTGCTCATTTCAAACTGACGAACATTGGCTCGGACAAGAGCATGGGATTTGACGCCGAGTTGACCAACCCGCGGCCGGTGGGGGCGATTCACGCGTCGGGGAAGTTTGGGCCGTGGCTGGTGGATGATCCAGGCGAGAGCGCGATTAACGGAGACTACCGGTTTGAGCACGCGGACCTGGGCGGGTTCAAGGGGATTGCCGGGATCATGACCTCGATGGGGCACTACCAGGGGACACTGCGCGACCTGGTGGTGGACGGCGAGGCCGACGTTCCGGATTTCCGGCTGACGCACTTTGGCAATGCGCTGCCGTTGAAGACGCGCTTCCACGCCAAGGTGGATGGGACCAATGGAGACACGTGGCTGGAGCCGGTGGAGGCGACGCTGGGACGGTCGCACTTTACGGCGGAGGGGCAGATCGTGCGGGTCATTGCAGCCAAGGATGGTGAGCCGCCGCACAGTATTGGTCACGATATTGCGCTGACGGTGGACGTGGACCGGGCAAGGATCGAGGATTTTTTGCGACTAGCGAGCAAGGGGACGACGCAACTGCTGACAGGGGATGTGAGGGTGAAGGCGAAGGTGCACGTTCCGCCGGGAGCGGCGCCGGTGCACGAGCGGATGACCGTGGCGGGGACGTTTGCCCTGGGCGGGGCGCGGTTTGCGAGCGAGAAGATTCAGGGACGGATTGCGGAGCTGAGCCTGCGCGGGCAGGGGCGGCCGGATGCGGTGAAGACGACGGATGCGATGAGTATTGTTTCGACGATGCAGGGCAGCTTTCAGTTGGGGGGCGGGGTGGTGAAGCTGCCGGCGCTGGATTTCACGGTGCCGGGGGCGAAGATCGACCTCGCAGGCAGCTATGGGGTGGAAGACGGGACACTGAATTTTGTGGGTACGGCGAAGATGGACGCTTCGGTCTCGAAGATCGTGGGCGGGTGGAAGGGATTGCTGCTGAAGCCGGCGAACCGCTATTTCAAGAGGGGCGGCGCGGGAACCGAGGTGCCGATCCATATTGAAGGGACGCGGGAAGCGCCGAAGTTTGGCATCGACTTTGACCGGATGAAGACGGAGTAGGCGGGACGAGGTTGCGTGACGCGGGCGAGGCCTTTCGTGAGAATGGGGCGGCGGGATTACACTTGGTTGGCGAAGGGGAAGGATGCCTGTGATGAAGCGTAGAGAGTTTTTGAAGAGTGCCGCGGCGTGCGCGGCAGTAGCCGGGTGGATGGGCGAGGGAGCGATAGAGATGTTTGCCAATCCGCTGGGTTTGCCGATTGGCTGCCAGACGTGGCCGGTGCGGGATTTGATCGCGAAGGATTTTCCGGGGACAATCAAAATGCTGGCGGACGCGGGATTCACGATGGTGGAGCTTTGCTCGCCCTTTGGGTATAGCGACTCGGGATTTGGCGGCCTCAAGAAGTATAAGGGCGCCGAGTTGCGCCGGATTCTGGCCGACGCCGGGGTGGGCTGCATCAGCTCGCACTTCGGGATGGAGGCGCTGAGGAAAGACCAGGACGCGGCGATTGCGTGGGCCAAGGATGTGGGCCTCAAGCAGATGCTGGTGGCCAGCCTTGGCGGGCCGGAGAAGCCGACCATGGACGATGTGAAGCGGGCGGCGGACGAGTACAACAAGATCGCGGAGAAGGCGGCCAAGGCCAGAATTCAGCAGGGGCTGCACAACGAGGGATTTGAGAGTTCGATGGTGGATGGGAAGCGGACGTATGACATCCTGTTCGAGCTGCTCGATCCGAACCTGGTGAAGTTCCAGTTCCAGGTCTCAGAGATTGCCAACGGGTTTGACGCGGCGGAGTATTTCACGAAGTATCCGGGGCGGTTTATCTCGATGCATGTGCAGGGCTGGTCGGCGAGCGAGAGAAAGATTGTGGCAGTGGGCCAGGGCTCGCTGGACTGGAAGAAGATTTTCAGAGCGGCGAAGGTGGGCGGGATCAAGAATTATTTTGTGGAGATGGAGTTCTCGCTGATGACGGCCAGCGTGCCTTATTTGAAGAATCTGCGGGTGTGAGGGGTGCACTATTCTTCGAATGCAGCTTCGATGTTTTGCCCACCGTAGAAGATGCCGAGGATGGTCACCACCTCGCCAGTGATCTCAAAGGCGATGGAGACGCGCCTGCGAAAGCCGAAGACGCGCAGGCCGGGGCGAATGTCATCCCTTTGCGCACCACGAGCGGGGAATGTCCGCAGGCTCTCGCATTGCTTGACGATGGCCTCGGTGTAGTTCGCCGCAATCTCAGGAGACGCGGCGGCGGCGATATGGAAGAAGAGAGACACCAAGTGCGCCTCAGCTTCCGGGGCGTACACGACTTTGGGCATTATCCGGCTCTACGAGACGATTTGTGGGCTGCGGCGAGGGAAGCGCGCACCTTCTTCGCGGAGATTGCACGCGATGGGTCGGCCTTCATGGCGTCGTAGGCTGGAGCTACATCATTGCGCAGCCATGCATCAAGGGCTCGTTCGTGGGCTTGCAGTGCCCGCAATCCGTCGCGAATGACTTCGCTCTCCGAGGCGTATTCGCCGGACTCGACCTTGGTTCGGACCAATTCGGCCATTTCGTGGGTGAGGGTGATGCTGAACTGCTGGGTTGTGCGCATGGGGCGGCCTCCCGGTGCTGATAGGATTCTATCCTACTCAATTGCAGGCCACATTTTCACGGTGCTCCTGGGAGTTTTTGGGCGGACATGAGGCCGGCGTGTTTCTCGCTGTGGCGCAGCATGAGCTTGAGAAGTCCTGGCCATGGGCGGAGGACGGGGCGACCGGGGTCCTCAGCGACTCAGCCGGCTTTGTCGATTGCGGCGCAGGCTGCTTCGAAGGCATGAGCTCTGGCCAGGTCGAAGGTGGAGAACTCTTTGGCTACGTGCTCGATGGTGACACTTCGTTCGGGGTGCTTGATGAGGGTGTAATCGCACTTCCAATGGCCTTGCGCTTGTTGGTGCATCTCCATTTCGATCTCGATGCCTTTGTGCATGGCCTGAATCACGGGAGACTCCCTGGTGCGAAGAAGGAACGCGAATGCGTGTGAGATTCCGGATGGCCGCTGGGGTTGCTATGTTTTCGATTCGAGCAAACGGTCCTGGTAGCTAAGTTCGAGCATCTTCTCCACTTCCGCCGCGACATCTGAGGATGTGTCGACTACCGTAAACTCCTGAAGCGGCCACGGCGGTAACCCCGATGCCGGCGGCGGAGTGATTTCAACTTGGACGCTCAGCCCGGCGGGAGTGGTCTCCCGCACCTTGACCGTCATCTCCCAGTCGGAGAGTTGATGGCGGTCGATGAAGCGCTGCACCGCCGCGCGGCAGTGGTTCTGCTGCTCCTGGGAGAGTCCTCGCAAGTCCTGATCCATTCGCGTTCGCTCCTGTCCCCGATGAATGCCGCAGCCGCTTACTGCGATGAAGTGGCCTTCTGATTTTTGACCTGGAGATCGTTGACCACTTGCTGCACATTGGGCACGGCGAGTGCAATGGTCTCAGCTGATTTGCGCGTGTCTTCCGTTGTCACGTCTCCGGTGAGCGTGACAACGCCGTTCTTGACTTCGTAGTTCACGCTATGGTGCATCTTGTTCTGGATCAGCGCGGCGTCAAGATTCTTTTCGATGCCCTGGTCCAGATCGGAGTTCATGGCATTTTGCGCGGTTGCGGTACCTGCGGGAATCACGGCGATTTCATCGGCGACGACTTGCGTGCCGGCGAGAGATTTTGCCAGGGATTCTGCCTGTGCCTTGTCATTGGCATTGGTCACATTGCCGCCCAGAGTCACGATGCCCTTGTCGCGATCCTGGCTGACGGAAACGGACTTGAGGCCTGCCTGATCGAGGGACTTGCGGATGCTGCCGGAGACATCGGGTGAGTTGGCGGAGGTTCCGCGGCAGCCTGCGAAGGAGCCGATTGTCAATAGTGCCAGCACGGTAACGAGCAATTTGGTGGTTTTCATATTCTTCCTTTGAACGGCGCCAAGCCCAGGTTCAGGGGAACGAGCAAATCCTGCTCCTTGGCGCCAGTCTGATGGTTGATCCATGATGACTGGCGGCGCTGTACAGAAACGCTCACCGCGCTCGACATGGGCCTGCGCCGCGGGGGCCGAGGTTGCCGCTGGGTGCGCTGTATACGCCTTGCCCGTACCTGCCTCTGCGTGATTGACTTGGTTTCGAAGGCGGAGCGCAACCATGGGATACATCCTTGCACTGGACCAGGGGACGACGAGTTCCCGCGCGATTTTGTTTGACGAGGCGGGGACCATTGCTGCCGTGGCGCAGCACGAGTTTGAGCAGTTCTACCCGCAGGCGGGGTGGGTGGAGCACGATCCCACCGAAATCCTCACCAGTCAACTGGCTTGCGCGGTTGAGGCGCTGGGCAAGGCGGGGGCGCGTCCGCGGGACGTGGCGGCGATTGGGATTACCAACCAGCGTGAGACGGTGGTGGTGTGGGAGCGGGCGACTGGGAAGGCGATTCATCCGGCGATCGTCTGGCAGGACCGGCGCACCGCTGAGCGGTGTGAGGAGCTGGTCGACGTTGGAGTGGAGGATGCAGTTGGCCTGCGGACCGGGCTGGTGCTGGACCCGTATTTTTCGGCGACCAAGGTGGCGTGGATTCTGGATCACGTGCCGGGGGCACGGGCGCGGGCCGAGCGCGGGGAACTGGCGTTTGGCACGGTGGACAGTTGGCTGATCTGGCACCTGACCAGCGGACAGCGGCATGTGACCGACGTGACGAACGCTTCGCGGACGCTGCTCTTCAATGTTGTGAAGGGCGAGTGGGACGAGGAGATGCTGCGGCTGTTTGGGGTTCCGGAGAGCATGCTGCCCTCGGTGGTGTGGTCAAGCGAAAAAGTGGGCGAGGTGACGACGACGCTCGGCCTCGGCGGCGTGGCCATTGCAGGCATTGCCGGCGATCAGCAGGCGGCGCTGTTTGGGCAGTTGTGCTGGCAGGCGGGTGAGGCCAAGAATACCTACGGGACGGGCTGTTTTTTGCTGCAAAACATTGGGACGGAGTTCGCGCGGTCGAAGCACAGGCTGATTACCACCCTGGCGGCGAGCGCGGAGAAGCGCCTCGAATACGCGTTTGAGGGCAGCATCTTTATTGGCGGGGCGGTGGTGCAGTGGCTCAGGGACAATCTGAAAATGATTGGCTCGTCGGGCGATGTGGAAGCGTTGGCGGCCAGCGTGCCGGACACGGGAGGGGTGGTGTTTGTGCCTGCATTTGTGGGGCTCGGCGCGCCGCACTGGGATGCGCATGCGGCGGGATTGCTGATCGGGCTGCGCAGGGATACTTCGCCGGGCCAGATTGCGCGGGCGGCGCTGGAGAGCATTGCCTTCCAGGTGGCGGATGTGCTGGAGGCGGTGCACAGCGAGACCGGTACGCCGCTTGGCGCGTTGCGGGTGGATGGCGGCGCGGCGGTGAATAATCTGCTGATGCAGTTCCAGGCCGACGTGCTGGGCGTTCCGGTGGTGCGGCCGCAGGTGACGGAGACGACGGCGCTGGGGGCGGCTTACCTTGCGGGGCTGGCGGTGGGTTTCTGGGCCGGACCGGAGGAGTTGCAGGCGAAGCGGACGGGCGATGCGCGGTTTGAACCGAAGATGGGTGCGGCGGAAAGGGCTGAGAGGCGTAGACGCTGGCAGCGGGCGGTGGAACGGGCGAAGGGCTGGAGCGAGTAATATGCGGGGTCAGGATTGGACGGCGGCTTTGCGGATGGCTTCGCCGATGTAGGCGACACGGTCCCAATCGGCGTCGGCGGTGACCATGTCGCTGATGCCGAGGACAAAGCGTGTGCCTCCCTGGCACTGGCCGATGAGTGAGTCGACGAAGGCGCGGAATTCGGCGTCGCTGGCGCTGTGGCGGCAGAGCAGGATGGAGGGAATGCCGCCCCAGATGGTGATATGGCCGGCGAAGGCGGCGCGCAACTCTTCAATGCGGCAGCGGGTCATGGGGAAGGGACAGACGGAGTCTGCCACGTCGAATCCGGTTTCGAGGTAGGCGGGGAGCAGGCGGCGGTTTTCGCCGTCGGTATGTGTCATCAGGAACTTACCGCGGGCGTGCAGTTCGCCTGCGTAAGAGCGCAGGTGAGGAAGAAAGTATTTGCGGTAGAAGGCCGGATGGGTGATGCCGTCGTCGTAGTTTGCGCCGAGATAGATGACTTCGGCCGGCAGTTCCATCGCGATGTGGCGAATCTGGGCGAAGACCGGCTCGATTTGATCGGCTAGGCGCAGGACGGCAGCGGGATCGTCGGCGAGCGCGTAGAAGAACTGCTCGGTGGTCATGAGCTCTTTCATGATGAGATGAACCGGGCAGGATGCTCCGAGGGCGTGGACGACGGCGAGGCCGTTGCCGGCCAACTTTTCTCGAAAGCGGATGTAGCGCTCGGGACGAGGCACGACGCGGATACGGGTGAAGAGATCGCCGACGACGTCGAAGTCCTCCCGGCGCTGAATTGCGTGGCGGGTAATCCAGGAGACGGATGCGCCGCCCTCCAGCATTTCCTCGGTGAGAATAGTTGCGGTATGGAGAGAGCCGGCGGGCGAGAGGTAGTCGATGATTGTCTCGCGGCCGTTCGTGGAAATGCGTCGCTCCGCGCCGTCGAATTTGATGTCGTAGGGACAATCGGCCCAGTTGAAGAGGCCCAGGGTGCGGTTGCCTTCGCCTTCGGGTGAGGTGGTGAAGTCGGGGATGGTGGCATAGACAGCAGCGCCGATGCGGCTGGCAATCTGGACAAGATCGAGGCCTCGCAATTCAGAGGGGAGATTTCCATCGCGCAGGCGGGCGCGGCGCCAGAAGTCGAGGCGCGGCGCCCAGGGAAGCTGGACGGCCGGCTCTCCGCGAATGGCGTTGAGAATGCGTTGGCGATGATCCATGGTTCGAGACCTGGGCGAAGAGGTTGGATGTAGTTATAGACCGGCGATGGATGCAGCGCAAATCTCCCCGTGTTGAGAAAGTGAGAGAATACTCGGTTGGCCGGAGGGCTGAAAGGGAGGAACGATGCGGCGGGAAGAGATGGTGCGCAGAATCCGGGAGCAGTTTGAAGCGCAGATTCCGTGGGATATTGCGGTGATTGGCGGCGGGGCTACGGGAGTGGGCGTGGCCGTGGATGCGGCGGCGCGCGGGCTGAGCGTGGTGCTGGTGGAGGCGCGCGACTTTGGCAAAGGCACCAGCAGCCGCAGCACGAAGTTGGTGCACGGCGGGGTGCGGTACCTGGAGCAGGGGAATATTCCGCTGGTGATGTCGGCCTTGAAGGAGCGCGGGCTGCTCAGGCAGAATGCGCCGCACCTGGTGCACGATCTGGCGTTCGTGGTGCCGAACTACTCCTGGTGGGAGGCGCCGTTTTATGGGATCGGGTTGAAACTCTATGACCTGCTGGCGGGCAAGTATGGGTTTGGCGCCTCGCGGCTGCTGACCAAGGAAGAAACTCTGGCCCGGTTGCCGGCGCTCGAGCCGGAGGGGCTGACGGGCGGGGTGGTTTATTTCGATGGGCAGTTTGACGATGCGCGGCTGCTGATTCACCTGGCGATGACGGCGGCGGATCTTGGAGCGGCGCTGGTGAACTATTGCCCGGCGACGGGGCTGCTGCGCGATGAGGATGGGTATGTGAACGGCGTGACGGCGCGGGATGAGGAGACGGGCGAAGAGTTGGAGATTGCGGCGCGGATGGTGGTGAACGCGACCGGGGTATTCACCGACCAGGTGCGGCGGATGGCGGACCCGGAGGCGGAGACGCTGGTGGTCACGAGCCAGGGGATTCACCTGGTGTTTGACCGGTCGTTCCTTAAGGGAGACACGGCGCTGATGGTTCCCCGCACGAGCGATGGGCGCGTGTTGTTTGTGATTCCGTGGCATGGGCATGCGGTGGCGGGCACGACAGACACTCCTGTGGATGTGGCGAGCCTGGAACCGCGCGCGCTCGATGAGGAGATTGAGTTTGTGCTGGAGACGGCGGGGCGCTATCTGACGCGGCAGCCGACGCGGGCCGATGTGCTGGCTGTGTTTGTGGGACTGCGGCCGCTGGTGAAGGGCGAGGGAAAGACATCGGCGCTGTCGCGGGATCATGTCATCCATGTAGACACGTGCGGGCTGCTGACGATCACCGGAGGCAAGTGGACGACATACCGGCACATGGCCGAGGACTGCGTGGATCACGCGATTACGCTGGGACGGCTGCCGGATTTGGAATGCGCGACGAAGAATCTGCGGATTCATGGGTACGTGGAGGAGTCGGCGGGGCTGGGATGGCTGGAAGTGTACGGATCGGATGCGAAGGCGATCAAGACGCTGGCGCGGGAGCCGCGGCTGGCGGCGCGGCTGCATCCTGATTTGCCTTACATTGCTGCCGAGGTAGTGTGGGCGGCGCGGGCAGAGATGGCGCGGACGGTGGAAGATGTGCTGGCGCGACATACGCGGGCGCTGTTCTTGAATGCAAAGGCGGCGATGGAGATGGCGGAGCCGGTAGCGTGGCTGCTGGCTGAGGAGCTGGGGCGCGATGAGGCTTGGATTGCAGCACAGGTTGCTGAGTTTTGTGCACTGGCGGAGCTGTACCGGGTGGTATGAGGGCAGCCACATCACTCGATGCGCAGCGCTTGCATGGGGTCGAGTTTGGCGGCGCGGGTTGCTGGGAGCCAGACGGCGAGCAGGGCTACCGCGGACAAAACGATGGGAACTGTGACGAAGACGAAGGGGTCCCAGGATTTGACGCCGAACAGGAAGCTTGAGATGAGGCGCGTGAGGCCGAAGGCCGCGGCAATGCCGAGGACTACACCGATGATCGCCAGCCTCATGCCATGCCAGACAACGAGTTTGCGGATGGTGGAGCGGTCTGCGCCGAGGGCCATGCGAATGCCCATCTCCTGGGTGCGCTGCTGGACGGAGTAAGCCATGAGGCCGTAGATGCCGATGGCGGCGAGAATGAGCGCCACGGCGCCAAAGATGGTGAGCAGAAGCATGTTGAAGCTGTCGCGTGCCGTCGAGCTCACCACAATCTCTTCCATCGGCCGCACCCGCGCTACCGGGAACCCGCCGCTCGCCTGCCGCAACTGCTCGGTTACGGCGGCAATGGCCTGGCGGGGGTCGCCGTGGGTGCGGACCAGCCAGCCGACCGGACCGATACGGGCGTTCAAAGCGGTCATGCCGTCGGTGACCTGGGCTTGCGGAACGATCATCATGGGGAAGGGATCGCGGTTGAGGCCGCCATCGTGGATGTCTCCGACCACGCCGACGATCTGGCGGGCGGGCTCGTCGAATTCAGGGCCGACTCCCTTGCCGATGAGGATTTGCTGGCCGACAGGGTTTTCTTTGGGCCAGAACTGCTTGGCCATGGCCTGGTTGATAAGGGCCACGCCCGGCGCGCCGGTGGAGTCCTTGTCAGTAAAGTCGCGTCCGCGGAGGATGGGGATCTTGAAGACGCTGAAATAGCCGGGGGAGACGTTCATCCAGCCGGCGCCGGGGTCTTGCCCATCCTTGGCGGGCAGGCGGCCCACGACGCGAAAGGGCAGGCCGAAACCGCCCTCAAGCGGCAGGCAGCAGGTGGAGGCTGAGGCCTCAACACCGGGGATGGCATTGAGGCGCTCGCGGCCATCGCGGGAGAGTTGGGCGACACCGGCCGTTTTCTGAAAGCGGTCTCCGGTGAGCGACATCTCGAGCGTGAGCACGTGGTGGGGATCGAAGCCGGGATTGACGCTGCGCAGGGCAAGGAAAGTGCGGATGAGCAGCGCAGCGCCAATGAGCAGAACCAGGGCCAGCGAGACTTCGCTGATAACCAGCAAAGAGCGGGCCTTGCTTTGGCGGAAGCCAGTGCCGGAGCGGCTGCTGGATTCCTTCAGAGAAGAGTTGAGGTCGGCGCGCGAAGCGCTTACGGCGGGAAAGAGGCCGAAGAGGATGCCGGTGAGGAGCGAGACGGCGAGGGTGAAGCAGAGGACGCGCCAGTCGAGGCCGACGGCTGCGCCGTTCTCGCCGATGCGGGGGAGGCCAGCGGGACTGACGGCGAGCAGGGCGCGGACGCCGGCGAAACCGAGAATGAGGCCGAGAATGCCACCGGTGACGGAGAGCAGGACGCTCTCCGTGAGCAACTGGCGGATGATGCGGGAGCGACCAGCGCCGAGGGCGGAGCGGATGGCGAACTCGCGTTTGCGGCCGGTGGCGCGGACCAGCAGCAGATTGGCAACATTGGCGCAGGCGATGAGAAGCACCATCCCGACGGCGCCGAGCAGGACGAACAGCGAAGAGCGCACACCGCTGACGATGGTGTCGCGCAGTGGCTGGACGGCGAAGCTCATTTTGGGATCGACGTCTGGATAGGTGCGATGGAATTGGGCGGCGGCGAGCTTCATTTGCGCATTGGCCTGAACCAGCGTGACACCGGGTTTGAGCAGGCCGGCGGAGAGGAAGTAGTGGCCCTGGTTGGTGCTGTTGGGTTCGAACTGGAAGGGCAGCCAGAGGTCCGACGCGGGATCGGTTTGGAAGGATGGCGCGAGGACGCCGACGACGGTGTATGGCTCGTTGCCGAGCGAGAGCGAGCTGCCGGCGATGTTGCGGTTGCCGCCGAATTTGCGCTGCCAGAGGCCGTAACTGAGGACGACGACCTTGCCGCCGTTGGGCAGGTCCTCCTGCCGCGTGAAAGTGCGGCCGAGCATGACCGGAGCGCCAAAGAGGCGGAAATACCCTTCCGTCACGTGGAGACCGTGGACCTGCTCTGGGCGGTCGCCGGTCATGTTGAAGCCGGGGCCACCGAAGTCGTAAGCGGCAACTTCCTGGAAGACGGCGGTCTGCTGCTGCCAGATGTGGAACTTGGTAATGGAGGCGGCGGCGCCGCTGCCGTCGGGATAGGCGCTGAGAAACTGCACGATGCGATCGGCGTCAGGGTAGCTGAGCGGCTTGAGCAGGACCGCGTTGACCACGGTGAAGATGGCGGTGTTGGTGCCAATGCCAAGGGCGAGAGCGGCGGTGGCGGCCAGGGTGAAGCCGGGGTTCTTGATGAACATGTGCAGGGAGTGCTTGATGTCATTCCAGAGGTTTCCCACAGGCTGGCTCCATAGCGCGGAAGAATTCTTAGGACCTTAGACGTAACGATAGCGGAGGCGGGTTGGTTCCCGAGGGATAGATTGTTGGGATTTATTGTGACGTGGGAGGACAGGCCTCGTGGTTTGTCACACTTTTTGGCCGCCGCAGCGACAACGCGAAAAGGACAGGCACTCCGGATTGGCGGTGAATCGAGAGTGGAATAGCTGAGTTTCGTGGTATCCCACCCTTGACGCGATGAAGCTGCGTCAAGGATGGGGCACCCAGCCTTGGCGGCCAGGATTTTGTGCGAATAGCTGGCCGCCGGCTAAGCTAACTCGACTTCGATTTTTTTGGCTTCGGCGTCGAGCTTGACGATTTTGAAGGTGCGGATCTGGCCTTCGCCCAGTGGCTCGGGCTTGGCGGAGGCGGCTGGGGTGTTGCCTTTCCAGCGGTCTTTGAGCATGGACGAGAGGCTGGAGAGATCGGCCTTGGCTTCGGGCTTCTTGGCTTCGGCTGCCGGCGCGGCTGCGGCGCTGATGCGGCAGTTGGCGCGGATGCCGTCGCCCAGCTCGACAATGGTGAGGGTGGGCGACTGATCGATGACGCGGCCGGAGACTTTGTCGCCGACTTTGTGCTCGGCGATGTACTCGTCGATGTCCGTGGGGATGAGCTGCTTCATGGAGAGCTTGATCTGGCGCTTCTCTGAGTCGATGGCGAGGATCTGGGCTTTGACGATCTGGCCTGTGCGGAGCATTTCAGAGGGATGATTGAGGCGGCGCTCGGCGGTGATTTCGCTGATGTGGACAAGACCCTCGATGCCGGGCTCGATCTCAACGAATGCGCCGAAGTTCATGATGTTGGTGACGGGGCCCTGGATCTGCGAGCCGACGGGGAATTTCTTTTGCACTTCGAGCCACGGGTCGCTGAGGGCTTGCTTCAGGCCGAGCGAGATGCGGCGTTCTTCCGGCTTGATGGCGAGGATGACGGTGTCGACGCGATCGCCCTGCTTGAGGAGGTCCGAGGGATGGCGGACCTTTTTGCCCCAGGCCATTTCCGAAATGTGAATGAGGCCTTCAACGCCGGGTTCGAGCTCGACAAATGCGCCGAAGTCGGTGAGGCGGGTGACGGTGCCGGTGACGCGCTGGCCGGCGACGAGACGATCGGGGGCGGTGGTCCAGGGCTCGGCCTGGAGCTGTTTGAGGCCGAGAGAGAGCTTCTTGGTGTCTGGATCGATTTTGAGGAGCTTGACTTGCAGCTCCTGGCCGACGGTGAGCACGTCTTCCGGCTTGCTGACGCGGGAGTGGGCGATGTCGGAGATGTGGAGCAGGCCGTCGATGCCTCCCAGATCGATGAAAGCGCCATAGGGCATGAGGGTGCGGACGGTTCCGGTGAGGATGTCGCCCTCTTGCAGGGCGGCGTGGCGGGCTTCATTGATGCCGCGGGCCTGCTCTTCGAGGACGACGCGGCGATCGACGACTACATTTTCGTCGGTCACGTCGAGCTTGGTGATGCGGCAGGTGATCTCCGTGCCGACGAGCTTCTCGAGCTCGACCGCGTCGCGGGTTCCGCTGCGGCTGGCGGGCATGAAGGCGCGGACGCCGATATCGACGGAGACGCCGCCCTTGATGACCTCAGTGATAGTGCCGACGACGGCGGTTTTCTCGGCAAAGGCTGCCTCGATGGCCGTCCAGTCGCGGACCTGGGCGACTTTGAAGCGGGAGAGCTCGTAGTAATGCTCTTCGTTGCGGCCGGTGACGGAGACGGGGAAGCTGTCGCCGGGATTCACGCCTTCAGCGTTGTGGGGGAAGGCGGAGCGGGGCAGAACGCCCTCTGTCTTGTAGCCGATGTCGAGGAAGACCTGGTCGGCGGAGAGCGAGACCACGGTGCCCTGCAACTGCTTCTGGCCGGGGACGGGCTTGTGGGAGTGGGTGCGCTCGAAGTCGCGGAGCAGGTCGGCGAAGGACTCGGCGGGTTCTTCCGCGGGCTCGGCGATGGGCGCCGGGATCGGTTCAGCGATCGGCTCGGGGGCGGGCGTGGGAACTGGGGCGGGCGGCGGCGCGGCGGCTTCCGGCTCGGGCGCGGGCTCCGGGAATGGGGCGGGGAGCGGCTCGGCGACGGCCTCGGGGGTGGGCTCGGGTGTTTCTTCGGGCGTGGGCAGGGAGTCTGGAAGGCTGTCGTTGGTCATGATGTTTACCCTTCCATTCTCACATGGTTGGGTGGAGATTGGCCGGGAGGGGTGGTTGGTGCGGGTGTGTGGACGGGCGAGGCCGCCAAATCCTGATCGCTCCGCCCGTCCAGGGAGGAGATGGCTGGAGTTTGACTGGACTCGAAGAGTGCGAGGACTTGTGATGAGGATTGCGGCATTTTGAGTGAATCGGGGGGATTGGAGGAGACGCGGCGGAGGGCTGAAGTAAAGGGATTGATCTTGGATTTCGCCGGTTGTGAAAGGACTCGCTCGATTGTGTGGACACTGACGGGGTCAAGGAGCGAGAATTGCGGACGCAGGGAGAGGGGCTTTATGAAATCGACTTCTTTGACACGACGGGATTTTGTGCGGATGAGCGCGGCAACGATGGCGGCAGGTGCGGCGGTGAAAGCAACGCTGTTGGAACCGCCGGCGCTGGCGGCTCAGACCATGGGGGGGGGGCGCAAGATTCGCTTTGCCTCGATTGGAACCGGAATTCGCGGATGCGACATTCTGCGCTCGGCGCGGGAGGTGGCGACGGGCGAATGCGTGGGCATTGCGGACATCTACGACATGCACCAGAAGGCCGGCAAGGAGGCCTGGGGCAAAGACGTCCCGACCACGCGGGATTATCGCAAATTTCTGGATGACAAGAGCATTGACGCGGTGATTGTGGCCACTTCAGACCACCTGCACAAGCACGTGGTACTGGATGCGGTGGCGGCGGGCAAGGACGTTTACTGCGAGAAGCCGATGTCGCACACGGTGGCCGACGGCATTGAAATGGTGAAGGCGATCCAGGCCAACAAGCGGATCTTCGAGGTGGGCAGCCAGCGCGTGAGCAGCATTCTGTTCAAGAAGGCGGCGGGGATTTATGCCTCCGGCAAGCTGGGCGAGGTTCATTATGTCGAGGCTTACACCAACCGCAATTCGCCGAGCGGCGCGTGGGTTTATCCGGTTGCTCCCGGCTTTACCCCGGAAGCGATCGACTGGAAGGAATTTGTGCGCGACGCTCCGCCACACGACTTCGATCCCGTACGATTCTTCCGCTGGAGGTGCTTCAAGGACTATGGCGAGGGCCTGGCGGGCGATCTGTTTGTTCATCTGCTTTCCGGCTTCCAGTGCATCAGCGGGATCAACGCGGCGCCGACGCGGGCTTACTCGACAGGGAGCCTGACGCACTTCAACGACGGGCGCGACTTCCCTGACCTGCTGGCGACGCTCTACGACTATCCCGGGATCGCGTTGAGCCTGCACTGCAACCAGAACAACGCGTCGGAAGAGCCGATTATCTTTGCCGGCAAAGAAGCCACGATGCAGATTCTGGGCGACACGCTGACGGTGGTTCCGCAGAATACCAAGCCGGAGCCGGAGGGCTACTCGCTGGATGGCTGGACCAACGAGCTGAAGGCGCAATACCTGGCCGAGTGGCACAAGGCGAACCCTGCCGGGCCGGTTGAACTGGAAGGCGTGGAGAGCTACTCGATTCCGCGCGGGTACGACGACACGGCGGCGCACCTAGCCAATTTTTACAGTGCGATTGAAACGCGGGAGCACGTGGCGGAGGACGAGATCTTCGGCCACCATGCGGCCATCGCCTGCCACATGGCCAACGAGTCGTATTTCAGGAAGAACGTGGTCACCTGGGACGCGGCGACCAACACCATCAAGGGATAAGAACAGAGGCGTCCGTCCCCCGGACGCCTCAGGAGAAAACGCATGAGAGTTTCATCACGCAGGACCTTTTTGAAGACGACGGGCGCGGCGGTTGCCGCGGTCTGCGCCGGCGCGGACCGGCTGGTTGCCAAGCCGCTCAAGATGCCCCTCGGCCTGGAGCTTTACAGCGTGCGGCAGGATATGGCCAAGGACCTGGAAGGAACGCTGGCCAAGGTAGCCGCGGCCGGGTACAAGGTTGTGGAATCGGCCGGTTTCGTGAACCACTCGGCGGCGGAGTATCGCAAGGCGATCGACAATGCCGGTATGAAGCTGATCAGCGGGCACTATACGCTGGCGCTGCTGCGGACAGATCTGGACAAGATCATTGAAGGCGCGCACACCGCGGGGATGAAGTACATTGTGAACTCCTCGTCGGGCGGGCAGCACCGGGTGCCATCGACCGAGCGGGAACTGAGCCTGGACGACTGGCGCTGGGTGGCCGACGAGATGAACAAGATCGGCGAAAAGACCAAGGCGGCTGGGATCACGCTGGGCATGCACAACCACACGCCGGAGTTTGCCACGCTGGATGGCGTGCTGGTGTACGACGAACTGCTGAAGCTGACCGATCCCAACCTGGTGACCTTCCAGATGGATTGCGGCTGGGTGTTTGCTTCGGGGCACAATCCGGTGGAGTTCCTGAAGAAGACGCCGAATCGGTTCCCGCTGCTGCACGTGAAGGACATGATCATGCAACCGGACGGCAAGGAAAAGATCACCGTGCTGGGCAAGGGGAGCATTGACTACGGCCCGATTATGAAGGCAGCCACGGGGTCGAAGTACTACTACGTGGAGCAGGAGGCATACGACATGGAAGAGTTTGAAGAGCTCCGGTTGGATGCCGAATACATGCGCCACTTGAACGTGTAAGAGCGCGGCAGTTCCAGTTCGGCCCGCTGCCGGAGCCCCGATGGGCAGGCGGCGGGCCGAACCAGCTTGCAGGGGAAAACATTTTCAACGCGAGGAGAGAGGCCTTATGAAGACACCTTCAATGACCAGGCGGGATTTTGTGCGGATGAGCGCGGGCGCGGCCGCGGCAGGGGTAGCGGTGAAGGCAACGCTGCTGGAGCCGCCCACGCTGGCAGCCCAGACCGCGACAGGCGGAGCGAGCGGACGCAAGATTCGCTTTGCCTCAATAGGCACCGGGATCCGCGGCTGCGATCTGCTGCGTTCGGCGCGGAAGGTGCCGACAGGCGAGTGCGTGGGCATTGCCGATCTCTACGACATGCATCAGCACGCCGGGCTTGAAGCCTGCGGCCACGATGTTCCGATCACGCGCGACTATCGCCGGTTCCTTGACGACAAATCCATCGATGCCGTCATTGTCGCCACGTCCGACCACCTCCACAGGCACATTGTCATCGACGCCGTCTCTGCGGGCAAAGACGTCTACTGCGAAAAACCCATGTCGCACACCGTTGAAGCCGGCTTTGAGATGGTCGCCGCTGTGCAAGCGAACAAGCGCATCCTCGAGGTGGGCAGCAACCGCGTGAGCAACCTCCTCTATCGAAAGGCCGCCGAGCTCTACAAGTCCGGCCGCATCGGTGAAGTCCATTACGCTGAGGCGCACATGGATCGCGGCAGCCCGTCGGGCGCAGGCGTCTATCCCGTTCCTCCGGGCCTCACGCCGGAGACCGTCAACTGGGCCGAGTTCATTCGCGATGCTCCGCCCCATCCCTTCGATCCGGTCCGCTTCGTTCGCTGGCGTCTCTACAGGGATTACGGCGAAGGCCTCGCCGGCGATCTCTTCGTTCATCTGCTCTCTGGCTTCATGGGCGTCAGCGGCATCAGGACGCCTCCCATGCGCGCCTACTCCACCGGGGGCAACGTCCGCTACATAGACGACCGCGAATTTCCAGACGTTCTCTCGACGCTCTACGACTATCCTGGCGGCATCACCCTCGGCATCCACACCAACATGGTCACCAACTCGCCGGAGCCGATTATCTTCTCGGGCGAGGAGGCGAACCTGACGATCATCGGCAACACGCTGACGATTACGCCGGGGGATACGCGTCCGCAGCCCGAGCGCTACGGGCTGAACGGCTGGACGGAGGCGTTGCGAAAACAGTACACCGACGAGTGGTACACCACCCACACGGTGCCGCCGCTCAGCATTGTTGAAGCCGAGTCGTACAGCACGCCTCCGGGCTACGACGACACCGCCGAGCACCTGGCCAACTTCTTCCACGCGATCGAGACGCGGGAGCACGTGGTGGAGGACGAGATCTTCGGCAACTCCGCATCCATTGCCTGCCACATGGCCAACTACTCCTATTTCAACCGCGCCATCGCCACATGGGACGAGGCGACAAAAACCATCAAGGGATGAACGAGGGCGGCCATCGAACGGCCGCCCGAGGAGAAGAACGCATGAGCAAAACATCGCGGAGAAGTTTTTTGAAGACGGCGGGCGCGGTGGCTGCGGCCACCTGCGCTGGCGCCGGGCAGTTGAGCGCCAGACCGCTGAACTTTCCCATCGGATTGCAACTGTATAGCGTGCGCGAACTGCTGGCCAAGGACTTTGACGGCACGCTGGCCAAGCTGAAGGCCGTGGGGATTCAAGAGGTTGAGGCGGCCGGCTATTACGGCCGCACCGCGACTGAATTCCGCGCCTCGATGGACAAGGCCGGACTGCGCTGCGTGAGCACGCACCATCCGCTGACGGCGCTGCTGGGACACGAGGACGAACTGATCGAGTATGGCCACACGCTGGGCCTGGAGTACATCGTGTGCCCAGGGCTGCGGCATCGCGATCCGGAGGGCAAGGGCCCGCTGAAGCTGGACGACTATCGCTGGGCGGCGGACGAGTTGAACCGTATCGGCGAGAAGGTGAAGAAGGCCGGCATGATCTTCGGCTACCACAACCACGAGTCCGAGTTTGCCAACGAGGGCGGCGTGGTGTTTTACGACGAGCTGCTGAAGCTGACCGAACCCAGGCTGGTGGTGTTCGAAATGGATTGCGGCTGGGTGTACGCGGGCGAGGCCGACGCGGTGGCCTACCTGAAGAAGACGCCGAAGCGCTTTCCGCTGCTGCACATCAAGGACATGGTGAAGGGGCCGGATGGCGTTGTGCATTCGCCGATCATGGGCAAGGGCAAGATGGACACCGTGGCGATTCTGCGCGCCGCGACGGGGATGAAGCACTACTTCCTCGAGCAGGAGGAGTTCGACGGCATCGAGCCCATTGAAGCGATCCGGCAGGATGCGGAGTACATGCGCAATCTGCAACTGTAACGCAGGGGCCGTTTCAGTTAGGCTGGCTGCATGAGTGTTTTTGACGAGCAGCAGGCAGAACTGGAACGGCACGAGTTCATGATGGGCGTGGAGCGGGGCAGGCTGGCAGTGGCGCTGGACCTGCTGACGGACGCGCTGATCCTGGTGGGACAACACGGGGTTTATTGCGCGTCTACCCGCAACCCGGCCAGGCCGGCGCTGGACCTGCAGGCCGTGCTCGGCGGCATGAACGGCGCCAAAGAGCTGATTCAGTCGGTGATGGAAGAGTTGCGTAAAGGCAGGGACCAGGGAACAGGGGTCCGGGAATAACTTGAGGCGGGGCGCTGGAGGCGGCAGTATCAGCTGATTGCACCCGGGGAGCCTGAAGTGCGGTATGCTGGATATGCGCGCCCGTAGCTCAGCTGGATAGAGCGAACGCCTCCGGAGCGTTAGGTCGGGAGTTCGAATCTCTCCGGGCGCACCATATACGACTTCTTTGTTTCCAGTATTTACAGCCACCTTTCCCTGCTCTTCTGCAACCCTCTTTTCTTCGGTGTGCCCAATTCTGTGCCCACCCATGAAAGAAAAGGCCTTTTCCATTGCTGCTTCTGACGGGTGGACGTACCGGGAGTGCTCAGCAAGGTCAATCTGTCTCCAACCCCTGGCCTTCCGCAGTTCACGGATTCGACGGCCAAGCCGGACGCAGATGTCGGTTGCCATAGAGCCATGGTCGGCGTAATATTGCCGTCAGATTTAGCGCATACAGTCTTTGCGCGCCAAGTCACCACCTGAAGGGATTCCAGATCAAAAGGCTGTGTGGTCTCGTGCTCTTGCTTCTCAGTTTCCCAGTAGTTGCCCAGGCCCCCCTCAGTCCTTTGCCCGATTCACGGTGTCCCCGCCCAGATCACGGGTCGCACCAAGACGGACGGCGAGGGGCGGACGATTGCGTACGAGTCTTGCCATAGCGGTGTCAATACCCGGCACTGCTTTTGGGTGCACGACTAGGGAATAGAGTGGCTGGAGTGTAGCAGAAGGTGAGAAATACTCTGTGGGGGTGAGGGAAGAATGGGAGAGTTAGGAGGACTCATCGTTATAGCTGTAATCGGAGCTTTCCTTTGGAGCGCAATCCGCGAGAGCGGAAAGAACGCTTCTAATCAACTTGATGTGGCGCATGAGGCTATTCGGCATGTGTCTTCATTTTTGCGGGAACGTACAGGCATCGGCCCTTGGTTCGAAATGGACGATTTCTATCGCCAACAATATGTGGATATTAAGTGCACGCGATGCCAGATCGACACTATCTTCGTTTCCAATGCAAATCCATCGCGTGAAACTGAATTCATAGATGTGCACTTCGCGAATGGCAAATTGACGATTATGTACGGGGAGAAGACCCTATATAATGGCTTCCCATTGAATATGGTGTCCTACGTGCAAGAGGCATATGCAATGTCAGAAGAGTATCCGCCGCCCAAAGAAACCGGCGCGTATGCTGCTTGGGCACAGTATTTTGGTGCTAAGGCCAAGAAGATGTCCTCGCCGAAAGCCCTTATGCCGGAAGAACAGCCATCGGCCATCGACGATCCCGAATTACATAATATTTTAGAACGCGCGAAGTTCACCATTAGGATGTCAGGTGCCCACTACAACTTCGAAGACAGTATCGAAGGAATCGAGGCACGCAAGAAGCATTATTCAGACATCGAAGATGCGGTTAGGGTGCTGACTGAAGCGGGATATAAGGTAAAGAGTAATGGATGGGGTTATGAATTGGAGGACAATTGGTAACCATAGAACCCGCTCTTCCGTACTTGCGAAGGCGATGATGCTTCCTTGGGGATCGGGCGAGTGAGTGCATACGCTTACGGTAAGGTTGGCTTCAATCCGAGTTTAGAAACCACCCATCCCGAATCGCGTGACGAAGGCAGCAACGAGGACATGTGATTCGAGTTTCCCGAAACCCGATTTACGCATGGGTCTCTTGCTTTCAACTAGGAATTGCGTCAGAATCCCAGAAACAGCAGATTCCTCCATCTTCGTTTGGCGGGAAACCTGCTCCACAAGGAAACGGAGCAGGCTGCTCTCGGTGTCGTCCCCCTTGGCGTCCCTACGTAAACGATCCAAAACGTCGGACCAGCGAGACGGCGTTTTCTGGAGGATAGCCCCAATCGCGTCTGCAAGAAAGTCCCACGGCCCCTGTGCCCACTGTCCCATGGACGGCGGAAGAGCGAAGTCCTCCCAGTAGTTGATATAGGCGCTTTTTAGAGAAGCCAAACCCATAGCCCTGTCGTTGGCTGGCTCCCATGTGCCGACGATGGGGAGGCACTCGTTTTCATCCCCATTGCCGAAGTCCGGGTGAAAGTAAAAGTAACCTCGCGAGCCGAGAACAAACCACTTGAGGCCCCAGGTGCCACTCACCATGCTCTCTGTCACTGAGCAGCGAATTACCCACTTCGGTTCAGCATCTAAGAAGGGAGCGAGAACCTCTTCCGGGTTCTCGCCCTCAAGCGCCTCCTCGGCTTCGCTCCGAAGCTCTTCATTATCCCCGAACACATTGATTAGCGCTTCGCGAACGTTGGGCAGGGAATCCGAGGCAATCTTACGTTTTGACTTTCCCCTGCCCACACTTCGAGCGACTTCGGAGTCAAGCGCTCCTTGAATCTCCGCCGATGAAACAGTGGTCCACGGAGGAACCGCCTCGACTTTCCCTTCGGGAACTGTCATTTGATTTCCTGCCTCGATTCAAGCCGGTTGAAAGAGAACGCTCACGCTGGAGTTTAGTCGCAAAAGTCGCTTAGGTCGGAGGTATTTGTGACTGATCGCCCCCTTGCCAGAGGATCGTGTTCCCAAACTTCTGCGCCTTCGCGGAGAGATTGCCGTCAAGCAGCAGACACTCAACCAAGCCGCTCCCTCTGCGCCTGCCAATGCACAAGTCTTTAGGCGATAGCCATGTCCATGCGTAAACGACCGGCATTTCATCCGGAAGATTCTCCAGTGCCTTTCTCAGTTCACCTACATTCATTTCGATTCCTCCTTTGGCATTTTCTCAAGGGTGCCTTTGCCCTCGGTTTTCCTCTTGCGATCAGCATCTTCTGCCTCTCGCTTTGCGCGGCACTCGTTACAGGGACCCATGGCTGCAAAATAGGGGATGTGCCCGAACCCTCCGCGCTCATCCCAAACGTTGGAGATGGGTCTGTGAATTCGATTGACCTTGCAGCGAGGGCACAGAATCCCATCACAAATGCACTGCACGGTGGTGAAATCGCCCTGTCTCCGGCTGTGGGGCGATTCATCGTCGATGCCAATGGTCCCACGGTATTCGTTGCACACCGGGCACCGTACTAGGCCGGGGGGAACGGGCCGCGCAGAGGGTTTGGCGGGGTTTGGCGGGTTGGTTGCGATTAAAGAAGGCGAGTCGCTCGTTGAAGACAGGTTAATTTCGGCCTGAGTTGAATCGGCTTCCTCGGGTGGGTTGAAGGTGATTCCCAACTTCCGGGCAATGATTTCTTCATTCCTCCAAAAGCTTGCCTCACCCTCTTCGTCTGAAATCCTCCTGAATGTCATGCCGCCCAGAGTGATTGTCTCCGGATCGTCAGTTGAGGGCGCTGGTGGCTCTGCGGGTTGTGCGTGCCCTTCGTCTTTGGGGCCTGTCTCTTGACGGCGACGGTTGTTAAGCTCTTGAGGCCGGTCGAACTCTTCGTTTGCCATGCGAGAATCTCCTTCTTAGCCGCGTTTGACTGTGAGTCAGGGGCGGCAAGCTGGATTCAAATCCCCCTTGTCCAGTTTCCGGAATGGCAGGCGGACCGGCCTGGGGCGCACAAGTGCCAGTTCCTGGCACTCGTGCTCCGAGTGTGTGGATGAGGTGAAGAAGGCGTCGCCATGGTCACAGCCGACTGGAGCCCCAGACTGCGCGGCAATCAAGCATGAACCAGAAAGCACAAAACCCTCCTGAACGGAGGGCCGACGTATTCCCGTTTGGTTGCTCCCCCGTGGGAGCCACATCCGCTTGCGCGTCCACCTTGCCCGGTCGGCAGGTTGGCATGGGTGTCGGCCCATTTCTTAATGTCGAAGCCGAGCTTACACCGCAGCCGCCCAGAATGCAAGGGTCCGGAAAGGGGCAGGTTGAGGGAGGTCCAAGGCAGGCAGATGGGCTGAGAATTGCTGCCCGAAAATTGTGCCCAATTTTGTGCCTACCGCTTGACCCTACCGGTAGCGATGAGGTGCTATTCTGACGTTGCGATGGGCGTTAAGAATCAGCACCCATCGCAATTCATCATTCTTCATCGCGATTGCCGCAAGTTGTTGATTCTTCGTTTATTAAGTCCTCCGGAGCGTTAGGTCGGGAGTTCGAATCTCTCCGGGCGCACCATACCTTGAATCATTCCACGACATTCCAGCGTTTGGTCTCCGGTGAAGGCCTCGGTCTGCGCGGCTGGACTCATCCTCAGGCGATTACTCCGGTGTGGTTCCGGCTCCGCGCAAATCCGGGCTGCGTCCTTTAAACTGGAGAAGGCCGCAGACAGCCAACGCCGGGCCCGGATCGGGTTTATATGCATTTTCACTTCCCTTTTGCGGTCAGCCAGATTCTGTGGACACTGACCTTTGCGGCGCAACTGGTTCTGCTGGTGGTTTTGCTGGGGCGGGACCGCGTGGGGCGCTATCCGTGGTTCACGGCCAGCATTGCCTTGTTCTCCTTGCGGCTTCTGGCCGAGGTGCTGCTGAGCGGCCGCCTGGCGATCCCGACACTGCGGATGGTCTTCATCGTCTTGGCCGATCTGGCCGCGGTGGTGGGCCTGCTGGTGGTGCTGGAGATTGCGCGCCGCGCATTCAGTGGGGCGAGGCGGCGGAGCTGGACGATCGGCGCGGTGGCGCTGCTGGTGGTGGCCGGCGGGGTGATTGCCGTATGGGGCGACTGGCCGGGGCGGAAAGACCTGATTCTGGACTCGCCGATGGCGGTGCTGCGACTGATGCAACTGGCGGCCCAGAAGGGCGACACGCTGGTGGATGTGCTCACCGTGGAGTTGGGCCTTTTGGTGGTGCTGTTTGGGCGGCGCTTCAAGGCAGGCTGGCACAGCCACGCGCAGCGGATTGTCATCGGCCTCTCCACCGTCGCCATCTCCTGGCTGTCGGTTGAGGGCGTGTGGCAGATCATTGCCGCCACGGCGCATCCCCATTCCCGCGAGGAGTACGAGCGCATCATCGGTCTCGGCGGCAGCATGGTAAATGCCAACAAGGTGGTCTACATCGCCGCGCTGGTGTGGTGGATTGCGTGCCTGTGGTTCGACGAACCCGGCACGGCAGCGCCACAGGAAGAGCCCGGCCCACTTGCGCTTCCCGAGGACGAAGCGGCAGAGGAGAGACTCATGGAGATGGACGACTCCTCGACCGGCAGCCGCGAAGCCTGACAACGGGGCCATATTTCGCCTCGCGGTTGTGATATAAGGTGCTTGTCCGCTCCATCATGCCGGGCAAGCCCGCGGACACAATCTTCCCTGCGAGGTTCGCTCTCCGATGCTCGAAGCTCATGCGCCCCACAAGCCGCTCCACGGGGTCTGGGAGTTTCTGCTCCAACTCTTCACTATCTCGGTCGGCCTGCTCATCGCCGCCCAAATCGAGAGCTGCGTCGAGTGGCGCCATCATGTCCATCTGGCCGAGGAAGCGCGCACCAATCTGCGCGCGGAGATTCAAAAGAACCTCAACGACCTGAAGAATGCCCAACCGGGCATGAAACGGTGGCAGCAAACCATCCATGCCGATCTCGAGTCCATGACGCGCATCCAGGAGCACCCCAACGACCTCAGCGCGCAGCACGCCACGCTGACCGTCAAATTCAGCGGCATTACCCTCAGCGACACAGCCTGGAGAACCGCCGAGTCGACCGGCGCGCTTGCCTATATGCCCTATGAAGAAGCCGAGCGGTATTCCAGCATTTACCAGGCACAGGCCGCCTTTCTGGCTTTCGAGGAGAAGCCGGCCGAAGATGTCGGGGGGATTCTGGGCCTCATTGCCCGCTACCATTGGAGCGACACCACCCGGATCACCGAGGAGCAAGCCTCTGCCGTCGCGGAGCGCCTCGGCCAGATGGAACTGCACCTCGCCCGCGGCGATCTTCTCCTCCAGGTGTGCATCGAAGACAGCTCAGCCTATTTGGAAAACCGCAAACCCAGCGACAGCTTCAATGAAGACGTGAAGTAAGAGGGGCGTTCGCTGTTCCCTGCCCTGTTTCCTGTTCCTCGCCACGGCGAGCCTTCGGCCTGATCGCTACATGTGGCAGCTTGCCTGGCCGCGCTTGGCCAGGTACTGTTGGTGATACTCCTCGGCGCGCCAGAATGTCTGGGCGCGCTCGACCTTGGTGACAATGCGCTTGGGTTTGAAGCGGCCTTCGGCGGTGAGCTGCTCGATTTTTGTGCACGCCGCGGCCTCCTGCTCCGGGGAGTGGAAGAAGATGGCGGAGCGGTATTGCGTGCCCCAGTCCGGACCCTGGCGGTTGAGGGTGGTGGGGTCGTGGAGGGTGAAGAAGGCGTCGAGGAGCTGTTCGAAGCTGACCTGGGCGGGGTCGAAGTCCAGTTCGACTACTTCGGCGTGGCCGGTCTGGTCGGAGCAGACGTCTTTGTAGGTGGGCCGGGCGAGCTGGCCGCCCTCATAACCGACAGCGGTTGCGGTGACGCCGGGGATGGCGGCAAATGCGGCTTCAACGCCCCAGAAGCAGCCTGCGCCGAAGGTGGCTTTTTCAATGCTCATGGCTATGAGATGCGCGGGAGTGGGTTGGAGTGACAGATTTCGCGTTCGTGGGATCCACGAAGGGGTCAGTGGTCCCTGGGGAATGAACGAGAGCCCGGGCCTGAAAGCCTCGCATACTCGCATTCTCTTCCGGGGGCTGAAGCCCGCGGCTCCCTCCGCAAGTTGAATGAACGGCCGCCGACTACTCCGGATTTTGGAGAAGCCAGTAGTGGAAGCCGTCGACGATGGCCATGAGGGCGGCCTGGTTGAGGTCGCTGCTGACGCCGGCGGTGGTCCAGGGCTCGTGGCCTTCGGCATGGAAGCTGACGGTGACGCGGACGTGGGCGGCGGTGTCGTGGGCGGAGACGTCAATGGCGGTGACGGTGAAGCGGCCCAGGTGCATGCGGGCGATGGCGGGGTACCATTTCTCGAGTTCCTGGCGCATGGAGCGGGTGAGCGCATCCACGGGGCCGGCGCCCTCGGAACGCGTGACGGCGACGGTGGACTCGCCGATGGAGAGCAGCATGGAGGCCTGGACGTAGCGGTTGCGGGTTTCGTCGGACTCGTCGAGGACGCGCCAGCTTTTGACGCTGAAACGATGTTCGAGGGTGCCGAGGACCTTCATGCAGGCTAGGCGGAAGGAGACTTCGCTGGCCGTGAATCCGCCACCTTCAATCATGCCCTGATTGGCGTCCATGAGGGCCTGGGCCTGGGCGGAGTTGAGTGTGATGCCCAGGGTCTCAGCGAGGAGGATGACGTTGGCGCGACCGGACTGGCCGTTGACGCCGATGACGGGGCTGGCGCCGACGAGGGCGGGATCGCACCAGAGATACGCGCCGGGGTTTTTGCGCTCGCTGCTGCCGTGCATGCCGGCCCAGGTACCGAAGGCGCCGATGCCGACGATGGGGATGCCGTGGGGCACGTCGAGCGAGAAGGCCGCGTAGGCGGAGTGCGCAAGTGAGGTGAGGCCGGTGAGGACCTCGGGGGTGACGAACTCGGCTTCGCCGCGGAGTTGCATGCCGCCGATAACCGTGGTCAGATTGACGTTCCCGCAGCGCTCGCCGGTTCCGAGCAGCGTGCCTTGAACCTGGACGGCTCCGGCAAGGATTGCGGCCCGGGCATTGGCGACGCCGAGCCCGCGGTCAGTGTGGCCGTGAAAGCCGAACTGCGCGCCGGGAAAGTCGCGCAACAGGCCCGAAAAGACGCCGGCCACTTCTTCAGGTTCTGCGCCGCCGGTGGTGTCGCAGATGACGATGCGGCTGACTTTTTGGGCGGCGCATTGGGCGGTGACCTGGTGGAAGTAGTCGAGGCTGCGCTTGCTGAAATCGGGGTCGCAGGCAGCGCCGTTTTCGCGGCGGCCGCAACAGGCATCCATGGCGTGCTCGAGATCGACGATGACTTCGAGGCCGTTGTCCTGGAGGCAGGCAATGGTCTCAGAGGCCATGAGCAGGTTTTCTTCCGGGGTGGTCTCGAGGGACTTCATCACGTCGAGGAGGCGCGACTTGAGGACGAGAACGGCAACCGGAATGTGCTGCTTGCGGTTGAGGATGAACTGAACGTCGGGCCACTGCTGAACCTTGGTGCCCCGGCCACGGGTGCGGCCGAAGAGGGCCAGCTTCATGCGGCCGGTGTCGACCGGCTCCAGCGCGGCGGTGAGGTCGGCGACGAATTGATTGGCGCCGGCGAAACCGATTTCAGCGTAATGGACGCCGAAGGCCGCCATGCGCTGGAGCAGGCTGACGGCATTGGGCACAGAGACATCGATATTCGGCTGCTGCATGCCGTCGCGAAGGCTGGTATCAAAGATTTCGACTTTTCGAGCTTCAGCTTGCTTCATGGGCTTCGGTATCCGTGGGTCGATGTGTTTTGCCAGAGATGCGGTCCCTGGGCCGGGAGCTTAACCGCGCTTCTTTCCGCCGGGTTTGCCGCCGGGTTTTACCCGGTGGGAGGGCTTGGCGGAGCTGCCGGGCCGGGGCTTGGAACGCGTAGCGCCGGGCTTTGCAGAGCCACCGTAGCGGGTCTTGGGTTTCCAGCCGGTGCCGGAGGGGCGAGCGCCTTCGCTGCGCGGTCCAGAGGGACGGGCAGAGCCGCCAGCGAACTTTTTGGTGCGCGGGAGGGGTGAGCCGGGTGTGCCTTCAGGGCGTGGCGTGAAGGGGCGGGCGGGGCGCGAAGCGGAGGATGGGCGGGCGTAAGATCGGTCTCCGCCGGGGGCGGGGCGGTAGCCGGAGCCGGTGCGCGGGTCGATACCGCCGCGTGGGCTGCTTGAACGAATGCCGGGACCGCCGGAGCGGGGAGGGCTCGACTTAAACCCCGCGGATTTTCCGGGTTTACTGCTGGGCCTTGCGCCGCCGGCGCGGGGCTTGCCACTGCTGGTGGTGAAGGCGCGAGGCAGGCCGCCTTCGCTGCGGAAGGGGCGGCTGGGGCGTTCGGCACGATCTGAACTGGGGCGTTCGGCACGGTCAAAGCTAGGTCGGCCTGCGGGACGATCGGAGTAAGACTGCGGCGCGCCGGGCCGGGGAGCGCTGGAACGGGTGCGGCTGAAGGTGGGGCGGTCGGATTGCTGAATCTCCTCAATGTGGAGATTGGGCGGGCGGACAGGGCGGAGGTCTTCATCGTGCGAGGGAACGTCGCGCCGGGGCGCCGAGGGGCGCTGGTAAGCGGGGCGGTCACCGCCGGCGGCAGGTTTGTTCCACGAGGGCTTTGCGCCGAAGCTGCGGCCAGCGCCGGTTCTGCCGGTTCCAGCCGGGCCGGTGCGGGGACGGTCTTGGCCGGCAGAGCCAGCCTGGAAGCGGGCCGGAGGCGCGGGGCGGTCGTTCTTCTTCCACGCGGGGCGAGGCGGACGGGGTGAGGCGGCGGCTTCACCTTCATCGCGGCGGAACGGAGGTTTGGCCGGTCCGGTGGAACCGAATTTGGCGGCGCCGTACTTTGCCGGGCCTGCGCCGGGAGCACGGCGGGGACGGTCTGCGCTGCCGGGGGTAGCGGGGCGGAAGGGCTTGGCCTTGTCAAAGGGCTTGCGGGGACGGTCGCCGGCTGGACGAGCTGACTTGGGAGAGTCGGGGGGAGCGGCGCGCTCTGCAAAGGGCTTGGGAGCGAACGGCTTGGCTGGGCGGGGGTGGATGGTGGGGCGAGGCGCGACCGTGGGCAGGCCGGCGGCGTCCAACGCGTTGCGGCGGCGGAGCTCCTTGGATTTGGGGGTGCGCAGCTTGCCCTCGGCGGCCTGACGCAAGGCGGTCAGTTCCGCGGGGTCCAGTTCGCGCAGGTTGCCGGGCTCCTGATCGAGTACCAGCGGTCCATAGCCGACGCGGCGAATTTTCTCAACAAAATGGCCGACTTCTTCAAACATCTTGCGCAGTTCGCGGTTGCGGCCCTCGATGAGGACCACTTCGTACCAGGGATTGTCGCCCTGGCGGACCTGGCGGACGCGGGCGGGCGATGTGCGAACCTTGGCAGAGCCGGGCTTACCGCGCTCAATGGCCACACCTGCGCGGAGGATTTCGAGCTCGGCCTCGGTGGGCTGGCCGGCGACCTTGACGAGGTAAGTTTTCTCAACGCCGGAGGAGGCCTTGGTGAGGCGGTTGGCGAGTTCGCCGTCGTTGGTCACGACGAGCAGGCCTTCGCTCATATAGTCGAGGCGGCCGACGGGGTAGAGCCGCTCTTTCATCTTGTCAAAGAACTGCATGACCGTGGGCCGGCCTTCCGGGTCCTTGACGGTGGTCACAAATCCTTTGGGTTTGTTGAGGACGAAGTAGCGTAGGCGCTCGGCGCCCTGGAGGAGCTTGCCGTCGACGCGGATGTGGTCGCGGCCGGCGTCGGCCTTGGTGCCCAGCTCAGTAACAACCTTGCCGTTGAGCTGGACGCGGCCATGCTCGATCATTTCTTCGGCCTTGCGGCGGCTGGCGACGCCGGCCTGGGCGAGGATTTTCTGCAGGCGCTCAAGCTTTGCTGGGGGGCGGGGAGCTGGGGTAAACTCGGGCTCGATGTCGGACTCGGGCTCCGGTTCGGACTCGGACTCGACCGCGGAGGCGGCTTCGGATTCATTCTCGCCTTTGCCTTGGGCGAGTTCTTCGGCGAAGATCTGGGCTTCCAGCTCGGTGCCGGTCCCCGGCGCGGGGCCGTCGGCGAGCTTTTGGGTTTCTATTTCGGTCTTGGCTGCGAGGTTCGGATCGGTTTCGGCGACGGGCTTCCGGCGGGACTTCGGCTTAACGGTCATACGGGTACTCATTCTGCCTGCTCAGTTGGGGGAAGGGGCAGCAGGCGCGGCCTCTGCGGAATCGGTCTCCGCTGGGGTTGCCGCCGGTTGGGCGGGGTTGGGACTGACAGCCGTCACGGCTGGCATTTCGGCAGACTGCGGCCGTTCGCCGGAGCCTGGTTCTTCGGCCGATTCGTCACCGTTGCGGTCGAGTTCGAGATTGGGGTTCAGGTCGAGCAAAGGCTCGGGGTCCGCGTCACCCTGGGCGGCAAACTCCGGCTCGTCCAGCTCGATGGCGGCCAGCTTTTCGAACTCTTCCATCGAGGGCAGCTCGGAGACGTCTTTGAGGCCGAAGCGCAGCAGAAACTCGCGGGTGGTTTTGTAAAGGATGGGGCGGCCGATGACCTGTTTGCGCCCGGCGGTGGCGATGAGCTTGCGGGCCAGCAGCGAGCCGAAGACTCCCGACGAATCGACGCCGCGAATCTCATTGACCTCAGGCGCGGTAACCGGCTGCTTGTAGGCGATGACGGCCAGTGTTTCAAGAGCCGGGAGCGAGAGCTTGAGCGCGGGCTTGAGGCTCTTGACGAAGGCGCGGACGGAGTCGTGATACTCAGGCTTGGTGGCCACGCGGTATCCGCCGGCAATCTCGCGAATCTCGATGCCGCGGTCTTCACCGGCATAGGCGGCGATGAGCTCGTCGAGGAGTTGGCGGATGACAGCGCGGGCTTCGCGGTCGCGCAGGCGGGCCTGGCGGCGGCCTTCAGCATCGGCGGCCCCATCGGTTTCAGGAGCGGATTCGGCGGCGGGCGCGGCTTCATCGTTGAGCTCCGGCTCGGGCTGGTCATCAGACGACTCAGCGGGTGTTTCGGCGAGCGGCTCCGGTGAGTCGGCATGGGGCTCCTGCCCGGCGTTGATCAGGGAGAGGGATTGGGGGACGGCCAGTGCGGATTCTCCCTCGGCGGCATCTTCCTCGCCGGCAGCGGCTTGCTGCGCCTTCCATTCCAGGGCGTCGGTGGCAAACAGGGCCGCGAGCTGAGCCAGGGTCACTGGTTCCTCGGCGGCATAGATGACGGCTTCAAGCTTGGCTTTAAGGCTCATTCTGCAATAGGTACCTCAAGTATGGTACCGGAAGTGGAGGAGCCCTGCGCGACCGCAGCCTCCGGCGGGGGGAAAAGCACTGAAGATTGGGCGTTCTGCTGCCGGAAAGGGCCAGAAAGAGGGCGTCCGCGTCGGCGCGGAACCCTTCTTCAGAGCGGGTGGGGGCTCAGGAAATGGAGCGGAAGAGCCAGTAGAGGAGTCCCGAGAGCAGCGCGGCGGCCGGCAGCGTGAAGACCCAGCCGGCGGCGATGTTGCGCACCGTGGAGAAGCGCAGGCCGCTGCCGTTGGCGGTCATGGTGCCGGCCACGCCGGAGCTGAGAATGTGGGTGGTGGAGACGGGCAGGCCGAATTTGTCGGCGGCAAAGATGGTGGCCATGGCCACCATGCCCGCGGCAGCGCCCTGCGCATAGGTCAGGTGGTCTTTGCCGATCTTTTCTCCGACAGTGATGACGATGCGCCGCCAGCCGACCATGGTGCCGAGGCCGAGAGCGAGAGCGACCGCGACCTTAACCCAATCAGGAATGAATTTGGTGGCCTTGTCGACCTTGCTCTTGTAGTTTGTGAGGGCCGCATTCTCCTGCGCGGTGAAGGCCGGGTTGCCGGTTTTCTGCATGAGGCGGATGGCTTCGCTGGCCACATACATATCGTTGCGAACGTTGGTCTGGTCCTGCGCGGGAACGGACTTGAATACCTTGTAGAGAGCGACTTCGTGGTTGAGGTCCTCGACAAGTTCTCGCAGTGCGAGGATGGTGTCGGGCTGAAGTTCCTTGGTGCGAATGTAATCGGTGACCTCGGCGCGGGCATCGGGGCCGAGGATGCCATTCCTGTCTACGTGGCGATCGAGGATATGGCCGGCCTGCTCGGAAGCTACGATGAAGTCCTGAATGTCGCTGGCGGTGACGGCGTGGTTGAGCGCGTAGGCGGTGGGAACGGTGCCGATGAGGATGAGCATGATGAGGCCCATGCCCTTCTGGCCGTCGTTGGAGCCGTGGAAGAAGCTGACGCCGGTGCAGGTGAGGACCATGAGCGCGCGGATGGGCCACGGCGGCGGCTGGTTGTTTTTGGGCGCCTCGTAGAGCTCGGGGTATTTAATGAGCCGCTTGGAGATGAGGATGAGCAGTCCGGCAAGGGCAAAGCCCAGGATGGGCGAGATGAGGAGGGCCTTGAGAACTTTGAGGGCCTGCTCCCAATCGACGCCGGAGGTGCGTAAGTGGGGATTGAAAAACTGGTTGGCGAGCCCGACTCCGATGATGGAGCCGACCATCGTGTGGGAGCTGGAAGCGGGCAAACCGAACCACCAGGTGCCTAGGTTCCAGAGAATGGCGGCGATGAGCAGGGCAAAGACCATGGCGAAGCCCGCGCCGGAGCTGACCTGGAGGATGAGTTCGACAGGCAGCAGAGTGATGACGGCGAAGGCAACGGTACCGGAGGAGAAAAGCACGCCGGCGAGGTTGCAGACGCCCGACCAGACCACGGCGACGTTGGGCTCAAGCGAGTGGGTGTAAATGACCGTGGCCACGGCGTTGGCGGTGTCGTGGAAGCCGTTGACAAATTCAAATCCGAGGGCAATCAGCAACGCCAAACCGAGCAGCAGATAGGGCCAGATGCTGGTGACGGTGACATTGTCAAGGTCGCGGGCAAGATGGAAGCCAATGTAGCCGAGGCCGCTGAGCAGGGCCGCCACGAAGACCGCGATGCCTCTGCGGCTGTTCTTTTTCTTCTGCTTGAAATCGAGCAGGGACGGCTTGGGGGACGGCTTCACAGGGAGCGGCCCGCTCGCGGGGAGATCTTGAACCATCGTCGCCAGATCGGCCATTAGAAATCTTCAGAGCGGCCGGATGCGATCCGGGCACGCCTGAGCCTCCACGGTGCTGACTGGTTCACTGGGGATTTTAGAAAATAGAAGAGAGACGTCCTGCGGCAGGGAATGTTACAGCCGGATAAATAGGCGTCCATAAAACCCCAACAACCACATAGTCGCGGTTGTTTGCTCGGTGAGCTGAAAGAACTAGCTCTGCTGGATTGATTCTACACCGGAAGGGTCTGGGGGCGGTGGAAATTGGGGGCATTGAGAGCCGTGATGTGGGAAGGCGAAAATGTGAAGAAGACGCCTGCAAGCCTGTCGGCGGGGCTATTGGGCAGCTGAGTTCCGTGCCAGCCAGAGGGCGAGTTCGGGCTCAGAAATCTGACCAGCGGCGAGGCTGAGAAATGTGAGGCAAGCCTCTTCCTGGCTTGCGGTTACGGGGAATCCATTGAATTCGAGAAACACGAAGGCCACCTGCATCGCCGTTCGCTTGTTTCCGTCGATGAATGGGTGATTGCTGGAGATGCCAAACGCATAGGCGGCGGCCAGTTCAGCCATGGTCAGCGGCCTTTCGGCATAGGCAAACAGATTTTTCGGGCGAGCCAAGGCGGATTGGAGCAGCCCTTCGTCTCGCACCCCTTCCGAACCGCCGAAGAGGGCAATCTGCTGGGCGTGAAAGGCCAGGGCTTCGATTGCGCGGATCCAGACGGGCTCTTTCACTTACTCCGCCAGCTTTTTGAATGCATCGCGGTAACGGCGAATGACGCGGTCGGCTACTTCCATTTTGGCGCCAAACTCCTCATCATAGGGGCTAATCTGCAGGCCAGTAAGGGTTTCATTCACGTAAACCGCGTCGCCCTTGGCGACATTCAGGCGCGCCAGAATCTCCTTGGGAAGAATGATTCCGGCGGAGTTGCCGATGGCGATGATTTTGGTTGTGGTGGCCATATGGAACCTCCTGGAAAGCTCCAGTGTAACATAAGTTATAACATTGAAATCTACCGCCAGTCGTCGCGGGCGTTGGCCAGGCCTTCGTTCATCACGGTGTCGAAACCGGTGTGTTTCTTGATGAAGATCTCGCTGAACTGGCGGTCCTGGCGAAGCAGGATGGCCTGGAGGCGGACCAGCTCCAGCAGAGCCAGGAACATGGCGATGAGCGCACGCTCGGAATGGTTGTGGCTGAGCAGGCGGCGCAGGGCCACGGGTTTGTCTTCCATGGTGAGGCGGCGGGCGAGGAACTGAATCATCTGGCCCACGGTGACGGAGTCTTCGGTGACGTCGATGACGGGGCGGGTGCGGGCGCGCTCTAAAATGTCTCGAAAAATGCGGACCAGGTCGACCGTGTCGGCGGCGATCTCCGGCTCGGTGGCGTCATCGTCTTTGAATTCGCGTGCGCCGGGGTTGGTCCACGAGGCTGCTTCGAGCATCTGCTTCTGCTGGAGCATCTGGGCTGCGTTTTTGAAGCGCTCGTGCTCCAGCAGCCGCTCCACCAACTCGCGGCGGGGATCTTCAGGAGTGTCGTCGGGGCCGGACGGCGCGCGCGGAAGCAGCATGCGGCTCTTGATGTGGATGAGCAGCGAGGCGGTGTAAATGAACTCGCCGGCCACATCGACGTCACTGGCCTTGAGCTGGTTCACATAGGCCAGGAACTGGGCGGTGATCTTGGCGATGGGGATGTCGTAGATGTCGATGTCCTGCTTGCGGATGAGGTCAAGCAGCAGATCGAGGGGCCCGTCATAGACCTTGTCGACAATGACCGAGAAGGGCGATTCTTCGTCGGCTTCGTCGAGTCTTTTCTGGCGGGCTGCGAGGCGGGCGGCAGCTTTTTCGTCGACGACGGGGCCGGGTGCGGGCTCAGGGGTGGGAGTGGCTTCGGCCGCGGGCTCGGGCAGGGCCGCGATCTCCGCAGCGGGAGGGGTTTGAGTCTCGGCGAGTGGAGATGGTTCGGGAGCTGGCTCGGTTTGGGGCTCGATTGCCGGCTGGGCGGGTTGCTCGTCTTGAACTGCAAGGGGACTGGGCGGCGCCGGCTCGGGCGACGATTCTTCGACTGGGCCGGCGGACGGTTCGGGCGCTGGCACATCTTCCGGCTCTGCCTCTGTTTCTATCTCCGGAGCGAACTCGGCCTGAGCGATGGGGGGTGGCGCGTCGAAGGCGTCCGCAGGCTGCGGTTCGGGCCTGGACTCGGCAGCCGGTTCGACGGCTGGCGCAGGCGCTTCCGGTTCTGGATTGGACTGCTCCTGCTCAATTGCGGTGACCACGGGTTCCGGCTCTGGCTCTGATTCGGATTCGGGCTCTGGCTCGGACTCCGGCTTGATCGCGATCTCGGCGACGGGTTCCGGCTGTGCGCCCGGTTGAGGCGGATGCGCCGTCTCCTCGGCTTCAACAGAAACGACCGGCTCGGGTGCAACAATCACCGGCTCGGGTGCAGGCTCCGTCGGAGGCGCAGCAACGGGCTCCGGCACCGAGACGGGGTCGATAGCGGTTGCGACCGCAGGTTCGGCAGCGGTCTCAGGGAGTGGCTCGGGAACCGGCTCAGGCAGCGGCACGGCGACTGCGGCGGGCTGGGCTGCAGGCACAGGCTCGGGCAAGGCTGCCGCGTCGGCGGCAGGGGTTGGCGGATTGGCGGGCTGCTTGGGCAATGCTGTTTCTTCTTCCAAATCCTCTTCAAGTGCGGCGATTTCCGGGACGCTCTCTTTGGTCTGTTGGTCATGCGGAAGCTGCGACGGCCGATCAATTTGTCGCTCTTGCAGGGGCTGCTGTTCTTCCGGCTGTTCCTGCTCTTGCGAACGATCGAGCTTTGCGGAGCGGGGAAAGAGGCCGAATCCCGAGCGAATTCCATCGAAAGCAAAACTCCACGCTCTGCGCCACCACGGGACTGTCTTTTCAGCCATTCTCTTTCCTTGGGCGGCCGATGTCTCGCCCGGCTAAGGCTTTCGCCACCGCTCGCGGTTCACGGGCGGTTGTTGCCGGGCAGGGTCAACTGCATGGCGGCGCGCACCTCGACCATGGTTTGCTCGGCACGGATGCAGGCGCGGCTGGATCCGTCTTCAAGAATTTCAATCGCCTTTGCGTCTGTGAAGCCGGCGCGGCGCTCCTGGATGGGCTGCAAGAGCTGCACCAGAGCGTCGGCGGCCCAGCTTTTGCATTCGATGCAGCCGATGCCCGCGGACCGGCAGCCATCATAGACCTTTGCCAGCGTTTCTGGCGTGGAAAAGACCTTATGCAGGTCGCCCACGGGGCACTTGTCGGGGTCGCCGGGATCGGTACGGCGGACGCGAGCCGGGTCGGTGACCATAGTCTTGAGCTTCTGGCGGACGACCGGCTCGGGGTCGGTCATCTGGATGGTGTTGCCGTAGCTCTTGGACATCTTGCGGCCGTCGGTACCAGGGAGCTTGGGCGAGGGGGTAAGCAGGACCTGGGGCTCGGGGAGAACTTCGCGATCGCACAGCTTGTAAAACTGGTTGAAGCGGCGGGCGAGCTCGCGGGTCAGCTCGACGTGGGCCTGCTGGTCCTGGCCGACGGGCACGAATTTGGGCTGATAGAGCAGAATGTCGGACGCCATGAGGACGGGATAGCCGAGGAAGCCGTATGTGGTCAGGTCCTTGGTCTCGAGGTTGTCCTGCATCTCCTTGTAGCTGGGGACGCGCTCCAGCCATCCCAGAGGAGTGCTCATGCCGAGCAGAAGGGGCAGCTCGTAGTGCTGCTTGACCCAACTCTGCACGAAGAGGTTGGACCGGGCCGGATCGAGGCCCGCGGCGAGGAAGTCTAGCGCGACTTCCAGCGTATTCGGTCCGATCTTCGACGGGTCGGCGTAGTCGGTGGTGAGGGCGTGCAGATCGGCGATGAAGAAATAGCACTCGAACTGGTCTTGCAGCTTGACCCAGTTGGCCAAGGCGCCCATGTAGTTGCCCAGATGGAGCTTGCCGGTGGGGCGCATGCCGCTGAGAACGCGGGGACGGGAGGATGGGATTGCGAGTTCGGGCATATTTCTTATCGATTCCGGGGTGCTGCAAAGAGGATGCGGCCGTCAACAGAGGCTTCCTCCATTGTACCGGGAGCCTGTGGCGGCGCTTCAGCCGGCGGCGATGTGGTTGAGCGCAAAGTAAACCAGGCCGAGCGTGGGCCGCATGAGGAAGCGGACAATCGGTCCGCCCAGGAAAATCATCAGCACGTAGCTGAGCATGCCCATGCGGTCGTAGGCGTTGAGGGCGTTATAAGGCAGCCAGTGGCGCAGGATGCGGCTGCCGTCGAGCGGCGGAATGGGCAGCAGGTTGAAGAAGAACAGGGCCAGGTTCACCTGGATGGCCAACTGGCTGAGCATGCCGAGGGCTTCGATGTTGGTGGCCATGCTGTCCTGGATGGGCAGGCGGCCCTGGGCCACGATGATGACGGCGAGGCCGAGGAAGCCAGCGAAGGCCAGCAGCAGGTTGGAAACTGGACCGGCCAGCGTGACCATGGTGTCGTCACGGACCAGATTCTTGAAGTTGCGGGTGATGACCGGGGTGGGCTTGGCCCAGCCGAAGAGAAAGCCGCCCATGGCGCCGCCGCTGAGGATGGGCCCGAAGATCATCAACGCCGGAAAAAGCAGGGTCCCGATGGGGTCAATGTGGTACATGGGGTTGAGCGTCACGCGGCCTTGCAGGCGGGCGGTCTGGTCGCCCAGGCGCGAGGCCATCCACGCGTGGGCGCACTCATGCACGCTGAGCGAAAAGATGAGCAGGACAAACTCGAAGATGGCGATGATCAGGTTGCTGGGTTGCAAATATTCTCTCCACAGGCTGGAAAGCTCAGGGTAGCATGGCAGGTGTTGGCGATTCGAGCGCGACGCAGCCCGGCACGCGGCCGAGTTGGGCGGCACGGCCGCGTATTTGAAGAGGGCGGCCAATCTCGATCCCATGGAGCACACTTCCCACGGCGACGCGGCGAAGCAACTCCAACCGGATCGTTGAAACAACAAGCGAAACGGCAGAGAAGCCCCGGCTGCAGCCGCCGTTTGCTCAAGCGCTGTCATCTGCCTTACGGGTAGATCCGGTGCAGCGTCCGGGCGAACGGGATGGTCTCGCGCACGTGATCGAGGCCGCAGATCCAGGCCACCGCCCGCTCGATGCCCATGCCGAAGCCCGAGTGCGGCACGCTGCCGTAGCGGCGCAGGTCAAGGTACCACTCGAAGGCCTCGCGCGGCAGCTTGTGGTGGTCGATGCGGCTGCTGAGCAACTCGTAGCTCGACACGCGTTGCGACCCGCCAATGATCTCGCCGTATCCTTCCGGCGCAAGCACATCCACGCACAGCGCATAGCGGGGATCGAGCGGGTCCGGCTCCATGTAGAAAGCTTTCACGTCGGCCGGATAGCGATGAACCATCACCGGCCGGTCAAACTGCGAGCTGAGCCAGGTCTCGTCCGGAGAGCCAAAGTCATTGCCATACTCAAACGGTGCCTCCAGCTTGCCGTCCTTGAAGGCCTCGTTCAGCATCTCCGCCGCCTCGTCGTAACGCAGCCGCGGAAACGGCGGAGCAATCGCTGCAAGCTTGGCCGGGTCGCGCCCGATGACCGCCAGCTCCGAAGCCCGGTTTTTAAGCACGCTCTGCACGATGTGCGAGAGGAAGTTTTCCGCCAGTTCCAGCAGCCCGTCGAGGTCGCAGTAGGCGACTTCCGGCTCGATCATCCAGAACTCCGTCAGATGGCGGCGGGTCTTGGATTTCTCCGCGCGGAAGGTGGGGCCGAAGCTGTACACCTTGCCCAACGCCAGCGCAGTGGACTCGATGTAGAGCTGTCCGCTTTGCGTGAGGTAGGCCGGATCGCCGAAGTAGTCGACGGGGAAGAGCGTAGAGGTGCCTTCACAAGCCGCGGGCGTGAGGATCGGCGGATCGGTGCGGATAAAGCCGTTGGTGTCAAAGTACTCGGCCGCCGCGCGCATGATCTCCGCGCGGATGCGGAGAATGGCGGACTGGCGCGGCGAGCGGAGCCAGAGATGGCGGTGCTCCATGAGGAAGTCGACGCCATGCTCCTTGAGGGTGATGGGGTAGGGGTCGGACTCGGGGACACGCTGGACCACTTCAAGGCGTTCCACGTCGAGCTCGAATCCTCCCGGCGCACGCTTGTCGGCGCGGACCTTGCCCGTAACAATCACCGAGGACTCCTGGGTTAGGCCTTTGAGTGCTTCAAAGACCTCCGCCGGCACACTCTTCACGTGGGCTACGCCCTGCACCGTCCCCGTGCCGTCACGAAAGATGGGAAAGAGAAGCTTGCCGCTCTCGCGGAGGTTGTAGAGCCATCCGCGGAGGGTGACGGACTGGCCTTCATGCTGGCCGAGGGTGGCAATGGTGGCTACCGGCGGCGCCTGCGGCACCTGCGGTGGGGCTGGCGTTTCAGGCGTGCTGGGATTGGAGAGATCGTCGGACATGGGTTTCCTTGGCGGGCCGGAAGGATGCTTGCGCGGCCGGACTCTGTAGGATAACGCGGGGCAGGGGTTGGCGGCGGGTTGGCATGCAGAGGGCTGGGAAAAAGGAGCTGCGGCTTAGCGGGGAATGTCGCGGTCAGAGTTTGCTTTCACCGGATAGACGGCAACTTTGCCCTGACGAACACAATCGATCTGGCGGAGAGCAATAGGACTTTAGTATCATGGGAACAATTTTTTATGCGCGCAATAATCTGCCATTTTTTGCATCAAGCTAAAGAAATGTGGGCAGGAGAAGTCGATGAGCGAATTGGCGGCAGCTCGAAGCGATGAAATGCAGAAAAACCAGATCGATCCGGAGACTGCCGAACGGTTTATCGCGGAGAAGCAGATTGGCCAGCGGATCAAGCGGCTGCGGCTGAAGAAGTCGATGGGGCTGGTGGAGCTGGGCAAGCATACGGGGCTTTCGGCCAGCTTTTTGTCGCAGCTTGAGACCGGACGGGTGGTGCCGACCTTGCGCAACCTGGCGCGGATCGCGATGGTGTTCTCGAAGGACCTCTCGTTTTTCTTTGAGACCGATCCGCAATCGATCTTCAGGATTCATCGGCGCAAGGAGCGGGTGAGGCTGCCGCAGACGGGAGTGGAGCCGCCTACATATCTGTTTGAGAGCCTGGGCTATATGGTTCCCGACCGGGCGATGGACCCGTATTTTGCCCAGTTTTTGCCACTGACCAAGGAGATGGACCCCAAGGCGCACCTACACCCGGGATTCGAGTTTCTCTACATTCTGGAAGGGGAGCTGGATTTTCAGCATGGGGACCAGAAGTGCTTGCTGGAGGCGGGGGATGCGGTGTACTTCGATGCCTCGACGGCGCACTCGTACCGTTGCGCGGGCAAGAAGCCGGCGGAGGCGGTTATTGTGACCATGCACCAGGCTCCGGCGCCGCTGCCGATTCCGCTGCGGCCGTTGACATCGACGATTGTGCCCGCGCGGAACCCCGGGGCGGGGCCTGCGGCTTAAACAGCCCGCGCGGCGGCAACCGCCGAGGCCCAGGCCCACTGGAAGTTGAATCCACCCAAATGGCCGGTGACGTCCACCACTTCCCCAATAAAAAACAGGCCGGGAACGGCGCGGGACTCGAGGGTGCGGGCGTGCAATGCGCCGGTATCGACGCCGCCGGCTGTCACCTCTGCCTTGCCGAGACCCTCGGTGCCCACGGGGTGCAGCAGCCATTGATGGAGCTGCCGCTCGCAGGCTTCGAGGGCGGCGTTCGACCAGCCTTGAGGCGCGCCCGCGTCGGCCAGGAAGGCGGCGAGGCGCTGCGGCAGGACCTCGTGAAGCGCCTGCTTGAGAGCGACAATGTCGCGGCGCGGCGGCGCACCGCCGACAGACTGAAAAAGCGGAGCAAGCACGTTCCGGCCGGGCGCCAAATCGAGCGTAAGCGCTTCTCCCGATTGCCAATAGGACGATGCCTGCAAAATGGCGGGGCCGCTGAGGCCGCGATGGGTGATGAGCATCTTCTCGCGGAAGCGGGGCCTTGCTGAGGCTGGGCGCCTGGGCTGGTTGAACTGGGCTAGGTAGGCTTCAACTTCCGTGGAGACGCCGGCCATTGCGGTCCAGCCGGCCTCTTTGCCGCCGAGAACCAGGGGCACGAGAGCGGGGCGGGTGGGGACGATTTCCAGGCCAAATTGGTGGGCGATTTTGTAGCCGAGGCCGGTTGCGCCGAGGGTGGGAATGGAGAGTCCGCCGGTGGCGACGACGAGCGCTGGGGCGGCAAATTCGCCGGATGTGGAGGAGACGGCGAAGAGGCCGGATGCGTGCTCGACTTCGATTTCGGCGGCGTTGAGGATGAGTTCTACGTGACCGAGTTGGCACTCGGCGAGGAGCATGTCGAGGATGTCGCGGGCGGAGCGGTCGCAGAAGAGCTGGCCTGAAGTCTTCTCGTGCCATGGGATACGGTAGCGGTCGACGAGCTCGATGAAGTGCTGAGGCTGGTAGGCGGCCAGGGCAGACTTGGCGAAGTGGGGGTTCTGGGAGAGGAAGTGGCCGGGGGCGCAGTGGAGGTTGGTGAAGTTCGAGCGGCCTCCGCCGGAGATGAGGATTTTGCGGCCGGGCTGGCCGTTGTGCTCCAGCAGGGCGACGCGGCGGCCGCGCTGGCCAGTCTGCGCGGCACACATCAGGCCGGCGGCTCCGGCGCCGAGGACGAGGGCGTCGAATTGGCGGGCGGGAACGGACATGGGGGTCGGAGTTCAGGATAGACGGGTGGGGTGTAGGCAGGGGTCAGAGATTCAGAATTCTGGGGGTTGAGGATTGGATGGTTACCAGCCCATCATGCGCATGCGGTCGAGGATGATGCCGGCGTAGTGGTTCATGCGCTCTGGTTTGCGCCTGAGGGGAGCGGGGAGGATGGCGGCTAGGCGGGCGGCTGGTTCGCGGCCGAGGGTGCGGGCGGAGGTCGAGTACCAGGCGCGCGAGGCTGATTCTGCGCCATAGATGCCGGGGCCCCATTCGACGACGTTGAGGTAGAGCTCGAGGATGCGCTGCTTGCCGAGGACGAACTCGGCCACGGGGACCAGCGTGAACTCCGCGCCCTTGCGGAGGATGGAGCGGCCGGTTCCGAAGAGAAGGTTTTTGACGAGTTGTTGGGTAAGGGTGGAGGCTCCGCGGGAGCGGCCGCCTTCCATGTCTTCTTCGGCGTCGATATGGATCTGATGCCAATCGAAGCCATGGTGCTGGTAGAAGCGGCCGTCCTCGGCGGCGATGACGGCGTGTTGGAAATCGGGCGAGATCTGGCTGAGCGGGACGAATGTGTAGCGCTCGTTGTAGGGCTTGTTGTGGATCCAGGCCTGAATGCGGCGCTGGACGTGGACAGCGGTGGTGGGCGGGTCAATCCACTTTGCGGCTACCAGGGCAAGGGCGGCAAGGGACCACAGGAGCACGAGAACGAGGCCGAACCAGAGGGCAAAGGACCGGAGGGAGGGCTTGCGACGCGGGGCCTTGATGGGCGCGGATGGGGTAGCGGTCACATTTCAGGATAATTGGCCGGGGGGTGTTGCGGAGATCCCATGCGGTCACGAGGTCTTCGCGCGTTTCTTCTGGACCGGGGTCGCGGATGAGAGGTACGGACGAAGGGCCCGCAGCTGAAGCCGCTTTTTTGGCCTCGTGTTCAGAGGCCTGAAGGTGAAGGCCTCTGCTGCCTCCGGCTGGAGGTTGTTGGGCTCGGGGTGGGGAAGGCGCTGAGGACGATACCGGCGCTGAGGAGGATGGCGACGGCGATGGGCACTTGGATGCCTAGCCGGTAGCGGTAGAAGGGCCAGGTGGAGAGAGCCATGAAGTGGCCGAGGAGGAAGGCGAAGAGGGTGATGAGGGCGGAGGTTTGGGCGAGGGTGGAGACGAGGAGGAAAGCTACGGCGAGGTAAAGGAGTTCGACGAGGAGGAAGCTCTGCCAGCTTTGGGCGAGGAAGAAGTGGAATAAGGGGTTGGCTTCATTGGCGGTTTGGGGGTGGGACCAGTAAGAGGCGGGCTGGCCAAGGAGGGTCATTGCGGCGTCGAAAACGATGATGGAGACCATGACGTAGCGGAGGCGGCGGATGGCCAGGGAGGCGAACGCGGGGGCGGCAATTGTGGGAATGGGGAAGGCGGCGAGGACGATGGCGGCACTGAGGACGATGCAGTTGGCGATGAAGCCGAGGATGCCGGGATGGAAGAGGAAGGCGATCCAGTTGGAGAGGACGAAGGAATGGCAGAGGAGGACGGTGAAGATGGAGATGAGGGCGGGCAGCCTGGGAAGCAGAGAGACGAGGAGGAAGACAACGGCGACGGAGACGAAAGTGGCGGCGAGATAGGCGAGGCAGCCGCGGGAGAGGAAGAAGTCGAAGATGGGGTTGATTGGGGTGTGGGCGGGCTGGGCGTCAAAGCGGACGGCGGATTGGGGATTGAGCCAATAGGCTGCGGGTTGGGCGAGGAGGGTGATGAGGGAGTTGAGGAGCATGGCGGCGAGCATGACCCAGCGGAGTCGGCGGGCAATGGGATCGGCGGAGAAGCGGAGCGGGGACATGGGAGCAACAGTGTAGCGCACGGGGGGCTGCGTTGGGCGTGCGAGGCTGCGGGTAGAATGGTTGAGCAATTAGAAGAGGGCGCGGCGAGCGCCGTGAGACGGGACGGGTGGGCGAGAGATGACAGCAACAATGCAGGCGGGTGTGTTGCATGGGGCGAAGGATCTGCGGGTGGAGGCGTGGCGGCAGCCGGAGCTGAAGGCGGGGATGGTGCTGCTGCGGAACCGGCGGGTGGGGATTTGCGGGTCGGATTTGCACTATTACGAGCATGGGTACTGCGCGGCGTTTGTGCCGGACCGGCCGTTTGTGCTGGGGCACGAGCTGGCGGCGGAAGTGGCGGCGGTGGGCGAGGGCGTGGAGACGGTGAAGGTGGGGCAGCGGGTGACGGCGAATCCGGCGCGGGCGTGCGGGTTTTGCTCGTACTGCAAGAGCGGAAGGCTGAACCTTTGCGGGAAGACGATCATGCTGGGGAGCGCGAGCACGAAGCCGCCGACGGATGGGGCGCTGGCGGAGTTTGTTGTGGTGCGGGCGGACCAGTGTCACGTGTTGCCGGACGGTATGAGCGACGCGCTGGGGGCGATGATTGAGCCGTTCGCGGTTGCCTTGCACGCGGTGAAGCGCTCGGGCGGCGTGGCGGGCAAGCGCGTGCTGGTGACGGGAGCGGGGACGATCGGGCTGCTGACGGCGGCGACGGCGCGGGCGTATGGCGGGGTTCCGGTGACGGTGAGCGACGTTGTGGCGGAGCGGCGCGCGAAGGCGCTGGAGATGGGCGCGGATGCGGCGCTGGACCCGGCGGCGAAGGATGTGAAGGAGCGCGTGGCTGAGTTGGCGGGGGACGGGTTCGACGTGGTGTTTGAGGCGTCTGGCTCGCCCGTGGCGCTGCGGGGGGCGTTCGACCTGGTGCGCCGCGGAGGAACCATTGTCCAGATTGGGACGCTGGGGGCGGAGGATATTCCGATCCCGGTAAATCAAGTCATGGTGAAAGAGATTTGCCTGCTGGGGTCGATGCGGTATGCGGACGTGTTTGACGAGGCGATCCGGCTGGCGACGGCGGGACGGGTGCGGCTGGAGCCGTTTGTGAGCGGGGTGTTTGGGCTGGGCGAAGCGGTAGAGGCGCTGCGGATGGCGGCGGATAAGTCGCAGAGCTTGAAGGTGCAGATCCGGGTGGATTAGTGGCCCTGCGCGGCGGCCTGCACCCGATGTAGAATGGCGGGCAGGTTTCTTTCAAGCTGATTTGTGCTTCACGAAATGAATTGCGAGCGGTGAATCGCAGATTCAGACGCAGCTGCGCGCGGACGCTGCGTGAGCGCATTCAGTTTTTATGGGATTCAGCGGGCAGGACGGAGAGCGAAGATGAAGACCTTGGTTTGTCGAGCGGCGGTTTTGGCGGTTTTGATTTTTGGCGGGTTGCAACTGGTGGCGCGTGCGGAGAGCGCAGGCGGGAATCCGTTGTGGCAGCCGTTCTATGTGGATGCGCGGGCGGGGGAGCAGCACCTGTCACTGGATGGGGCCTGGGAGCTGGGGTACCGGGATACGCCGATTGCGGCGGTGGCGGAGCTGGGCGGGCAGAAATGGATTGCGGCGACGGTGCCGACGTCGGCGCAGTGGGCGCTCTACAAGGCGGGCGTGCTGCCATATCCCTATGCGCATTTGAATACGCGGCAGTACATGTGGGTTGTGGACAAGGTCTGGTATTACCGGCGGCGGTTCGATGTGCCCGCGGCGGCGAAGGACGACTACAGCTTCTTGTGCTTTGACGGGGCTGGGTACTTTACGAAGATCTGGATCAACGGAACGCTGGTGGGGCGGCACGAGGGGATGTTTGGCGGGCCGCATGTGGAAGTGAGCCGGTGGCTGAAGCCGGGGCAGCAAAACGAGATTGTGGTCGAGGTGAAGGCGGGGAGCTACGGCGAGAAGACCTGGGATCCGGACCACTATGGCAACGGGAAGGTGGCGGTGCCGTGGGGGCTGGCGGGGGGAAGCAGCTACGTGACGGTGCGGAGCGAGATTCAGCCGAAGGAGCTGGAACCGCTGGGGATTTGGCAGAGCGTGCGGCTGGAGATGACGCCGAAGGTGCATTTGGCGCGGCCTTATCTGGTGACGGAAAAGGCTAACGGTGCGGCGGCGCGGCTGAGCTTGAAGGTGGAAGTGCTGGACGGGACGACGGCTCTGGATACGAAGCTGACCGAGGAGTACGGGACGACGCGGGATGGAGCGACGGCGGTGAAGGAGACGGAGCCTCTGACGCTCGAGATGGAGCTGGTGGACAAGGCGACGGGGAAGACGGCGCTGAAGCAGGCCTGGCCGCTCGACATTTTCAAGGGACGGAACTGGGTTGGGCACGAGATCGAGATGCCGAATCCGAAGCTGTGGTGGCCGAACGGGATGGGCGACCCGAATCTTTATCGCGCGCACCTGACGCTGCTGAAACAGGGCAACGCGGTTGACGCGCTGGAGTTCGATTACGGGATACAGACAATTGAGCGCGTGGCGACGGCGGGACCGCAGACACAGGATCGCTGGGAGAAGTGGCAGTTTGTGGTGAACGGCCGGCCGCTGTTTGTGAAGGGGATGAACTGGGCGTGGCCGCTGGACGAGTATCTGCATCTGCCTGCGGCGAAGTACCAGTGGCTCCTGGATGAGGCGAAGGCGGCGCACATTCAGATGTTCCGGATCTGGGGCGGAGGGAATCCGGAGACGGACGAGTTTTACCGGCTGTGTGACAAGCTGGGGATCATGGTGTGGGAGGATTTCCCGGTGGCGAACTCCGACTCGCCCGATTTGCCTGAGGACGTGTGGGAGGCGCAGGTTTTGCAGAATGTTTTCCGGCTGCGCAACCACCCGGCGCTGGCGGTTTGGTGCGGCGGGAACGAGTTCAATCCGTACGACGTGGGAAACACGGCGACGGTGGGGATTATCGAGCGGGACGTTCGCGATTTTGACCCGTCGCGGATGTTTATCCGGACGACGCCGGACCCTGGGGACGTGCACATTTATACGGACCAGGATCCGACGTGGTATGGGCACCGGTACAAGGAGGTCCCGTACATCAGCGAGACGGGCATCTACAACATGCCGGAGCCGGAGAGTTTCTTGCAGGTGATCGATGCGAAGGAATTGAAGGACTCGTTTGGGGATTTGTTTGCGAAGGATTATGTCGCGAAGCATCCGGAGATCATCCACCACATGCTGGAGTTTGGCGGCGGGGAGCCGCGGACGCTGGCCGGGCGGGCGACGCAGATGGACGACATGACCAAGGTGGATTTGCCGCGGTTCTCCGCGGCGAGCCAGATGGCGGCGGCGGAGTTTACGCAGGTGTATGCGGATTTAACGCTGGCAAATTATCCGGTGACGGCGGGGCTGATGCCGTGGTCGTTTACGGTGCCGTGGCCGATTGAGTTTTTCATGTTTGTCGATGGGCTGGACCAGCCGACGAGTTCCTACTACACGATCAAGCGCGTGTATGAGCCGACGCACGTCGTGGTGAAGCTGCCGGAGATGATCTGGGCGAGCGGCGAGCAGGTTCCGCTGACGGTGGCGGTGGCGCAGGCGCCACCGGTGGCGCTGGCTGGCGTGAATGTGACGGTAAAGGTGCTGGGGCCTGATTTCCGCACGGTGTGGACGAAGACGCAGGCGATGACGGTGCCGGCGGGGCCCTCGGCGAAGAGCATGGAGATGGGGGCGTTCACGATTCCGGCGGCGTTTGAGGACAAGTTCTTCTTCATCGTGGCGGAGGCAAAGGGTGCGGATGGGAAGCTGCTGTCGCGCTCGGTGTACATGCCGCGGTGTTTGAAAATGATGAACGATGCGGCGTTCAAGGCGAAGTATCGCGGCTCGCCGCAGCCGTCGATTCATCTGGATCATGGGCCGTGGCTGCGGCCGCAGGTGGAGGCGACGCCGACGGCGCTGGAGTTGAAGGTGATTTCGCAGCGGAAGGTAAGCGACGACGAGAGCCTGGTGAAGGTGGAGGTGCGGAACGCGGGGAAGGCGCCGGCGCTGGAGACGCACGTGAACATCGTGAGTACGCAGCGGGTGTTCTATGGGACGGACAACGACATGTGGCTGGAGCCGGGCGAGGCGCGGACGCTGGAGTATACGGTGCAGTGGCGGGATGCGGCTACGCGGGCCGGAGCCGGGGTGACGGTGGATGCGTGGAATGCGGGGCAGAAGCAGGGACCGTTACCGGCGGAGCGGTAGTTTTTTTATGGTGGTGGAGGGCTGGAGGCGCGCCGCAAGGGGCGGAGGGAGGGGTCTTTCGCTCCCAGGGAAGGATTCATTCAACCGGTTTGAGCGATTTGTCCTGGGTCCTGATTGGGAGGACGGGGGCTCGGAAAGACGGGGGCTTGGGAACACGGGGCGCGAGCCTGTGGTTATAGGGGAGCCACAGGCCGCACCCCGATCACGCAAGAGTGGGAAAAGAACATGAGTGAAGCAGCAAACTCAGCCTGGGAATCCCGCGCTTTCAGCGTGCAGGTCCCCGGAGAGGTAAGCGAATGCGAGAGGCCCGATGCGGAACGAAGGACAATCCTTCATTTCTTTCCCTGAAGACACCCAGACCGGATGCATAGGCGACCGCACCATTTGAACCATAACCGGACACGGAAACCACTGACTGTTCAATTTTGCTCACAATGTGGGACTTCAAGCGGACCATCGCCCCAACCGCGGGCGGCCGCCGCGCTCCCTCTCGCCCCATTTCAATACCCCGCTGCCTTGCCGAAGTGGCTGCGGTGGTCCTGCCCGCCTTCCAGTTCGCCGGTCTTCGCGTCCACGGCGATGCACTCGCCGTTGGACCAGTGCGTGCCTTTCATGCCCAGCGTGTAGCCCATCGCCTGCAGCCCCGCAATCGTCTCGGGCGCGAACCCCGGCTCCAGGTACAGCTTGTCGGGAAGGTACTGGTGGTGAAAGCGGGGCGCGTCCACCGCCTGCTGGATGTTCAGCCCGCCCTCGGAGGCCGAAAGAAAGATGTTCCCGACCGTGGAGATGATGCGCGCGCCGCCGGGCGATCCGAGCACAAAGCGCAGCTTGCCGTTCTCGATGACAATCGTCGGCGTCATGGAACTCAAGGGCCGCTTGCCTGGGGCAATGGCGTTGGCCGGACCCTGGATCAAGCCGTAGATGTTGGGCACGCCCAGCTTCACCGCAAAATCGTCCATCTCGTCGTTGAGCAGAAATCCCAGCCCGCCCGCGGTCACGCGCGACCCGAAGGCATCGTTCAGCGTCGTCGTCACCGCGACCGCGTTGCCTTCGCGGTCTACCACGGAGTAGTGCGTCGTGTCCTGCGACTCGGCGCGCCGCCCCGCCGTCCTGGGCGCGGCGGGCAAAAATCCTTCCGGCCTTTTCAGCTCCGCGCTCGGCGTCGCCGCATCGGCGCGGATGCTCTGCCGCCACGCGGCGCCATATTTGCTGGCCGTCAGCTCCGCCACCCGAATCCGGTTATAGTCCGGGTCGCCCAGATACTCCGCGCGGTCCATGTAAGCCCGCCGCCATGCCTCCGCGATCAGGTGCACGGAGGCCGCCGTGCGGTCGCCCAGCCGCTTCAGGTCATAGCCCTCCAGAATGTTCAACGCGCTCATCAGCACAATCCCGCCCGACGAAGGCGGCGGCGCGCTGATCACCGTGAACCCGTGAAAGCTCCCCTCAATCGGCTTCCGCTCCACCACGTTGTATTGCGCCAAGTCTTCGAGCGTCAGCAGCGCCCCGCCCTGCTTCAACTCGTCAATCAACTCGCGCGCCATCGCGCCGCGATAAAAATCCTCCGGATCGGCGGCAATGCGCGTGAGCGTCCGCGCCAGCTCCGGCTGCCGAAAGACATCTCCCGCTTTGTAGAAATTTCCATCCCGTTGAAAGATCCGCTTCGACGCGGCGTAGTGCGCCAGGTCAGGATCGGTCAGCTCTTTGGCTTCTTCCTCGCTGAGCGTGAATCCCTCCGCAGCGAGCTGGATGGCCGGCTCCATCACCCGCTTCAGCCCCAGCTTGCCGTATTTGCGCTCCGCATAGACAAGCCCCGCCACCGAACCCGGCGTGGCGATCGACCGGTACCCCAGCACGCTCGCGTCGGGAATCACCTCGCCCTGCGCGTCCTGGTACATGGTCTCGGTGGCGGCCAGCGGAGCCTTTTCCCTAAAGTCGACAAAGGTGCTGTGGCCATCGTGCGTCCTCAGCAGCAGAAATCCTCCGCCGCCCAGGTTCCCCGCAATCGGATGCACCACCGCCAGCGCAAACCCCGTCGCCACCGCCGCGTCTACCGCGTTGCCGCCCTCGCGCAACACCGCAACCCCTGCGTCCGACGCCAGGCGGTGCACGCTCACCACCATTCCATGCTTCGCGCGCACCGGTTGCTCGTCGAGATACGGAATCACGTTTTTCGCGCCCTCCTGTGCGGCCGCCGGGCTGAGACAGGTCAGCGCCGCGCCCGTCAACTGCGCCATGAAGGCAGCCAAAACAGCACGACCCATCCAATTGTCCCGTCGCTTCATAATCATTGACTCAGAATAACGTGAATCGAACCCCACCTCATCGCGTCGCTATCTTCGCCATCGCAAAGATGTCGTGTGGATTCTGGATCTGCCGAATAAAAGCCTCGGCCCTCTTGGTTCCGCTCTGGATTCCCCTGAACCCCGCAACCGCATCCTGCAGCTCATAAAACCGATCCGGCTCCTGGCTGGCATGTGCGTAGCAGGCCGCCCGCTTCACCGCCTCTGTCTCCGTGATGTCCACAAACTCCGTGGGAGCAAATTGCAGAGTATCTTCCCCGTCCGAGACCTCGTAGTAATACAACGCGAACTTTCTTCCCGACTCCTTCCACGCGTCAAAGGTCAGCATCGAAATCGCGCGGTGGTCGCGATGATTGTCGATCGGCCACTGGCTGAAGACCGCATCCGGCCTCTCCGCTTCGACGATCTTCCCGTATGCCGCATAGCGATCGTTATCCAGAACGGCATGGCCGTTGGTCTGGCCCGCATAGGCGGGCCGCGCCCGCAGAATCGCGCACGCCTTCGCGGCCTCAGCAATCCGCGTTGCCGCCGGAGTTGGAGGCCAGGCGCCGTCGTTCAGATACAGCAGAACCACCTCGTGACCCAGCGCCGTCAATCGCGCCACCGTGCCGCCGCACCCATATTCCGGATCGCCCGGATGCCCGCCCGCCACAACAATCTTCAGCTTGCGCGCTTCCTCCGCTCCGGCATGCGACTCCCCAACCCCAAACCCAATCGCCGGCGCCAGCCCGGCAGCGCCCAGCAACACCTCGCGTCGATTCATTTCCGTCTCCTCTTTCCCGCAGGCGCGCGGAAGATTTAACTTGTCCTTCGCATCGGCCTTGATGTGTCACGCTATCATGCCTCATGTCCAGAAATCGAGGCAGCCGTTCCCTGATCCTGGCAGCCATCTGCCTCTCGATAGCCGCGCCCGCCCGCTCGCAGAATCCCAACCTCCCCGCCGCGCTCTCAGCTGCGCAAATCGTCGACCAGATGCAACTCCACAACCAGCGGCGCATCGCCGAATTCCGGCACTACCACTCCGTGCGCCACTACCGGGTTGAATACAGGGGCTTCTCCACCACCATCGACGCCGAAATGGTGGTCGAGGCCGACTACGACGCTGTCTCCGGCAAGAGCTTCCGCATCGTCTCCCAAAGCGGCTCCAAGCTCCTTTGCGAAAAAGTCCTCAAGCGCGCCATCGACAGCGAAAAAGAAGCTTCGCAAGACAAGAACTCCACGGCGCTCACTCCGGCCAACTACCGCTTTCAACTGGTGGGCGCCGACAACCTCGCCGGCCGTCCCGCCTACATCCTCTACGTCGATCCCATCACGCCCAGCAAATTCCTCTACCGCGGCAGAATCTGGGTCGACGCCGCCGATTTCGCCGTGGCCAAGGTCGACGCCGAACCCTCCAAAAGCCCCTCCTTCTGGATCGCCCGCACCCTCATCCGCTTCACCAACGCCAAAACCGGCGACTTCTGGCTCCCCGAGCAAACCCGCAGCGAAACCAGAGTCCGCATCGGCGGCGCCGCCGTGCTCTCCATCGACTTCGGAACCTACCAGGTGGCGCCGGAGCAATCGCAGCCAGCCGCCGGCCTCTAGCCGCAAGCCCCGCCGCGTCCGGCTGCGCGTCCCGCCCGGCAACCGCCTTTTGCTGTGTTACCGTTGCAATACGGCGTCCCTGAGCCGGGGCGGGATCTTGCGGCCAATGCTCCAGTCCCGCGCTTCCGCTACCATCAGGCGCGTTGTGCGTATACCAAGAATGTCCCAGCAGCCGGAATCGACAACGACCTCTCTCGCCCCCAGCCCGGCTCCCGCGCCTGGCCCTGTGCAGGTTTTTGCCCCGGCCCCCCTTGCCGCAAACCCCGGCTCGCCGCCCGCTCACACACCCCAGCGCATTCCCCGCTGGCTGGAGCGCTCCGAGTTGTTCCTGCGCGTCCTCTTGCGCATGTACATCGGCCTGGCCGTCTGTTATGCCCCCTGGTCCCACATGTTCTGGGACCAGAACCCGCTCTTCGTGCAGTTTCCCACCCTCTCCATCTATGCCGCCAACGGCGCCGTGCGCGGCCTGGTTTCAGGGCTGGGCCTTTTGAATCTGTGGATCGCGTTTCACGACGCCTTACGCCATCGGGATGGATGAACGATGAAAGACGAAAAGCAGGGAGCAGGGAATAGGGAACAGGGGACAGCATCGCCCGCAGTGCCCCCGCCCCTCGACCCGGCGCCCCTGGCCTATGAGAACTCCCGCTTCCTCAACAGCGCCGACGGCCGGCTGATCCGCATTGTCTCTGAGTTCATTGAGCCGCTGGCCCGCTTCCGCCGCGAGCGCATTCACGACACGGTCGTCTTCTTCGGCTCAGCCCGCTTTCGCGGCCGCGATGAGGCCGGCCACGCCCTTGAACTCCTCGACAACACCGGCTCCACGCAGCCCGCGCCCAGTTGCGAGCAGCCCGCCAGCGTGCCGGAGATCGCCGCCGGCGACGCCTCCGAGCTCCAGCGCAAGCGCGCCGTCGCCGCCGTAGAGATGGCCCGCTACTACGAAGACGCCCGCCGCCTGGCCGGCATGGTCACCCACTGGGCCAGGACCATCCCTGCCAGCCGCCATCGTTTCGTCGTCACCTCCGGCGGAGGCCCCGGCATCATGGAAGCCGCCAATCGCGGCGCTCACGAGGCCGGCGGATTGACCATGGGCCTCAACATCCGGCTGCCCTTCGAGCAGCATCCCAATCCCTACATCACCCCCGCGCTCAACTTCGAGTTTCATTACTTCTTCATGCGCAAGCTCTGGTTCGCCTATCTCGCCAAGGCCCTCGTCGTCTTCCCCGGCGGTTTCGGCACCCTCGACGAAATGTTCGAGCTTCTCACTCTGGCCCAGACCCACAAGCTGGCCAAAAAAATCACCGTCGTTGTCTACGGCTCCGACTATTGGAAGCGCGTCTTCAACCTACCGGCCCTCGTCGATACCGGCGCAATCTCGCCCAGCGACCTCGAACTCTTCCAGTTTGCCGACACCCCCGAGCAGGCCTTCGATCTCCTCCGCCAGGGACTCACGGAAAACTACCTCACCGTCGATCCCGTCTCCGGAAAGCTCGCCGAGAAGCCCGAGTCCGCCCCCCAGGCCGCCCTGATGGCCGACTGGACCTTTGAGGATTTCCTCGCCGTGCCGCCTCCTGAAAAACGCCATTAAGCCCCCGCCTGCCGCCTCTGCGCAATGCGGTACAGCCGCTGTAACTGCCCCCGCCAACTTCCCTGATCCAAAGCAGTTACGTGACCTTCTTGATTCCCTCTTCAATTGAATGCCCATTCGCACCCCATTCATCCCCCGTTGATGTGCGCTCCCGATACTCAATGCAGGAATTCGAGCAAGTTCAGGGAATGAAGGAGCGGAAATGGCCCGATCGACCATCTCTTACCTGTGGCGCGACAAGAGCGCCCCCCAAGGCTTCCGGTCGGGTGTGTCGCTGCACAGCCACACCAACCAATCCGAGGAAACGCTGGACTTCCTGGCCAACTTCGGCAACCAGTATCCCCTCCTGCGTCCCTTGCTCTCGCGCCTTGAAGGCCGCTCCGAGGCCATCCATGGCGTGCGCGTCAATTATGCGGCCAGCTACTGGACTCCGCCCATGACCCCCAAGCTTGCCTTCGATCTGGAAACCCGGCAGATCGAAAATCTCAACGTCGCGCCCATGGTCTCCATCACCGACCACGACAACATCAAGGCGCCCATGTTGCTGCGCACGGTTCCCAGCGCGCGCCAGATCCCCGTCTCCCTCGAGTGGAGCGCCCCCTACGGCATCCAGTCCTTCCACCTCGGCATCCACAACCTGCCCAGCGCCAAGGCCACCGAGTGGATGGCGACCCTGGCCGATTACACCGCCAACCCCAACGACCCCACCGGCTGCCGCCTTACAGAGATTCTCGCCGCCCTCCACGATGAGCCCAACGTGCTGGTGGTCTTCAACCACCCGCTCTGGGATCTCTACCTGGTCGGCGCCGAGAAGCACCAGTTCCTGGTCAACGAGTTCCTGCAAAAAAACGGCAACTACATGCACGCGCTCGAACTCAACGGCCTCCGCAACTGGGACGAAAATCGCGCCGTGCGCAAGCTCGCCGAGCAGTGGAACATGCTGCTGATCAGCGGCGGCGACCGCCATGGCGTTGAGCCCAACGCCAACATCAACCTCACCAACGCCGCCACTTTCACTGAGTTCGTTCATGAAGTGCGCCGCGAAAAGAAGAGCGACATCCTCTTCATGCCCCAGTACGCCGAGCCCTGGAAGCACCGCATCCTCCAGTCCACCGTGGACGCCATCCGCAGCTACCCCGAGTTTCCCCAGGGCTCGCGTACCTGGGACGAGCGCGTCTACCATCCAGACTCGAACGGCGTGATCAGGCCCTTGAGCGAGCTGTGGCCCAACGGCAGGCCGCCCCGCGCCATGGCCTGGGTCATCGCCGCCGTTCAGCTCATGGGTCAGGGCCTGGTCTCCGGCGGGCTCCGCATCGCCTGGAGCGAGTCCCACCAGTTGCGTCTGGCGCTGGGAGAAAATGACGTCTAAGCTGGTTGCAAGCGGGGAATTCGACCATACCTATGAACGCACGCATGCCCCGGGTGGCCTACTTTCCCGACTCGTTCCACGAGGTCAACGGCGTAGCCCACACCAGCCGGCACTTTGAGGCCTTCGCGCGCCGCCGCAATCTGCCGTTCCTTTGCGTCCGCGCCGGTGATCGCCCCCAGGCCGTCAGCGAGGACGGCAACGTCGTCACCCTCGAGCTGCCCCGCGGCTTTCTCTCCTTCGCCCTCGAGAAAGATCTGCGCTTCGATCCCGCCTTCCCCCGCCACGTACCCCTGATCGAAGACGTGCTCGAGCGCTTCCAGCCCGACATCGTTCACATCACCGGGCCCAGCGAGGTGGGCATGTTGGGCGCGGGCCTGGCCCACCACATGGGCCTTCCGCTGGCCGCCAGTTGGCACACCAACGTCCACGAGTACCTCGCCCGCCGATCGGAGTGGCTCACCCGCCTGCTGCCCCAGCAGCACTCGGCCGCGGCCGGGCAGAAGATTGAAGACCTCACCCTGCTGGCCGCCGCCAAGTTCTACTCCGTGGCCCAGGTGCTCTACGCGCCCAATCCTGAGATCTGCGCCCTGCTGGAGCGCGCCACGGGCCACCCCTGCCACCTGATGCCGCGCGGCGTGGATGCCGATCTCTTCAACCCGTCCAAACGCCGCCGCGACCCCGCCGACCAACAGCAAGTCCTCGGCTTCGTCGGCCGCCTCTCCATCGAGAAGAACGTCGCCCTCCTCGCCCAGGTGCAGGAAGAACTCGAGAGAATGGGCCACGCCAACTTCCGCTTCCTCATCGTCGGCCACGGCGCGGAAATCGATTGGCTCCGCGACCGATTGCATCGAGCAGACTTTCCTGGCGTCCTGCATGGGGAAGAGCTGGCCACGGCCTATGCCAGCATGGACCTGTTCGTCTTTCCCTCGCACACCGATACCTTCGGCAACGTGGTTCTCGAAGCCCTCTCCAGCGGCGTCCCCGCCATCGTCACCCCCGACGGCGGTCCCTGCACCATCGTCCGCGACGGCCAAACCGGCCGCATCGCAACCGACGCCGATTTCGCCTCCGCCGTCGCCCAAGTCCTCGCCGACCCCGCGCAACACGCACAAATGCGCCAGGCCGCCCGCGCCTACGCGCTCACCGCCAGTTGGGATTCAGTCTTTGAAGGTGTCTACGCCGGCTACGAGGCCATACTGCCCGCACGGCGCGGGGGTTAAAGCTCTCCGCCGCCAACCCGCTAACTCGCTAACCCGTGCCAGCGGGGGCTAACTTGCTGCCTTTGTCCCAAGCCGCTCGCGCCCCTACGCCCTCTCTGCAATCTCCCCAATCGCCCGCACCAGCTTATGCAAATCCGGAATCGTCGCATACACATGCGGCGTTACCCCGCACGCAACCGATGTTCTCCCACACAATCCCCACCGTGTGAATCTTGTACTGGTTGAACAGCGCATTTTCCAGCTCCGCCGGCGTCATCCCGTCGATGCTCACTCCGCATGCAGAACTAGGCCACCCTATTTTCGGGCGTTCCGATCAGATGCGGACGCGGTGCGCAGCCCGGTCCGCAAATCCACCGCAAACGCCGTCTCCCTGTCCGCCCTCATCTCCCAGCCCAGCCCACGCAGCACATCGTCCTCGATCCCCGTAATCGTCACGCCCTCGTCGGAGAGCTTCGCCGACTCCCACGCCAGCCCCTCCGCGCCCCACGCCAGAATCGCGTAATGCCCCACGAACAGCAGCAGGCCCTGCGCGGGCAACGGTCGAACCTCCAGCACCGGCCGATAAGCCACCATCGTGAACCTCTCCGGCGCAGTGGTGTCGATCAGGTAGGCATACCCTCCAGACACCGCGCAAATCTCGTCCGCATTGGGCGCAGACCATATCCCCGTCGGTGCCGCCGGATCGCGAAACCCCAGCGCGCAGGTTGCCAGAAACGGCTCCGCTCCCTCCGGACGCACCAGCACCTCCAGCGCTCCGCGCTCCACCTCTTCCGCCTGTACGGGATAAACAAAATGCCGCGGCGGCAGAATCAACGGCCGCGCCGCCAAAATCTCCACCTCCCAACGCCGCGCAAAATCGCCCTTCACGTCGGGAGCCGTCACAGCTTTGCCTTGTCGCCGAGAATCCAGTTACACTGCTCGTCCGTGTCGGGAACCGAGCACCCGCGCGCCGCTTCAATGGCTGCCAGCGCGGCTCTTGCCGTCCATCCAAGATGGACCAGCGTGCAGGCCGCCGTCAGCGGCGCTCTGCCAATGCTGCCCCGGCAATGCAGCGCGATCCGCTCGCCGGCGCGCAGCCGCTCCGCCAGGCCCGCGGCAAACTCGCTGAAGGCCGCAGCGTCGCGCGGAGGATTCGCATCGCGAATGGGATGTGATAAAAACTGCATCCCGACCTTTGCCGCCAGCGCCTCTTCTTCGCCCAGGCCCAGCCACTCCGCCTCGGGTTTCTCCAGCAGCGAAACCAGCGTTTCAACCCCAACTTCCTTCAGCGCCCGCAGTTCGTCTTCCAGCCCCGGCCCGCCAAGGGGGCACAGCACGATGGCCAGCGCCGCAGGCGGATTCCCCTTGATCCAGAAAACCTCGCCCACGCTGCTCAAACTCCCACAAACCATTCAATCCGCTGGCGAACGCCGGGGATACCCAGCCCCAGGGCCGCGCCCTCTTCAATCAGCGGAATCACCTTGTCGAACTCGCGGCCGGAGTGCGCGCCGGTCAGCGCAATCCGCACCGGATGAAACAGCTCCTTGCCCTTCACGCCGGTGGCCGCCTTCACCTCATCGAGCCAGCCCTTGAATTGCTCCGCCGTCACCGTCCCGGAATGCGCCCGGATGTAGCTGGCCAACTCGCTCAGGACGGTGCGGGCCGAGTCGACGGCCAGAACTGCCGCGTTCTCCGGTTCCGCGCGCGCCGCCTCCACATCAAAGCCAAAAATCAAGGCTGCCTTCTCCGGAAGCTGATCCAGACGGTCCACGGCCGGCAAGAACAGCGCCAGCAATTGCGTGAACCACGCCTTCCTTCGCTCTATCAGCTCCATCGAGGGGCCTTCGACAAGAATCGGCGGATCCATCTTGGCCAGAATTGCCTTCATCTCCGAGGTGTAGAGCTCATGCGCCGCCCACAGAGGAAAGATATCCGGGCGCCAATGGCAAAACTGCCGCTCCGCCAGCTTGGCAATTCGTTCCGGGTCGGCCAGCTTCAGATAGTGCCGGTTCAGCCAGTTCAGCTTGTCAAAGTCGAAGATGGCCGGGCTCGGCGTCACCCGCTCCAGAGAAAACGCGCGCGTCAGCTCGGCGGGGGTAAAGGTCTCGGTCTTGCCGTCTTCCGCGCCCCAGCCCAGCAGCGCCAGGTAGTTCATCAACGCTTCAGGCAGGTAGCCCATCTGCCGGAACGTCGAGATCGACGTCGCCCCGTGCCGCTTGGAGAGCCGCTCGCGATCCGCGCCCAGAATTGTGGAGAGGTGGGCAAACTGCGGCACCGGCCAGCCGAAAGCCTCGTAGATGGCCACCTGCTTGGGCGTGTTGGAGATGTGGTCGTCGCCGCGGATCACGTGCGTGATCCCCATCAGCGCGTCGTCGATGGTGACCACGTAGTTATAAACCGGAATCCCGCCTGAAACCACCCCTGCCACGCTTGTCGCCGAGCGCACCAGAATCGGGTCGCTCACCGTCTCGGCGGCGAACTCCACCGGCCCGCGCACGATGTCGTGAAAGCGCAGCGGCCGATCTTCAATCCGCAGCCGCACCGCGAACGGCATCGCCGCGGCCAGGTTTTTCTCGACATCCGCAACGCTCAGCGAACGGCAACGGCCCGAGTAAATCTGCGGCCCCTGCCGTTCCACGGCCAGCTTGCGCTCGGCTTCCAGCTCTTCCGGCGTGCAGAAGCAGCGGTAAGCCTTGCCCTCGGCCAGCAGCCGCTGGGTGTGTTCGGCATAGATCGCCAGCCGCTCCGATTGCCGGTAAGGCCCGTACGCGCCCTTGTCCGGCAATCCGTGCGTGCCGGGCCCCTCGTCCCAGTCCAGGCCGAGCCAGTGCAAATCGTCCATGAGCTGCGTCTCGTGGCGGACTTCCGAGCGTTCCAGGTCGGTGTCTTCAATGCGCAGCACAAACGTGCCGCCCAGCCTGCGCGCAAACAGCCAGTTGTACAGCGCCGTGCGCGCATTGCCCACGTGCAGCAGACCGGTCGGAGAAGGAGCAAATCGAACCCGGGGAAAGGTTGTATTCATGGCAACATCGATTTTAGATGGTCGAGGGGGTCCTGGTCCCTATGCACTTGTCGAACCTGCGGGAAGGGCGAAGTGCCCTCAAGCAAAATGCTCCCACCCCCGCGCCGCCAGCGGTTCGCGCCCCCGCTCCGTCACCAGCGTCACCTGCGCTTGCCCGCGCCGCGCCTTCACCATCCGCCCAATCCGCGTCACCCGAACCCCGCCAATCGAACGCGGTACCTTCGCATCGGCCCGCGCGGTAAACAGCAACTCGTAATCTTCCCCGCCGTTCAGCGCCTGCTCCATCGTTGCCCCGGGCGCAATCGGCAGCGCAGCCGCGTCTACTACCGCCGCACCCCCCGACTCTTCGCACAGGTGGGCCAGGTCCGTCGAAAGCCCGTCCGACAAGTCCAGCGCCGCCGTAGCCAGCCTGTGCCCTGCTAGCCACAACCCCTGCGCGATGCGTGGCTGCGGATAGAGGTGCGGCCTCAACACCAACTCCAGCCGCTTCGGCAGCCGCGTCCCCGTGCCCATCCCGGCGAACTCCGCCAGCCGCGCCAGCCCCGCCGCGGCGCCGCCCAGCGCGCCCGTCACATACAGCAGATCCCCCGCCCGAGCCCCCGAGCGTAGCAGCGCCCGCCCGCGCCGAACCGCCCCCACCAGCACGATATCCGCCACGGCAATCGGCGTTTCCGCCAGATCTCCGCCGGCCAGCGGAGTCTTGGCGGCGTCGGCAAGCGCTAGCAGCCCGTCAAAAAAACGCGTCACCCAGGCCGCCCTGCGTCCCGTCGCCCGCGTCAGCTCCCCCGGCAAACCCAGCGAAAGAAAGGCCGCCACCGGCCGCGCGCCCATCGCCGCCAGGTCGCTCAACCCACGCGCCAGCGTCCGGTGCCCCACCGCCTCCGCCGGATGCCAGTCCAGACGGAAGTGCCGGCCCGCGATCGACAGATCGGTGGTTACCGCCAGTTCCTCGCCGGCCCGCACTCCAAGCAGCGCGCAGTCGTCGCCAATGCCCAGCCGCACTCCGCTCGCCCACGACCGCGCCGTCCGGCGGCGAATCTGGCTCAGCAAAGCCAACTCCCCTGGCTGGTCCGTGCGTCCAATTTCGCTTTGTCTTCCTGGCACTCCTTGAGGATAGGCCAAACGCTGCCTCTCCGCGAAATGGCGAAAATCAAGCAAAGCCCGGGGAGAATTTGCTGCCCCTTTTGGTAAATAAATCGCTTTGTACCTGCATTTGCACTACAATCCGGGCACCGCCAGCGCCTATTTTCATTGACCCGTGCAACCGCGGTTTGTTAACCTTAGCAAGCACCGGCGGGAGCTTCCCGCCTGGTTTTGTATGGTTTCGCGGCCTGCGGGGGAGTTCTATCAACCTTCTCTATGGTTGAGAATTCACGCAAGACACGCCTCTGCCTGTTGCAGGGATGAAAGGCCATAAATGCTGCGCAAACGCTATTACATTCTCTTTGTTGCCAGGGATGACGACGGGCGGATCCGCAAAATCTCGCTCCCGCTTCGCTACGCATACGGGTTTGTGGCCGCGGCATTGGTTGGCGCCTTCACCATTGTCGGTCTGGCCGGTTCTTACACCCGCATGCTGCTCAAGACCGAAAGCTACAACCAGGTTCGCCAGGACCGCGAGAACCTCCGCAAGAACTACAAGCAGATGGCGCAGATTGCCCACGATCGCGATGTCCAGGTGGCCTCCTTGGGCGCGCTGGCCAGCGAAGTGACTGCCCTCTACGGCCTCAAGCAGAACCGGTTAGTCGCGGCCAAGCCTGCGGCCGCGGCCAGCGCCGCGGCGGAGCCCACGCCCCACAGCCTGGCCCTGTCCGACGATGTCAATCAGCAGGACGTCAAGCTCTCCATCGACGAGTTTTATACCCTGCGCACCCAGGCGCTCTCGGGCCGTGTCTCTCGTGCGCTGGAAGGCGGCCTTTCGCCCTCGTTCGCGGGCGACTGGACGCAACTGGCCGATGCGCCTTCTATCTGGCCCATCGAGGGCCGCGTGGGTTCCAGCTTCGGTGAGCGCCTCGATCCCTTCAACGGGGAAGGCGCATTCCACGCAGGCATCGACATCGACGCGCCCTCCGGCACTCCGGTGCGCGCCACGGCCGACGGCGACGTCACCGCCGCGGCCATGGTTGCCGGCTACGGTCGCGAGATCGTTCTCGATCACGGCCACGATATGGCCACCGTCTACGGCCATCTCTCCAGCATTGTCGTCATGACCGGTCAGCATGTGCTCCGCGGCCAGGTCATCGGCTACGTGGGCCAGTCCGGCCGCGCCACGGGGCCGCACCTTCACTATGAGGTCCGCGTCCACAAGGTTCCCGTCAATCCGCACAAGTATCTGCGCACCACCTACGAGCAGATTGCCACCAGCGACACCGTCGCTTCGGTCGGGGCGGAATAGCAAACCAGGCAATCTGAAAAATCAGCGGCTCCCGCCAGAACGGGAGCCGCTTCTGTTTTTGGGGCGTTCTTTTGCCCGCGTACCCATCGCCGCCGCTCCGGCTCCCCCGTGTTCGCCGGAAAGGCCAGCTCTCCCGTGTTATCGTTGCCTCGGTCGCATTCTTCGTCCTCGAGGAGGCTCCTCATGCCCATTCGTCCTCTGCTTCTTGCCGCCCTGCTCGCCTTGGCCCTCCCCGCCCTCACCCTTCCCGCCCTCGCCCAGGACTCCGCCGGCGCCCAGACCGCCTTTGCCCGCGCCCAGCATCTCCGCCGCGGCATCAATGCCTCCGAGTGGTTCGCGCAGTCGGCCTCCGATTACTCGCCGGCGCGCACCAGCCGCTACACCGACGCCCAGGACATCGCCCTCATCGCCCGGCTGGGCTTTGACCACGTCCGCCTCAGCATCGACCCCGTCCCCCTCGAGCAGTACCCCCGCGCCGCCGACGGCCTCAACGTCGAGTTCCTCGCCCGCCTCGATAAAGCCGTGGACGCCATGCTCGCCAACGGCCTTGCCGTCCAGATCGATCTGCACCCGGAAGAGAGCTACAAGCAGCGCCTCTTCTCCGGCGACGACGGCGTTGACCGCCTCACCATGCTCTGGCGTCGCCTCGCCGCCCACTACGCCACCCGCGACCCGGAAAAGATCTTCTTCGAAATCATGAACGAGCCTGAGGTCCACGACCCCTACCGCTGGGCCGGCATCCAGGCCCG